>R11__coassemble_6_pt1 | contig 198997 bp, 193 predicted proteins | sample R11__metabat2_low_PE_045 | metagenome-assembled genome bin R11
TATCGCCAGTGCTGCCGGTGAAGGAAATCTTGCCGTTGTTAACGGTGCCGGCCTTTACTCTGTAGGCAAGTGACGGCTGCAGAATTGTAACTGTATCGCCTGCCTCTGCTGCTGACGTCCACGAGCCGGTTGTCTTCGGGTCGCTGGAGTTGAAGGTATAGATGGGGTCAGTATCTGTATCAGTCTTAACCTCTGTTACAAGCACATCATCAGAATTCTTGATTTCAAAATCTGTCTTGTGGCCGACAACACCCGATGACGGGACTGTTACATAGCCCGGGCAGTCGTTCACGATCGTGAATTCCTCTGCCAGGGTTTCGACGGTGATTGTTACGTCGCTTGCCGGCATATCGAAGGTTCCCGTCTGATCGCCTTTTACGGTACCGGAGTAAAGGACCTTGCTGCCGGTGCTGTCTTTAGTGCTGCTGGCAATAATTTTGGATATTACCACTCCTTTTTCGGGCGTAACGGTTACTGTAACCGTAGTGCCATATACCGCCTTTGTTTCAGGGCTTGATGTGACCTTATAGAGAACGTTTGTCGGGAGATTGATGTTATACTCTCCACCGGCTTCGAAGGTAACCGTTACTTCAACGTCTTCTGACGGCATTGTGAAGGAGTAGCTGCCGTTTGTAAGAGTTGCAACCTTTGTTTTGGGGCTGGTCGTAACTTCCTTGACTATATAGCCTGCGTTCGGTGACGGGACAACTACTACCGTGTCGCCGTAGCCGGCTGTTGTTGCCGCATTGCCGTTGACCTTATAGCTTACGGTGCCGTTTTCAACACCGGATGCGGTTGTAATCTTGAGGTCGGTCTTCTTTTCGTATGTTGCAACGACGATTACATCGGAATCAGGCATGGTGAATGTATATGTTGCTGTTGCTCCGCCGGTTGCAATTGAGCCGGAGAAGTCTACAGTATAGCCGTAGCCGTCAACCACCTTGAAGCCGGTAATCTCATAGCCGCTGAAGGCTTCTACCTCTGCAGTAACTGTTTGGCCGTACTTTGGTTCTTCTTCAAGGGGCTTGGTGCCGTCAGTAATAGTAATTGCGCCATGGTCATTGTTGGTTACGATGGTATAGGGCCCGGGCTCGACCTTGACAGATACTGTCAGGTCATCAGCCTTGGATGCAACCGGCATTGTGAACTTATATGTGCTGCCGGCAGTTACGGTTGTGAGCTTAACTTCAGTGCCTGGGTTACCCTTCGCGTCAGTATATTTTACATAAGGCTTATCGGTTTCGGCGTCAGTTGTCTCGGTTCCGTCGATTACGCGGTAGCCCTGAACAGGAGTTATGGATATTGTGACCTCGCTGCCTGCAACGCAGTTGTCTTTAACGTCAATGTCCTTAACCAGGTACTTAACCGTTACATACTGGCTGGGATCGGTAATGGTCATTGGGTTGCCGTCTGCATCGTTGACGGTGATGTCAGATGTAATCTTATAGATCTCCGCCAGCTTGAAGGTTACGGTAACAGTGATTGTGGTGTCGCTGTTCTTCATCTCGTCAGCTGAGGGAACCGGGAAGTACCAGTAGGTGTCTCCGGTTGTAGCGTCTGTAAGCTTGCCCGCTGTTTTGGCGGATACGTCTCCTGTCTTGCTTGTAATTTCAAACGCGGTGGCAGACTTGGCGTCCTTGGAGGTCTTATAGGAATAGGTAACCTTGTCTACTTCATAGTTCTGGTCGGGCTTGACGTAAATGTACGCGGCATCGCCGGGCTGAGCCGTTGTTACGTTATATGCGTTGCCGTTGGTGCTTACGGTGAAGCTGCCGTGGGTTGTTGACGCCTTCTTGATTGTATATGCGCCGCTTACGAAGTTAACATTAACGTTAACCGATGTACCCGGCATTATGAATGTGCCTGCAATCTTGTCCACAGAGGTTACATTGGAGGTTCCATTGGTAAATTTAACGGATACGTAGTCGGAGTCATATGAGTTGCCGCTCTTTGCATTGGGAATGATGCTGACGACATCGCCTTCCTTGGCCTTGGTAACTGTCTTGCCGTCTACCTGGTAGGTTACGGAGCCTGCCTTTGCAGCTGTTGAGGACGCACCGTTGAGGTTGACAACCGTGTTGATCGCATACTCAGTTGAGCTGACGAAGGTTGCCTTGATTGTTACGGGGCAAGCGGGCATCTTGAAGGTGCCGGTGGTCTTGTCATAGTCAATAAGGCCGTTGGCGGAGTTATATACCTCAACGCTCTTGAGAGTGTAGCCGCTCTGAGCGGATGTCTTGACATATATGGTCTGGCCTGCGGAAGCCTTAACAATGTTGGTTCCGTCTATGTTGGCTGTAACACTGCCGGAGCCTACAGTAGCCGTCTTAACAGCCCAGAGGTCGGTCTTGGCGAAGGTGACGTTAACCTTGACGGCCGCGTCGGGCATTGCGAATACATACTCGCCGTTCTTTGCCGGAACGTTAACGGTCTTCTGCGTTGCGGTACCGTTGGCAGCATACTCATAGTATGAATATGTAACGGTCTCGACCTGGTAGCCATTGGCCGGAGTTGCAACAACATTAATCTTGCTGCCCATTGCGGCGGCCTTTGCTTCAATTCCGCCGGAATATACCTTAACAGTGCCGTTGGCAGCTGAGCCCACAGTAATCTGCTTTGCCGCGGTATATGTCAACGTAATGGTGACGGAGCTGGAGGGCATGATGAAGGTATTGTTGGTTACGGAAACTCTTGAGCCGCCGGTTGTTGAAACAACAACAGACTCCTGAGTATAGCCGTAGTTTGCATCAGGAACGATGGTAACGGTCTTGCCGGCCTCAGCCTTGGTGACCTTGCTGCCGCTTACGGTTGCGTAAGGAGCACCGTCACTGGTGGAGGTGAAGTAAATATCATAGCCGGAGGACGTGTTTGTGTTGGTGTTGGTGCTGGTATTAGTTGTTGTGTTGGTGTTGGTGGTGGTAACGGTCTTAACAACAACGGAGCTCAGCGCCGGGATATATACGGTATAGCCCGTGAGAATTCTGTTGAGGTTTGTTGTTCCGTTCAGGCCTTCGAGCATCGTGTAGTTCTTGGTGAAGCTGACGCCGTAGTTGGAGCAAAGGGCCGCCATTGTGTCACCGGCAACAACAGTGTGACCAACGACAACATAGTATGTGCCTGAAGAGGGTCTTGTTGAAACAGGAACATAAATCGTCTTGCCGACCCAGACATTGTTGGGGTTGGAAAGGCCGTTGATGGCAACAATCTTTGCCACCGTATTAGTATAGCTTACGCCCAGGCTGTTGCACACGCTGTATAGCGACTCGCCGCTGGTCATTGTGTGCGCCACCAGGTAACCGGCTACCCAGTCGTTGTAATTGAGATTTTCAACGGTGCTGGTGGTAGTGGTCGTCGTCGAGGTAGTGGACCCCGTCGTTGTGGTGGTGGTTGTGGTTGTAGCTGAGCCGGAGGCCTTAATGGCCGCAGCCGCCTCGTTGCTTATAGGCAGCTTGATAACCTGGCCCGGTACAATCTTGTCGCACTGGGTGGTGCTGGTAAATCCGTTAAGGATCATGATGGCATCCTTCGCGGTCCAGTAATTCAGACCGTAACGGGTGCAGATTTTTGAAAGCCAGTCGCCGCTCTGAACAGTATAACTTGTGTAGTTAGCTGTTGTGGTAGTGTCAGCGCTGGCGGTTGCGCCCAGACCCACGAAGAGAGACATCGTGAGGCAGATGCACAACACAAGGCTTAATAAACGCTTGTTTTTCATACCAATTCCTCCTAAGAATCCGGAACTAATCAGAAAGCAGGGATAGTTATAGATAAAATACGCTTCCTAATATCGAGACCTATATTACACCATTTGTTTCCAAATTGCAACTATAATTTTCTGATTTTTTTAAATATTTTTTAATTCTTTTGTTTTCAGAGTGAAAATATTTGCTGATTAAGGATTAACTGTAATTGTTGCTTCCCCGTAAACCGACGGGTTGTCCTTTGCCGTGGCGCGGACTGTTACGGTGTGAGTGCCGGTAACCTTCTTTGCCGTTACAACTCCGGAGGTGGAAACCGTGGCGTAGGAGCGGCCATCGGTAATTGACCAGGTCAGGGCCGAGCTGCTGAGCTTGGTTGAAGAGCTGCCTGCGGTTAAGGTTGGGGTAAGGGTGACCTTGCTCCCTGCCTTGAGGCTGAGTTCGCTGCTTGCAAAGGATATTTCTTTGATTGTGTTGACAACCGTAATTTTAATATTGGAGCTTTTTCCGCTGCCGTCAGCGGCTGTGGCCGTAATGGTAACGGTGCCGGTTGCCGTGCCGGTCAGGGTAACGGTTCCGTCCGCACTGACGGTGGCGATCTTCGTGTTGCTGCTCTTCCAGGTGACATTGTCTGTTGCAGCGGCGGGATATACCTTCGCGCTGAGGCTAATGGTATCGCCATCGGCAAGGTTCTGCTTAATGGTGGTTCCGCTGATATTCTTCCCATCATCAGAGAAGATGGCGGCCAGCGTTGCCGCCGGAAGGACGGTTACTTCTATTGAATTTGCTGCGCCGTAGCCATCCTTGGCCGTGGCGGTAATCTTGACCGTTGTGGGCGAAGTGATCCCTGATTTGGCGGACACAGTGCCGGAGGAGTTGACCGTTGCGACGGATGTATTGCTGCTGGACCAGGAAACAGACTTGTTAGTCGCATTGGAGTTCGTAACAGCTGCCGTGAGTGCCAGAGACTTTCCGGAGGCCACCTCCGGGGCAAGGCCGGTCTTCGTCGCCAGACTTATGCCTTCAACAGGGACAAGGGCGTTTATGGTAACCGAGCCGGAGGCGACGGTTTTACTCCCGTTCATGAGCTTTGCGGTTATAACCGCGGTTCCTTTGGCAAGGACCGTAACATCACCGGTGGCTTTGTCCACCGGTGCAACCGAAGACTTTGACGATGACCAGACGACGCCTTCAACGCTGCTTGAAAGCTGTGTCGCCCCGCCGATTGGGAGGGTGAGCTTTGCGGCGTTTACGATGCTGCCGTCATTATATATTCCAACAACATTGGACTTTGGATTAATCGTTACGTCGCAGGTCGCCGTGCTCCCTGACCCGTCATTGGCAGAGGCGGTTATTGTTACCTGCTTCTGCTCATAAACCGTCTTGGCCGTTACAACGCCGGAGGAGGAGACTGTGGCGACTGATGTGTCAGAGGAGGTATATGTAATCGTCTTAACCGTGGCGTTGGAATTTTCAATTGCCGCCTTGATGGTTGCCTTGCCGCCGGAGGTAATTTCGGCGGTCTCCGGCATTGTAATCGTCCCGGCCGGCACGCCGTATGTTATTTTGACCGTGGCGCTTGCTTTGCTGTTTTCGCTGGATTTGAAGGTGATTGTGACTGTTCCTGCTTTTTTGAAGGTCACTGTTCCGTCAGAGGAGACAGTCGCAATTGAAGTCGAAGAGGACTTCCAGGTCCCGCTCTGAGAGGCTCCCGCGGGCGACACTTCTGCGGAAAGCTTTATGGTTGCGCTTTCGCTGAAGGCGGTGCCGGAGGTTATTGTTATTTCCTGACCCTCAGCCACAGCGGATGTAATTTCAGCCTTGGCTGCTGCAGGAAGGAGCTCTATCTCAACCGGGTCGCTCTCGACGCCGTTGCCCTTGACAACCGCTGTTGCAGTAATTGTAACAGGTTCGGAAACCGCATAGGTTTTCAGGGCGCCGGAGGATGAAATTGACGCATATGCAAGGTCTTCATCTGCCAGGGACCAGGTTATTGACTTGTCTGAATAGGTTCCGGCGGGGATGGACGCCTTGAGGGTCGCCGACTTGCCGCCGACCAGCGCGGTGGGCGCTGTGGAAATGGTTACTGAAGAAGGATATCTCTTGAGGGCGAGCTTTACCGTTGCGCTCTTTCCGCTGCCGTCTGCCGCAGTAGCCGTCAGGGTTACGGTTGCGGAGGTTTTATTTGTTGGCAAGGATAGTCCGGAGACTGTATATGACCCGTCGTCATTGAGGGCATATTCGCCGTAAAGATTTGTTGTGTCGGAGGTTTTCCAGGTTACCGGGACAGGATATGTATCGCCAGGCAGAGTCTTTGCACTGAAAGTAAGCGCACTGCTGGTGCTGACATCGACTGTTTTGGTTGAACCCGTAACCTCGTTTTCGCCTTCATATATGGCGACCTCGGAGGCATAGGGGTATATGGTCAGCTTGCACTCCGCCGGCTCGGCCTTTTCGTCCTTGGAGGAGGCGATGACAGTTATTTCGTGCTGCTCGGTAACGGATTTCGCGGTTACAACGCCAGAGGAGGAAACGGAGGCGTAGTCCTCGTCACCTTCTGCCAGGGACCAAACTATGCTTGTGCCGGTAATATTATAGGGATTATATTCCCCGGTCAGCTTCAGGGTTTTGCCGGCCATGAGATATTCAGCCGGTGTGGTTACGGTGAGGTAATAGTGAACCACTGTGAATTCCTTTTCGGCGTATACCTCAGTGCCATCTGCCGCTGTGGCTGTGGCCCGAACTGTAACCGTTCCGGCAGCAGTACCGGTAAGTGTGTCCCCGTCAAGAGTTGCGTACTCCCCGCCGCTTACGATCGACCAGGCAACGGTCTGCTTCGCATTAGCGGGCAAGACGGAGGCGGTGAGAGTAACACTGTCTCCGATTATAACATCAAGGCTTGTGTTGGTTATGGTTACTGTTTCCGCATATTTAATGTCACCGCAGCGGGAGCAAACTCCGTCAACATAATCATGGCCAAGCGCCGCAACGGTGGTCTGCTCTTTGAATACCTTTCCGCACCCGGAGCAATAGCTGCCCTCGGTAAGGCCGTCCTCGGTGCAGGTGGGGTCTTTGGCCGGCCGAGTTATCACGGTGTGGATGTGGGTGCAGTTCTCCGCGGGGATATTATATAGATCTGTTACTGTATATTCAGAATAACTGCCGTTGCTCTTCTGGTTATAATATGGTCTGAGGGTGCCGATTTCAGATACGCCGCCGGACTTGTGGCTACTGAGCCAATAGTCGGTGCCCTTGAGCCAGTATTTATAGTGGGAAGAATCGTAGTTGCAGTCCCAGGTGGAGTCGAGGTAGTAATAGTTGCCTTCGTAGCTGTCAGGGCAGACGATGTTCCAAGCGTGGCACATGGAGCTGCCGGTAATGACGCGGGCATCAAGTCCCTCCTCAAGGGCGAGACGGTAAAACAGGACGCTGTAGCCCTGGCAGACCGCGGTCTTGTTAATCAGGGCTGCATAGGCGGTGAATTTTAGTTTGTAGGAGCTATCATTTAAATTGGTATAGTCATAGGTGACATTTGAGCAGATATAGTCATATATTGCCTGGGCCTTCTGATATTCAGACTTTCCGTCCAGGTTCAGCGAGGCAAGGACGTTGGCCACAGCCGCATTCATTTCCGCCTCCTGGGAAGCGCTTGTATAGTATTGGGCGTTGACGGAAAGGGCAACATAATAGTATGAGCCCGTTGAAGAATAGGACATGCTGCAGCCCCAGCCGCCGTACTGATAGGAAAGATAGTCACCCTCAGTGGGAACGCCGGTGTGCTCCATAGCGCCGTTCATAATCAGATAAGTGTACTCAGTAACATCCCCTGATTTTGGCACCGTATAATAGACCTTAAAAGTCTCGGAACGGGACTTGAAATATTCTCTGGCCTCATCAGCGGCTTCGTCAACGGTTGTGTAATAAATGTTGCCATTGTAGCTCGCTGTTCCAAAGCTGTATTCCGTGGGCTTGGACTCGTCGGGTATATGGGGGAGCTCAGGCGCCTCGGGGACGGTTATTTCGTCCTCGGAGACTACGTCGGCGTAGATGGGGTTGATGTAGACAATGGACTCAGTGAAGACCTCGGGCTCTTCGTCCTCCGGCTCTTCTTCGGCTGGCTCCTCTTCGTCTTCAGACTCCGGGTCCTCGGCCAGCTCCATTGCTGACTCATCGGTCACCTTGTCCTCGAGGATTGCTTCACTCTCCTCCTCGGCGGGGATTTCGTCCTCCACTTCCGCGTCTGCGGGACCGTCATCGGTTTCGCCGGGCAAATCGTCAGGAATAGAGTAGTCGTCACCGGAGGCGGGATCCACTGTCTCCTCGCTGCCGATGTCCGCGGGAAGGTCTCCCTCGTCGCCAAAGGCGGCCCCGGGCACCATGCAGATGAGCATGCTTAGGATGAGAAAAATGGAGATAATTTTTTTGTTCATTGCCGTTTGTCCTTTATTGTGCATTTTTGGTTATATACATGATTGTGAGCATTATACTATAATCTTTTTGTAATTTCAATTAACATTTTGTTACAAACGTCAAAAAGCGGAGAAAAATCTCCGCTTTTTGATTAAATTGAGTCTGTTTTTATTTTGTTATTGTAATTGGGACGGTTGTATAGACATAGTCCGGCAACAGCTTATAGGATACCTTGACACATATCGTGGTGTCAGCGGTAACCTTCTTGGCCGTTACAACGCCGGAGGAGCTAACTGACGCGTACTGCTTGTCCGCCTCCCGGAGAGAATAAGTGACCGCCTTGTTGGTTACTGTTTGGCCGGTTGGTTCATAGGCTTCGGTATCGCCGTTATATTTATATTCCGGTGCAAACAGCGGAGAAAGCTTAAGTGTCTTCCCGCCCTTGACAGTGTAGGGATTTTCAGCAGTTGGATTTCCTTTAAAGCAAATCCGGCTTGCATACCTTACGGTTACAATCTTGAAGCTTACGGACTTTCCGCTGCCGTCTGCAGCTGTGGCGGTGATGGTTGCCGTTCCGGGATAGCTGAGGGTAAGTGTTTGGGGATCAGCTGTCTTTTCCACCGTCTTAACAAGATTATCATCTTCGTCAACAAAACCTGCCGCCGCGGCGTTAGACGTCTTCCAGGTTACAAGTCCGCCGGCGTCTGTGGGATATACAGTTGCTGAAAGGCTTATCTCTGAGCAGGCATTAAGGTTAACAGTAATTGTTCTGCCGTTGAGAGTATCGCCTTGGTATACTCCTTTTCTTGCAGCATCAAGGAAGTATGTTCCGTTGATTATTGACACTGCCGAGGAGACGGGATTAATGGTTAACGTTACCTCACTATAGGCTTTTCCGTCCTTGGACGTTGCCCTTACGGTTACGGTTACCGGAGTTTTCAGTCCGGCTGCGGCCGTTACCTTGCAGACATTGCCGGAGGCCTTGAGAGTTGCGTATGATTTTTCCGCGGAGTTCGGAATGCTCCAGACCACGTTTCGGGACGTCGCATTGTCCGGGCTTGCAGTTGCGATGAGGGTAACGCTGCCCTTGCCTGAGGCAAGAGCTGGAATATCTTCAAGCGATTCATAGTTCTGGGCTGTTATCGTAACATCATCTACGGGGACTATGCCGCAGATTGTGACGGAGGCCTTGCGCTTTCCATCAGAGCTGGTGGCGGTGAGCTTGACAGAGCCGGTTGTTTTCAGGGTAACCTCCGTTGTGCCGGAGGGACCGGGATCACAGGAGGCGCGGGCTGTATTGCTGACGGACCATTTTACGCCCGTTTCGTTGGCTCCGAGAGTAATTGCCTCAGGAACAGCCTTGCCTGTCTCTTCATCTACGCTCATTTCACGGTATATGGTTGTGTTGTTAACGGATATACCTGTGCCGTCGGTATTAACTATGTAAAGAGTATTTGCCTTGGGCTTAACTGTAAGAGTAAATTCAAGGTTCGTGGCTCCGCCGTCTTCAGCAGCGGCCGAAATGGTTACGGTCTTCTCTGTTGCGCACTGCTTTGCGGTTACAACCACAGAGGCAGAGGCCTTATCTGTTGAGGCGACTGTTGCGATGTTCTCGTCTGAGCTGGACCAGTATACCTTGCCGCCGGAAATGGCTGTTTTCATTTCCTCATCGGCATAAAGTGCGGCCTTGAGGGTAACCTTGCCGCCGGAGGTTACAGAGTCGGAGCCGGTAATTTTCCCGACTTTGGAAATTGCCGCTACCTTAACTGTTACAGAGGCGGATTTGCCGCTTCCGTCAGCCGCCGTGGCCTTAATTGTGGCTGTTCCGGCCTTGGTGAATGTCGTAACCTTGCCGTCCTCATCTACGGAGGCGACAGCCGTGTTGCTGCTGGACCACTTAACATCGCCTGACGCAGTATCAGGCAGAACAGTGGCTGAGAGGTTACAGGTTTCTCCAAAGTCAAGGGGAACTGTCTTTCCGTTTATGGTAGTATCGTCTTCGTCCTTAATATAAACGTTTGTAACAGCGGGAAGAAGTGTAAGGTCAATTTCGTCCTTAGCGCTTTCATTGGCCTTAGCATGGACCGAAACTGTAACCTTCTGCGGCGCATAAACCGCCTTGGTGGTCAGCTTGCCGGAGGATGAAATTGAGGCATAGGCTGAGCCATAATCCACGGACCAGACAAGGCCGGAATTCGTAACAACCTCGTCGTCGATTGTTGCCTTCAGCTGCCATGACGCGCCGCCGCGCAATTGGTCCTCTTCAGGTGTATTTGTTATTGTTACGCCTGAGGGATAGGCCTGGAAGTTCACCTTGACGGTGGCTGTTTTCTTTGTTTTCAGGTCGCGGTCAACCGCTGTGGCAGTGAAGGTTACCGTCCCTCCCGCCTTGACAGGGTCGGAGATTGTAATGGTGCCGCCTTCATTGACGGTATATGTGGCGAATTTATTTGTTGTGTCGCTCCACTTCCAGGAGACGGAGGAATAGTTGGGTTCAGCCTCGTCACCATGATACGGCATTTCCAGGACGGAGAAGGTCATGCTCGTTGTGTCTTCGTCGTTTATGTCATATACAATGGTTTTGCCGGTTACGCCGGTGCCGGTTTCGTCAAGAATGGAGATGGAAGAGAGCTTGGGATAAAGCTTAATTTCCTTTGTTCCTGTAAACACAGTGTCACCGGTTCCGTTGTAGCCATTGACTTTAACCGTTAGAGTGTGCTGCTCGGTTACGGTTTTTGCAACAAGTTTGCCAAGGGCTGTTATGTCGGCACAGGCAGAGCCTTTGCCCTCTTCCGAGTCAGGATCCTGCACTGACCATTCAATTGAGTCAGCCGTTGCAGTGGTGGTGTATGAAAGCTGGAGGGAACCACCAGAGATTATATATCCCGGGTCGGGCACGGTTATTTCCACGGTTGCAGGCTCAGGGTCTTCTTCGAGTTCATTTTCTTCTTCGGCCAGCTCCTCGCCTGTCTGCTCAGCAGTCTCGGCTTCGGCGGACTCCTCGAGCTCTTCAGTTTCCTCGGCCGCCTCTTCAGGTGCGGGTTCCTCCGCCGCGGTTGAGAGCGCAACAGCCGTCAGCAGCTCTGGGCACTCCTCGTCGGAGGTGTTGAAGACGGTTTCTTCGTCTTCTGCAAAGCAAAGCGTCATGGCAGAGAGCTTATATTCCCCGGCGTGCTCCTCTTCGCCAAAGGTGATTTCGCCGCAATATACGCCCTGCTCCTCCAGCTTAAGCTCCGCCTCGGCGGTAAACCCGTCAGCTGAGGCGAAGGCCAGCTTAACAGTCTCTGCCTCGGCATAGGCGCCGGAGAGGACAACTTTGGCTGCAATAGCTTCGTCCTTTGTTATTTCTATTGATACTATTTCCGCTTCAGTCTGAGACTCTTCGGCAGCGTCTTCAGCAGGCGCTTCTTCAGCCTCTGCCGGCTGCTCTTCGACGGACTCAGGCGCCTCTTCCGGCACAGGCTCAGCTTCGTCCGGGACCTCAGCCGGGTCTTCTTCAATTGCAGTGTCCCCGTTCTCCGGGTCCGCTACATATGTTTCTTCAGCTGCCGGCTGCTGCGCATAATCTGCAGCTGTGTCCTCGTCCGCAAAGGCGGAGAGAGGCAGCAGACCGAAAAGCATGCACAGCGTAAGCAGCATAGCAAGTGTGCGTTTCATAAATATGCCCTCCTTGGTTCAACAACTATTTGTTGTATGTTTGGATATTATTACACATTTATCTCAATAAATCAACCGCTACATATTGTAGCGGTGAGCCGTTTGAAACCGCTAAGCCCGAGCTCGCCGGGCTTAATGATGGAACAGCCTCAGGCCGGTGAAGGCCATGACCATGTTATATTCATTGCAGCAGTCTATTAACAGGTCGTCCCTGACGGAGCCGCCGGGCTGGGCAATATAGCTGACGCCTGCAAGGTGTGCACGCTGGATATTATCGCTAAAGGGGAAGAACGCGTCTGAGCCCAGGGACACACCGGTTATTTGGGAGAGATATTCCCTCTGCTCCCCGGTCGTGAAGGGCTCTGGGCGGGAGGAGAAGTATTTCTGCCAGTTGCCGTCAAGACAGACGTCCTCTTCGTTTTTGTTTATGTACCCGTCGATAACGTTGTCCCGGTCCGCCCGGCCCAAAGTTGGTAGAAACGGAAGAGCAAGGACCCTTTCGCTTTGGCGGAGGAACCAGGTTGATGCCTTGCCGCCGGCGAGACGGGTGCAGTGAATGCGGGACTGCTGCCCTGCCCCAACGCCGATTGCCTGCCCATCATAGGCAAAGCAGACGGAGTTGGACTGGGTATATTTGAGAGTTATTAGAGAAACTATCAGGTCCCGCTCCGCCTCAGGCGGGAGGGTTTTGTTTTTCGTCACGATATTCCGCAGAAGCTCGCCGGAAATTTTGCAGTTATTTCTGCCCTGCTCAAAGGTAACGCCGAAAACCTCCTTGCGCTCCCGGGAAGCAGGGACGTAATCAGGGTCGATTTTTATTATATTATAATTCCCCTTGCGCTTGGTTTTTAGGATTTCCAGCGCCTCAGGCTCATAGCCCGGGGCGATTATCCCGTCAGACACCTCCCGCTTGATAACCAAAGCAGTGGTGGCGTCGCACACGTCGGAAAGGGCGATGAAATCGCCAAAGGAGGACATTCTGTCTGTCCCCCGGGCACGGGCATAGGCCAGGGCGAGAGGCGATTCGTCAAGGCCGGGGATATCCTCAACGAAGCAGGCTTTTTTAAGCTCAGGGCTCATGGGCAGACCACAGGCCGCGCCGGACGGGCTGACGTGCTTGAAGGATGCGGCGCAGCAAAGGCCCGTCGCCTCCTTTAGCTCCTTAACAAGCTGCCAGGAGTTGAGCGCGTCCAGGAAATTTATATACCCGGGGCGACCGGAGAGTATTTCAATCGGGAGATCGCCGCCGTCTGCCATATATATTCTTGCCGGCTTCTGGTTGGGATTGCAGCCGTATTTAAGTTCAAATTCCTTCATTCCCGTTTCCTTTGTTATATTTATTAATCAATCGGCTTTCGTATTCGCCTGTGGCCAGGTCAGTGTAGCGCACATAGAGGGAAATTTTGTTTTCCTCGTTTAGGGCTGACCAGAGGTTGCCGGTAAACTCGTCTATATTGCCGCAAATTCCAACCCGCTCAGGCTCCCCCTGAAACGCCGGCAGCGGGCTGCCCGGCCCGGCGTAGGTGTGGATAAAATGGCCGAGACCCGGGGTTTGGGGATAACTAAAGGTATAGCGGGCGCAGCCGGTGCCCGCCGCATCGATGCTTTTGAGAATGCTCATTTCATAGCTGAAGCTTCCATCCCCAAAGCTGAGAACAGAACTGATGCGGGGAGTGAAATTGGGTGCGTCCGGCTCAAAGCTGCGGCTTTGGAGGCTTACGGAGGGACTAATGCCTGAACTGAGACCGTTATAAATCGTATCGGTCTGGTCGCCATTGGTGACGATGAGGAGGTTTTTATATTTCCGCACAGCCGCATAGATGATAAGGCTCGGGTCTTCTACCTTTGACTCGTCAAAGGGACGGGTAAAAACTGCTCCGTCAAGCTCGGTGAAAATTCTGTTGCGGCTGTTGGCTGAGCGGCCCATGATGAAATAGGCGCACACGGCTTTGGCTCCGTCGGGCGTTCCGCCGGTTATTATTCCCCGCCCGGGATATGCCGTCGCTCCAACCGCCTCGGTTATGGATTTTATGTCATATATGCTCATGGTATTTTTACCTCACAAAAAGCGCAGTCCCGACCGGTTGCATGAGCCCGTCGGGACGTTATTCAGCGTTTAATTTTCCGGATTATATTCAAAGCAGGTAAGGCTAAGGTTTACGCTTACCCTGCCGTTATACTCATAGGTCTCGGGCAGCGTATCGAAGATTTGGAAGAACGAGGTATAAATCGAAACCCCGTCAGTAACCGTAAGGTCTTTAATAAGATATTGGTTATTGCTGGTGTTAATCTGCTCAATTATGCCCCGGGCGGTTTCATAGTCATTCACTTCGAACTGAATTGTAACGGGCCGGCGGACAATGTAGGAATCGAACTGTTCGTTGCCGAAGGTGACATTATAGCTATTGGTGTCGGCAAGGATTGCGTTCAGCTCAAGGATAACATTGTTAACATGGTTATAATCCGGCAGGGCGAGGGGCTCATCCGGTGCGGCTGCGGCGAAAATCTCTTCCAGCTCCTGCTGCATCTGCCTTTTCTGCTCAACCTTCGCCTCGGAAATCTGAATTTCCGTTTCAAGGGTTGCCTTTTCCGCTTCCAGCTCCTCGGTGCGTGTTTTAACAGGCCCCTGAACGAGGAAGTAATAGGCCGCCAAAACTATCAGGAGTCCAAGAAGTATAAGCTCCCGGGCGGAGAATCGTCTCTGAAGTATTTTATTCATGAATTAATCCTCCGTCTTTACAAAGTCGAACACAATGTAGCCTTCAACATATGAATACTGGACCTCTTCGCCGGTTGCATTGATAAAGGACGAGTAGTATCTGGAGTTTGTGCCGGCGCTGGTTACGGTTACATTGCTGATCCAGTCAATTTTTTCCATGCGCTTACGGATTGTTGCAAAATCCTCCAGCACTGAAACACGGATTTTTATTGAGGCGGAGTTGCCCTTGATGGTTACGGACTCCATGGACCCCAGGCCGGATATCGCGTCCTGAACCAGGTCAAGAACCTTGGTCCGGCTGGCAAGATATGCCTCATCCTCGGTTTCAAAGTTCTTCGTATAGCGCTTATACTGCTCGAGGATCTCGTCATAGTCAGTGAGCTGCTCGCTGAGGGTATTGGAGTAGGTCCGCATGCTGCTGACCTCATTTTCCAGAGATGAGAGCTGAGCCAGGCGGCCGGCAACACCGAATTTATAAATCACGAACACCATTGCCGCAAGGAATATTGCCAGAATAACAAGCACCACAGGGCTTGTATTATCGGTCTCCTTAACGTACAAGTTCATGGTTTGCTTGGAGGGAAGCTTTGTGTTTTTGCTCTTCAATTCAATTGATTTCGCCATTTCGCATGCCTCCTCTCTCAAAGTGCCACGCCGAGAGCGAGAGCAGTACGGGGGAGATTCTCCTCCTCTGCGCTCCGGCCCGGCAGGAATTCAGCCACATTCGCCTGCTCCAGGGACACGGTTGAGCATATTCTTTCGGTAAGAGGCTGAATGGGGGCTCCGTTGCCGACAAAGGTTATCTGCTGAAGCTCACTTTCGGGGTTTTCGTAGCGGTAAAAGTTTATCGCCATAAGGACCTCACGGGCGATGCGGTCATATATATCATCACACATGCCGTCTGAAAGGCAGCCGTCATAGTCAGTCTCTCTGTATGAGGCGGCGAGATATACATCGATGCCCTTCGTTGCGGAAATAACATCGTCTATATTGCGGCAGCCGATATCGATTGTCTTTGTGGCGGCGATCTTTCCCCCGGAGACGATATATACAATCGTGCCGGAATAGCCAACGTCCACGAGGCACACCTCGGTTTCAGCGCTGTTGGGGAAGGACTTTACCAGGTTCATTATCGCCATTTCTCTGGGGAGGGCCGTTTTGAGCTTAAGGTGGGCCTTTTTCAGCAGCTGGATATATGACTCGATTGTCTTTTTGCTGCCGGCGGCCGCGAACAGGTGCATGTTTACACACTTGCCGTTTTCGTCGGTTTCCAGGGAATCGACCGCATAGTCAAAATTATAGTTCAAGCTGTCGTTTCCAACGAAATCTCTGAACTCATAGGGCAGATTCAGCTTAAGCTGAGCGACCGACACGGGAGGCATGTTTATTGTGCGGAAATAGGCTGAATTTTCCGGCATGATTATTGCGCAGTCACGGCCGGAAATTTTTGCCTCCTTTTTGACCTCTTTAATCAGCTTGGCCAGGGTCTCGAAGGAGACTATCTCGTCGTTTACGACGAGGTCCTCGGGAAGGCGGCGGACGACCGATTTAATTTCGGTTCCGTCGAGCTGAGCAAGGCGCAGGCACTCGTCATCGATTTCAATTCCGATTAATTTACTCATGTTTCACATCCTCTAAAACAAACTAAGGTACGCGTTGATAATGCCCTCACCGAAGAGCATTGACAAATAGGTGCCGGCAGCAATCGCCGGGCCGAAGGGAAAGAGTTTTTCTTCGTTATTTTTAAGCCGGTTATATATGGCGCCAAACAGGAGGCCGCAGATGCAGGCCAGCAGGATTGCCAGAAGGTTTTGTGACCAGGGCAGGTATATTCCCGCCATGAAAAGGAGCTTGATGTCTCCCCCTCCCATTGCCTCGCGCTTCATAAGCTTTTCCATGATTAGGACGATTATGAGCACCGGAGCCGAGACGGAAAAGCCGCCGATTACGCTCTGCAGCGCTTCGTGGCCGGTGTCGCCGGAGAAGAGTATAAACATCAGTCTGATTACTATTCCCGCAATTATGAGCCCGTCCGGAATAATATACGCCTCCAGGTCAGCAAACGAGACGCAGAGAAGAATGCTTGTTAAAAGAAGAAACTCAACCGTCTTTATTGACCAGCCGAACCGGAGGAAAACCCCCACATACACAACAGCCGAAATAATTTCGCTGACCAGATAGCGTGGAGACATTTTCGCCCCGCAATATCTGCATTTCCCCCGGAGGAAAATGTAGCTGAATATGGGAATCAGATCAAGGGGAGAAAGCACATGACCGCAGGACATACAGTGGCTCCTGCCCTTGGCTATGGATTCGCCGTTGCAGAGCCTTATTGCAAAGCAGTTGAGAAAGCTGCCCATGCACGCCCCGAAAATTGCGAGAATTACGCATATATAAATTTTCAGTCCGAGAGGAAGTATCATCATATAGAACTATACATAGAGAACATCGGCACATATACAGCCAGAAGAATCCAAAAGACAAATATTGCAAGAACAACGATTATTGACGGCTCAAGGAGGGAAACGGCGCGTGTGGTTGCAACATCAACCTCGTTGTCATAATATTCCGCAATAACACCCAGGGTGTTTTCAAGGCTACCGGAGCTTTCGCCGACGGCCGTCATTTCAACGAGCAGGTCAGGCATTGTGTTCTCTCTTCTGAGGCAGTCACCAACGCTGTGGCCGGCTTCTATTCCCTCTGTTACGTGCTTGACCGACTGGCCGAGGAACGCGTTGGTCATTGAGTTGCCGGTTACTGAAAGGGACCGTGTTACCGGCATGCCGGCAGAAAGCATGGTTGAGAAGGTGTTGGCGAACTGGCTTGCGGCGTTCATGAGCTCGATTCTGCCGATTATCGGCAGCTTGAGCTTGAACTCCGCCAGATTTATCGCGCCCTCCTCAGACTTGCCATATACTCTGAGCCCCACAGCGATTGCAACAACCAAAATCGCAATGAAGATAAAATACTTCGTCATGAAGTTTGAAAAGCCAATCAGCGCCTTCGTCGGCAATGGAAGATCGATTCCCAGCTCGAGGAACACGTCAGTGAAGGTGGGCACCGCGTATATCATTATGATTGCAATAACGACCGCCGCAATGACGAGAACAAAAACAGGATATGCCAGCGCACTTTTGACCTTGTCCCGGGTTTTGCCGCGCTTTTCAAAGTAAGCGCTGAGCTTGGCGAACGCGCTCTCAAGACTGCCGGATTCTTCACCGGCCCGGATTGTTTCAATAAAGGTGGCCGGAAGCTCCTCTCCGCGAAGGGCAAAGCTGTCTGCAAGACTGTGGCCTTCGGTGATATCCTCGGCAACCGCTTCGAGAAGTTCCTTAAGCTTTTCGTTCTCCGTCTGCCCGGCAACCAGCTCAACCGTTCTTACAATGGGCAGACCGGCAGTTAGGATAATTGAGAACTGCTTGCATACCAGTGAAAGCTCCTTGTCCTTGAGTTTCTTGGGCGGATTTATTTCCGTCATCAGGCCGCTCTTCTCTCTGACCTCGGTCAGGGAGGTTACGGTTCCGATGCTGTCGTTTATTTTTATTGACGCTTCGCCGGCATCAGCCGCCTTTATAACGCCTGAAATTTCAGCGCCGCTGCGCGATATGGCTTTATAGCTGTATGTACTCATCTCATCATCCTGTCAGGCGTCCGGGATAGGGAACCCATACCCAGTGATTTTTTTACATAGTCCGCGTCGTGAGACGCGTCTATGGCAACTTCGTTTGAAATCATTCCTGTTCTTGCAAGCTTAAGGAGCGAGCTGTCCATGGTAATGTTTCCTTCCGCAGCGCCTGTTACCATTGAATTTGCAATCTGGGGAGTTTTCCCCTCGCGGATAAGGCTTTTTATTGCGCCGGTGGCGATCATTACCTCAGTGGCAAGCACTCTGCCGGAGCCGTCCCTGCGGGGAAGCAGTTGCTGAGAAAGGACCGCGCGTAGCGTCATTGAAAGCTGAAGGCGGATCTGCTGCTGTCTCTCACCCGGGAAGACGGAAACTATTCTGTCTATTGAGTCAGGGGCGGAGTTAGTGTGGAGCGTGGCGAAAACCAAGTGGCCTGTTTCGGCAGCCGTCAGGGCGGTTTCTATTGTGTCCAGCCCACGCATCTCGCCGATGAGAATAACATCCGGGTCCTCACGGAGAATAGCCTTAAGACCGGAGGAATATGAATCAGTGTCAGCTCCGATTTCGCGCTGGTTTATGGTGCACAGAGCGGGAGTATAGATATATTCAACAGGGTCCTCCAGCGTAATTATATGCTCGTGGCGCGTGTGATTAATTTTATCGAGCAAAGCGGCAAGGGTTGTTGATTTGCCGGAGCCCGTTTCTCCGGTGACCAGGACGATACCCCGGGGATAATCTGCAAATTCGCTTACAATCGGCGGGAGGCCAAGCCTGTCAAGCTCGGGGATAACATCATTAAGAATTCTTATGGCCGCTGAAACATTGCCCTGCTGCCGGAAAAGATTAATGCGGCAGCGGATGGTTCCGCAATAGGTCTCCGCAAGGTCGAGCTCACCGATATCACGCATTGACTCATAGCGTGTCCCGGCAAGCTGCTGAGCGATATCCTCGCAGTCATCATGGGTCAGGACAGCATCGTCAAAATCTCTGAGAGAGCCGTTAACGCGTATTCTGATGGGCAGACCACACACGACATGTATATCTGAGGCCTTGCGGTCTCTTGCATTGGAAATAATTTCACTGATATTCATAGTTAGTAATTAATCCGTAGAGTTGAGTATTCTGCCGGCTTCCTCCGTGGTTGTTATGCCCCGGGCAATCAGGTCGGCGCTGTTTTCCAGCATCGTCTTAAAGCCCTCCCCTCGTGCTGTTTCCAGAATCTCCGCTGAAGACGCTCCTTCCCGGAACTTCTTCTTGAGTTCATGGCCAAGCATGAGAATTTCGAAAACAGCAATTCTGCCTTTATAGCCGGTATTCAGGCAATCGGGGCAGCCAACGGCTTTATAGAAAGTTACGTCCGCCTCAGGGTCCATGCCCACGGAAAGGAGTTCCTCACTGTCAGGCTTATATGCCTGGCGGCACTTCGGGCACAGACGGCGGAGAAGACGCTGGGCAATAACGCCCTTGAGCGCGCTTGTTATGAGATATGGCTCAACGCCTATATCAATAAGACGGTCGAGCGTTGCAACAGATGAGTTGGTGTGTATTGTTGAAACAACCAGGTGGCCTGTTATAGCGGCGCGCATGGCGATTTCAGCCGTTTCACCGTCACGGATTTCGCCGACGGCTATAATATCAGGGTCCTGGCGGAGAATGGAGCGCAGGCCTCCGGCGAAGGTCATGCCGACCTTTTCGTTGATCTGAACCTGGTTAACGCCGCTCATGTCATATTCGACAGGGTCCTCGAGAGTTACAAGATTGACTGTGTCCTTGTTGAGCTCGGAAATCATCGTATACATGGTGGTGGATTTTCCGGAGCCGGTAGGACCGGAGATGAGGATAACGCCGTTGGAATTGTGAATAAGCGCCTCATAGTCCTCCAGCAGCTTGCCTTCAAGGCCGATTCCGGAGGTGGACATGAGGGTAGCGGACTTTTCGAGAAAACGGATAACTATTTTCTCGCCATATTTTGTTGGCAGGGTGGAAATACGCAGGTCATATTCCTTTCCCCGCACCTTGATGTTGGAGCGGCCGTCCTGAGGGATGCGGCGCTCGGCAATGTCCATATCGCCCATTATTTTTATTCTGGAAATAACAGCGTTTTGCAGATTTGACGGAACCGTGAGCACCGGGTGAAGAACACCGTCTATTCTCATTCGTATGTTAAGGCCGTTATCACGGGGCTCAATGTGAACGTCACTGGCATTGGCGCCGGCTGCCCGCTCGATTATTGAGTTAACAAGTCTTATCGCTGGGGCAGCCTGAGTATCCTCGTCTGCTGATTTGGTCTCAGTCTGCTCGGTTGTCTGCGCCTCGAGCCCCATTTCGTTGCGGAGGTCATCAATTGCACGGGAAACACTCTCGTTGCCATAGAGCATGTTTATTGCATATTCAATGGCGTTGCGGGTGGCAATCATGGGGATGACGCGTTTTCTTGAAGACGCTCTTACCTCTTCAACCGCCTTATAGTTAAGGGGATCTTGCATTGCCAAATAGAGAGTATCTCCCTGCTGTCTGACGGGCACAACCAGATATTTCTTTGCAACGTTCTTTGAAACATACTGCGCAAGAGCGGTTGGTATTTCAGTGCGGGTCAGGTCAATGAAGTCAATGCCCAGCTGAACAGTGAGGACATCGATCAGGTCCCGCTCTGAAAGCACCTGCTCTGCAACAAGCTCCTCGCCAAGGCGCTTTTTGGTAATCTTGCTCTGGGCAAGGGCATTGTCAAGCTGCTCCTGGCTTATGATCCCGGCGGATGTTAGAATTTCTCCAAGTCTTTTATAGGCCATATTAATACTCTTTTCCGTTTTATGTTAAAATTCATTTAGTCATATGTAAGATTGTACATACAACAAACCCAATATAACAAACTACAGTATACAATCGTGCCTGAGTTTTTTCAAGTAAAAAATCCTGCTGCGAAATATAAACCGCAGCAGGGTTGTATTTGTTATTCCTTATCTTCAAGCTTGGCTGTCGCCGTTCCGCCGGCGTGGGTCAGGCCGAAGTCCTTTTCGAACTGGGTGCGGGCCTGGCCTGCGGGCTCAGCGGCAGGCTGGGCAGCCGGGCGCTTTATTTCAAAGTCGCTGCCGGTGGAGGGTGCGTCCCGGTTCATCATGGTCGTCATTGCGTCTATATCGGACTCAATGTTGATTACATCGGTTTTATAGAGATTATCAAGCTGGTTTTCGAAGCCCTCGACGATGCTGTCCATGGCGTTTTCAATGGTCTTTTTGCTCTGGTCAATGTTCTCGCCGTCGACACCGGTTTTCTCAAGGCCCGCGTACGATTCCAGCAGCTTGAGGGTTGTTGGCAGATAATAGGTCATAAATCGGTCGATGAGTCTGCGCTTTTCCGGCTCAGCCTGGACGACCCTGAATATCTCCCGGGTTATGTCTTCCAGCTTATAGATTTTCTCGGTCATCTCCTTGTGAGCGATTCTGTCATTAACATCCCGTATTTGGGCAAGGAGAGACTGATAGGCATCCATGTCGCCCTTTTCCATGTTGGCCTTGCGGGCTTTCTCGGTCTTTTCATGGGCCGCCTGACGGGCTCTGGCGATTTCCTCGTCAGCTTCAGTTGTGAGGAACATATATCCCAGCTCGCTGTTTATATAAGCAGACGGGCCGAAGAGGCCCTTGTCTATCATGTCCTGCAGGTCCTTTGTTACTCTGAGCACGGAGTTGCCGGTTTTCTTGGCAAGGCTTTCGATGTGAACTGCCTGATTGTTTCCGATTATCGCCAGATACTGAGCCTGGCGCTTGGCAGAACGCGTCGTGTTAACGCTGCTGAATATGCATCCCGCTCCGCCTGCCAGAAAAGCAAGGCTCTGCAGCAGCTTTCCGATTTCAGCGCCTGTTGCAGTTCCGGCAAGGACGGTTCCGAGAGGCGTGAACACCGAGCTGAGACCGATCAGGCCCAGCAGAATGCCCAGCACCATGAGGATGATTTTCATAACCGACCCGTCCTCGGGCTTTTTGAGAAGAGACTTCAGTGTGTCCTTAGCCTTTTCGCCGGTTGGAGCCTGTGCGGGCTGCTGCTTTACCGTCTCCTGCTGATATAGCGACGGGGCCTGCTTCCGCTCTGACTTCTTTGTGTCTGAGGCGAAGAGCTTGAGGAACAGCAGCAGCAGTGCCACCGGCCACACTCCCGCCGCAAAGAAGAACACAATCAGTGCCCAGGAAAGGACGTCAGGCTCTTTTTTGTTCTGAGATCTGTTCCTTTGAGAGTTGCCGGAATAGTTATAGTTGTAATTATATCTGTTGTCGTTCATTTTCCCGTTCCTTCTTGTCCTTACACAGCCCGAATTACTTCAACGCCGGAGCGCTCCGCGTATTCGATTGTGAATTTTGTTCCTCCGGGCTCACCGTTGAACACCGCGATTACTCGGGAGCTGTTATCTACCATCCACTTGTCCCGCGCCTGATAGACTCCGATATGATATTGGGGGCTGATTGTTTTGGTGAAAATCGCCTTATTCATGATATCATCAAATATCGTTTTCCATTCCTTCGCCATTCTGCTGCCGAAGGTGCTGTATGGCAGGGCGGCTATTATATTAATCGTCTTATTCCTCTGCATGCGGCGCAGAACAATTTCTCCCGCCCACAGATCAACGCCGGTTGACATTCCCGTTATAAACGTCCTGTAGCCCGAAGCGATTGCACTGTCGATTTCCCTTTCCAGCGCTGCCTTGACCTCCGCTTCGGAGGTATGGAGCTTTGCAGGCCTGTGGCCGGTGAAGGAGCAGGACGCTTCTTTGGTGATGATTAGGTTTTCATCCATTCAGAATGCCTCTGTTTCAGTGGTGATTATAATAAAGTATCGCCGTTGTGTCGGTCAGGATAGCATCGCAACTGCCGGCATAAAGATAGGAAAAGCAGTCGGTTGTGCCGTTAACCAGCCTTATAACATTGCCAAGATTCTTCAGCAGCTTCGGATCTGATTCAAGAGCGAGCCTCGCCTCAGTGGTGGACGGCATTGCAAGAGTCTTTCCCTTAAGCCGGTTCACGTTCCAGTAAGTTGAGCTGTCTCTCACGGCGATGACGATGTCATTGTGTATATACGGACCGTACTGGGTATAAAGCCCTTCGTCAATCTCCGATTCATCCAGCGCTATGCCGCCCCAGGCCACGTCTATGTTGCCGGAGGCAAGCTCATTATATACATTTTCCTTTTCTATCGACTGAGCCTGGAGAGTCCAGCCAAGAAGATCGCAGGCCGCCTGGGCCAGCTCAATATCGAAGCCCCAGAAGGTGCCGTTGGAAATATATACCATTGGGAAGCTGTTTATGTCCACGCCAATAATCAAGGTCCGGGGCTCGATGTTATATGTATCCAGCGCCTCGGCGTTTGACTCAAAATTCAGCTTTTCGCCGCCCAGCCACTTGGCTGAAAGCTCAGCCACCTTGCCCTGGGCGTTGAGCACCTCAATGGCACCCGTCAGGTAAAAATACAGCGGGTCATCATTTCTGAAGGCCAACGAATAGTCCTGCTCAACGATAACATCGATTGAGTTGACTCCGTAGCCGTCGGTTCTCCGTCCGCAGGCGCACAGGCAAAGGCAAAGCGACGCGGCAAGAATGGCGCAAATTATTTGTTTATATTTTCTCTTCATAATCAATGCTTTGGCGTGTAGCCCTTGCTGTTGGTTTTGGATTTCTTTGCCTGGGTCTTTTCCTTCGCTTTGCCGGCAGCAGTCCCGGTCTCTGGTTCATATGCCCAATCAGATGAATCGGGATATGACTCATCCTCAGCGGCTTTGAGCTTGCGGGATATAATCAGGGCGGCCACTGCAAAAATTATAACCAGGCACGCCAAAAGCGGAACGACGGGGAATGATTTTTTGCTTTCCTTTGCAACGGTCTCCTGCGGCTGCTCGATTATCTGCTCATCGGCCGGCTCCGGGGAGGATTGGACGGTCGCTTCTTCGGGTTCGGCCGCCTGCTGAACTTCAGTCTGCGTCTCAGCTTCCGCAGGAGCCTGCTCTTCTGCTTCCGGGGTCTGCTGCGCTGCTGCATCGCGATTGGCAATATAATCATCAAGCTGACCATCGAGGGTTAATGCATATTCGGCAAGCATTTGGGCCGCTTCCGCAATTCTCAGCTCATAGCTTGAAACATTTTTCGTCATAACCGTTACGATAATCGGGTTAGGCGTATAAATAATTCCGGAGCAGTGATTGTCCTGGGTTCCGTTGGGCTCCTGGTAAGCACCGTACTTCTGGGCGATTTCGTAGGTATCACTCAGGACGAGATGGAAATAGTTGTTGGGCTGAGTCTGTTTCATCAGGTCGATTATGTTTGGGAACCTCTCGCTTTCATTATACAGCGTGTTGATGATCTGGTTCATAAAGCGGGCCGTGTAGTAGCTGTAATCATAAAAGTCCTGGTTGGTGAAGTAACTCTCGGGAAGAGTTGTATATTCAATAAACTGGTCGCTGCACTTGCCGTTATAGGTTCCGCCGAGATAGTCCACTATGGCGTGGCCGCTGTCGTTATTTGAATTGACAATTGCGGAATATTCAAGGTAGGAAACAGTATATCCCTCAACAGTGCTGTCCTGGGTAATGAGACCGGCCGCCTCCTGCTCGGCAAGCTTCATGCAGTTGGGAACCTTATAAAGGCTGGCGGAGTACATCCACTCGTCTGCGTTATAATACCAGCTGTCACCGGTGGCGGTATATGTAAAGGCTACGGAGAAAATACCGCCGCTCGAGGTGATGCCGTTTGATTGAAGATATTCATCAAAAAGCTGAGTAAGGTATTCAGAGTCTATTATGCCCGTGTCCCGGTCATCATCCGCATATGCTCCGGCGGGACAAATACACACCGTGAGGCAGAGAATGAGTGCCGCAATTGTTCTTAAGGATTGTTTCATGTGTAAAGTGACGCTCCTTATTCATCCGTTTCAAGGATATATCCGATTGTTCCACGGTACATTCCGGGATAATCGGAAACGGGATCGTCGCGGCTGTCGTTAAACACCCATTGGCCGTTATATTTCCACAGCAGTATGTAGTCCTCTGCCACATTGTCGCCCATGTCATAATAGGACGGCTCGCTGACGCCCCAGGCGTTGAGTGAATCGATGTCTATATTCTCGCCGTTTTCCCACACGAGGGCTCCGTTTTCACGGTGGCACCCGATCCAGACCTTGTCAACGCCGTTGGCCTCAGCAAGAGCGGTAACCTCCTGCAGCTCCTCAGCATCTGATATGGTGACAAGATGGCCGCCCATCAGGCTGCAGTCCTCTCTTGCCTGGGACCAGCTAACATCCGCCTTATAGAACGTCTTTACGCCATGGCCGCCGTTGGACAAACCCGTTTCTTCAGGCTCGGCAGCTGCTTCGGCCACCGGTTCGGCAGCGCTCTCGTCCTCCTCCGGTTCAGCGGTGGGCTCCGGAGAATCGGAAAGAATTACTATTGACGTGGCCGGATCAGCATTCACAGTTCCGGTGGATTCACCCGCCTCAGGAGATGGAATCACCATGTCATCAGGGAAATATGTTGTTGGCTGGGCATTGTCTATAAGGCCGTTGCCGCCGGAAATAAGATTGCCGAAAAACAGCACCGCGGCTGCTATTGCGGCGGCGATAAGGACAACGATAAGAACCATTACTCCCTTGGGAGTGCTCCTGCGCTTGCTCTTTATGGCAGTGCTCTTTTTAGCAGCCTTTGCAGTAACCGGCACTGCTTCAGACTCTGGCTCCGGAGCCTTGGCATAGGAATATACATTGCGCCGTCTCTGTGGCGGGACAGGTGCAGCTGACTTTACCTGTTCAGCCGGTGCGGCCTTCTCCTTTTCAGCCTGCTCATTGTCCCCCTTGCGGATAATATCGGCCATCATCCGCTCCATGTCGGACATCTCGCTGTCGCTTTTGTGAAATACTTTCTCGGTAAGGTTTTCTTTATCTTCCATCTCAGACCCGTCTCCTTCGGTCAAAGTCATTTTGTCCATGCTATTTATTAAAACACAGCAACTTTATTATGTCAATCAAATAGGGCGTCAAATTCTTGTGTTTTATTTTTGCAATTTTTATTGATTTATGGCGTCATCTGTGTTATTATTATGTTACTAAATTGTCTTATTTTAAGGGATACAGATGATTCGAGTTTTTAATCAAAAATTAATTTGCCTGCTGCTGTTGCTTGCTATTCTGATTTCAACACTCAGCCTTGCCGGCTGCGGTGACGAGGCCGTCAGTAGGAGTGATGATATCTATGCTTCAGCGGAAACCGAGGCTGCCGATGCGGTCGACTTTGCCGGCAGCATAGCAACCCCGACGCCTACAGCCGTTCCGGTTGAGGAGCAGAACGCTGAAATCTGCAGTAAAATTGTTGAGCTGGCGCTTTCATTTGAAGGCGGGAAATATTCATATTCAGGCTTTTCTCCGGAAACCGGGTTTGACTGCTCAGGGTTGCTTTATTACGTATTCCGGCAGTATGGCTACAGGATCAGCCGCGTCGCTTCAGACCAGGCGAAAAACGGACAGCACGTTGACAAGGAGGATCTCATTCCTGGAGATATTGTGACCTTCCATGTTAAGGGCAGCAACTATATCGGGCACTGTGGATTGTATATAGGCGATGGTTATTTCATTCACGCCATGGATTCGGCCCACGGAATTGTTGTAACCTCCCTTGACGAGTGGCTTGAAACCCGTACTCTGGAGGCCCGCCGCATTGTAGGCGTTTTAACCCGGTACAGCGACGAGGAAATGGCTCAGCTTGACGAATATGACCAGCTTGTTGCCGACGAGCTGGAAAAGGCTGCCCAGGAGGCAGCCGCTCAGGAAGCGCTCTTGAAAAAGCAATCCCTCACCCAGCCGGAGGGAGACGCTGATTCCACTGTGATTCAGGACGATCCTAATTCACCTGTTATATTCAACACTCCAACACCTACTGCCGCTCCGACCTCTGAGCCCGAGCCCACTGTAGAACCGACCACGGAGCCCACACCGCAGCCAACGGTTGAGCCTACCGCAGTCCCTACAGAGACCCCGGTTGAGGAAAACGAGCTAAGCAGCAGTGGAGAGGAGTTAGGCTCCAGCAAATAACCGCAAACCGCAGAAACAGCGAGTTACTGTTTCTGCGGTATTTTTTCACGGCAGGCTATATATGCAAGGCAAACCGCAGCCATCATTACTGCGGCTGAAGCAGCTTGAAACACGTATATAGTAGCATAGCTTCCGGTATATCTTTGAACAAGATATTCGCAAGCCGCCGCGCCGATAAAGCCGGCGGCAAAGGCGCCGCACATGATATAGGTCAGGATATTTTTGCCGTTGGCGGTAATGCTGCAGCGGATATAGAAAACGAAAACCCATATAATGCACACTGCTGCGGCAAGCTGGGCAACGCTTACAGAGCCTGCAAGCTTGTTAAGGTATTTTAGCAGCGGCCCGGAAAAATGCAGGAAGGAGGAGTCATATCGCATGGAGTCAAGAACGATTTCCACCGCGGAATACGCGGCCAGCAGCAGTCTTGCGACATTTCCTCCTGCAGAGCATGGAGCCTTCATTTCGTCATTATGGCAGAGAATATAAAAGGCAACAGCACCGGCTGCCAGGGCAAGCATTATGGCGAAGGCCGGGATATAAACCGGAAATCTCACAGAAGAGGTCAGGTAGAACTTCCCCCGGTAAGTTGAATTGAACATGCAACTTAGTCTTATGAACGCAATGGCTATAGCGAGTCCGGGAGCGAACGCGTCAAGCAGCTTCCAGACGTCCGGAGTATGAAGAGCTTTTTTTACGATTATCGCGGCAATGGCGCAGCCCGCAAAAACTCCGGGCAAACAAAAGCCGCCGGAGGAATAGTCCGTCATGGCGGAAATGAAGCCGCGATACTGCTCCACATGGCAGCACCAGTGAAGGAACCGACACAAAGGAATTGAAATTATAATCGTAAGTGCCGTCATCAGCCAGAGGCCGCTGGTATACCTGTTGTGTGAGCTGTATAGCGCCAGAGCCAGCGCCAGCCCGGCTGCCGCGCCAAGGGCAATAACAATTCCGCTCCAATAAATGACGAAGCTGCCAGTGAACAACGCAATCGTATTCATTGGCTCACCTGCCCTTCCGGAAGAGCTGTTGCGAAGTAGATTATATCGCTTACCGTCCGCTCGTTGCCCCAGTCGATGTTGTTATATGGTGCACCGTTGAAGTATAGCTCAGCGGTTTGACCGCCCTCAAGGCAATAGCCGTTTTTAACGCCCTTGAGACTCATTATTTGCGCAAATTCATTAACAGTGCAACCGGAGGATTCGTCATCGGACTGGCTGACCGTCATGTACAGATAGTGCAGGTCTTCCACTTGGGCTATTCCGGCGCGGGAGCTTTTTGAATTTATCTCGCCAACAGGATAGCTGTCAGAGGCGATCATCTGCCCGTCCTCGACCAATATTGGTCCGAAAGCAACAGAAAAAACGATATCATTATCATCAACAAACTGCTGAACCTCATCACTGGTCATTTCCGTGCCTCTTTTGAAAAACACGAAGTTGCCCTTTGAGTCAATCATCAAAGTGTCGGTGGCGTTATATGCCTTATATTTTGCGGAATAGCTGTATTCATTAAGGCGGCATACCACCCGGTTATAGACCGTAATTCCTGTGTCACGCTGCGCGTAATCATCAGCATTCATTGCAACAACGGCGTTAGCCCTGTTTGAAAGCTCGGAGCAGAACATATAAACAGAGGAGCCGTATGTGTCCTCGCTCAGCTTGCGGCGCAGCTGGGATCCGTCTGATATAACCGATTCGCACAGGCTTGTTACCTTGCCGTTGACAAGCTCCTTCCAGCATATAACGAGAATCGTCTCGTCATAGTAATATTGAATGGTGGAGCTCGGGTAAAATTCCGTGTTGGTCCGGAATATCAGCTTTTTCCCGTCGAGGAGTCCGGAGCTGTTGGCCCTTTCGATAATCGCATTAATGGCAGGGGCGTTATCAGCACTGACCGTGCCGTAATTTGCCTGGTTTGGAGCCGGGCCGGCGGTTGCCGTTTCGGAGATTGTATAAATTTTTCTGGATGCCAGATCCCTTGCATGGCCTGTTACCGCGGAGTGAAGATTGGAGGCGTAAATATCCATTTGGGAAGAGAGATTAGCCCTCATGCTCCCGCCGGTTACCGCGGAAACATCTGAGTCCGGGTGGACAAGAGCGGCAAGAACAAGAATTGCGCAAATGCTCAGTGCGGCAAATATCGCGCTCAGCAGTGCGGAGCCATTTTCAGGCTGATGTGAAGCCTCTTTCTGCTCAGCTTCGTGCTCTGTCTCTGTGGGAGAATCGGAGCCGTCTAATTCAAACAGGTCGTCGATATTGGCGGAAATTCTTTCATATTCCACATCCTCGGCAAATATTTCCGCAGAATACATTTCAAGCTCCATCTCCTCGGCGCCGGTGGGCAGATTGTCTGCTTCCGTCTGCTCAACGTCTTCGGCAGAATATTCGGCAAGAATGTCGTCTAATTCAGAGCTCATAGCTTTACTTTAAACCGCTCCGCCAAGAAGGGCGGAGATAAGATCACTGTTGGTTTTCATCAGCCATTTTTCTCCGTCATAGGCCAACTCAACATCGAATTCGGCGGACTTATAGAAGGTGGACGGATTTTCCAGGGCGGCGGTCAGCGCCTGGGTATAGACCTCTTCTATGATTTCAGGGCGGTAGCTTCCGTCTTCGTCATAAAGATCGTCCCGCTCTTCATCCTCAACCAGCTTGTTGAGAATTGCCTCAACGCGGCCGGAGGCGTTCGACTCCAGCGATTCAAGATCAAGATATCTGAAATAAACAGGCTGGGTCGCGGAAAGCCTCTTTACCTCGCAGTCGCCGCTGAAGGAATAGGAATAGCTCTGCTTCAAGGCGTCATACAGCAGCTTTCCTTCCTCGGTTGAGGCTTCATTTTCAAGGCCAAGAGATGAATAATCGCTCAGGCAGGAGTACGCGGTCTTGTAATCGCCACTGCATATGGAGCTGAAAAAGGTGTTAACAGTGTCCTGCGGATTTTCTTCTATCTGTGCGTAAACCGTTCCGAAGCTGGCCGCGACAACACAGGCTATGGCCGCTGCTCCAGCCGCAATGATGGCCATTACCGTCCAGAAGGAATTGACCCTTGCCGCACGGTTATGTCTGAACACGGCGACAAAGCCAATCAGCATCAGGACAAGTATACCGATTATTATCATGAATGACGTTATTGACATATTTAGCTCCCTGTGGCTTTCAAGTACCGGTTCGCCTGCTTCTGCATTCTCGGCGCTGACAATTTCCGGCAGCTCCTCAAAATCTGAAAAGTCCTTGCTCTTAACCTCCGCCAGCGCCGACTCATATGCGGCCTTGTCGCTTTCAATATGCTCCTGAGTGCGGTAATTCGTGTAGTCACACATCAGGACGCTGAACTCGCCTATAACGTCATAGGCCTGGGCGATATTATCTGTAAAAACAGTGACGAGGATTGGCTCATCGGTATATATAACACCGGCAATGTTTATGTAGGTGTGATAACCATTGGACTCATTCTGCCCGACGAAGCCGTATTTCTGGGCAACCGGATAATCCCGCTGGAACATCTTGAGATATTCAAAGGGTGTCGCCTCCAGCATGTTCTGCAGGATTCCGTCGAACCGGTCAGGCTCGGCGTATATCATCTTAAGGCAGTTTATAATCTGGGTGGGTTTATAGTAATTATCAAGATAATAAGTATATCCCAGCTCCTCGCTGGGGTCAGAGCCCAGGTACTGAATTTGCTTGTCCTTGAAGGAATTGTATCCGCCAAGATACAGCATCAGCATATACGAGCGCTCATTGTCGGAGTGGACGATTGAACGGTACTGGAAGTAGTCATATGTTTCAGCAGCTGAAATATGGGTATCCAGCGTAATCTCGCCGTTATATACCATGTCCGCAAAAATCATGTTCAGCGGGACCTTAAACACGCTCGCAGAGACGAGATATGTATCGGGATTATAGTAGTGCTCCTCGCCGGTAACGGTGTTATAGTAGCCGATGGTAATGTTCCCCAGCCTGTTTTCCATGTCATAGGCCACGTCATATTTTTCCAGCAGCATGTTGATAACCTCGTCCCAGGTTTGGTCCTTGGTTACCTTGAGCTGAGGATCAGGCGGAACATCCTCGGCATAGGGATTATATTGCCAAATGCCCACGCCGTTATCCTGGGCGATTTGGGAGAGAGACTTCCCCTTATTGTCCTCTACCTGCTGCCACGCCCTCTCCAGGGCATAGTCAAGCGTTACACGGCTGCCGATGTATTCATCCTCCGTGTCCGCCACAGCTTCAGCGTATGCGCAGACGGAAAGGGCCGCCAGCATGCTGAGCACAAGTAAAATTGTTAAAAACCTGCTTAATTTTTTCATGATGGGATGTATTTTACCATATATACTCTTCTTTTTCCACAAAAAATGCTGAGCCCCGCGGCTCAGCATTTTATTGTGTTTTGTTCAGTCAACGCGTTCCTTGCCCCAGAAGAACAGAGCAACGGTTCCCGGTCCCGTGTGGGAGCCAATGGTGGTTCCAATCCAGTTGATGAGCACATCGCCGTCAAGGTTTTTAAAGTCAGCCTCAACAAGATTTGCAACAGCCCTGGCATCGTCATAGCAGGCGGAATTACTCATGTAGCATTTGCCTGAATAGTCAAGACCGTCATCCGCATTTTCCTTCATTTTCTCGACGATTCTCTCAATAACCTTTTTCTTGGTGCGGACTTTTTCTCTTACGATAAGTCTGCCAAGATAGTCAACATTGAGCAGCGGGCAAATTTCAAAAATTCCGCCTACAACGCCGGCCGCCTTTGAAACTCTGCCGCCTCTTACATAGCAGGTGAGGTCAGTGGAGAAGAACCAGTGGTGCAATCTCTTTTTGTTATCGTCAAGCCACTGCGCCAGCTCCGCGGCTCCCATGCCGCCGTCACGCAGGTCCGCGGCTTTGTCAATAAGCAGACCATAGCCGGAGGAAGCAGCAAGGGAATCGACGACAAATATCTTTCTGTCAGGATACTTTTCCATAACAATCTCAGCCGCATTCTTTGCGGAGTTGACGGTTCCGGAAATTCCCGAGGAAAGGCTGACATGAACAACGTCCTTCCCTGACTCGACATACTGAGTGAAAACAGAGATGTATTCATCGATATTAATCTGGGATGTGCGTGTCATTGCACCGTCAGCCACACGCTTATAGAACTCCTCGAAGGGAATTGTGGCGCCAAGGTCGTCAAGGCAATCCTGCCCGTCTATTTCGAAGTGGAAGCAAATGTATTTAATGTCACGGCTTTCGAAATGCTCCTTTGAAAGGTCAGCCGTAGACTCGCAGCTAAGAATATAATCGGCCATGCTTAATCTCCTTTAATCTTTATTCGAGTTATTATATCGCATCAAATTTTAAAATCAATACGACCGGGTTACATTTTTTCCGGCGATGAAACCCCTATTATATCCAGCGAATTTTCGATTACCCGTCTTACATCGTCCGCCAGGAAAAGTCTGGCATCACGAACAGCCGGCTCCGCATCTCTTATGCGGCAGACGGTATAGAATCTGTGGAAGCGGGCAGCAAGCTCCATTACATATTTATTGATTCTGCTTGGGTCATAGTCTCTGGCGGCCATGCGTATCTCCTCCGGCAAAAGGGCCAGCTGCTTAATGAGCTCAAGCTCGGTTGCATCGGTTAACAGCGCCAAATCAGCCTCTCCCGCTTTTGGAACTTCAAAGCCCTCGGAGGCCAGGTTTGAGAGCATTGTGCATATTCTGGCATGGGCATATTGAACGTAATACACCGGATTTTCGCTGTCCTGCCTGATGGCCAGGTCCAGGTCAAAGTCGATCGCAGACTCCGGCTTGGCATTGAAGAAATATCTCGCCGCGTCAACAGGAATGTCGTCCAGCAGGTTGGAAAGAGAGATTGACTTGCCTGTTCTTTTTGATATTTTAACGGGCTTTCCGTCGCTCAGGAGGTTAACCAGCTGCATCAAGACAATATCAAGTCTGTTTTCTCCGTCAAGACCCAGCGCGTCCATTGCGGCCTTGAGCCTTGCAATGTGCCCGTGGTGGTCAGCTCCCCAGACGTTTACCGCCCGGTCAAAGCCCCGTACCTCAAGCTTGTTGCGGTGGTATGCAATATCCGCCGCAAAATATGTATAGAACCCGTTCGCCCGGCGCAGAACATCGTCCTTCAGCTCCAGCTTTTCGATGTCCTTTTCCGTCTTGCCGGCATTCCTCAGCTTCTCGCCGATAATTTCAGACGTTCTGAGCCAAAGAGCGCCATCCTTTTCGTAGGTGTAGCCCTTTTGCGCCAGGGCGTTGACGGTGTCTTCAACAAAGCCTGTTTCATGCAGGGTTGACTCCAGGAACCAGACGTCATAATTAATCCCGTAGCGCTCCAGGTCTGCCTTCATTTTTGGGATATTGCGTGAAAGGCCAAACTGCGCCATGGCGGCTTTTCTCTTATCCTCAGGCTTGTTTATCCACTCATCGCCGTTTTCCGCTCTGAAGGCTTCAGCCAAAGCCTTGATATCGTCACCGTGATATCCGTCCTCCGGGAATTCCACTGCGTCCTCGCCGAGTATAAGCTGGCGGTAGCGTGCATCAAGGCTTTGGGCAAACTTTTCTATCTGGTTGCCGGCATCATTAACGTAAAATTCCCGGGACACTGTATATCCGTCCCGCTCAAGAACGGCCGCAAGCGCGTCGCCCAGAACGCCGCCTCTTGCATTGCCTATATGCATCGGCCCCGTGGGATTGGCAGAAACAAATTCCACAACAACCTTCTCTCCGTTGCCGGTATTGTTGCGGCCATAGTCCTCGCCCTCTGCTCTTATGGCGTTGAGAACATCGGAATACCACAGCGGGGCAAGTCTGAAATTTATAAACCCGGGGCCGGCAGTCTCAACAGACGAAAACCATGTTCCCTCAAGGTCAATGTTCGCAACAAGGGCGGCGGCTATTTTGACAGGAGCCATGTGCAGCTGCTTTGCACCTGTCATTGCATGGTTAGCTGCGAAATCTCCGTTGGCTGTGTCCTTGGGTATTTCCACAGTTCCCTTTAAAACCGCGCCGGCGGGAAGCTCGCCCTTTTCGGCAGCCTTCGCGCACGCCGCGTTTAGAATTTCGTCTATTTTATTTTTCGCTTCAAGAACGAGGTTTGACATTTTCTGCCCCTCCAACCTGTGATACATTTATATGAAATCTGTTTCGCGTTACAATTGAATGCTCAAGGTCCAGCACATATTCGATTTCGACGTCCCCGCCTTCGGCATTCATGCTGCGATTTATGTGGCGGGTTCTGAGACCCATTGTCGCGTTTCCGAACGGGGTGTTATATAGAAACGAGCTACGAACTCCCTCGCAGAATTCCATTCTGCTTGTAACCGGGCCAACCCGGTCAATTATTACCCGGTCAGGGGCAACCGTAACGGATGTACGGGTTCCCGCCATGCCGGTAACCTCGCTTTCAAGATAGGTTATGTGGCCTGTATCGTCCTCGAATTGATAAAACCCGTCGGTCAAAAAGTCAATTGTATCTTCATCCTCATTGCCGCTGTCACTCACGCTGTGCATTGAAATAAGTGCATCCTGCAGCATAATTAAGCCTCCATGGGCGGTATATGCTCCGCCTCTATGTCAAATTTATCTCCAAAGATTTTTACCGCAAGCGGCCGGAACTCGTCCGCATTGCCGCTGGTATATATTTTAGTCTGCCCGCCGGTGCCGGTCATATCGTTTTGGCGGAGATAGTCAGCCATGGTTCCACTGCCGCAGGCAGAAGCTTCAATCAGTTCAACATCGTCACCCAGGAAATTTCTGATTGCCTCAGACACAATTCCGAAGTGGGTGCAGCCCAGCAGCAGCGCATTGGGCTTTTTATTTTTAATCTCGCCGAGGCATTGGGAGGTGTATTCAACCAGCTCAGGGTCGTCAGGCGCCGTGTGGCCGGATTCGCAAAGCCGGACAAAGCTCTGGCACGCAGCCGCAATAACCTCGCGGTCAGGCGCAGCCTCCTGAATGCGGCTGCAAAAGACGCCGCTTTTAATCGCCGCCTCGGTGGCGATGACTGCCAGCGGCCCGTTGCCTGAAACGCGGCTCATTGCCGAAATCGACGCATCGAGGACATTCGCCGTGTAAACAGGGCTGCTTCTTAGTATGTCTATCGCATTGGTTGACATTGTGCCGCAGGCGCAGATTATAGCCTTGGCCCCCATGTCCGTCAGCAGCTTTATGTTCTGCTCCGCCATTTTTCTGAGCTGCGGGACAGGCCTTGGCCCATAGGGGCACCTGCCGGTGTCTGCAAAATATATGATATTTTCATTGGGCAAAAGCTCTCTGAGCGCCGCGGCAGCTGTCAGGCCGCCGAGGCCGGAGTCGAAAATGCCCACCGGTCTGTTATCCATAAATAAGGCTTCCCATCACATTTTGAGATAATAACGGAGATATTATACAATATCCGATGTTTTTTATCAATTAATATTCCATAAGCGGTGCGGAGCCGTCGTCAGTCATTTTCTCGATGCTTTTAATCTCCGCCACATAGCTGTAATTATCGTTTACTACAACCGTAAATTTATCCCCGACTTTTTTGCCAAGAATTTCCCTGCCAAAGGGCGACTCCCTGCTGATGAGCCCCTTACGCGGGTCGCATCTCACAGTGGTTACTACCTGGACGGTCTGTGTTTCGTCATCCTCGGGGATATATATCTCAACCTTGTCATAAAGGCCGACCTCGTCGCTGCGGGAACTATCGTCTATTATGACTGCTGTTTTAATCATCCCCTCAAGGTAACGCATTCTGCTTCTGTTCTTGTTTTGGACCTGCTTTGCGGCTTTATATTCAAAGTTCTCGCTCAGGTCTCCGAATGCTCTGGTGCGCTTGACCTCCTCGATGATTTCAGGCATGCTCTCCCGGATTCTGTCGAGCTCGTCCTGCATAATTTTGATATCGCTGCGTGTAAGCCTGTCGTGCATTTTTAGTCTCCTGAATAGCTTCAAATTGCCTATGTATAATACCACCGCACGCCGTGCATTGGCAAGAGTAAAAAGCGGCGCGGGACCCGGAAGAAGGTCTCGCGCCTATGTGGTTGAAGCTGAATCTGACTGAACGACCTGTTCTGTTTAAAGCATTTTTACGGAGGGCACCAATGGCGGGTGCCTGAAGCAAAAAACAAAGAAGAGGAGTGAGGGGGTAGAGAAAAGAGGGGGTGGTCATTCAGCCCTTCAGGACTTCTCAGATTCATTGGGAGCCTTCAGCTCCCGTTAGCCTTTGCTAACCTCCATTAAAATACCACAGGATTTATGTTCTGTCAACAGGAAATTTAAAATTTTTTATTTATTTGTTTTATTCATCATCGTCAGCCCAGGCAAGAGCGCACCTTACGGCTCTGTTCCAGCCCTTGACGAGCTTTGTACGTTTTTCCTCGGTCATCTCGGGCTTGAAGACTCTGTCAACCTCCCAGTTGCGGACTATGTCCTCGGGGCTTGACCAGTATCCAACTGCAAGACCTGCCAGGTATGCAGCGCCAAGAGCTGTTGTTTCTATGCATTTGGGTCTGTATACATCGCAGTTGAGAATGTCGCTCTGGAATTGCATCAGGAAGTTGTTTGACGAAGCGCCGCCGTCAACCTTGAGGCCGGTGATTTTTATCCCGGCGTCCTGCTCCATCGACTGGCAGATGCTCAGCGTCTGGTAGGCCAGGGACTCCAGCGTAGCTCTTACAAGGTGAGCCCTGTTAAAGCCGCGGGTAATGCCCACGATAACGCCTCTCGCATTCTGGTTCCAGAACGGGGCACCAAGGCCTGCAAACGCGGGTACTATGTAGCCGCCCTCGGTGTCATCAACAGCTTCGGCAAACTTGCTGCTCGCTTTGGCGGACTCGATAACATTCAGCTGGTCTCTGAGCCACTGAATGGCTGCGCCGGCCATAAAAATGCTGCCCTCCAGGGCATATTCCACATGGTCCTGGAAGCCTACGGCAATGGTCGTTACAAGGCCGTGCTGAGACTTTACCGCCTTGGTTCCGGTGTTCATGAGCAGGAAGCAGCCGGTGCCGTATGTATTCTTCATCTGTCCCGGTGCAAAGCAGCACTGACCGAACAGGGCGCACTGCTGGTCGCCCGCCGCGCCGCTGACGATTATTTCGCCATTGAAAAGCTCGAATTTTGTTCTGCCATATACGTAGCTTGACGGCTTAACCTCCGGGAGGATGGCTTTGGGAATGTCCAGCATTCTAAGAAGGTCATCGTCCCACTCGAGGGTGTGGATATTATAGAGCATTGTTCTGCTGGCGTTTGTATTGTCTGTTACATGGGCGCCGGTCAGCTTCCAGATGAGCCAGGTGTCAACGGTTCCGAAGAGTATTTCGCCCTTTTCCGCCCGCTCCCGGGCTCCCGGGACATTATCGAGTATCCATTTGATCTTGGTGCCGGAGAAATACGCGTCAGGGACCAGGCCGGTCTTTTCGCGGATCATGTCGCCATAGCCCTTGGCGATAAGCTCATCAACTATTTTCGAGGTGCGTCTGCACTGCCAGACAATTGCGTTGCAGATGGGTTCACCGGTCACCTTATCCCACATAATCGTTGTCTCGCGCTGGTTAGTAATGCCAATAGAGGCAATGCTTTCAGCCCCGATATTCAGCTCTCTCAGCGCCGCTCTGGCCACTTCAAGCTGCGTATACCAAATTTCATTGGCATCGTGCTCAACCCAGCCCGGCTTGGGGAAGTGCTGCTTAAACTCCTTCTGAGTCATGGCGCAGATGTTGCCCTTCTTGTCGAAAAGGACGCACCTGCAGCTGGTTGTGCCCTGGTCGAGGGCCATTACATATTTCATGCCGTTCCTCCCTGTTTGAGTATTTATGTTGAATTATGAATTAACAAGGTTATTTATACACACTGTCTGCAACTGTGCTGAGATATTCAAACATCGGCATAAGGTCAGCAAACGAGCCGGCAAGAATTTCCGGCAAACGGCCGTCATACAGCTCTCCGCCGAAGTCTCCCCCGTGTGAAACGCTGACCCATTTTCTGTTATACCAGGGATCGATGTATTTATTATAGAACCCCTTCGGTTTTTTATATAATTCACCGGTTATGGCATATTTCCCGGAGTCGAAAATTGGCTTTGCCAGGCGCTCAAACGCCGCGGGACTTGCGTCTATGCTTTTGCGGAAGGTCTCCATCATTGAGCTTTGCGGAGCCCAAAAGCCCATACCGTATGAATAGCCGGAGGGCTCGATTTCGAAATAAAATGAGGCGCCGTTATATTTTTTGCTTCTGTCTTCAATTGAAAACCAGAGATTTTCCTTATATGGCCCTCTGCCATAAAGCCGCCTTGCGTCCCGGTATATTCTGGATATGTGTAAATCCAGGCCGCTGCCCGGGACGAGGGAATTAAAGCGTTCAAATGTCTCGTTTCCCAGGTCCCTGAACGGCGTATTCAGATATTCCTCAAACCGCTCCTTGTTTTCATTAAACCAGGAGCGCTCGTTATTGAATTTAAGGTCCCAGAGGAAGGCCTCTGTTTCCTTTGAAAAGCCTTTAAACATCAGGAGAGGAGCACTTCGTCGGTTTCCTCGGCGTGGCCCGCTATCTCAGCAAACTTATCAAGCAGCTGCTGCTTTGTAAGATGCTTCTTCTCCTCGCCGGAAATGTCAAGAATTATTCTGCCCTCGTTCATCATTATGATTCTGTTGCCGTGAGCGATGGCATCGGACATGTTGTGGGTAATCATCAGGCAGGTAAGGCCGTTTTCACTGACGAACTTGTCTGAAAGCTCAAGAACCTTGGCGGCAGTCGTCGGGTCAAGAGCAGCTGTGTGCTCATCAAGCAACAGGAGCTTTGGCTTTTTCATTGTGGCCATGAGAAGGGTAAGCGCCTGGCGCTGTCCGCCGGAGAGAAGACCTATTTTGGTTGTAAGTCGGTCTTCAAGACCGAGACCGAGCTGCTTGAGCTCTTCACGGTAAAGTTCCTTTTCAGCCTTTGTAACGCCCCACTTGAGTGTTCTTTTCTCTCCCCTGCGGTAAGCCAGTGCAAGATTTTCCGCCAGCTGCATATCCGGAGCTGTGCCGAGCATCGGGTCCTGGAAAACGCGGCCGATATACTTTGCACGCTCATGCTCCTGCAGGCATGTGATGTCCTCTCCGCCAAGGGTGATATGTCCGCGGTCAACCGGCCATACTCCCGCGACAGCATTAAGCAGGGTACTCTTGCCGGCGCCGTTTCCGCCGATAACAGTACAGAAGTCGCCTTCATTAAGGTGCAGACTCAGGTCAATCAAGGCCTTTTTCTCGTTTATTGTTCCAATATTAAAGGTCTTGCTAATGTTTTTAATGTCAAGCATTTTTCCCGTCCTCCTGCTTTTTGAGTTTTCTGAAGGAGTTTTTGCGCTGGCCCCGCAGATACGGAATTCCAAGGAATATAGCTACGACTATAGCCGTCAGCAGCTTCATGTCGTTTGCAGGGAACTTGAGCCAAAGAACGAAAACATAGACAAGATAATAAATAATTCCGCCGATTACAACAAATATAAGTCTCCAGGCAAAGTTCATTCTCTTGCCCAGGAAGGCCCCGCCGAGAACCTCGCCTATTATAACCGCCGCCAGACCAATGACGATTGCGCCGCGGCCCATATTGATGTCCGCGAAGCCCTGATACTGGGAGAGCATTGCTCCGGAAAGAGCGACAAGTCCGTTGGATAGCGCCAGGGCGATGACCTTCATGCTGTCTGTGTTAATGCCCTGGGCCCGTGACATGTTGGGATTGTTGCCGGTTGCCCTGAGCGCCGAGCCATGCTCAGTGCCGAGATACCAGTACATAACGGCGATTATAACGCCGCATGCGGCAATGCAGATAAAAATCGTTCTGGTGAGATATTTTGCGTTGGACGTTACGCGAAGGATAACCTGGTTGACATTAACAGCCTGGTTTGCTCTGCCCATTATGTTTAGGTTTATTGAATAAAGTGAGATTTGCGTAAGGATTCCCGCGAGAATTGCATCAATGCCCAGCTTTGTGTGAAGCAGGCCGGTGACTATCCCCGCCAGAACACCCGCGAAAAACGCCGCAATGAATGTGAGCTCCGGGTTCCAGCCTGCCATGATGAGCATTATGCTAACAGCGCCGCCGGTTGCAAACGACCCGTCAACGCTCAGGTCCGCAAAGTCAAGCATGCGGAACGTGAGAAACACGCCAAGGGCCATAATTCCCCAAATAAGCCCCTGGGCAATGCCACCGGGGCACGCTCTTCCGAGCGAGGCGATATTTAATGATGCAAAATAAGCTGCCATAGATTTTCCTCCGCTGGCCCGCTAAAAAGTGCGGGCAAAATTATAACGATTTTATTATAGCATAAAATACCCGCCGGAGGAAGTCCCACGGCGGGTATAAATATTTAACGGTTAGAAATTAACCCTCGATGGCTACAAAGTCATCAGTCATTGTCATGCCGATGGCCTCTGCATATGCAGCGTTATACTCCTTAACAGGATTTGAGGAGTATGCGATCGGAGTTGTGGCTACGTCTGCGCCCTCGAGAAGGATCTGGAGAGCCTGCTGGCCTGCGAGAGCACCGATGTCATAGTAGCTGATGGATACAGTTGCAAGACCGCCTGCCGCGCACATATTCTCTTCGCCGCAGATTACGGGAACGCCTGCCGGCTGGCAGATGTTGCTAACGATTGTCATGTTGGAGGCAGCTGTGTTGTCAGTCGGGATGTAAAGCGCGTCGCAGTCTGCAACGGCGGAGGTTACAACAGCCTGCATATCGTTGGAGTCTGCAAAGGTGTATACAGTGCACTCAACGTCCGGATTTGTTGCTGCCATAGCGGCGACAAAGTTATCTGACTGAAGGACGGAGTTGGCTTCTGCTGAGCAATAGATGATGGAAACCTTCTTTGCCTCGGGGACAAGCTCGAGAGTAAGGTCAACATAGAGCTGAGCATCAACTCCATCGGAAGCGCCGGAAACGTTAATGCCGGTGCCGGCGTTAACATCAAGGTCGTCCATGCTGAGAGCTGCGCCATAGTCGGTAACTGAGGTGCCAAGAATGGGTATCTCTGTTGTTGCGGCAACTGCTGCCTGAAGAGCAGGTGTCGCGTTGGCCATAATAAGGTCATAGCCGTTGGCAACGAAGCCGGTTACGATTGTTGAGCAGGTTGTTGAGTCGCCCTGGGCGTTCTGATAGTCGAAGGTGACAGCGTCGCCGAGTTCAGCCTGGATTGTGTCCATAAAGCCCTGGCTGGCTGCGTCAAGAGCATTGTGCTGAACCAGCTGGCAGATACCGATTGTGTAGGTTTTGCCTTCGCTCTCGGCAACAGCTGCTTCAACTTCAGTAACAGCCTCTGCGATTTCAGCTGCGTTGTCCGCAACTGCTGCGGCAGCGTCCTGGGCCGCCTGTGTTACTTCTTCCTGACCGCATGCGCACAGTGCGAATATCATGCAAAGGGCAAGAACAAGTGCAAAAATCTTTTTCATGATGTTTCCTCCATAAGTATTTGGCAGGCTAAAGCAACCCGCCGTTTATGGGTGCTATTATAGCACTTTAAATGGCAAAAGTAATTATACAAATTAAAAGAAAATACGCGCAGTTTCTGCGCGTATTTTTGTATATTTTTGATAAATATTTTAGTAATTACTTGTTCTGAGACTTGGACTTTATATATTTATCTATGCTCTTGGCACCCGTCTTGCCGGCGCCCATGGCCAGGATAACAGTTGCGGAGCCAGTGGCTGCATCGCCGCCGCAGAAGACGCCCTCGCGGGAGGTCTCTCCGGTTTCAGCGGTCTGAATGGCGCCCTTCTTGGTTATCTCAAGGCCCTTGGTTGTGTTCTTAATGAGCGGGTTGGGGCTGGTGCCGATGGCAATGATGACAGTGTCAACATCCAGAACCCAGTTGGAGCCCTCAACGGGAACGGGCTTGCGGCGTCCCTTTTCGTCAGGCTCGCCAAGCTCCTGCTTTACGCACTCGATGCCAACAACCTTGCCGCTTTCGTCTCCAACGATGGAAACGGGGTTGTTGAGGAGGCGGAACTCGATTCCCTCGGCCTCTGCATGCTCAACCTCTTCCTTACGGGCAGGAAGCTCGTCCTTGCCGCGGCGGTATACGATGTAAACATTACCGTCACCAAGGCGCTTTGCAACGCGGGCCGCGTCCATAGCGACGTTGCCTGCACCGACTACCGCCACGTTGTGGAAATGCTTGAGCGGTGTGTCATAGTCGTCTCTGTATGCCTTCATGAGGTTCGTTCTGGTAAGGATCTCGTTGGCGGAGTAGACGCCCATGAGATTTTCGCCCGGGATATGCAGGAACTGGGGCAGACCGGCGCCGGAGCCGATGTAAACAGCCTCAAAGCCGTCTTCAAACAGCTCGTCGATGGTTTCACTCTTGCCGATAACAGCGTTGTTTACGATCTTTACGCCCATGGCGGTCAGATTGTCAACCTCAGTCTGTACGATTTCCTTCGGAAGGCGGAACTGGGGAATGCCATAAACAAGAACGCCACCGCTCTTGTGGAAGGCCTCGAAGATGGTTACGTCATAGCCCATCTTGCGGAGGTCACCGGCGCAGGTAAGTCCGGAAGGACCGGAGCCGATAACCGCAACCTTGTGTCCGTTGCTCTCGGGAACAGCAACCGCGGGCTTGTCCTCCTTGGCGTTGTGCGTATCAGCTGCGAAACGCTCGAGTCTGCCAATGCCGACACTCTCGCCCTTGATGGCTCTTACGCACTTGCTCTCGCACTGCTTCTCCTGCGGGCATACGCGGCCGCATACTGCAGGCAGAGAGTTTGTGGATGTGATTATATCATATGCCTCTTCGAATTCACCGGAGGCGATTTTTGCAATAAACTCAGGGATGCGGACTGATACCGGGCAGCCTGTGCGGCAGCGGGGATCACGGCAGTTAAGGCAGCGCTTTGCCTCCGCAACAGCTGTCTCGGCTGTGTAGCCAAGAGCAACCTCATCAAAATTCTTGGCGCGGACAACCGGATCCTGCTCCGGCATCTCGTGCTTAACAAGTGACATATCAGCCATTTACTCTCTTACCTCCTGTCATTCTGCAGATGTGCTCGTTTTCAGCATCCTGCTCGTCCTTATAGAATGCGGCGCGCTTAATCAGAGAGTCGAAGTCGACCTCGTGAGCATCGAAGTCAGGCCCGTCAACGCAGGCGAACTTTGTCTCGCCGCCGACTATAACGCGGCAGCCGCCGCACATGCCTGTTCCGTCAACCATAATCGGGTCGAGAGAGATGATTGTCTTAATGCCATAGGGCTTTGTGACGTCAGCAAGGAACTTCATCATGATGTCAGGACCGATGGCGATGACTCTGTCAAACTGGGGCTTGTTCTGGGCGATGTTCTCGTCGATTTCAGCCTTGAGTGCGTTTGTTGTAAAGCCCTTAACGCCATATGAACCGTCGTCAGTGCAGATGATGAGCTTGTCGGAGGCTTCCTTGAGCTCGTCCTTAAGGATAACGATGTCCGCGCTTCTGAAGCCGGCGATAAATGTAACGTCGATTCCCTTTGCGTGCATCTCCTTGGCGATAGGATATGCGATTGCGCATCCAACGCCGCCGCCTACTACGCAAACCTTCTTAAGGCCTTCCATTTCGGTGGCCTTGCCGAGAGGACCAACAACGTCTGAAATAACGTCTCCCTCTTCAACAGTATGGAGCATCTTGGTCGTTCTTCCGGCGGCCTGGACCATAACTGTAACGGTGCCCTTTTCACGGTCATAGCCCGCAACTGAAACAGGAACACGCTCGCCCTGCTCATCGAGGCGGAAAATGATGAACTGACCTGCCTGCGCATGGCGGGCAATCAGCGGCGCTTCAATCTCAAAAAGGCAGATGCTCTTGGCATCATTGAGGAAGCGCTTTGTTACTACTTTATAGGACATAAAAACACCTCATAAAAAAATACTTTAAAACAGCCTAAACAATATACACGCAATTTTTGACAAAGTCAACAAAAGTCTTAGCCGTTTTTTGTTCAATTTGCCAAATTTTCAGTCAAACGTTCGGATTTATTTGCCGTGTCATTAACCCTTACAGTTACCTGTGAGCCCGGCTCAAGAGAATGAGTCAGCCAGACGTTTCCGCCGATTACACAGTCATCTCCGATACGTGTCCTGCCACCGAGAATTGTGGCTCCGGCATATATAACGACGCGGTTGCCGATATCCGGGTGGCGCTTGATCCCCTTGACCAGAGTCCCGTCCTCGTTTACCTCGAAGCTTTTGGCCCCGAGCGTGACATGCTGATAGAGCTTAACATGCTCGCCTATCGTGGTCGTCTCGCCGATAACGACGCCGGTTCCGTGGTCAATGAAGAAATACTTGCCAATGGTGGCTCCAGGGTGAATATCTATTCCCGTAAGACGATGGGCATATTCGGTCATTACTCGGGGCAGAATATTGATTTTCATCTCATAGAGCTTGTGGGCGATTCTGTATATGCTTATCGCCTTGAACGCCGGGTATGTGATTATAATCTCGTCAGGAGACTTGGCCGCCGGGTCGCCTTCGTAGGCCGCCTGAACATCGGTTTTAATCACCTCAAGGATTTCAGGAAGTGCTTCTATCAGCTCGACTGCCGCGCTCTCCGCAGCGCTTTTGCCCTCTGTTACCATGCTGAGGCACCGCACCAGTGAGTCATATGCTCTCATAAGCTCCCAGGTTCTCTTCTCCGTTTCCTCAAAGCGCTCTCTGGCCTTGCCGAGATGGTACGGAAAAAGGGCCGTCATCAGGTGCTCGAGAGCCTCCCGGGCGGTGTCCTCCATGCCAATATAGTGGCCCTCATCCGGAGCCGTGCCTATTTCCGTAAATTTTGCCGCCGTTCTTTCAAGGTCGGCTGCCAGCATTCCGGTGCTTGTTCCGTTCATTTTTCTGTCTCCCCGTCTGTTTTTCCCAGTATTATTTTCAAATAGTCCTCTGCAGCTTCAGGCGTTCCCACCACGATGGTGGGCTTAGTCGCGTCATATGGCAGAGACTCTCCTTCAGCCGTCATACATACGGCTCCGGCCTGCGTTGCGATAAACGTCCCTGCCGCATAGTCCCATAGGCTTACCTGCAGCTCGAAATACAGTCCCGCTCTGCCGGCTGCAACTGTACACGCATCGAGCTCGGCCGAACCCCGGCGTCTGATGTCGAGGCTGTTATCAAACAGCTTTCTCAAAATCTCAAAGGTTCTGTCAGTTTTAGACGTATCATAAGGCGATGTTCCGACGCATACTACACTTTCAGAAAGGCGCTCACCGGTGACGTGAATGGGTTTTCCGTTAAGGCGCGCTGTGTCTCCCGCGCATCCGGTGAACATTTCGTCCGCAAACGGGTCATAAACAGCCGCGGCGCAAATTTTTCCGTTATTTGAATAGGCAATTGCAATGCAGCTGTGGTTAAAGCCCTTGACGAAATTCATTGTTCCGTCAATTGGGTCAATAATAAAAACATGCTCGGCATCGAGACTGTCAGGCCGGTCAGTCTCCTCGCAGAAGAAATGCGCTCCGGGAACCGCTTCTGAAAGCTTATTTACAAGCATTTTCTGAACAGCCCTGTCATATTCGGTAACAACATTTCTTGCATCGGTCTTCGTCTCAGCAATAATTCCACCTGCGTGTCTGATGAGCTGTGCCGCCTCGAGCTCCGCCGATTTTATAAGTTCAAGAACATCCGCTGGATTCATATAATAGCCTTCTTTATATTTTATTTACATATATTTTAATTGAACTTTTCATTGCGCAGTGTTTTAATATATATCACATTATTATTAAAAAATAAAGTAGGAGTCAGCATATGAAAAACGGATTTATAAAGGTTGCCGCCGCGGCGCCGGAGCTCCGTGTGGGTGACACTGTATATAACACAGAGGTCATGAAAAAATATATACAGGAGGCGGACGAAAAGGGCGTTAATCTTCTTGTTTTCCCTGAGCTTGGCATTACCGCGTACACATGTGCTGATTTATTTTTGAATGATACGCTTCTCTCATCGGCCCTCGGCTGCCTCGAAGAGCTTATAAAATTCACCTCCGGGCGCTACCCTGTAGTCATGGCAGGACTTCCGCTGCGGGTGGCCGGCAAGCTCTATAACTGTGCCGCCGTTATTCACAACGGCAGTCTGCTCGGCATTGTTCCCAAAACATATATTCCGGACTACGGTGAATTCTACGAAAAGCGGCAGTTCTCGTCCGCGACTGACTATGCCGGTCCGGAGGTAATTAACATTTTCGGCAGGGATGTCCCCTTTGGCAATGATATAATTTTCCCGTGCATCGGTTTTGAGGATTACGCAATCGGAGTTGAACTGTGCGAGGATTTATGGGTGCCGGTTAATCCGGCGACGGATCTGTGTCTTGCAGGAGCGACGGTCATTGCAAACCTCTCCGCGTCTGATGAGCTCATAGGCAAGGCTGAATATAGGCGTCTGCTTGTCTCGTCAGCCTCCTCCCGTTTGTTGTGCGGTTATATATATGCAAGCTCAGGAGCCGGCGAGTCTTCTCAGGATCTGGTGTTCTCCGGTCACAGGATGATATATGAATACGGTTCATGCCTGGCAGAGGCGGCGCCGTTTTCGGAAAGCGGGCTGACGGTTTCTGAAATTGATGTGTTCCGTCTCCGTCACGAAAGAGCATATAATTCCAGCTTTATCGCAAAGCCCTCAAAGCAGATACGCAGAGTTTATTTCAGCCAGGAAATCTGGGAGACCGCACTGACCCGCTCATATCCGCAACATCCCTTTGTCCCGGCGGACGGGCGAATTCTCTCGGAGCGAGCGGAGGAGATTCTGCGCATTCAGTCAACAGGACTCATGAAGAGGATAAGCCACATAAACTGCCGCACGGCCGTTATAGGAATTTCCGGCGGGCTTGACAGTACGCTGGCGCTCCTGGTCGCCGCAAGGGCGATGAAGCTGCTGGGCAGACCGGCGTCGGATATCGTGGCGGTGACGATGCCCTGCTTCGGGACAACGGCGCGCACAAAGAGCAACGCGCAGAAGCTGTGTGAGCTAATGGGGGTATCCTTCCGCGAGGTAGATATTACAAAGTCTGTTCTTCAGCATTTTGAAGACATCGGCCATGATCCGTCCGTAACGGATGTTACCTATGAAAACTGCCAGGCCCGGGAGCGCACTCAGGTTTTGATGGACATCTCAAACGAGACCGGCGGAATTGTAATTGGAACAGGCGACCTTTCGGAGCTGGCTCTCGGCTGGGCGACATATAACGGAGACCACATGTCTATGTACGGAGTCAACTGCTCGGTTCCGAAGACCCTTGTCCGTTATATAATCGCATATGAAGCCGCTAACTGCTCGGCGGAAATGAAGGCTGTTCTCGATGACATCCTTGCAACTCCCGTTTCCCCGGAGCTTCTGCCTGCGGGCTCCGATGGAGAAATCGCGCAGAAGACGGAGGATCTGGTCGGCCCATATGAGTTGCACGATTTCTTCCTCTATCATATGCTGCGCACAGGCGCCGGCCCGAAAAAAATTTATTATCTCGCCTGCCGCACCTTCGATGGCGTATATGACAAGGGAACGATTTTAAAATGGCTTAAGGTATTTACACGGCGCTTCTTCTCAAACCAGTTCAAGCGTTCATGTCTGCCTGACGGGCCTAAGGTCGGAACTGTAACCCTTTCACCCCGTGGAGACCTGCGGATGCCTTCAGATGCATGCAGCGGAATCTGGCTTGCAGAGCTTGACGAATGCTGAGGAAACCATTATTATATTATTATCATATGATAAATATAAATTCATAAGGCTGAGGTGTATAGTATGGAACTCAGGACATTGAGATATTTTGTAGCAGTCGCAGAAGAGCTGAACATTACCCATGCGGCGGAAAAGCTGAACATGAGTCAGCCGCCGCTGAGCAACCAGATAAAGGGGCTTGAGGATGAGCTTGGGACGGAGCTGTTCATTCGCGGCAAGCGCCATCTCCAGCTGACCGACGCAGGCTCCGTGCTTTACCGTCGTGCCCGTGAGATAATCGATTTAACCGAAAAATCCGCTCAGGAAATCACAGACATGTCGGCCGGCATGTCCGGAACCATAGCTTTGGGAATGGTTGACGGGCGTGCGCCATTCTACTCAGCCCGCTGGATAAAGGGTTTCCGGGAGGAGTTCCCCTTAGTGCAGTACAGTCTTTGGAACGGCAGCGGAGACGATGTTATTGAGCGGCTCAACAAGGGTCTGCTTGACCTAGCCGTTATAGCCGCGCCGTATGATAACGAGCATCTTGAAGGCTTTGAGGTGGGCCGTGAGCCATGGGTCGCTATAATCCCGAATTCCAGTCCTCTTGCTCAGGAACCCGGCAGCTTTATCCCGCTGCGGGAGCTTATAGGTCAGCCGATAATTGTCCCCAGCCGCAAGTCCCGCAAGGAGTCAATCCACAGCTGGTTCAGTGAGGTGGGGGCCGAGCCGAATATAATATGCGAAATGTCCAACTATCTCGACGCAATCGCTCTTTCGGAGCAGGGCGTTGGTATAAGCATTTTCCCGCAGACAACCTATACTCCCAACGATTTGCTGGTTACAAAGGTTGTTTCTGAGCCGGAGAGGCAGGCAAAGTATTATCTTGTATGGCCGAAGAACCATCGCTTCTCTGCAGCCGTTGAAGCGTTTTTATATTTCGTAAAGGATCTTGCAGAGGAGGAGCTGAAGAATGCTCCGGTTCTTGAAAGTGTCCATGCTCCGGAGTATATCCCGTCTGAGGATACGATTCTTCTGTAATATATGTCAGCTATCCGTTCGTTTATTCCGGACAAGGTTTCAAATCATACCGTCGTTGAATTTTTCGAGATGATGCGCGGTGTTCAACGCATCGTCAAGCGTCGCTACAGGAAAAATGACGCGCCGAATTTTGCCGCCGATATGGCCCATAGGCCGGCCGTAAAAAAAGCCGGCGGATATATAGAAGACCAGCATTCATGGAAGGATATGCGCTACGGCTTATCCACCGTGAGCTTTTCAGGTTGCGAGGTAATCGCCGTATATAACGCTCTTAATGATCTTGCCGGGGCGGACAAAATGGGCATGTTCGAAATGGTCCGCGGCTTTGAGCGTGATGGAATGGTGTTCTTTGGCATTGCCGGAACCTCAATGAAGGCGCTGGAAAGATATTTTTCTTCCCGGGGATATCACACGGAATATTCCGAAAGTCCAGCAGAGTTTGACGGCATTGCCGGCCGCAGTGACACAATGATATTAACCATGTATAATGACCGAAATGATATTGCGGCCCAAATTCACACAATATGCATCTCGAAGAAACGCGGCCTGCTGTATGCGCACAACGTGTACTGCAATGGGGCGGTCGTCGGCCCGGCGGATGACATGACCGGGATGCTCAAAATTATAAACGGCGGCAAGGCAAAGGGAATTTCCCTGATTGGCATAAGGAGGTAGCTTATGGCCCAGGCAATTGAATATAAGTGCCCTCGTTGCGGCGGTATTGTTGAGTTTGACAGTACGCTGCAAAAAATGAAGTGCCCGTATTGTGATTCCATATATGAAATATCCGATTTTGAGTCAAATGACGCGGGGCTTGATGCTCAGGCGGCAGATGAGCTTAACCAGAGTGAGTCCGGCCCAGCCGGTGAAACCTACTCTCAGTCGGAAGCTGAGGGTTTGGGCATGTATAAATGCAGCTCATGCGGAGCTGAAATAATCGCCGATGCGACAACAGCCTCGACCCACTGCCCATACTGTGGAAATCCCATTGTTTTAACGGGGCGGGTTGCCGGTGAAGTTAAGCCGGATTTGGTAATTCCGTTTCAGATAGACAAGAATGCTGCGATTGAAGGGCTAAAAAAGCACCTGACGGGCAAAAAACTGCTGCCGAAGGTTTTCAAGGATGAAAACCACATTGACGAAATAAAGGCTATATACGTACCCTTCTGGCTGTTTGACTCCAAGGTAAAGTCCACAGGCGAGTTTAAAATGGAGCGAGTGAGGATTTGGTCCGATTCCCGCTTTAACTATACGGAAACGACGGTTTATCACGCCCATCGTGAAGGAGTTATGCAGTTTGACCGTGTCCCGGTTGACGGGGCGCAGAAAATCCCCGATGACCTTATGGAGTCGTTGGAGCCATATGACTCTTCCCAGGCGGTGGACTTTAAAACCGCATATCTTGCTGGCTACTTTGCAGACCGGTATGACGTCTCTGCGGCAGACTCCGAATCCCGGGCTCTGAAGAGAATTGCGAACACAGCTGTTGACGCAATCCGCGGCTCCGTTACGGGCTATAACACGGTGTCCACCCTCTCGTCTGATGTGCGCAAGCTTTCCGGCTCCCACAAATACGCGCTCTACCCCGTGTGGATTCTCAACACCAGCTGGAACGGGCAGACATATACCTTTGCCATGAACGGGCAGACCGGCAAATTTGTCGGCAATCTGCCAATGGACAAGGGGCTGTATGCAAAGCGCCTTTTTGCAATTGGCGGTGTTCTCTCGGCGGTGTTTTACGCGCTGTTTATGTTCTTTGGCGGAATGTGAGGGCAGAGAGATGAAAACAATGAAAAAGCTGCTTGCAATAATAGCTGTATTTATATTTGTCTTCGCCGGCGTCTCCGCCTTTGCAGCGTCGCAACTCGTCGTTGACGAGCCGGGCCTGCTTTCAGCTTCGGAGCTTTCGTCGCTGACATCTCTTGCCTCGCGGGTTTCGCAGCAGTATGATACTGATGTGGCTGTTGTGTTTGTAAACTCCAACAACGGCAAAAGCATGGAAGCATTTACCGATGATTACTTTGATTATAACGGTTATGGCCGTGGCTCCGGCCACAGTGGAATAATGCTTTGTCTGGCAATTTCGGAACGGCAGTATCACATCACTACAACCGGCAATGCCATAAGCGTCTTTACGGATGCGCGCCTTGATGATATATGCAATGATTTTCTGGGCAGCTTTAATGGCGGCGACTGGTATGGCGGCGCGGAAAAATTCATAAATGACTGCGCATATTATCTTTCCGTCCCGGTTTCCCAGTCCGGCTCATCATATGGCTATGATAATTATAATTATCAGCCTCAGATATTCTCACCCACAAGGCTGGTAATTGCGCTCCTGGCAGGCTTTGGCGTAGCCTTCCTGTGTCTGCAGGGCTCCAGGCGGCAGCTGAAGTCGGTAAGCTCCAATAACTATGCCGGCAATTATCTGCGCGATGGTACGGTTAATATTATCAGCGCCACTGATAATTACGTAACAACGAATCTCGTTAAAACTCCTATTCCACGCCAGAACGACGGCCCCGGGCGCGGCGGCTTCGGCGGCGGCAGTTCAATCCATATGAGTTCCTCCGGCATGTCCCATGGCGGACGCGGTGGCAGCTTCTGAAAGGACCGGTATAAAAGCAAATGTTGTCTGTAATACTTCCTTCATATAACGAGGAAAAAATGATCCCCATTTCGGCCGAAACACTCACATCCATTCTGGATGAAGCGTCTATCGACCATGAGCTTCTTTTCGTAGACGACGGCTCGTCTGACGGCACATGGCAGGCCATAAACGATGCGGCAAAAATCAACCCGCACGTTCGCGGCGTTCACTTCAGCCGCAACTTCGGCAAGGAGTCGGCCATGTTTGCCGGCCTTGAACAGGCAAGCGGTGACTGCTGCGTTGTAATCGACTGCGACTTGCAGCACCCGCCGGAGAAGATTGTTGAAATGTACAGGCTCTGGCAGGAGGGCTATGAGGTCGTCGAAGGAATAAAGACCTCCCGAGGCGAGGAAACAGCCGCGCATAGGTTCGCGGCTAATACGTTTTACAGCATAATAAGCAAGGCTACAGGGCTGGATATGTCTGACGCGTCTGACTTCAAGCTGCTTGACCGCAAGGTTGTTGACACACTAAACAAGATGCCGGAGCGCAACGTGTTTTTCAGGGCGCTCTCATTCTGGGTTGGCTTTAAGAAGGCAACTGTCACATATGACGTCCGGGAGCGCACCGTTGGCGAAAGCAAGTGGAGCACCAAGTCTCTCATAAAATATGCAATTAAAAACCTAACCTCCTTCTCCAGTGTTCCGCTACATATAATAACCGTCCTGGGAGTTATCATGCTGATAATTGCCATAGTCTTCTCGATAATCGCCATTGTGCAAAAGATTTCCGGCGTGGCTTTGGGCGGCTTTACGACTGTAATAATTCTTCTGCTGTTCACCGGCAGCCTTATTATGATAAGTCTTGGGATAATCGCCTATTATATCGGCATTATGTATGAAGAGCTCAAGGGCCGTCCCAGATATATAATTGCTGAAACTTGCGGAGGAAAAGCCGAATGAGCGGAGCACTAAGCATTATCATTACATTGGTTGAGTTGGCCGCCGTTGCCGGGTTCTACGCCGCCACAGGCATAATAATGCGCTACGCGATTCATCAGGCGCCATATTCCCCTGACTTTGCCAAACGGTTCCACATAATATATACAGTTTTATATGCCCTTGTGGTTGCGCTGGCGCTGTATATTGCAAAGCAGAGCTTCATCCCACTGCTTGGCATTTTGATATGGGTGTTTTTCAACTATGGAATTTTAGTCGATTCCGGCAACCCTGTTATCCGGCTTGTTGATAAGTTCCAGGAAATTGCCGTCTATATAATAGTCGGCGTAATAACAACCGTCGTCGCCTGGGCTGTGTTTTACGTGCTCTCGCTGTTTCTTGATTCAAGCAACGGCTTTTTGCTGACTGTTAACACAATCCTGAACTGGACCGCCGGTGTTCTCGTTGCCTATCCTATGAACAGGCACTGGGTTTTTCACAGCAAAAACCCGCAGATTGGCAAGGAATTCATTGGCTTCGTGTCATCTCGAATTGCAACGCTCATAATTGAAGAGCTCATAATGCTTCTGTGCGTCAACCTGCTGCATATTAACCAGTATGTGTCCAAATATATAATTGCTTCAATTGCGGTAATAATTCTGAATTACGTCTTCAGCAAGCTCTTCATCTTCAAGAAAAAGAAGGAAGAAAAGTAAAAAGCATAAAGCAAAACCGCCCGAACGGGCGGTTTTTTCAGCGCTTATATTCAGGAAATTTATCGTAGAAGTCTGTTTTGTCGGAATACATACGGATTTCAGCATTTTTAACCGCCTCATCCACGTCACCGCAATAGTACCATCCGGAGGCTGCAAGAGGTGGGTTTTGGTCCCACATTACCTTGTGAAACCGCTCGGCCCGGACATTGAAAACATCCTCAGCGATGCCTGGCATTACTATAACGAATTCATCGCCGCTTATTCTGAAGCAGTCCGCCGTGCGAAAGGAATTCAGCATAAAAGACGCCATTTCGCAAAGGAGCTTGTCTCCCGCCTGATGTCCCACATGATCGTTGCGATATTTCAGACTGTTTACGTCGCAGAATATCACTCCTACCTGCTTTTCCCCGGACCTTACGGACGACAAAGTATTTTCGTACGCGTTACGATTGCCCAGGCCGGTAAGCTTATCCTCCTGAATATCGGTTTCGAGGTCTTCAATTCTGTTGCGCTGCTCAAGCAGGGTCATTACCGCCTTCGCGTTGTTTTCGGTAATCCGGTCATACATTTTGGATGAAAGCCAGGCTCCGGTGAAACAGAAGATTATCAGAGCAAGCTGGATTTCGGCCTCCTTGGAGTTTTCAACGCCATAATAGCCCGACATAGTGTGGCGCACCACATCGATTATATTGATTAGCAGTGAATATACGCCGGTAACCGCAAGAATTTTTGGTCGGTGGAACAGGACGAGAAACGTAAGCATAGGCAGAATATACGTAAACACCATGGTTGTGTTCCCGGTAAAGAGGCAGAAGGTATACATAGCCGAATAGCACACGACAACATAATATGGGAAAGCACGAGAGGACGCATAGTCTTTGAATATTATATTGCACAAGGCAAGAGGAAGAACGGCTATGGCCGCAAAGACCAGAAAGTACGCCACTGAGCGATTGTGTTTCAGCACCTCAGCGCAGTAGCTGACAAGGAAGGTTACGTTGATAACCGCCCATGATTTAAATACCAGACGGTTTATTTCTTTAATATGGTCATCCATGACAAAAGTCACGGAGCCGGATTGTTCATCCATGGGGCGCCTCCTTTTCAAATTCAGAAAAAATCCTGCGGCCATAGCAGCAGGATTTTAATTTTGGTCCGAGTGACTGGACTTGAACCAGCGGCCTCTTGATCCCAAATCAAGCGCGCTACCAACTGCGCCACACCCGGTTAGCTCAGTAATTATACAATAACGGGAATTTAAGTGCAAGAGTTTTTTGCGGGCTGGAAATCTGAAGAATTAAAACGAGAATAAAATACCCGCAACTGCCGAACAGAGGATAAACACAATCGGATGCAGCTTTTTCGTTTGCTTTATTCCACGGGTAAAAATCAGCAGAGCGGCGGCTAACGCGAGGGCTTTGAAGTTAAACAGCGAAAGCATCTCTCCGGTGGATTGGAACGCGTCCATGTTGAACATCGCGATTTTAACAACCAGGAACCCGGCAGCCGCTATAAGGCCAACAGCGCAAGGGCGCAGCCCGTAAAACGCGGAATCTACATATTTATTCTCCCGGAATTTCTTAAGTGCCCGGGCGATGAGTATTATTATGATGATTGACGGGGTAATCAGACCAAGTGTTGCCACCACAGCCCCAGGTATCCCGGCGGTTGTAAAGCCAACATATGTTGCCATGTTAACGCCGATTGGCCCGGGGGTTGACTCGGAAACGGCAACCATGTCTGTAAGCTGAGCGGCTGTGAACCAGCCGGTGTGGTCAGCCATTTTATAGAGAAACGGGAGAGTCGCCATTCCGCCCCCGACGGAGAATAGGCCGGTTTTAAAAAACTCCCAGAAAAGGCGGAGAAGTATCATTTGCCACGCACCCCCGTATTGGTCAAAATTATGCCGGCAACGGCGCAGATAACGACAAACAGTATCGGGGACACGTCAAAAAAAGCTGACAGCAGAAACACAGCGCATGCGATGATGAGAGTGGCCTTGTCCTTTACGGCGCCCTTCCAAAGCTTAATGACAGCGTTAAAGATCAGCACGCAGACGCATACTCTTATCCCGGCAAAGGCGTGCTTCACAGCAGGAATATCGGCAAAATGAGTAAGCAACCCGGCGATTACGGATATTATTATTAAGGAAGGAAAAACGATGCCCAAAGTGGCAATAATTCCCCCAACTGTGCCGCGGAGCTTATAGCCAATAAAGGTTGCGGTGTTAACGGCGATTATGCCCGGGGTGCACTGACCGACGGCATAGTAGTCCATAATTTCTTCGTGGGTCGTCCAGCCGCGCTTTTCAATGAGCTCCCGCTCGAGGATGGGGACCATCGCGTAGCCGCCACCGAACGTCATGGCGCCAACGGATGCAAAGGCCAGGAACAGTTCAATCAAGCTGACTCTATTTTCGTCTTTATTCATTTCACAAGCATGTCACAGAAACCGGAATAGGCCTGAATGCGTTCTTCGCAGGCTTCCGGGGACGCGCCGCTGACCAGCAAGTAAATTTTTATTTTAGGCTCTGTGCCGGACGGGCGGATGGCAATGGCGCAGTCATCGGCCATTTCAAAATAGAGAACATTGGAGCCGGATACATTTGTCTTGCCCACCATGCCAAGACCATTTACGTATATAACTCCGTCAGAATAGTCTCTGATTCGGGCGACCTCCGTGCCGGCAATACGGTCCGGGTGGTTTTTACGCAGGTCGGCCATTATTGCCCGCATTTTGTCAAGTCCGTCAAGGCCGGGCATTACGAGGTTTACTGTTTTTTCGGCAAAGAAGCCATATTCTTTATATAAAGCATCAAGAGCGTCCACAAGGGTCATTCCCTGCAGGCAGTAATAAGCCGCCATCTCGGCCGCAAGGACCGACATGGTTACGCCGTCTTTATCGCGGACATAGTCGCCCACCATATAGCCGCAGCTCTCCTCCCAGGCCATTATGCATGAGTACTCGCCGGACGCATCCCACTCTGAGGCCTTCCCCGCAAGGTACTTAAAGCCGGTGAAGGTCTCTTCAAAGTGAACATTGTTAGCCTCACAAATGGCTCTGGCCATCAATGTTGTGACGACACTTGTTACGGAGCCCGCATTTTCCGGCAGCAGTCCGGAGGCCTTGCGGGTTTTGATTATATAGTCAAGGAAAAGCACACCCAGCTGGTTTCCTGATATGGCCATATATTCGCCCGCCTTATTGGGTGCAAGAACGCATATACGGTCAGAGTCAGGGTCAGTTCCAATAATAAGGGAGCTGCCGGTCTCCTTTGCCAGGTCGACAGCGAGCCGGAAGCCTTCCGGGTTTTCCGGATTAGGGCTTTTAACGGTCGGGAAGTCCCCGTCTATAATCATCTGCTCGGGAACTGTGTACAGCCGTCTGACTCCGAGCCGGTTAAGTGCTTCAGGCACCAGCTTATAGCCGCAGCCATGATATGGCGTATAGACAATTCCCAGAGAATCGGCGGTGTCAAGCACAGCCTTTTTGTTTATCGCCTGGGAAAGGGCTCTTTTGAGGAATTCCTCGTCCGCCTCACTGCCTATATATTCAATCATTCCGGAGGAAACAGCGGAATCAAAGTCCATGGTCTTAACATCAGTAAAAATATCATGCTCTGCCATATGCCCGGCTATGGCGTCGGCCTGCTGAGGCGGGAGCTGGGCCCCGTCAGACCAGTAGACCTTGTAGCCGTTATATTCCTTTGGGTTATGGCTGGCGGTTATGTTAAGGCCGGCAGTTGTCCCATAATATCTGACGGCGAAGCTGAGCTCAGGTGTTGGGCGGAGTGCGTCAAAAATGCGGACATGAATGCCGTTGGCCGCCATTACGCAGGCAGCCTCCTTTGCAAAGTCGGCACTGTTGTGACGGCAATCGTAGTCTATCACGATTCCATTTTGCATTGCGTCCTGTCCTTCAGCCGCTATTACCTCTGCAAAGGCCTGCGTTGCGTGGCGGATTACATGAATGTTCATGTTGTGCAGACCGGTTTTCATTGTTCCACGGAGGCCGGCTGTTCCGAACTCAAGAGGCGCGTAAAATCTGGCGCGCTTCTCGGCATCATCGTCCTTAATGGCATAAAGCTCGGCCCACTCCGCCTCGCTCAGAGCAGGGCTGTCCAGCCAGTGGTTATATTCTGTTATGTACTTATCTTCGATGATTTTCATTTTTCTCTCCCTGAAAGGATAAAGGCCACGGGGCTACTTGTGGTAGGCCGAGCCTTCGTTTATCTTAAAGCCCCTATACAGCTGCTCCGCAACCATAACCCGCACCAGATGGTGGGGAAAGGTCATGTCTGAAACTGACAGGCGCAGGTTTGATGCTTTTTTTACAGAGTCGCTCAAGCCATAGGAGCCTCCGATTATTACGCACAGCTTTGGCTTTCCGGAGTCCTCCCGGTCGCGGATCAGCTGCGCAATTCCCTCTGACGGCAGCTTTTTCCCCTCAACGCACATTGAGACCACATATGACCCGGAGGGTATGCTCTTTAATATAGCAGCTCCCTCTTTTTCAAGAGCAGCTGCTATCTGAGTTTCATTGGGATTTTCCGGCAGCCGGTTTTCGGCCAGCTCAGTGCAATTGAAAGAGCAGTAGCCGGAAAGGCGTTTTGAGTATTCATTAAACGCGTCAAGGAAGAATTTTTCTTTAAGCTTTCCGACGCATATAAGGGTTATTTTTATCACCGGAAATTAAACAGCAATAAGCTTTTCCGGCTCTGACGGATCGTCGTTCTCATAGACGATTTCAATATCCGCACCAAGATTGCGCAGCTTTTCAACAAAGCGCTCGTAGCCGCGCTCAATATAGTGGCAGTCTTCAACAACAGTCTGCCCCTCAGCGCACAAACCGGCGATTACCATAGCCGCGCCGGCGCGAAGATCGCAGGCTTTAACAACCGCGCCTGAAAGCTGACCGCCGCCGACTATTACGGCAACGCGTCCGTCCACCTGGACATCGGCGCCCATTTTGCGCAGCTCATTGGCGTATTTAAAGCGGTTATCGTATATACCCTCGGTTATAACAGATGTCCCGTCAGCATGGCAGAGAAGCGTAGCCATCTGGGGCTGCATGTCTGTTGGAAATCCGGGGTAAGGCAGAGTTTTGATGTTAACATGGCGAAGGTGACCGGAGCTTTTGATGAAAACGGAATCTTCATATTCCTGAACAATTGTGCCGGTCTCACGAAGCTTTTCGCTGATGCACTCCAGATGCTTTGGAATTACGTTTTTAATTAGAATTTCACCGCCGGTTGCCGCAGCCGCAACCATATAGGTTCCGGCCTCAATCTGGTCAGGTATTACAGAATAGAAGCCTCCGTGGAGTTTATCTGTTCCGTTGATTTTTATCGTGTCGGTCCCCGCTCCACGGACATCCGCGCCCATTGAGTTAAGGAAGTTGGCCAGGTCGACTATATGGGGCTCGCGTGCGGCATTTTCTATTATCGTGCGGCCCTGGGCCAAAACCGCGGCCAGCATTATATTCATTGTTGCCCCTACGGATACCTTGTCGAGATAAATAAACGAGCCGTGAAGGCGTCCGATTTCCGCGTCAGCATAGACGAAGCCATGCTCCACCTTTACCGTTGCGCCGAGGGCCTCCATGCCCTTTATATGCTGGTCAATCGGACGTGAGCCGAAATTGCAGCCTCCGGGCATGGTCGTTTTTGCCTTGCCAAAGCGGCCAAGCATAGCGCCGATTAAGTAGTATGATGCTCGTATGCGGCGCATCAGGTCAAATGGCGCGTCTGCAAAGGTCACGTTTCGGGAGTCTATTTCGATGGTGGTATTGTTTATAAACTTAATTTTCGCCCCGAGCTCAGAAAGAATTGTAAGGAGCATGTCAGTGTCGCTGATGTGGGGGATGTTCTCAATCCGGCAAACCCCGTCAACCAGCAAAGCCGCGGGGATTATTGCAACCGCCGCGTTTTTCGCACCGCTTATATTGACGACTCCGTTAAGTGGAATTCCGCCGTTAATTACATATTTTTCCATGCTCAGAGCACCTTCCTGCTGTGTTTAGGGTTAATGCATTCTACGCCTATAGTACTTGTAATATACCACAAAGCGGGTTAACAATCAATAAAAACATTATTTTATGTAAACTCGAGCCTTCAGTACCGCCATTGCGGTTTTTATGTCTTCAATCTCATTGTTCAAAGCCTGATTATGCAGCTCGTCATATGGCACGGTAACTGCGTTCAGAAGTTCATTTTCGTCGGGGTGAGCCTCGCCGCTGCTTAATCCCCGGGCAAGATATATGTGAAGAAGCTCAGTGGAATACCCCGGAGAAAGAATATATTTGCCCAGGTCGATATACTCTGTGGCCGTGCACCCCGTCTCCTCGGAAAGCTCCCGCTTCGCACATTCAAGATGGTCCTCCCCCGGCTCAAGCTTGCCGGCAGGAATTTCAAGCCAGGTTTTACCGACGGCATACCGGAACTGGCGGACCAGCCGGCAATTATTGCTTTCGTCCACTGCCAGAACGCCCACCCCGCCGGGATGCTCCGAGAGCTCTCTTTTAACAATCGCGCCGTTGGAGAGCTGAGCCTCGTCAAGGCGGATTTTTACAATGACTCCGTCGTATTTAGTTTCAGATGAAATGGTTTTTTCAGTGTAGTCAGGTTCCATCAGTGTCTAAGTCCCGCTTTTACATCCAGCATTACCTTTGCTAGATCATTAAACCCGTCATAATTCAAGCGCATTATTATACGCCGGTTGGTTGTTTCGTTCCGGTAGCTGAGGCATTTGTTCAAATCAGGTATCTCCCGGTGGATGAAGTCCCGTATCTGAGCCGTCACAATATTACGGTCAGGAGTCTTCTGGCATGTAATGCGGTTGATGGTATCCAGGAGGACGTTGTTAATCAGCAGATACTCATAATATTCCATTGGGCTGCCGCCCATATGCTGGCGGATAAGCTGCATTATTTTTATCATGTCCAGGTTTTTGGCGGAATTACTGTTGCGCATCGTTGAAACATTATCTGACCTGTAGTGATACAGCGCCTCTTTAACATGTACGACGCCCGAGGCCTTCATTAAAATAAGCGCGGAAAAGGCTAGGTCCTCGTACCACAGCCCCTCCGGAAAGCGCAGTCTGCCAATAACTGAGCGGCGGAATATTTTGTTCCACACAGCGCCGGCCGCTGCCATTGGGTGGTCCTTTATATAGGCGTTTTCATATACCTGAACGCCGTTTCCGTCGCGCACATAGTCGCAAACCGCAACGTCAGCATCTGCCTGAGTAGCGGCGTCATACAGCTTTTGGAACATGGTCACGTCGGTCCAGTCATCGCTGTCTGTAAAGCCGATATAATCGCCGCAAGCCATTTCGAGTGCGAAGTTGCGGGCGCGGCCCTGGCCTCCGTTATCAAGCAGAATTGACGAGATATTATCGTGCTTTTCGCGATATTCGTCTATTATCGCCTGCGAATCGTCAGTAGACCCGTCATTAACAAGGATTATTTCATAGTCATCCAGTGTCTGCCCGACGAGTGAGTCGAGACATGTGCGCAGATATTTTCCCGTGTTATACACCGGCACAATTATGCTAAGCTTCATGCCCCAGTCACCTCTTTCTTGGCCTTGAGCATGGTATTATTATATATCATGCCGATAAACAGGGCAATATATATCGACGCGTTGGGCCGTCTCAGCACAGCGCCGGAAAAGTACGCCAGCCCAAGGAGCAGGCAAAAGCCTATCAGCAGCGCAAAATTTTCGGTGTTCAGTGAGCTTTTAAACGCAGAGGCAAGAAGCCTTATTATTCTTGCAAACAGATACAGTGCCCCGAGAACATAGAACGCCAGGCCGAGATAGCCATAATAATAGAATATGGCATACCAGTCGTTTTCCATGTCAATAGACATATCCGGGCCGATGGTGGCGATTTCGAAGCCGGTAACATGGGTCAGCCCGTCGCAGTCCTCGCTGAGGAGGGCGGCATATTTCTGCTTCATCAGGCGGTTATCACCCAGAATGCCTCCCTGGTAGGTATAATCATATACCTTCAGAATGCGGTCAAAATCAAAGCCCTCGATGAAGGCGGGAATTTCGCCATATAAAAAGCGGGCGTAGTAGTCTTTGTAAGCCGCATACAGCTCCGGGTCAGACTGAATATCTTCAGGCGTTACCTCCGGCGCGTTATAGCCCATCGTCTGCAGCTTTGCCTCAAAGCGCTCCTGCATATCGTTATAGGTTGAGTTCTTGATTATTTCCATTTTGCAGCGTGGAGTATATGGATAAATTATTATGGCCCCCGCAAACAGCGCAAGCATAAGCGCTACGGATATAACCTGTTCCTTTGCCGGCTTTTCCCTTAAAATTGCCGCGCGCAGGAGAATAAACACCGGGAACAGCAGCATTACCGCAAGAAGCGTAAGATAGCAGGCCTGAGTGCCGTTTGTCACCATGGCGATGAACACCACGACCGGCAGGATTATGCGTGCCGGGAGCCTTTTGCTTGCTATGCCCGCGTAACAGGCCAGAACCGCGAGGGAGGACAGAATATCGCTGTGGCAGCACCTATTGTCCATTATAACCCAGCCGGAGGTGCCAAGGCCTCCGCCCTCACCATAGGTGGGAGTATATGAACCGGTAAGATATGAAATAATGAGCACAACGGCTATAATTGCAAAGTTAATTACAGCCCCGGTGAAAACCTGCCTGTTCGCCACCTCGTCCTTCATTAGTGCGCAGAAGCAGACTGCCATTACGGGCATGTACGCGACCCGGGCGGCATAGCTGATGTCCTGCATCGGGCTTGCGTATCCGACCCGGATGCAGTTGAGAACATGAGCGCCGAAAACCGCGGCTATCACCGCAAGGGCAATTATCGTCCGTTTACCCCCGGCGCGCTTAAGCAGCACATAGATGGCCAGGAGCAGCATCACCGCAAGCCTTATATATCCCGCAGCCGTTCCGGAGTCACTGGCCGTGAAAAAGGCGAAAATATCCAGCAGAGGCTGAGCGACCAGCAGGATTAAAAGCCAATATTTTTTTATAAATAAAATTATATTATTCATTCTGATGTTAATGAAAATGGCACTTTCATGCAGAAAGTGCCGTGTTTTCATCAAAGTCTTTCCTTGACCTTTGCCGCCTTGCCGACGCGATCGCGCAGGTAATACAGCTTTGCTCTGCGAACCTTGCCCTTGCGGACTGTGGTAACAGAAACGATTGTGGGAGAATGAACGGGGAAAACCTTCTCGCAGCCAACACCATAGGAGATGCGGCGGACGGTTATTGTCTCGTTGATTCCGCCATGCTTTTTGGCAATGATGATGCCTTCGAATGCCTGTGTACGCTCACGTGACCCTTCAACAACCTTAACGGTTACACGAACGGTATCACCAACGTTCATCTCGGGGAGCTCAGGCTTCATATACTGCTCGCCCAGAATTTTGACCAGATCCATAATAATCCAGTTCCTTTCATATATAGACGTTCTTGCCGGAGGGTCACGGCCGAAAGCCTGCCGCGGCAGCGGACCGCCTTTTTCAAACACGCACGCACAGACGCGTGCTTGAGTAGAATAGCATATGTTTGCCCGCTTTGCAAGCTTTTTTGTTCAAAAAAGTGCGCAATTCCCGGCCGTTGTTAAAGCTTCATGATTGAATCGATAATCTTTTTGTTATACTCCGTCAGGTCATCCGGCCGCTTAGGCTCCTTTTTTGCAGTTATTAAAGCGGCAGTGATGTCCGAATAGCCCGCAAGACCGTCACAGTACGCCTCGAGATTTTTGGTGCAGTACAGTGGCAGACCGATTACCTGCGCTTCCTTTATATTCAACGGCTGGCCCTCATAACGCGAGGTTGAGATGAATGCATCCATTTTGTTAAGATAGCAGTATGGGTTGGGCTTGTTGCCCAGGAAGAAAACCTTATCCGTGATGCCCAGGTCTTCGGAAAGGGCCTTCAGCTTTGCCAGATCTTCCCCGTCACCCAAAATATACAGGCGTAGATCGCTACGCTGAGCGCAGGCCCGGGAGAAGGCATCCAGCATTATATCATATCCCTTTTGGTGGCAGAGCCGGCCCATAGCGGCGAAGTTCAGGCAGCCGGGGTCAGGCTCAATGTCACAGGGATCCGCGCTTTTTGCCCGGATCTCGGAGACGTCTATATAATTATTTATAACCGCAAATGGCTTGTCGTTAATACCGGTAAGGGTGCGGAACGGCTCCTCCAGGGCGCCGGAGCAGGGGACGAACTCCTCAAAGTATTTATATTTGCCTTTAAAGGCGTTGAACAGGACCCGGTACTTCCACTCATTTTTATATTTAATGAGCACGTTGTTGTGAATCCACATTACTCGCTTTTCAGCCGGCACGCTTATCGCTCCAATGGCGCACTCCGGCTGGTAAGTGTTAAAGTCTATGGCCACATCAAAGGGTTCGGTCTCAGGCAGTGTCAGCTTTGCGCGGCTATAGGCCACGTCAAAGGGGAGATATTTGTAGCGGCCCGGAATATGGCCGATTATGTGGACCTTAAGCTCCGGTGGGAGGCTACCGGGAAAAATGCCCCCGTCCTCGCACAAAAACAGCTCCGCCTCCACCTTTCCGTAGTCAAGATTTTTTACCAGGTTTACAACGGACTTCTGTATGCCGCCGACGCCCAAATCATTCTGGAAAATGGCAATCCTGTACATTATCTGAACACCTTCATTTCAGCGTCATAGGTTTCGACTCTCTTGAATTTGGCAAAGTCAGGTGCCAGCTCGGGTCTTTTCTCCTTAAGGCTCGAAACGAGCAGCTCCGGGTTTAGCGTTGGCTCCTGGGCGCAGATTACGGCCCTGATGCTCACGGCGCAATCCCCTGCCGGTTCCGCGGCAATGGATTTTATCATGGGGGCAATATCCGTAAGGGTCATACCCCGCTTTGACTTTTTCATAATCTCAATGCTGCTTTGGGCGTAGAATTCATTCAGGGCCGCGGCCTTTTCCGCCGCTCCTCCCCGGTCATACTCATATACGCCTGTTATGGCAAGATATCTTATCTCCGCAGCCTTGCGGTCACTTTCATATATCTCCAGCACCTCAATTCCCTCCGGCAGAGAGGAATTCAACCTGGAGACCATATTGGAAGCATCCTCATCTTTCCCCTCAAGTCGGAAGTCCATTACCTCGCACATGCTCTCCGCTCCGACGCTGAGCGGCAGCGCTATTGAAATTATCGGATGGGGATTATAGCCCTCTGAGTGCTTAATCCTATAGCCGGCGCGGGCGAAGGCCCGCTGCATTGTGTGCATAAGGTCAAGATGGGAAATATATACGGCGCGCCCCGTTTTTGAAAAACGCATTCTTAGCTTATTCATCGCACCCAAGCTGTCCTTTCAGAAGTTTTGCTGCTCCGCAGGCGGAGCATTGCTTGCGGCAGTCCGGTGAAAGTGCGGACTCGTGGGCCAGCATGTCCTCCCGGATGAGGTGCTTCTTTGTGACTCCCACATCTATCATGTCCCACGGGAGGATTTCCTCATAGCCACGCTGACGGGACGCATAGAAAGCCGGGTCTATGCCGAACCTTGCGCATGCGGCCATCCATCGGTCATAGGAAAAGAACTCGCTCCAGGCCTCAAGACGGGCTCCGTTTTTCCAGACCTCCTCAATTACGTCGGCTATTTTCCTGTCACCACGGGACAGAATCGCCTCAATGACGCTGGTCTCCGCGTCGTGCCAGTTATAAACGACATTTTTTGCGGTTATTGACGAGCGCAGCAGCTCTACCCGCCGCAGATACTCCTCCTTCGTAATCTGGCTCTCCCACTGAAACGGGCTGTGGGGCTTGGGGATAAAGCAGGAGGTGGAAATTGTAATCTTAACGCCGCGGGTCTTGTTTTTTGCATGAACACGCCACGTGTGGAGAATCTCATCAGCCATAAGGGCAATGCCCCTGATGTCATCGTCCGTTTCCGTCGGAAGGCCCAGCATATAGTATAGCTTGACGTTATTCCAGCCGCCCTCGAAGGCCAGGGTGCAGGTGTTGAGAACATCCTCCTCGGTTACGTTTTTGTTAATCGCGTCTCTCAGGCGCTGGCTGCCACCCTCAACAGCGAAGGTGAGCCCGCTCTTACGCACCCTTTGGATTTGCTCCATAATTTCCACGGAAAAATTATCCGCTCTCAGTGAGGGCAGAGAAATTCCTATGCTTCGTCCCTCGCAAAACTCCATAAGTCCCGAGCAAAGGCTGGCCAGGGGGCGATAGTCGCTGGTGCTCAGAGAGAGAGGCGTAATTTCCTCATATCCGGTGTTTTTCAGCGCCTCGATGCCCTGGGCAATTAACGTCTCGGGCTTTTTGGAGCGAATTGGGCGGTATATCTGGCCTGCCTGGCAGAACCGGCAGCCTCTTATGCACCCGCGGAACACCTCAATCATAACCCGGTCATGGACTATTTCCGTTGACGGAACAACAGGCTGAGTTGGAAACGGGGCTGAATCCAGGTCGATTACTATTCTCTTTGTAACCCGCTCCGGGGCGCCTGGCTCGTTTCTTATTGCGGCTATTGTCCCGTCCGGGTTATATTCTATGTTATATAGCGAAGGAACATAAACTCCCTCGATTTTGCAGGCCTCCAGTAGAAACTGCTTTTTGGTCATGCCCTCCCGCTTTGCCCTGTCAAGGAGGGTCAGGAGCTCGTTGTTCATCTCCTCCCCCTCGCCAATTACAAAAAGGTCCATAAAGGGCGCCATCGGTTCGGGATTAACACCGGCAGAGCCGCCTGCGAAAACGATTGGGAGAAGGTCCGTCCTGTCGCAGCTCCTTACCGAGAGCCCCGCCTGGCTGAGCATATCCAGAACAGTTGTATATGCCATTTCATAGCCTATGGAAAAGGCAATGCAGTCAAAGTCCCGTATGGCGTCTCCGCTTTCCAGAGCATATAGAGGAATATCCGCCCGCTCCATCTCCTCATACATGTCGCTCCAAGGAGCATAGACCCGCTCGGCCCAGACAAAATCAAGGCTGTTCATTGTCTTATAGAGAATCTGCATGCCTAAGTTCGACATGCCTATCTCATATGTGTCAGGGAAGCAAAACGCAAGCCTTATATTAACCGCGTTTTTGTCTTTAATTATCTGGTTATATTCGCCGCCGGTGTATCTGGCGGGCTTTTGAACCCGGGGAAGGATTCTCTCAAGCTTCTTGTCCATATAAATTCCATTTCTGTCAGATATTATTTAATAATATTTTAATACGAATCATTCAAATTTACAACCGCCGCTGCAAATGTTATAATGCAGACATGAGAAATATATTCAAAAAAACAATAGCGGGCGTTTTGTGCCTTGCAATTATAGTTTCCCTATCAGTTCAGGCCTTCGCGGCTGAATACAGCAAAATGGACGGGTTTTATATCGCCGTCAACGTGGACTCCCGGGAGACGCAGTTCATCCGTGCATATGACGCCACGTATACCGGCAATCTTTTTGTTTCGATGCGGGACCTGTCATATGTCCTCAGCGGGACGGCGAAGCAGTTTTACTTTGCCTATGGTTACACGGATGACGACGGGGAATATTTTACCGTTACCACCGGTGCCCCCACCGGCGAGACCTCTCTTGGGACGTTCGCCGCGACGGGTGACGAGCTGTATCTTGAGCTGAAGCGCAACCGGCTTTTTCAGGACGGCAGCGAGCGTAAATATTACACCTACCGGGACGGCTATGACCTGTTTATGGGCATTACCGACGTGTGCCTTATGCTGGACCTGGATGCGGATTATCACGGAACCCACGAGCTGACGATTAGCACAACCGGCAGCTTTTCACCGGACATTGACGAGCTGAACCGCAGCGAATATTTCTCTTTTTTAAGCGCCGCGCTGGTGGGTGACGCGACAGACGGGGAAATTTTCTTTTCAAAATACAAAAACTCCATCGTGCCCATTGCCAGCACGACGAAACTTATGACATATCTGGTCATAGCCGAAGCGGAGTCCGCGGGAATAATCAGCTGGAATGATTATGTATATATTTCGCAAAACGCGGACGAGCTTTCTCACTCCGCCGACGGTATTATCAAAATGGCCGAGGGGCAGTATGTTCCGATTGCCGAGCTTATGGATGCGCTGCTGATCGCCTCCAGCAACGAGGCGGCCGTTGCCCTGGCGGAGCATGTATATGGCTCCGAGGAGGCATTTACAGATGTTATGAACAACCGTGCCATTGAGCTGGGGATGGGCACCGCCAGGTTCTATAACCCCAACGGGCTGCCGGAATATACCGGTGACGAGATCCTGACGAAGGTCCAGAACCGGATGAGCGTCAGAGACTTGTTCGTCCTGGTGAGCTACATATTGAGCAATTACCCGGAAATTACAAACTATACCTCAAAGCTCTATGCAAACATGCCCACTTTGGACTATACGGCCTCCAACTCCAATTCTCTGGTTTTCAACATGGCCGGTGAGGTTACCGGCCTCAAGACCGGCTCAACAAACAAGGCCGGCTACTGTCTTGTGGCGTCAATGCCCGTAACAGTAAACGGCCGTGTTCACAACGTCGTTTCAATTGTGCTGGGAGCGGAGTCCCCGTCCGAAAGAGACAGAACGTCAGCCATTCTGCTCAAATACGGCCGGGAGTGCATATCATAAAATAACTTCCACCTCAGCCCTGCCCTTGCGGACTAGACTGCCGATTACCGTCGGCAGCTGATACTCCGAGCGCAGTGGATCATAGATTACCTGGTTGTCGAAGAAGTCCTTGAAGTTTTTCTCCAGCACCCTTATGAGTCTTGGAGCCCCTTCATCGCCTGCCGGCAGTCCCCACATATTAAGGGCGACAATTGTATCGCCGTCAATAAGCTCTCCGCCGCACTCCGGTCCGGCGGGAGTTTTTATTATTCCACGGGTTTCAACAATGTCCTCAACGTGCTTTCCGTCCTCCGCCATGGTGCAGATTGCCCGGGATGAGACACTGTTATATGAAAGTGTGTCCTCCAGAATGAAGCCCATCATGCACAGTGTGTTGTCATCGTGTGGTTCAACAAGCCAATCGTGCATTTTCACGAAGGTCTCCGGCGCATAGTAGTCGTCAGCATTAACAATGCACAGCGCCCCGTCAATCAGATTTTTGGCCGCCAGAACAGCGTGCCCCGTCCCCCACAGTTTTTTTCGCCCCATTGGGACCTCGCCCGGAACGTCGGTTATGTCCTGGAAGCAATATGAAAGTGCAATTTCCTTTTCGGAGCAGAGCTTTTCGGCCCGCTTGCCGATTGCCTCGCGGAACTCATTTTCAATTTCGCGGCGGATTACAAAGACGATTCTGTTAAAGCCTGCGTCAATGCCATATTTAACGGAGAAATCAACCCCTCCCGCATAGCGTGAGCCAATGCCGGCCGCCAGAATAAGCAGTGTTGTGTTTTTCATTTTGCCCTCCAGGAATATATTTGTGATGTTAATGGAGCTATTATAGCATGGTAAAGCGCCGGATTCAACGGAAATTAGATAATAGCGAGGAAACTCTTGACAATCCGTTGGCCTCGGATTATAATACTCGAGCTGACAAATTAATATTGTCCTGTTTTCTTGAACGAATATGCAGAAGTCGCGTAGTTGGTCGAGCGCGCACGATTGGAAATCGTGTATACCCCTAAAGGGTATCAAGGGTTCGAATCCCTTCTTCTGCGCCAGTTCCGGGGTGTAGCGCAGTTGGTAGCGCGCTTGGTTCGGGACCAAGAGGCCGGGAGTTCAAGTCTCCCCACTCCGACCAAGAAAACCAATGAAAAAACCTGTTGCTCTCGCAGCAGGTTTTTTCATTACTCTCAAACAATTTTTGAAATTTCCGCAACCGTTTTCTTGGGGACATAATAGTTGCGCTCCCCGTCCACATAGTAATTCAGGCAGCCGTCCTCCGGAACGTCTACAATTGTGCTCTTGTGCGCCGGTCTGCCCAGTGCGATTGCCAGCCTGACGTTCTCTCCCTCCGGCAGTTCCAGCAGCTTTCCGATTTCCTTTGTGTTTATCGCGCCCATCATGCAGCTGCCAAAGCCGTGGTTCCAGGCGGTGAGGGCAATCGTGTCGGCTGCGATGCCCACGTCAACATCGCTGAAACCGCCGGCATTTTCCGGCTTTGTAATTACCACGAAGGCCGTCGGCTGCTCGCCCTGCTTGGGCGTACCGATTTCCGGCGGGAGGGCCCCCGCCCATTTAACCAGCGGCTGCATTTCCGCCAGCTTTTCCGGCGACTGAATTACATAAAACTTGAGAATCTGGCCGTTCCGTGCGCTGCTTCTTGCCCGGAGATTTGAAAAAATTTCGCCAATAACATTTTCCGGCACCGGGTCCTGACTGAATCTGCGGTAGGTCCGGCAGCCCTCATAAAGCTCTGAAAGTGACATATCCGGCTCCCTTCTTATAATTTCATTGGAATGTTGTGCCTCTATTTTATAATTTCAACAGCTCAAAAGCAAGAAATTCCGTCCGGACTATATTAACAATCAAAAAAGTTTAAGTTTTGCTTGCTATAATCGGCCCGTCGGTGATATTATATCTCCTATATTCAATGGAAATAAGCAGAGGAGATATAACTATGGAAAAGAAATCCCTTGATTGGGCCAATATAGGCTTTAATTATCATCCTACTGATTACCGTTTCGTTGCAAACTATACAAACGGCGAATGGGACGAAGGCGGCCTTATCACCGACCCGATGATTACCATGAGTGAGGACGCCGGCGTTCTTCAGTATTCCCAGAGCGCCTTTGAGGGTCTCAAGGCTTATGAGACGGTTGACGGCCGTATCGTCACCTTCCGCCCTGACCTTAACGATATGCGTCTTCGCGATTCCTGCGAGGGTCTTGAAATCCCGGTTCTTCCGGAGGGCATGTTCCTCCGCGGAGTAGACCAGCTTGTTGCGGCCAATGCGGCCTGGGTCCCGCCTTATGGCAGCGGCGCAACGCTTTACATCCGCCCATATGTTTTCGGCATTAACCCCGTTATCGGCGTTAAGCCCGCCGCGGACTATCAGTTCCGCATGTTCTGCACTCCTGTGGGTCCGTACTTCAAGGGCGGCGCAAAGCCCATCAAGATTTGCGTCAGTGACCTTGACCGTGCCGCTCCCCGCGGAACAGGCAACCTGAAGGTCGGCCTTAACTACGCAATGAGCCTCAAGGCCAGCGTAACAGCCCATGCCGCAGGCTACGACGAAAACCTCTTCCCGGATCCCGCAACCCGCACATATGTTGAGGAAACCGGCGGAGCAAACTTCATTTTCATAACAAAAGACGGCGAGCTTGTAACTCCGCTTTCAGACTCCATCCTCCCGTCAATCACCCGCCGCTCAATTGTCTATGTAGCCGAGCATTATCTGGGCATAAAGGCCACAACCAGAAAGATTCCTCTTGCTGAACTCAGCGAGTTTGCCGAAGCAGGCGTCTGCGGAACAGCCGCTGTTATCAGCCCGGTCGGCATGATCGTTGACCACGGCAAGGAAATCCGTTTCCCCTCCGGCATGGAAGAGATGGGCCCGATCACCAAGAAGCTCTACGATACTCTCACCGGCATCCAGATGGGCACAATCGAAGCCCCCGAGGGCTGGATTCACGAGATTAAGCTCTGATAAATTCCATATATGCAGAAATAACCGCGCCAACCGGCGCGGTTATTTATTTTCTGAGACATATCTGATGACATAATCTGCAAATTTTCGTGTTGCGGGGCCGGCCTTCTCACCGGCGGCAATTGCAAGGCCGATGGTCCGCTTCGCCTCCGGCACCAGGGGCAAGGCAAGCAAATCATCGTGTCTGCCCTTCAGCAGCAACTCCGGCATAATGCTCATGCCAAGCCCCTGCTCCACCATGGCGATTATTGCGTAATCATCCTTTGTATAAAATCTTACGTTGGGTTTGACTCCCGCTGAATCAAGCGCGCGGCGGGCGTCGTGGTCGGAGCTCTGCAGCAGGCTGATAAACGGCTCCGTCTCGCACTCGACGATTGGGAACCTGGGGTAGCTGGCAAATCTGCTGTCCTTTGGCAAGATGGCCAGAAGTCTGTCCTCCATCAGCGCTATGCACTCGCAGCCAACAGAGCATGGCATGTTAACAAAGCCAATGTCTATGCTGCCGTCCTCCAACCACTGCTCAACGTCATGATAGTCGCCGTTAAGGAGCTTGAACTCCACGCCCGGATAGTCCTTCTGAAATTCCTTCAGTATGCCCGGCAGCCAGTGAACAGCCGCAGACGTGAACGACCCTATTCTGACAATGCCGCTGTTGAGCCCACGTATGGCAGAGGCGGTCTGCTTGAGCTGCTCGGCGCTGTTAAGCAAGCCGCGGATTGATGGCAGAATGCGCTCTCCCTCGTCAGTCAGCCTGACGCCGCTTCGTCCCCGTTTGATTACGCCAAAGCCCAGCTCCTCTTCGATTCCCGCGATCGCATGGCTGACGGCGCTCTGGGTGCATCCCAGCTTCTCCGCCGCCTCGGTGAGGCTTCCGGTTTCAATTGCGGCCATTAGGGCCTCATACTTTCCGATGTTCATAAAAATTATTAAAGCACTCCGGTAATAAATATCTCAAGGCCGATGCCTATAAGGATAACGCCTCCGAGGATTGATGCCTTCCAGGCCAGCCTGTCTCCGAATTTCTTGCCGATGAGCAGGCCGCCGATGCAGATTGCAAATGTAACAACGCCTATTATCAGCGCCTCAACCAGCGCGTCGCCAAATGGAAGCTCCGCAATAGTAAAGCCGACGGAAAGGGCGTCAATCGATGTGGCGATGCCCTGAATCATCAGCTCGCCAAAGCCCGTCGCCGGCGCCTCCGACTCATCATTGCGGCTTTTAATCCCCTCAACAATCATTTTCCCGCCGATATAAAGCAGAAGAACAAGCGCAATCCATGGAATATATTTCTGAAACGTTGTGAACGTCTCCGCAATTTCATGGACGCAGAACCAGCCAATAAGCGGCATGGCTATCTGATACAGGCCAAAGGTTCCGGCAATCATGCTCATTCTGGCGCCGTTCATTTTTGGCTCATGCAGTCCGTTAGCCATTGAAACGGAGAACGCGTCCATCGCAAGACCTATGCCGAACAAAACGCTGTTAAGGAAAAATACAAAATTCATGGTGTCCCCTCTTCAAGGATTAATAAAGCGTATAGCCGGCTGACTATACGCTGTACCTTCAAAAAACAGACCATGTATAGCCTTTCAGTTATACATGAGTCTCGCATATTAAAACAAGCCAGGCCTTGCGGCCAGCATGTTGACTTGCTGCGCTCCGAACGCGGGGACGCTTGCTACTCCCTCACAATTGTTGCCATTATAGCACCGCCATGCCGGATTTACAAGAGTTTTTCAATTCGTGATTGACACATTTTGCCGATTGTGGTATAAATATAAAGCTCAATTTAACAGCGATGGAGAGTTACCGAAGCGGTCATAACGGGGCGGTCTTGAAAACCGTTAGAGGGCAACCTCACAGGGGTTCGAATCCCTTACTCTCCGCCAAAGCGAAAATCCTGCCGCTTGCGGTGGGATTTTCGCTTTGTATTATTCATTTTTCAGCATTCATTATTCACTATTCATTTGTAAAGCAGGATTTTCTAAACGAATAATGATTACTTAAAACTTAAGAATTAATAATTTCAGCAGGGAGTTCAATATGAAAGAAAATATTTTAATTGATAAGTCCATTGACTTTGCCGCGAGGATTATTAAACTGACCCGCTATCTTAATGACGAAAAGAAAGAATATATTATGTCAAAGCAGATTATGCGTAGCGGGACGTCCATTGGCGCTAATATAAATGAGGCGCAATACGGGAACAGCAAACCGGACTTCATTGCCAAACTGCATATAGCACTTAAAGAGACAGCCGAAACCGAATATTGGCTTCGGCTGCTTAATAAGTCAGAATATCTTACTGACGAGGTGGCGGAGTCTTTGCTTAATGACTGTCTCGAAATCAAGCGTATCCTCATTTCCTCCATCACCACAGCGAAGGAAAATTCAATTAACAAATGACATGGTTGGACCCGGAAACTTTCCCGCCTTTTACCTGGAAAGTTTTCTGCATTTGCATCACCACTTTTCATGTGAAAAAAGCCTTGCTCGCGCAAGGCTTTTTTCAATACACTTCCTCCAGAAATCTCGAAACGATGGGGTTGGCGTGCTCGCTTTTCCAGCTTAGCTCTATTTCCAGCAACTCAGCTGTTCCGTCCTCCTTAACAATCGGGACGACCCTGACGTTGCGGCCAATGGCGTGGTTTTTCACAATATATTCCGGCAATATGCTTACCCCCGCCCCCGAAGACACCATCAGCAGCAGCGTTTCCGGCTCTCCCTCGGCTGCGACAATGCGTGGAATAAAGCCGCCCCTCTCATATGTAACCATAACCTCCTCAGCCTCATCCCTCGGCCGGCCGGGGGGCTGCATAATTATAAAGCTTTCGTCGCTGAGTTCTGAATACTTAACCGTCTGCTTGCCGGAAAGTCTGTGGCCCAGCGGCAGTGCAACGGTCAGCGCGCAGCCTGAAAAGTACCTGTGGCTGAGCCCCGCCAAAGACTTATCCAGCGAGGTGGAAAGGTTGAACGCCAGGTCGCACTTCCCGGTTTCCAGTGCGGAGTAAAGCCCGTTCATATTGTCCCTGCAAAAGGAGATTGAAATTCCCGGGTATTTTCTGTGGAAGGTGCGGATCAAATCCGCCAGCCCATCGTCGGCATAGCCGCGGATAAAGCCTATGGTAATTGAGCCTGTAATGCCCTCGGTCGCCGAGCGGGCCAGCTTAATTGCCTCACTGCTGCGCCTCAGAATTGCCCGGGCCTCGTTGAGATAAACCTCCCCCGCCGCCGTCAGCTCAACATGGTGCTTGTCCCTGATTAGCAGCGGGACTCCGACGGCCTCCTCCAGCGCCCTTATCTGCTGGCTTATGGCCGTTTGGGTTATATAGCATTTCTCCGCAGCCTTCGTAAAGCTTTTAAGCTCCGCGACGCTGACGAAATATTCAAGCTGGTTCAGATTCATCGCATGCCGCTCCGTGAATATGATTTAATAAGAAAAACTTATTACCCCCGGATTATAACATGTTTTTTCTCCCATAACAATACTTTAACATTCCCCGATTGTGTGGTATTATATACGCAGATAATTACTAGAAATTTAACTGCTGAAAGGAGCATATACAATGGAAATCACCAAAAGGAACGGCAACGTTGTTCTGTTTGATTCCGAAAAGGTAAAAAACAGTATTCTCAAGGCGAACGCCGAGTCACATTTTGAGTCCATTTCAGAGGGCAAAGCGGCAGCCATGGCCCAGCAGGTTTTTGACGCGGTGTCAGACAGCAAAAATCAGGTTAAAACCACTCAGGATGTAACTGACTGCGTCTGCGCCATTCTGAAGGAAAACCTGTATCTCGACACAGCCGCCAAATATCTTGCCTACGCTCAGGCAAAGGCCGCAAAATAAGCCTTAATGGATTATTACTCAATAGAAGAGCTTGACAAAACCGGACTTGTTAAAACGCTGATGACGTCTGAGGGCCGAGGCTGCTGGTTCAGCAACGATCCTCAGGGCCATGGAAATTACCGTGCTGTCGCCTCCGACTTTGGCATTTCAGCTGAAAGAGACATGGTCGGAACGTTCCAGCGTCATTCCGGAACGGTTATGGCTGTAACCCGTGAAAATGCCGGGCAAAATGTTCTCTGGCGTGCGCCGGAGCCCGAAGCGTGGGACGGTATTGTTACCAACGAGCCTGGCCTTATGCTGACCTCTATGGAGTCTGACTGTGTTCCGGTTTTTCTGCTTGACCCGGTCAGGAAGACCATCGGCATGGTTCACAGCGGCTGGAGGGGCGCGGTTAAGGATATTTCCGTAACCGCGGTCAGACTCATGGCGTCGGAATATGGCAGCAGGCCGGAGGATATTCTTGCCGCCTTTGGTCCGTGCATATGCAGCCGGTGCTACGAGGTCAGCGACGATCTGATTGAGGAGTTTTCCTCCCTTTATTCCGAGCAGGAGCTCCGCCGGATTTTTGCCCCTAAGGCCGGTGGAAAGTATCTTTTGAACATGAACCTTGCCATACGCATCCGTCTGGAAGGGGCCGGGGTAAAACCGGAAAATATTTTCGATGCTGAGTATTGCACATACCATCAAAATATTTTCTATTCCCACCGCCGCCAGGTCAGAGACAGTCTCCCTACCACTGACAATATGCTCACGGCGATTATGCTGCTTCCGTAGTATACAATAACGCCCTTGCCGCAATCAAACAGCAAGGGCGTTAATTATGCAATAAAGCTGTTATGCGCCCAGGTCAGCCCAAGGCTTATAAGCGCTCCGGCGGCAATCATGACCGTGAAGCTTACGGGCCATCTGCCGTTTTGGTTAAAGAAATAAAAGTCCGGCCAGCCGCCCTTGCCCTCTCCGGTTATAACGACCTTATAAAGATAAATAACCGCGTAAATAACAACGGTGGATGCCCCCAGCAGGCTCATTGGGAAGCCGACGCCGAAGCTGTTTTCAACAAAAACGAACTGCACCACCGCCAGTATCGGCCCAACAAGGTGCATATAAAACGCGTCCTTAGTATACATCTCCCTAAAGCCCATGGCCGGCGCCAGGAAGACCAGCACCGTAAGGAACGTCACGGCAACTGATGTTGTTGCGACCAGTCTCAGCAAAACGGCCCACTCCGGCATCGACCCCGCGCCGGTGGAAAGGCTCACAAGCTCATATATAAGAATAACCAGGGAGACGGCAGCTGAGAGAATGTTGGAATTATATGTGTAAAATCTGAACATTTCCTTTTTCTGCTGCGTCGACTTTCCCCGCTGGAATATATTATATGTCCACCAGCAGGTATATAGCGTTAGGCAAACAATCGCGGCGTTAATCGCCATTGAAGCGTAAATCCTTTGCATGTTATCCTCCCTGTCGCTTTTGCGTTTTTCTGTATTTTATATTATAATGCCTGACGATGCAAGCCAGCCCGGTTAAAAATCCGCAGGCTGTAACAAATCGCCGGTTTTTTCGTATTTCTCCTTGGTGGCGAAAGCCGCCCATCAGGTCTTGGTAAAATTAACAGATTGGTAATGACAAATTCCGCAAATCATGTATTATAGTCTCTGCATTGGCAAATACGCTGAAAGGTGCGGGATTCCGCAATGGAAGAAGAGAGAAGAACCCACATCAAAAATAAAATAGTCCGTCCCGCAATTGCCGGCGCAACGGCTCTGAGCCTTCTTCTTGGCGGGCTGTTCAGCTCCCCCGCTGAGCTTACAGAGGAGACAAAGCTTCGCCAGACGCCCCCCGCGGCGGTGCAGCTGGTTGTTCCAGACCTGCCGGACGATGGCCCTTCCGATGACGGGGACGAAGATTCCGCCCTGCAGGATGAAGAGAAGAAAAAAGGCGGTCTTCGCTCAGCCCTCAAGCGACTGGTCCTGCGAATTCCCCGGCCGGTGAGGATTGCCATAGGCGTTCCCCTGTGGGCGGTTGGATGGGTTATCATCGCCGGGCTTTCCGCGTTGTGGTCAGCGTTTTTGTCCCCGGTGGCCGGAATGGTTTTAACCTGGCTTTCAATTGCGGCGGTTATTCTCGGCATACTTGTGTGCTTCATAAAAATGGTGTGCCCGGATTTGCCGGTAAAGAAAATATTAAACAGAAAAACATTCCTCGCGGTAATTTGCTCTGTCGCTGTCCTGGGTGTTGTGGACGCGATTGCCCCCAATGTGTGGGACGGGTACGAAACAGTGCAGTCAATATTCAGAGCGGTCGCCTCGGCAGCGGTGCTGGCCGGTGTATCGTTCCCATTTCTAAAAAAACGGAGGTCAAAGGCATAATATGAAAAAGCTTCTTTCCCTTGTTCTTGCTCTTGCAATGATATTCGCGCTCTGCGCTTGCGGCAGCGGCTCATCGTCCGGCTCCACATCCGCCGCGTCGGCAACCGCGACTCCCGCTCCGGAGTTTGAATATAAATCAGAATATGTCCCGCTCATGTCCGGCAAAACCGCCGGCATAACCCCCTATTATTATACCGAGGACGGTGTTTACTGCTCCGGCTCCGAAACCATCGGAACCACCGCTGACCCGGATGTAGTCCCCGAATATGTGGGTCAGTTCGATATTACCGAAACCCGCCTTTATTTTGTGGATTATTCCGGCAACATCAGGACTCTTAGCGATTATGAACAGCCCACCTCCGGCATTGAAGCCAATGAGGACGGGGAGTTCTATCTTGCCGACGGAACCCGTATATATAACTTTGAAGAGTACAGCTACATCTCCGGCCTTGCCCTCACCTCCGACGGGCACCTCCTCGCCCTTGAAACTCTCTATGAATTCTGGGACGATATCGAGGTCAACGACTGGTCCGACTCCGACTATGACGACCATCACTTCTATGAAAGCCACTTCTATCTCCGGGAGCTTGATGAAAACGGCGCCGGGATCAGCAACATTGAGTTTGGCTCCGGCGACAGCAACATCTGGTATACATCCACCGGCCATGTTGACAGCGATAATAATTTAATCATCACCTGCGACGACTATTCCGATAACGCCACCTCCGAATTCACCCTTCAGGGCATGGACCCGGCCACCGGCGAAATCAAATGGTCCATCCCCTGCGACAACTATATTGAGTCCACCTTCCAGGCCCAGGACGGAACATTTTACGCCGTCATGTGGGGAGACAGCGGCGTTGCGTGCTACCCGGTCGACTTTGACGCGCAGAAGCTGGGCGAAGCGGAGTTCAGCGTCCCCACCGACGCCTATTACTTCTACCCTGGCGGAGATGATTACGCCGTATACTACACCTCCGGCACCAAGCTCTATGGCATCAATTCCGCCGGCGAGTCAGAGGTTGTCTTCGACTGGCTGGACTCCAACGTGAATCCCGACCAAATAAGCACCGTTTATATCGGCACTGACGGGGTAATTCACGCCATCATAAACAACTATGACAGCACCTCCCAGGCCTTTGACGTGGACCTGGTAACTGTCACAAAGCAGCCATATGACGCGTCAAAGCAGGTCACCGTCATCACCGTCGGTGCTCAGTACAGTGACTACTCTCTTCGTGAGGCGGTAATTGACTTCAACCGCTCCCATGACGACGTCCGTGTTGAAATCATCGACTATTCCCAGTATAACACCGAGGATGACTACTCCGCCGGCATCACCAAGATGAACACCGAAATCATCGCCGGCAACGGCCCTGATGTTATCGCTCTTGACGGGCTCAACACAACCCAGCTTGCAGCCCGGGGTCTGCTGGAGGATCTCTATCCTTATGTCGAGTCCGACAGTGAGATTGATATAAACGACTACTTCCCCGCCGTAATCTCCGCCGCGGAGCACGAAGGCAAGCTTGTTCAGTCGGTTTCCGCGTTCTATATGCACGTTGTCGCCGGAGCCACAAGCATCGTTGGCGAAGGCCCTGCCTGGACCTATGATGAGTTCAATTCCGCCCTCAGCGAGATGCCTGACGGCGCCACCGCCTTCGACACAACCGTTACCCGCTCCGACATTCTCCGGGAGTGCCTCGCCCTCGACATGAATAACTTTGTCTCCTGGGACACCGGCGCCGTGGATTTTGACAACGAAAGCTTCACCAATCTCCTTGAGTTTGCAAACAGCTTCCCCGAGTCCGTCAACTTTGACGACTATAATTACCAGACCGACTCCGCCGATGTCCGCATCAGTGAAGGCATGCAGATGCTCTATCCGTCCCAGATTTACTCCGTAAATGAGCTGATGTATATCGAGTCCTGCTTCTCCGGCCGTGATGTAACCCTCATCGGTTATCCGACGCTCTCCGGCTGCGGCAACATGATTCAGCTTGTCCCGGGCTATGCGATTTCCGCCTCCTGCTCCAACAAGGAAGCAGCGTGGGAGTTCGTCCGCACCTTCTTCACCGAGGAATACTATCGCAGCTATGGTGACGGTCTGCCCGCCATCAAGAGCATATATGAAGAGGACCTTGCCGATGCGGAAACCGTCCGCTATAAGCTCGATACTCTCGGCCATTACATTCTTGATGAAAACGGCGAGAAGATCCCCAACGAGCGCTACTACGCCATCGGCTCTTCAATATATTCCTACTATGCCCTCTCCGAAAATCTCGGTGACCAGTTCACCAGCCTCATCAACTCCGAGCTTGCCGTATATAATTACGATACCGACATAATCAGCATCGTCGAGGAGCAGGCCGAGGCATACTTCAGCGGCCAGAAGTCCGCTCAGGAGGTCGCCAAGCTTGTCCAGTCCAAGGCGAATATATATGTAAACGAGCAGCGATAAAACCTGCAAAGTTTTAAAAAACAGCCTCAACGGGCCCGTCCCGCTGAGGCTGTTTAATTTCCGGTTTCAGCTTTCCCCGCTCCCCGGGCTCAGCTCGCTGATCACCGCCGAGCCGATTATCAGCGCCGCCCCGATTATTCCGAACACCGTCATTTTCTCCTTTAATATCAGCGCCGAGAGAATAAGCGCCGAAACCGGGTCTATATAGCTCAGCACCGCGACGGACTGTGCCTTCAGCCCGTCCATCCCTTTAAAATACAGCGCGTAGGCGATTCCCGTGTGAGCAACGCCCACAATTAAAATCATAATAACCGCCCGTGGGTCAATCCCCGCCGTGGTAAAGCCGCCTGTTATAATCAAATACGGAACTAATATAATCGAGGCCGAGGCAAGCTGAATTACCGTTTTTTCATATGCGTCCTCAACCGTTACTTTTTTGTTCAGGAAAATAACAGCCGCGTAAATTGCAGCCGCACCCAGGCCGAAAAGTATTCCTTTTGCTTCCCCTGGCCGGACCCCGGCCGTCTCCATAACTCCCGAGACGAAAACCATACCTATAACAGCCGCCACGGCGCAAATAAGTTTCCTCGCCGTCAGCCTTTCCTTCAGCACAACCGGAGAAAGCAAAACCACAATCGTTGGTTGCATATAATAGCACAGCGTCGCCGTCGCCACCGTTGTGTAGTTATAAGCCTCAAAAAGCAGCAGCCAGTTAATGCCAATCAGCGCCCCGGTCAGCGCCAGCAGGCAGACGCTTTTCTTCTCCGTGCCGTGCCGGAGTGTGCCGCCCCTGAGTTTTACAAAGGCCGTCAGAAAAAGCGCGCCAACCGCTCCCCGTATGCACGCCAGCATCGCCGATGGAATTGGAATAAATCTTCTGAAAATCCCAATCGTTCCAAAAATCAGCATTGACCCAATGTATGTTATATATGAAGCTGTGTCCTTTTTCATCCCGTCACCCTAAGACATTTTTGTTGAATATAATTTTGCCGGCGGTTATAATACCTGCAGCAAAAAGCTCCCGAAGGAGGTTTATTATGAGAATAAGTGAAACTACACTGATTGGCGACATACTCAAAAAGGACGCCGGCTATGCCGAGGTGCTGCAGAGCTGCGGCATGCATTGCATAGGCTGTCTTTCAGCTGCGAACGAAACTCTTGAGCAGGCCTGCGATGTTCACGGGCTCTATGTTGAAGACGTGCTGGAGGCCATTGAGGAATATAACGAGGCATGCGCTCAGCTTGGCTGAGCGCATACTCAAAAATCAGAGATATTTTTTTATCTCGTCTATGATTTCCTGATATTCCTCGTCCTTCAGGAAGGTTCTCTTGGGGTTCATGGCAAAGGTGCCGCCCCACTCGAACTCATCGTCCTCATATTTGGGAACTAGGTGAAAATGCAGGTGGCAGCCGGTGTCTCCATAGGCGCCGTAGTTTACCTTTTTCGGGTTAAAGGCCTTGTGGATTGCCTCGGAAACACGGTTAATGTCTTCAATATATGCGGCGCGCTCTTCGGCCGTTAAGGCGGTAATTTCGCTAACATGTCTCTTGTTTGCAACAATTACTCTTCCCTTGTGGCTCTGCTCCTTAAAAAGATATACCTTAGACTCCGGCAGCTCGCAGATTTTAATGCCAAAGGCCTCAACCAGGGCGCCCTCAGCGCAGTAGGAACAATTGGGATCGTACATAATTTACCTCCGTTAATATTTTTATATTTTGTTTTCTTTGATTATACCATACGGCACCGGTAAATTAAAAGCTCTGAATAATTTATTTTGGAAGGCAGAAAAAGTGGCGAATTACACATATATTCTGCGCTGCGCAGACGGAACATATTACTGTGGCTGGACCAACAATATTGAAAAACGGCTGGCCTCCCATAATGCCGGAACCGGCGGGAAATATACCCGCTCCCGGCGTCCCGTTGAGCTTGTGTATCTCGAAGAGCACGCCACCAAGGAGGAAGCCATGAGCCGCGAGTGGCATATCAAGCAGCTTACCCGTCCTCAAAAGGAGACTCTGATTCGTCTCCGGAATCATACGCTTCCCTATATTCCCTGACCGCGTCATCAATCATCTCTCCGTACCCCGTCAGCGCCGCGAAAGGTGCAAACTGGGCTCCCCGGTTCCGCATTGTCATGTGTGGCCTCGTTTCTGACTGATGGTGGGGCAGGTCTATTATGTCGTCATATTTTCCGTGCTTCATGTTAGTCTCTTTTGTCACGCTCTGTGTCCGCCTATCTGGCTGTTCCGTTCTATCGTGGTGGCCCCTTCCTCATAGCTGATGCCCTTGAGTATTGAGTTCTTGCCGTACCGCTTTTGAATTGAAAGCATCGCCTTCTGTCTCCGGCGTTCTCTCTCCAGCTCCTCGTTTTCCGCCCTTTGCCGCTCTTCCGCGTCCTCCGGGTCAAACAGGCTGGTCTGAACCGCGCCCTGCCCCATGTCGTCCTCGCTTTTTATATTGTCAGCAACGATATATATCCGCCTTACCAGCAAATTGGGGTCAACCTGTCTGTCATAAATTTCCAGGGCCGCCTTTGTCATCAGTCTTGAGGATGATGTGAATCTCCCGGTGTGGGCTGTTCCGTGGGCGTTGGGTGGAACCGTTCTGCCATACCAGTCAGAGGTTACCTTGCCCTCATATTCCTTTCTCACGGCCGGGTCGGAAAGGCTCTCCCGGTCATAGCAAACCGTCAGAACTATAGTGTCCGTAACCGCCCGCTTGTCAATAAGATCCAGCGACAGCAGCTCCGCCATCTCTCTAACGATGATGCGCGCCTTGTCAAAGCTGTATGGGCACTTGAGCACCTGCCCTGAGCTGATGCTGTGGCTTTCCGGTTCATATGCCTTAATGTCCTTAATTGTGCAGGGCTCCCAGCCCCAGGCATGGTCAATAAGCAGCTCCGCGTTAACCCCGAACAGCTTATATAAAAGCTCCTCGTTTTCCAGTGAGCAGCGGGCAATGTCTCCCATCGTATACATAAGGTTCGCTTCCAGCTTCCTTGCGTAGCCTTTGCCCACCCGCCAGAAGTCCGTAAGCGGTCTGTGGTCCCAAAGCGTGCGGCGGTAGGTCATCTCGTCCAGCTCCGCAACGCGGACTCCATCCTTGTCCGGTGGCATTTTCTTCGCCACAATGTCCATTGCGATTTTTGCCAGATACAGGTTTGTGCCGATTCCGGCTGTGGCGGTTATCCGTGTTTCCTGCAAAATCCGCCTGATCATCAGCATTGCGAATTCATGGGCGGTCATGTTCCGCACCTTCAGATATGCCGTTGCGTCAATAAACACCTCGTCTATCGAATAAACGTGAATATCCTCCGGTGCGACGAAGCTCTGATATATATTAAATATCCTTTTGCTTATGTCCATATACCGGGACATATGCGGCGGAGCGATAATAAAATCCAGCTTTAATCCCGGGTTCTTCCTCAGCTCAGCGTCGCTGGTGGAGCTGCCGCAAAAGGCGTGCCCTGGCGCGTTTTTCAGCCTGCTGGCGTTAACCTTTTCCACCGCCTGCAGCGCCTCAAACAGTCTTGCCCTGCCGGGAATTCCATATGCCTTCAGCGCCGGTGAAACGGCCAGGCAAATCGTTTTTTCCGTTCTTGATTCATCCGCGACGACGAGATTTGCATCCAGCGGGTCCAGTCCACGCTCCATGCATTCAACGGACGCGTAAAAAGACTTCAGGTCTATTGCGATATAAACTTTCCCGTCCGTTTCCCTCACCGTCCTTTTAAAAAAGCTTAACAAATATTTAAAGACCGGTCAATTAAAATATTTGACCAGCCTGCCTAAATCATCAGAAACGGAGGTCTCTTTATGACCGTGTTTTTAACCAGCAGCCCCACCGGCGACCTTGACGGGAAATATCAGGTCTCCGGGCTTGATAATCGCAGCGGCTTTCTCGATGAGCTCCGCTCTCTTTGGCCCGAGGGCGCCCGTTGCCTGATGATAACCGCCTTCCCTGACGATGACGCCGCCAACGATGAAATGCGTTCCTTTTTCCATAACGCGGTCATTACCTCCGGCCTTTCCTGCCGGTGCTTCAACATTTTCGACGGCCGCACAGACCTCGCCATGGCCGAATCAATCCCCGGCTATGATGTAATTTTCCTTGGCGGTGGCCATGTTCCCACCCAAAGGGAATTTTTCCGGCGTCTCCGCCTTCGCCAAAGGCTCAAGGGCTTTGGCGGAATAATAATCGGCATAAGTGCCGGAACAATGAACTGCGCTGAGGATGTATATTCCATGCCCGAGCTGGAAGGTGAGTCCGTTGATCCCGCCTATGAAAGGTTCTTCCCGGGCCTCGGTCTTACTGATATTAATATAATCCCCCATTACCAAATGACCTATGGCACATATCTCGACGGGAAGCGCCTCTATGAAGACATTATCCTGCCCGATAGCGCCGGCCGCCGTTTTCTCTGCCTCCCGGACGGGAGCTACGTATGTGTAAGGGATGGAGAGGCCGCAATCCACGGTCCCCACCGGTGGATCGTGGACGGAGAGTTTGAGTAATGAAATGTTGCTACGCGATATGAAATAAACTCCGCCACCTTTTCGGTGCCGGAGTTTGTTGAACAAAGCTTCGCTTTTGTCAGATAAGCCCATTGGAGTGGCGGTTTTGCATTTCCACATAGGGCTGGCGGATGTGGAGGGCGCGGTAGGCCGGGCGCATAATGCGTTTTGCGGTGTAAATTTCCTCAATTCTGTGGGCGCACCAGCCTGAAATTCTGGCCATGGCGAAAAGCGGCGTGTAAAGTTCCGCCGGGATGCCCAGCATGCTGTATACCATTCCGGAATACATGTCAACATTGGCGCACATCTGAACGTCCTTGCCCTTCCGTTTGCAAAGCTCTTCTATTCCGATGCGTTCCACCGTTTCAACAAGCTCAAAATCCGCAAGCTTCCCCTTTTCCTCAGCGATATCCTTGGCATACTTTTTAATCATCACCGCGCGGGGGTCTGAAACGGTATAAACCGCGTGGCCCAGGCCATAGATTTTACCCGAGTGGTCTGCCGCTTCACCATCAAGTATTTTATTGATATATTTGCGAAGCTCGTCCTCGTCTGTTGTGTCGGGGACGTCTTTTTTTATGTAGTCAAACATTTCCATAACCTTGGCGTTGGCGCCGCCGTGTAGCGGGCCTTTAAGCGAACCGACAGCTCCGGCAATGGCGCTGTAGGTATCGGCTCCGGTGGAGGAAATTGTTCTGCAGGCGAAGGTGGAATTGTTACCGCCGCCGTGCTCGGCATGAAGAATAAGCATAAGGTCCAGCAGGAGGGCCTCCTCCCGGGTAAAGGTCTTGTCCTTTCTAATCATGCGCAGAAAGTTTTCCGAAACAGAAAGCTCCTCCTTGGGGTTGTGTATATAAAGGGACTTATGGTCGTGCTGGTGCCGCTTGGCCGCATAGGCCGTTGCCACGATGCCCGGGAAGCGGGCGATGAGCTCGATGGACTGGCGTGTAAGATTCTCTATTGAAAGATCCTCCGGGTCCGGGTCATAGGCGTAAAGGGCCAGAACGCAGCGGGAGAGCATGTTCATGATGTTGCTGGAAGCGGTTTTGAGAATCATGTCTTCAAAAAAGCCCTCAGGCAGCGGGCGTGTCTTGGCAAGAACGGTGTTGAAATAGTCGAACTGGTCCTTCGTGGGCAGCTTGCCCAGCAGCAACAGATAGGCAACCTCCTCATAGCCGAAGGTTCCGGCCTTCTGGTGGGCATCGGCAATGTCAGTAACCGCAATGCCCCGGTAATAAAGCTGGCCGGGCATCGGCATCTTTTCGCCGTCTTCCATATAGTAGCCCTGTACACTGCCTATTCCGCTTATTCCAACAGTAACACCGGTTCCGTCAGCATTGCGCAGGCCGCGCTTTATTGAGTCCCGCTGATAAAGCTTCTCATCTATTGTATACTGCTCCTGAATATCCCTGCAGAGCACGTTTATATAATCTTTTTGTCTTTCACGGTTAATATTATCCATACCTATATCCTCCATGAAAATAATGGTGACATTATATGTCAATAAATCTCATGTTGCAAGCACTTTAATTCGTTGAAATTATATCGATTTGTGCTATACTTAATGGTGATTTGTATTTAATGCTCTGCTTTTTGGGGGGATTACCGTGGCAGTTAAGCTTACCGGCAAAGGTGTTGTGTATTCCGCCGGAGCCGCAGTTGAAGCGCCGGAGGGGTTTGATGCGTCCGCCGGCCGTGAAAAAACAATTGCATACAAAATTATGTGCTCTCACAACTCATCTTCAGATAAGTCTCTTCTGAAGCTTAAGTTCGACAGCCTTATTTCTCATGATATAACCTACGTCGGCATTATTCAAAGCGCCAAAGCCTCGGGCCTTAAGCGCTTCCCCGTTCCCTATGTGCTCACCAACTGTCACAACAGCCTGTGCGCCGTGGGCGGAACAATTAACGAGGACGACCATGTTTTCGGTCTTTCAGCGGCAAAAAAGTACGGTGGAATTTATGTTCCGGCCAACACCGCCGTCATTCACCAGTATGCCCGTGAGATGATGACCGGCTGCGGCAGAATGATTCTCGGCAGCGACAGTCACACCCGTTACGGCGCCCTGGGCACGATTGGCATTGGCGAGGGCGGCCCGGAGCTGGTTAAGCAGCTGCTGGAGCGCACATACGACATTTCCGCGCCGGAGGTCGTTCTGGTTTATCTAACAGGCAGTCTCAGGCAGGGTGTTGGCCCACATGACGTTGCCATTGCCCTGTGCGGCGCCGTATATAAAAACAATTTTGTCAAGAATAAAATACTCGAATTTGCCGGGCCCGGAGTTTCGGGCCTTTCAATGGACTGCCGCATTGGCATTGACGTTATGACGACGGAAACCGCCTGTCTCAGCTCAATTTGGGTAACTGACGATAAGGTCCGGAGGTATCTTGACCTTCACGGCCGCGGGGAGCTCTATTCTGAGCTTCAGCCGGAAGACGGAGCCTATTACGACAGCATGATAACCATTGACCTTTCCACCATTGAACCCATGGCCGCCATGCCCTTCCACCCCTCCGAGGCATATACCATCAAAACCCTGCAGGAAAACGCGGCGGACATCCTCCACGAGGTTGAGCAGCGGGCGAAAAAGCAGTTCGGCGACAAGGTTACCCTTGACCTTGTCAGCAAGCTCCGGGACGGGAGGCTGGTGCTGGACCAGGGGATTATTGCCGGGTGCGCCGGCGGTATGTATGAGAACATAGCCGAGGCGGCCGCCATAATGGCCGGCGGGGACACAGGCTGCGATTATTTCTCCATGTCGGTCTACCCCTCCAGCGTTCCCGTTAACCTTGAGCTTATTAAAAGCGGCGTTCAGCAGCAGCTGCTGGAAAGCGGAGCGATATTCAAGCCCTGCTTCTGCGGTCCCTGCTTCGGCGCCGGAGACGTGCCCTCCTGCGGTGCTCTTTCCGCCCGGCACACCACCCGCAACTTCCCCAACCGCGAGGGCTCCAAGCCCGCTGACGGGCAGCTTTCAGCCGTTATGCTGATGGATTCCCGCTCCATTGCCGCAACAGCTAAAAATCACGGCGTTTTAACGGCCGCAACCGATATTGAATACGAAAGCCCGGTGGAGCACGAACCGGAGTTCGACAGCGGAGTTTATGAAAAGCGGGTTTACTTTGGCTTTGGCAAGGCCGACGGCGCTCAGGAGCTGCGCTTTGGTCCCAACATTACCGAGTGGCCTGAAATTCCCGCCCTTAAGGATAATCTTCTTCTGCGCCTCGACTGCGTTATCCACGACAGTGTTACCACCACCGACGAGCTCATCCCTTCCGGTGATGCGTCGTCATACCGTTCAAATCCTCTTAAGCTGGCAACCTTCGCCCTTTCCAGGAGAGACCCGGAATATGTGGGTCGGACAGAAAAAACCCGTGAGCTGGCCGGCGGGCTTGACAGCGGCCGGCTTCCCGCTGAGCTTCAGCCGGTGCTGAAGGCCCTGGGTGCTGACGGCGAGGAGCTGCAGCTGGGCTCAACTATATTCGCCTGCCGGCCGGGAGACGGCTCGGCCCGTGAGCAGGCCGCCTCGTGCCAGCGTATTCTTGGCGGCGCCGCCAACATATGCTATGAATACGCCACAAAGCGCTACCGCTCCAACTGCATAAACTGGGGTATGCTCCCCTTTACTGTTGATGAAGCCTCCGGCTTTGAGCTATCCGTCGGTGATTATATTTATATTCCACACATTCGTGAGGCTGTAAAGGCCGGTCTTGCGGGCATTAAGGCTTATTCCTTCTCCGGCGGAGCAAGGTCTGAGCTGGTTCTTCACCTGGCCCCGCTCACAGACGAGGAAAAGCAGATAATTCTCGACGGCTGCCTGATGAATTACTACGCCGCCGGTGCCCGCAGGGAGGTTTGAGAATATGGACAAAATTAAAATGCTCTCCCCCATTGTCGAGATGGACGGAGACGAAATGGCTCGTGTTCTCTGGAGCGCCATTAAGGAAATTCTTATTCTGCCATATGTTGACCTGAAAACCGAGTATTATGACCTTTCCCTTTCGAACCGTGACGCGACCGAGGACCGGGTTACCGTTGAGGCCGGCGAGGCCGTTAAGCGGCTGCACGTCGGCGTGAAGTGCGCAACCATAACTCCAAACGCAAAGCGCATGGAGGAGTATAAGCTCCGCAAAATGTGGAAGAGCCCCAACGGGACAATACGCGCCATCCTTGACGGGACGACCTTCCGCACTCCCATTATGGTCTCCCGCTACTCCCCGTATATTCAGAACTGGAAAAAGCCCATCACCATCGCCCGCCACGCCTATGGCGACGTATACCGGGCTCAGGAACTGCGGATTGACCGCCCCGGCACCGCCGAGCTGGTGTTCACCGCTGCTGACGGGACAGTGGAGCGCAGGACGATTTTTGAGTTTACCGGCCCCGGAATTATTCAGGGGCAATATAACAAGGACGATTCCATATACAGCTTTGCCCATTCCTGCTTCCGCTACGCCCTTGGTCTCGGGGAGGATCTGTGGTTCTGCGCCAAGGACACAATCTCCACAACCTATGATCACCGTTTTAAGGATATATTCGCCGAGCTCTATGAAAACGAATATAAGCCTCAATTTGACGCCGCCGAGATTACATATATGTATACTCTCATAGACGACGCCGTTGCCCGGGTAATCAAGTCCGGGGGAGGCTTCGTCTGGGCATGCAAAAACTATGACGGGGACGTTATGAGCGACATGCTCTCCTCCGCATACGGTTCCCTGGCAATGATGACCAGCGTCCTGGTAAGCCCCGACGGCAACTATGAGTTTGAGGCCGCCCACGGGACAATCACCCGGCACTATCAGCGGTATTTAAACGGCGAAATCCCCTCCTCCAACCCGGTCGCAACAATCTTCGCCTGGTCCGGTGCTCTCAAAAAGAGCGGCGAGCTGACAGGCAACGAAGCTCTTTCCTCCTTCGCTATGTCCCTTGAGCGGGCGACTGTGGGAACCATCGAGTCAGGAACCATGACCGGTGACCTGGCCGCACTGTGTCAGGGGCAGGAGGATGTTAAGGCCGTTAACTATATTGATTTTTTTAATGCCATTGCCGCAAGGCTTTGAGACATGGAGTGTGTTTATGAATAATAATTATGATGTAATAATAATCGGAGCCGGGCCCGGAGGCATCTTCTCCGCCTATGAGCTCTCCCAAAAGTCGCCTGAAATGAAAATCGCTGTTTTCGAAACGGGCAATGAGCTTTCAAAGCGCAAATGCCCCATAGACGGCGTTAAAATCACAAAGTGCGTCAACTGCCCCACCTGCTCAATCATGAACGGCTTTGGCGGCGCCGGCGCGTTTTCCGACGGGAAGTATAATATAACCAACGCCTTCGGCGGAACGCTGTATGAATACATCGGCAAGGACACCGCCCTCGACCTGATGAAGTATGTGGACGGGATCAACGCCTCCTTCGGCGGCGACAAAACAAAGCTTTATACAACGGCCAATTCCGAAATCAAAACTCTTTGTCTCAGAAACGATCTTCATCTTCTGGACGCGTCTGTGCGCCACCTGGGAACCGATATTAATTTTGAGGTTCTCACCAACATGTATAACGCCCTCAAGGACAAGGTGGACTTCTACTTCAGAACTCCCGTTCAGGATGTGCGTCGGGAGGGCGGCGGCTTTGTTGTCTCCACCGAAAAGGGTGAATTTTCCGGCGGCAAATGCATAATCTCCGTGGGGCGCAGCGGCAGCAAGTGGATGGAGAGCGTATGCACCGCTCTTGATATTCCCACCCAGTCAAACAGGGTTGATATCGGCGTCCGGGTCGAGCTGCCCGCGGAAATATTCAAGCACATAACCGACGAGGTTTATGAAAGCAAAATCGTCTATAAAACCGAAAAGTATCAGGACCAGGTCCGGACCTTCTGCATGAACCCCAAGGGCGCCGTTGTTACCGAAAACACCAACGGCATTGTAACCGTAAACGGCCACAGCTATGAAGACCCCGCCATGCAGACCGAGAACACAAATTTCGCCCTTCTTGTTTCCAAGCATTTCACCGAGCCCTTTAAAGACAGCAACGGCTACGGCGAGAGCATTGCAAAGCTTTCCAACATGCTTGGTGGCGGCGTTATTGTTCAGCGCTTCGGCGACCTTATCCGCGGCCAGCGGTCAACCCAGAGGCGCATTGAACGCTCCTTCATAACCCCCACCCTGAAGGCAACCCCCGGCGATTTGAGTCTTGTTATTCCAAAGCGTATTCTGGACGGAATTATCGAGATGATATACGCCCTTGACAAAATCGCCCCGGGAACCGCCAACGACGATACTCTTCTTTATGGTGTTGAGGTTAAGTTTTATAACATGGAGGTCAAGGTGGACGAGCACCTTGAAACTCCCACCAGGGGTCTTTTCGTAATCGGAGACGGCAGCGGCATAACCCATTCCCTGTCTCACGCCTCGGCCTCCGGCGTCTACGTGGCCCGGTATATTCTCGGTGAGGTATAAATAATGGAAAGATTCAGATCAACGGCCCATAACGAGGCCAACATCAACGGCATTGCAAAAACCGTTCTTATGCCCGGCGACCCGAACCGCGCCCGCTTTATCGCGGAAAATTTCCTTGAATACTCAACCCTTGTTAACAACGTCCGCGGCGTTCAGGGCCACACCGGAATCTGGAAGGATGTCCCGGTAACGGTTATGGCCTCCGGCATGGGCATTCCGTCAATCGGCATTTATTCCTGGGAGCTTTTCAGTGTTTATGATGTTGACAATATAATAAGAATAGGCTCCGCTGGAGGAATTCAGGACAGCGTCAGGCTCAAGGACATTGTTGCCGCCCAGGCCGCGTGCACAAACTCCGCCTATGTCAGCAATTTCGGTCTTCCCGGCTCCTTCGCTCCCATCGCCGACTATACGCTGCTCACCAAGGCCGCCGAGGCGGCGAAGGAAAACGGCGTCGACCTTAAAATCGGCAATATTTACTCCGCCGATAACTTCTATTATGCCTTCGACTCCGCCGAAATGGACAAGTGGAAGCGCATGGGCGTTCTGGCCACCGAAATGGAGGCCGCGGGACTCTATACAAACGCAGCGTACTTCGGCAAGCGGGCCCTGTGCCTGTGCACAATCAGCGACCATCTCTATGATTCAGAGCAGTATATGTCCCCGGAGGACCGGGAAAAGTCTCTGACCGAGATGATCACCATCGCGCTGGACACCGCCGTTAAGATGGAGCAGCTCCGCATGGAGAAAATTCAGTATATAAGCTAAAAATTTCCGGTTTATCCGGCGCAAAATTTGGAATATTTACCGTAAAAAATAATATTGCCTGTTTTGCAGTGTAATGCTATAATAATTGCAGTGTGTATGACCGCACACTGCAATTATTAAAATTTTTAAACGGAGGAAAAACATGAAAAAGATTCTTGCACTTGTTCTTGCTCTCTGCATGGTATTCGCACTGTGCGCATGCGGCCAGGAAGAAGTAACACAGGCAGCTCAGGATGCGGCAAACGCAGTTGCAGAAAACGCAGCTGAGATTGCAGAAGCAGTTTCTGAGGTTGAAGCAGCTGTTGCAGACGCAACAGAGGTTGAGTCCATCAAGGTTGGCATGGTAACAGACGTCGGTGGCGTTAACGACCAGTCCTTCAACCAGTCCGCATGGGAAGGCCTCAAGGCTCTTGGCGAAGAGAACAGCGCTGTTGAAGTTGCTTATCTCGAGAGCAAGACCGATGCTGACTATTCTTCAAACATCCAGACCTTCCTCGATGAGGACTATGACCTGATCATCTGCGTTGGCTACATGCTCGCAGACGCAACCCGTGAGGCTGCAGAAGCAAATCCTGACCAGATGTTCGCTATCATCGATGATGCAACAAACGCTGACCTCGACAACGTTGCATGCCTCATGTTCTCTCAGGAGCAGGCATCCTACCTCGTTGGCGTTGCAGCAGGAACCATGACCGAGACCGGCACTGTTGGTTATGTTCAGGGCATGGTATCTGACACAATGAACCTCTTCGGCCTTGGCTACATTGCAGGCGTTCTTTCAGTTAACCCGGATGCAACAGTTCTCCAGCAGAACGCAAACAGCTTTGCTGATTCCGCTTCAGGCTCCGCTATTGCAACAGACATGTTCTCCAAGGGCGCTGACATCATCTATCACGCAGCAGGCGGCACAGGCGCCGGCGTTATCTCTGCCTGCGCAGACAACGGCATCTATGCAATCGGTGTTGACTCTGACCAGAACTATCTCGCTCCGGAAACAGTTATCACTTCCGCTATGAAGCGCGTTGACATCGCTTCCCAGGACATTTCTCTTGCTGTTCTTAGCGGCGAGTTCACCGGTGGCGTACATCAGTATGACCTTTCCAACGGTGGTGTTGACATTGCCCCGACAACTGACCTTCTCACCGAAGATGCTCTTGCAGCTGTTGAAGCAGCAAAGGCAGCTATCCTTGATGGCAGCGTTGTTGTCCCGACAACAACAGACGAGGTTCCTGAGTTCACACTCAGCTGATTACCTTAGCAAAAAATTATATGCCGCTCCCTTCCGGAGCGGCATTTTCATATGGAAAATCAGGAAGTAATATGATAATATTACTTAAGATATTTTATTAAGTGAGGCTGTTGCCATGAAGCGTAAATTTACCCCTGAGCTCATTGAAGAAAAGAGAGCCGAAATATATAACACTCTCGTTGACCCGACCGCTTCCCACGAGCAGAAGGTTACATACCTTGCCCGTCACGCGGAAAATATGCTTGCCGTGCTGGACGAGCCGGATGGGCTAGAAGAGCTTATGCGCTGTGGGATAGATACCCGCTGCATATGCAATCTTTTTGAGGGTGACGCTCCATATCGGCCCCGGTATATCTGCGCCGATTTCCGCAAGTTTCTCGCTCAGGGCAGTGAGTTTCTGCAGTTGGGTCCGGCAAAGGACTTTGACGAAGCCCTCACCAACCTCATGATCCTTTACCACAACATTCCCAGCATAACGAATTATCCTGTTTTCGTCGGTGACCTGGACGAGCTTCTTGAGCCGTATATTTCCGATCTGTCTGACGAGCAGGTTAAAAAGGCTCTCCGCCTGTGGCTCACCATGCTTGACCGCACAATTCTTGACTCCTTCTGCCACGCCGATATCGGCCCGAAGGCGACCCGGTTCGGTTACCTTCTTATGGAGGTTGAAGCGGAGCTGGAAAACGCGGTACCTAATCTCACCATGCGTGTGAGCAGCGAAACCCCTGATGAATTCCTGCTGGCCGGAATAAAGTGCGCGCTGAAGAGCGCCAAGCCCAGCTTCGCCAACGATGCCATGTTCCGCTCCGAGTTTGGCGACGGATACTGCATTGCCAGCTGCTATAACGGGCTTTATGAAGGCGGCGGTTCCTATACTCTCTCCCGCCTTGTGCTTTCAAACATTGCAAAGAAGGCGGAAAATATCGCTGACTTCAAGGAGAATGTTCTTCCCTATGTATGCGATGTTATGGCCCGCTATATGGACGAGCGCATCCGTTTCCTCGTTGAAGAAAGCGGCTGGTTTGAAAACAGCTTCCTTTCAAAGGAGGGACTCGTCCACCGTGACAGATTCACTGCCATGTTTGGGCTGGTCGGTCTGGCGGAATGCGTCAATCTCCTGCTGGAAAAGGAAGGCTGCAGCGAGCGCTTCGGGCACAGTGAAAGGGCTGACCGGCTTGGTGTTGAAATCATGGACATTATCAACGATTTCAACAATAATCACTATAACAAATACTGCGAATGCACCGGCGGTCACTTCCTTCTGCATGCTCAGGTCGGCATTGATTCTGACCATGACTGCTCTCCCGGAACGAGAATCCCCATCGGAGAGGAGCCTGACGAGCTTGTAGATCATCTCAAGGTAATCAGCCTGTTCCACAAGTATTTCCCCTCCGGCACCGGAGACATATTCCCCGTGGACCTTACGGTTCACAACAACCCCGAATATGTGCTTGATATAATCAAGGGCGGCCTCGGCATTGACCTGCGTTATCTTTCCTTCTACTCCAGCGACAGCGATGTTATCCGTGTAACCGGATATCTCGTCAAGCGTAGCGAAATGGAAAAGCTTGACGCGGGCTCCAATGTTCGCCAAAACACAACCGGCCTTGGTCTCGGTGCGGCAAAGAACTGCAAAATACTCGACAGGCGCATCCGTTGATGCAATCTGCCGTTGTTAATAAAATAATTCCCTTCAGCTGTGTTGACGGGCCCGGAAACAGAACCGCGATTTTCCTTCAGGGCTGCCCCTTCAGCTGCCTGTACTGCCACAATCCCGAAACAATTAACCGCTGCACCAACTGCGGTCAATGTGTTGGCTACTGCAAAACCGGCGCTCTGACCTTCAGCGGCGGGTGTGTCAGCTACGATATTGAAAAATGCGTCCTTTGTGATGAATGCTTTCATCACTGTCCTTTTAATTCCTCGCCGAGAACCCGCCTTATGAGCGCCGGCGATGTAATGCGCGAGGTTGAAAAAAATCTTCCGTTTATCAGGGGGATAACAGTTTCCGGCGGAGAGTGCACCCAGTGGCGGGATTTTTTGATTGATTTATTTACTCTGGCCCACGCCAAAGGCTTAAACTGCCTGCTCGATTCCAACGGAAGCTATGATTTTTCCGCCGATCCCGCTCTAATGAGTGTAACCGACGGAGTAATGCTTGATATAAAGGCCTGGGACGAGACTGAGCATATCAACCTTACCGGCCGCGGCAACAAGACGGTTAAAGACAATCTTGAGTTTCTTGCCGGGTGCGAAAGGCTTCCTGAGGTCAGAACCGTTGTGGTCCCGGAGCTGTTTAACTGCCGGGAAACGGTGGAGCGGACCGCATCCTTTCTTGCCGGGCGCGGTTGCTTTGACACCCGCTATAAAATAATACAGTTTCGGCCAAATGGCGTCCGTCCGCAATATAAAAGCCTTGTTCCGCCCGGCAGTGAGCTGCTTCAGAGTCTGGCGGATACCGCGCGCGGCTACGGCTTGCGCGACGTGGTTATTATATAAAAACAAATTTTTATAAATAAGGGGAGGAAGAGAATCTTGGCAAAAGAACATGTGGATCTTAATACGCCCGTTATTGAGATGCGCAACATCGTTAAGAAGTTTGGCAACTTCACAGCCAATGACGGGATAAATCTCACCGTGCACAAGGGTGAGATACACGCAATTCTCGGCGAGAACGGCGCCGGAAAGTCTACTCTGATGAATCAGCTGTATGGACTTTACAGACCGACCTCCGGCGAGATTCTTGTAAATGGCAAACAGGTTGAAATGAACAACCCCAGGGACGCTATAGCGGTTGGAATAGGAATGGTCCACCAGCACTTTATGCTTATTCCTCCTTTCACCGTAACAGAGAACATCGTTCTCGGCACCGAACCCCTCAAGGGCATGTCTTTGGATATGGCTACGGCGCGGAAAAACGTCGTTGAAATATCTGAGCGCTACGGGCTTTCAATAGACCCCGATGCGAAGATAGAGGATATTTCCGTCGGCATGCAGCAGCGTGTTGAAATTCTCAAGGCTCTTTACCGCGGTGCTGATATTCTGATTCTTGATGAGCCCACCGCCTCGCTGACTCCCCAGGAAATTGTTGAACTCATCGAGATTATGCACAACCTTACCGCAGACGGCAAGAGCATTATCCTCATTACCCACAAGCTCAAGGAAATTAAGGAATCCGCGGATTACTGCTCAATTATCCGTATGGGCAAATATATCGGAACGGTTGATGTTGCCGATGTTTCCGAGGATGACCTGGCAAGCATGATGGTTGGCAGAAAGGTTACCTTCGTTGTCGAAAAGCCCGAGCAGGAGCCGGGTGATGTTGCCCTGGAGGTTACGGACCTTCACGCCACGGACTACCGTGATGTTGAGGTCCTCAAGGGCCTTGATCTGACTGTCAGAAGCGGTGAGATCGTCGGCATTGCTGGTATAGACGGAAACGGTCAGACCGAGCTGGTTGAAATAATAACCGGCCTTAAAAAGGCTACGGCCGGATCTGTTAAGATGAACGGAACCGAAATTGTTAACAAGCCGCCACGCTTCGGCTTTGAGCACGGCGTTTCCAGCATCCCCGCAGACAGGCAGAAGCATGGTCTCGTGCTTGACTTCGCCGTTGAAGACAATCTTATCCTTCAAAATTATAACGACGAGCCATATTCCAAAAAAGGCATTCTCAACCGCAAGGCAATTGCAGATTTCGCCTCTTCATCTATCGACAAGTTCGATATACGTCCTAATCACTGTGAAAAGCGGCCGGCAGGCACGCTTTCCGGCGGTAACCAGCAGAAGGTTATAATCGCCCGCGAGGTTCAGAATGACAAGGATCTGCTCATCGCCTTCAACCCGACCCGTGGTCTTGACGTTGGCGCAATTGAATATGTCCACAAGTATATCGTGGAGCAACGCAACAAGGGCAAGGCCGTTCTGCTCGTCTCCTTTGAGCTTGACGAAATCATGAGCCTTTCAGACGAGATTGATGTTATATTTGACGGCAAGATCGTAAGCCGTATACCCGGCAAGGAAGCGGATGAAAATACCCTTGGACTTATGATGGCAGGAGGAGGAAAATGATGGAAAACAAAAAATCATTCATCGAATTTTTCGCTGAAAACAAATTTGTTCACACGATTCTCTCCATTGTAATGGGCTTCCTGGTAGGAGCTCTGTTCCTCGTTATCATGGGCATCTCCGTTGGTGACGCCTATGGCAAGCTGCTTAGCAGTGTATTTTCCAGCATAAAGAATTTTTCATATTGCGTTGTTTACGGAACGCCGTATATCGTTGTTGGCCTTTCTGTGGCCTTCTCCTTCAGGACCGGCGTCTTTAATATCGGCGCCGAAGGACAGTTTGTTGTTGGCTCAATGGCCGCGTGCGTAACCGGAATTCTGCTGGGCAACCTTCCCTCCGCTGTTCTTATTCCCCTGTGCCTGATTGCCGCGGCGGTTGCCGGAGCAGTCTGGGGCATTATCGTCGGCTGGCTTAAGACCAAGTTCGGAATTAATGAAGTTCTCTCCATGATCATGTTCAACTGGATCGCCTTCTATCTCAGCAACTATATCGCAGGCATCCCCGCCATCCACAACGAGGGCTCCGCTGAGGCCACAAGGAACGTTTCAGACAACGCAAGAATTATCTTTTCAAAGGATTTAATCGATAAGCTTGGCCTTTGCTCAACGGCCAACTGGGGCATTTTCCTTGCCCTCGTGCTTACGGTTGTTGTTTATCTGATAATTGAAAAGACGACTCTCGGCTATGAGCTCAAAGCCGTGGGCTTTAACAAATCCTCCGCTGAATACGCGGGCATCAATGTTAACCGCTCAATACTCACCGCTCTGGCAATTTCCGGCGCCATGGCCGGTATAGGCGGCGCGCTTCAGCTTCTGGGCATGGGCGGACGCATAAGTGTCTTTACCTCTCAGGAGGGCTTCGGCTTCGCGGGAATCGTCGTTGCGCTCATCGGTTGCTCCAATCCCTTCGGCGTGTTCATCGCCGGCATCTTCTATGGTGCGCTCAAGTACGGCGGAGGCAAGCTCAACCTTGTTGGTGCTCCGACGCAGGTTGTTGATATAATCGTCGGAACGGTTGTCTTCTTCATTGCAATTTCCTGCATATTTGAATATATCAAGTATATAAAGGTGTTTAAGAAAAAAACACCTGCAGCCGGAAAGGAGGCATAACAGATGTCCGGAATAATTAATGAATTAGGCGTTATTATATACGCAACTCTGCTTTATACTCCTCCCCTTCTTTTCGCAGCTCTCGGCTCATGCTTCTCTGAGGTGTCAGGTGTTGTTAACATCGGTATTGAGGGAATGATGACCGGCGGCGCCTTTGCCGGCTGCGTTGTGGGCTACTACACCGGAAACCCCTGGATAGGCTTTATATGCGGTGGTCTGGCCGGCGCTGTTCTCGCGGCGCTCCACGCTCTGGCAACCGTTAAGCTGGGAGCTGACCAGACAATTTCTGGCACTGCCATTAACATGCTCGGGCCCGGCATCGCAATCATGATTGCCCGCGCCATGTTCGATTCAACCGACACGATTCCTCTTCCCCCGTCTTCAAAGATTCCAATGCTGTTCAACGGTGTCTTTGACACGTCAACAACCTTCGGCATGTTTATGAAGAATGTGTTCACCAACTATGCCACAACATATCTGGTCTTTATCGCCGTGGTTATTGTATGGTTCGTGTTCTATAAGACCCGCTTTGGTCTTCGTCTTCGCGCATGCGGCGAGCATCCCCAGGCATGTGAAACCCTCGGAATTAACGTTATCGGCATGAGAATCCTCTGCGTCTGCATTTCGGGCTTCCTCTCCGGTCTCGGCGGCGCCTGCATGACTATGGCGACGACGAACCAGTTCAGACCTATCTCAATAGTCGGTCAGGGCTTTATTGCAATTGCAGCTGTTATATTCGGCAAATTCAAGCCCCAGGGCGCAATGCTCGGCTGCCTGCTGTTTGGTTTCTGCACAGGTCTTAAGGTTGTTCTTGGGTCCTCCTCCGGAATTTCAGCGCAGCTGATCTCCATGATTCCTTATGTCGTTACGGTTATTGTCCTTGTCCTCTTTGTTGGCAAGTCACATACCCCCGCGGCAAACGGCAAGCCCTATATCAAGGCGAAATAAACACAATACAAACCTTAAGCGCCGGGGCTTATTTAAAAGCCCCGGCGCTGTTTACTTACAATGCGTATCTAACAATACCCCTTCTTTTTAAGCTGTTGGCCTTTATCAGCACGAGTATTTAACGGCAGCCGATCAACACACCTGCGTGTCATTAGCTGCAACATTCAATTTCTTGAGTATATCCTGTGTCACCATAGGCGTTACACTTGTGGGGAGATAGAAGTTTAAAATTAATAAGCAGATGCTGGTACCAGGTTTTATTTTGGGTCCGTCATCTGCTTATATTTATTTTTTTCAGCCGTGTCTATTGCTTTTTAGCATAATTATGCTAAAATTTCGGTGAGGTGATTGATATGAATATGATTCGTCCGGTTTCCGATTTGCGCAATAATTTCGCAGATATTTCAAGAACAGTACACGAAACTTCGCAACCTGTATTTTTGACGAAAAACGGCTATGGTGACATGGTTGTTTTGAGTATGGAAGCGTTTGAGCAGCTGCAGTTTGAAAGCGAAGTATATTTTAAACTTCAGGCTGCCGAGAGAGAAGCCGAAGAAAGTAATACGAGATATTCCGGCAGAGATGTGCTTACTGCGATGAAGGCTGCAATTAATGGCTGACGGAGTAATATATGAGGTTAAATATCTTCCGTCGGCCAGGCAGGACATGGTTGATATCGTTTCATACATCTCCAAGGAGTTGAAAAATTCGGTTGCTGCATTGGCTCTTGCCGATGCATTTATAAGTCAGGAAACCGATATCGCAGCAATGCCGTATGCATTTCCTGCCTATACTCCGATTCGGCCACTGAAGCACGAATACAGAACAGCACTTGTAAAGAATTATCTAATGTTCTTTTGGATCAGTGAGCTGGAAAAGACCGTCACTGTGGCAAGGGTAATTTATGCCGCAAGGGATTATTCAAAAATAATTAGCAGGAGAGGCTTATGAAAATACTGCATATTGGCAAGCAGGGGATGATGGAAAAATTCTCCGCGACAGAGTCACATACTCCCGCGGCAAACGGCAAGCCCTATATCAAGGCGAAATAAACATAATACAAACCTTAAGCGCCGGAGCTTATTTAAAAGTCCCGGCGCTCTGTATTTGCCTTATAATTTTAATCAAACAGCTTTTCTCTTAAGCGCTGCTTTTCCTCGTCATTAAGAAACGCGGCTTGCACGGCGTTTTCCTGCAGGCGGGTTATTTCAGCGTCTGAAAGGCCGAAGGTCTCCTTCGCCCGGCTGAACTCTGCTTCCATGTCAGTTCCCGACACGGTCATGTTATCTGTGTTCAGTGTAACCGGCACTCCCGCGTTGAGCATTCGCCGCAACGGATGGGCAGCAAGAGCTTTAACCGCTCTGGTCTGCACATTGCTGGTTATGCACGACTCAATGCAAATGTTGTTTTTTATTATATATTCCACCAGCTCCGGGTCATCAGTCAGCGTTACGCCGTGGCCGATTCTCCTTGCTCCCGCCAGTGCGGCCGCCTTTATGCTGTTGCTTCCGCTGGCCTCTCCGCCATGGGCGACAAACGGGACGTCCCGCTTGTTGGCATACCGGAACAAATATTCAAACTCCTCGTTAGGGAAGATTGCCTCCGCCCCGGCTATATCAACGCAGCATACGCCGCGTCCAAGCAAATCCCCGGCAACGTCAACCGTTTCACGGTGAGAGGCCATCAGCGCGTCATTAACCGGACCACGCATGCAGCACAGAATGGCCTGGGCCTCGACGCCGAAGTCAGCGGTGCCTCTTTTTATTCCGCTGACCACCGCCTCTGCGGCGTCCCGCTGTGATAAGCCTCTACGTCCGTGGGAGCCAGGAGCAAATCTGATTTCCGCATAAGCAATATTTTTGTCCTTCAGCTCCGCCATCAGCTCATACGCCGCTGTTTCAAGGGCCTCGCCGGACTGCAGCACCGCCAGGGGGATGTCAAACTTCGCCAGGTAGTCATTAAGACTTTCGCAGTTAATATCGGCTGTTATATACTGTGTAAGGTCCTCCGGGGACTGAGCCGGCAGAGTGATGCTTTCAATTTCGGCAAGCTTAAAAAGTGTTTGCGCCGGTAGCGAGCCGTCAAGGTGAAGATGCAGATCTATATATTTCATTATTAACCATCCATAAAACCGGACGGGAGACTTTGAGCCTCTCACGCCCGGTTCATTACTTATTTATTGATTGTAATTCGTCCGCTTCTTTAGTTTCTGCGCCTTCCGCCGTAAATTATTATCAGGCGCAGCAGCTGGGTGAGGGAAACAGCCAGCGCCGCGACATATGTCAGTGCGGCGGCTGTTAGCACTTCCTTGGCGGCGTTATAGTCATCACCCTGAAGAAGGCCGTATTCGTCTATGCATTTAAGTGCCCTGCGGCTTGCATCAAACTCGACCGGCAGAGTTACCAGCTGGAAAATCACGCTCAGTCCGAACAGCGCTATGCCTATATAAACCAAATACCAGCACATGGGGATGAACGACGTAAGCAGGGCACCGATTATAATCAGCGGCCAGGCCAGCTTTGAGGCAAAGTTCGTTGCCGGAACAATCGCCATTCTCAGCTTTGCCGGCCCATAGTTCTCCGCATACTGGATTGCGTGCCCGCACTCGTGGCATGCCACTCCCACCGCAACGGCTGAGGGATTTGCATACTCCGTCTCGCCCAGAACAACACGTCTCTGGGTTGGGTCATAGTAGTCAGTAAGTGTGCCCGTTGTCTGCGCCACAGGCACGTCCTGCAGCCCCGCCCTGTCTAGAACGGTTCTTGCGGCCTGGGAGCCTGTTATTCCCCTGGAGTTGCGGACATCAGTGTATTTTTTATACACATGCTTTACCTTCCAGCTTGCCCACAGAGAGTAGGCAACCGCCGCCAGCACCAGTATGGTTGAAACGCTATAAAGCGTATCGTAATTCATTAATTTGCCTTTCCGACAAAGCGGTAGCCAAAGCCGTTTGTAACTGTTACAGCGTCGGTAATTTCCGTGAGCCACTCAGATGTTGCGTTAGAGCGGAGTGTATCCTCAGCCGCGTCATAGTTCTCGCTGTCGCGGGAGATGAACATTACAACATAATATGCGTTTGCAGTTGAGGTCTCAACCACAGTGACGTCGCCTTCCTTGCGGCTTGAATCCATAAGCCACTCGCTGTATGCCGTTGAGAGGTTGCTGCCAAGAACATCTGCTCCATCGCTGGCGCTGTCGCCTTCAACAACCGCGTTAACAGCTGCTGTCAGGCCCTCGGTTGTCTTATCGTCGCCGCTTTCAAACGCTTCAGCGATTGCATCCGCCGTTGCCTTTGCAGCGGCAAGTGTTTCCTCGGTTACGTCCGTTGTCTCTTCGCCGTTTTCATCAACGGTTGTCTCCTGCTCAGCCGCAACATAGTAATATGCATAGTTGAACAGATCATATCCGCCCTCGGCGTTGTTGTATTCTTCCTGAATTTCATCCTCGGTAATGTCAAGACCCTCGCTGTATGCGTCATATGCCTTGCTTGCCAGGGTGCTCATTTCGGAATACTCCTTGACGACATCCTTTGTAACGCCCTTGCCATAGTTTCCGGAGAGGAACTTGTTTGCGCTGGAATAGCCATATGATGTCGCGGTCTCGTCCAGCTCAGCCATAGTGTCGTTTATTTCAGCGGTCTCCTCTTCATCAAGAGCGATGCCGTTTGCCTCTGCATACTCGTTAAGGGCGGTTATCTGTCTCAGCTCTTCAACCGCTGTGTTGCGGAAATAGTCTCTCCAGGTTCCGCCGTCTTCAAGCATACCGCACTCCTGGCTGCCCAGGCCTGAAAGTCCATAGGTCGTGTCGAGTCCGAAGAGCGACGCATATGAACCATAGTTGCTGTAGAACGTGTAATATTCAGACGCATAGAGATACTGCACATCTGCCGGGGTATATGCTTCATCGTCCATTTTTACCGCTGTTGTTGATGTAAACAGCAGGCTTGAATTGAGAATAATAATTACTGCAATGAAAAGTACAACAAAAACGCTCGCCCAGATAATGCGCTTTTTCGTCTTCGCTTTTTTCTTCTCTTCCTCAGCAAGAGCCTTGCTTCTCTTGTCAGTTCCCGCCTCACGGGCTGCGGTGCGGTTTTTCTTTTCTGTTGATGCGCTCATTTTTCTTTCTTCCTTCTTATTATAATATAAACTGTATTAGCCTTACGCCTGGTCTGCGGCCTTCATGGAGAGGTACGCGTTTATAAATCCATCCAGGTCGCCGTTCATAACGTTGTCTATGTTTCCGTTTTCGAATTCCGTCCGGTGGTCCTTAACCAGCTGGTACGGCATAAAAACATATGACCTGATCTGGCTGCCCCACTCGATTTTCATCTGAACGCCCTTTATATCGCTGATTTTTTCCAGGTGCTCCCGCTCCTTGATTTCCGCAAGGCGCGCTCTGAGCATGTTCTTGCAGTTTTCCAGGTTCTGGAAGTGGCTTCGCTCAACCTGGCTTGCAACGACTATGCCGGTGGGTATATGGGTAAGGCGCACGGCCGATGATGTCTTGTTAACCTTCTGGCCGCCTGCGCCGGAGGAACGGTATACATCCATCTTGATGTCCTCGTCCCGCAACTCGATTTCGCTGTCGTCAGTAATCTCAGGCATAACCTCCACCGCGGCGAAGGAGGTGTGCCTGCGGCCCGCCGCGTCAAAGGGAGAAACGCGCACAAGGCGGTGAATTCCGTTCTCACTCTTTAAGAAGCCATAGGCGTTCTCGCCCTCAATCATGATGGTGGCGCTCTTAAGGCCGGCCTCGTCTCCGTCAAGATAGTCCATGAGCTTAACATTAAACCCGTGGCGGTCTGCCCACATGTTGTACATGCGATACAGCATGGAGGCCCAGTCCTGCGCCTCTGTTCCGCCGGCTCCCGCATGGAAGGTCAGAATTGCGTTGTTGCCGTCATATTCGCCGGTAAGCAGGGTGGAAAGTCTCGTCTCCTCCAGCTTTTCTTCAAATTTTGAGTATTCGCTCTGCAGTTCCTCAAGCATTGAGTCATCGTTTTCCTCAATGGCCATGTCACACAGGACCATCATATCGTCCCAGGCTGTGCAAAGCGCCTCGTAGTTCTCCTTTTTCGACTTCAGGGTCTTCAGGCGCTGCTGCACCTTGCGTGACTTTTCAACGTCATTCCAGAAGCCGTCCATCTCAGAGGCCTTCTCAAGCTCCTCGATTTCCTTCTCAGCGGCCTCGAGCTTAAGGGCATCGCTCAACCCGTCAAGCGTTGGCTTGATATTATTCAGCTTTACCTTATATTCTTCAAATTCAAGCATACGTAACAACCTCATTTTAACAATAGCCAAAGTATTATACACAAAAAACATGCTCGTGTAAATCGTATTTTTATTAAATATGAGAATATGTTTTGGCTTTTCATTTGCCGAATTACATGATATAATGCATGCGGTTTGTAGCATCTAATGATAGGAGGAGACAGTCAAAAAATGATTTCACACGGCAAGGAAATTAAAGTCTTCAGTGGCAATTCCAACCCGAAGCTCGCTCAAGACATATGTGACCAGCTTTATAAGCCTCTCGGCAGCGCAAATGTTACCCAGTTTGCAGACGGAGAATGCTCAGTATCCCTTTCTGAACCCGTCCGCGGCAATGATGTATTTATAATTCAGAGCACCTGCAACCATGTTAATGACAATCTCATGGAGCTGCTCATCATGATAGACGCTGCAAAGCGCGCCTCTGCAGGCCGCATTACAGCTGTTATGCCATATTTCGGCTATGCACGGCAGGACCGTAAGGCCAAAAGCCGTGATCCCATTTCAGCCAAGCTTGTTGCCAACCTGATTACAGCCGCCGGAGCTGACAGAGTCCTGACCATGGACCTGCACGCAGCCCAGATTCAGGGCTTCTTCGACATTCCGGTGGATAATCTTCAGGGTGGCAGCATTTTTGCAAAGCATTACGCAAAGAAGTTCGGCAAGGACAGAGACGATGTCGTCGTTGTTTCCCCTGATGTAGGTTCCGTCGCCAGAGCGAGAAATTTCGCAATGAAGCTCGGTCTTGGTCTTGCCATTGTCGACAAGCGCCGTGAAAGAGCCAATCAGAGCGAGGTTATGAACTTAATAGGCAGTGTTGAAGGCAAAACCTGCATTATGCTTGACGATATCGTAGACACGGCCGGGTCACTCTGCGGTGCCGCCCGTGCCCTTAAGGAAGTCGGCGGTGCAAAGGAAATCTATACCTGCGCCAGCCATGGTGTTCTCTCCGGTCCGGCAATAAACCGAATTGAAGAGAGCCCCATCACCGAGCTGCTTCTGCTCGACACAATTCCTTATCCCTCCGATAAGCCTGCGTGCAGCAAAATTTCGTACCTCTCCACCGCGCCTGTTTTTGCTGAAACCATCAGAAGAATATACGAAGAGGTTTCAATTTCCAACATATTCGAATAATGTCACCTTTCAGCAAGGGCTCCGGCATAACCCATCTTATTGTTTTTTTGGGCAATCCCGGAGCGCAGTATGAGCACACCCGCCACAACGCCGGCTTTATGGCCGGCGACGCGATGGCGAGCCGGAAAAATGTTAAAATAACCAGGGCTCAGTTTAAGGCCCTTACGGGGACGTGTACTATAGGCGGCAAAAAGGTAATGCTCCTTAAGCCGCAAACATACATGAATCTCTCCGGCGAAGCGGTTAAGGCCGCTGCTGATTATTACAAAATCAGCCCCGAAAATATAATCGTAATTTCAGACGAAATGTCTCTCCCCCTGGGCAGCACCCGCGTCAGAACGGGCGGCTCGGCCGGAGGGCATAACGGCTTGAAAAATATAATCGCCTGCCTGGGAACTGACAGGTTCCCCCGTATAAGAATTGGCGTAGGTTCACCAGAAAACCCGGAATATGACATTAAGGACTGGGTCCTTTCCAAATTTACAGGCCCAGAGCTTGAAAAAATGCTCACTGCCGCCTCGCTGGCAGCTGAGGCCGCTGAATGTTATATAACAGACGGCCCTGAAAAGGCCATGAACCTCTATAACCGCCGGCAGGCGGAATAAATTTGCTAAATTTATAAAGATTGGAGATAATTAATGAACAGTCAGATTTCCCGCGAAGAACTGCGCAGTGCAATTGAAGACAAGCTTTGCGCTCAGTTCAGCGTCGAAAGCCAGAACGCGACTGATGATCAGATATTTCAGGCGTCTGCTATCGTTATACGCGAGCTTATGAGCCGCTTCCTTGCAGCCGAAAACCCGCGCAAGCACGAAAAAGAAGTTCACTATATGTCCATGGAGTTCCTCATGGGCCGTTCTCTTATGAAGAACGCATATAACCTTGGTCTCGGCGAGGCGCTTACCGGTGCCTTTGAAGACATGGGTCGCAATGCCGTTGATATATTCGAAGCTGAGCCGGATGCGGGTCTCGGCAACGGTGGTCTTGGCCGTCTTGCCGCCTGCTATATGGACAGCATGGCCACCCTCGGTCTTGAGGGCACAGGCTACTCCATATGCTATGAGCTCGGCATCTTCAGGCAGCGTCTGCAGGACGGGATGCAGAAGGAGGTTGCTGACAATTGGCGTACCGCCATGGATAGCTGGCTTCTCCCACGATATGAAGACATGGTTGAGGTCCGTTTTGGCGGCCGTATTGAACCACACTGGGGCAATGACGGAAAATATACCGCTCAGCATGTTGGTTACACCGCGGTAAACGCTCTTCCCCGTGACATGCTCGTTGCAGGCTATGAGGGCCGCGAGGTTAACACACTCCGCCTGTGGGATGCACAGAGCCCCAACTCTCTCGACATGTATCTCTTCTCTGAGGGTAAATATGTTGAAAGCCTTGAAAACCGCACCATGGCTGAGGTTATAACAAAGGTTCTTTACCCGGCCGATGACCACATCGAGGGCAAGCGTCTGCGCCTTAAGCAGCAGTACTTCTTCGTTTCCGCCTCCACTCAGGACATTGTCCGCAAGCACATTGAGCGCTGGGGCAGCCTTGATTCATTTGCAGAGCACCATGTAATTCAGATTAACGACACTCACCCGACTCTCGTTATCCCCGAGCTGATGCGTCTGTTTATGGACGAGCACGGCTATAGCTGGGATGATGCATGGAAGATTGTTACCAAGAGCGTTGCCTATACAAACCACACCATCATGAGCGAAGCTCTTGAAAAGTGGCCCCAGGACCTTGTCGCCTCACTTCTTCCCCGCATCTGGGAAATTATGTGTGAGATTAACCGCCGCTGGTATGAAAATCTCAGATATTCCTTTGACGGGAATGTTGACAAGATTACCCGCAACCTTATTATACATGACGGTCAGGTTCACATGGCCAACATGTGCCTTGCCACCTGCTACAAGATAAACGGCGTTTCCCGCCTGCATGGTGACATTCTCAAGGACAGCCTGTTTAACGACATGTATACCATCAAGCCCGATAAGTTTACATATGTCACAAACGGCATTGACCACCGCCGCTGGCTCGCCCAGATTAACCCGGGCCTTCATGAGCTTATATGCGACCTGCTGGGCAACGATGATTATCTTTATCACTCCGAAAAGCTTATCGGCCTTGCGGAATTTGCAAATGACAAGGCTGTTCAGGCTCGCATAAATGAAATTAAAAAGCAGAACAAAGAGAGCTTTGCCGGCTTTGCAAAGCGCAACGACGGCATAATTCTCAACACAGATTCCGTTATGGACGTTCAGATTAAGCGTCTGCACGAGTATAAGCGTCAGCTCCTGTGCGCAATGAACATCTGCAAGCTGCAGAACCAGCTGCATGATAACCCGAACATGGACTTTGTCCCCCGCACCTATGTATTTGGCGCCAAGGCTGCCGCCGCCTACAGAACCGCAAAGCGCATCATTGAGCTGTTGCTCTCAATGCAGAAGGACCTGGCAAACGATCCTATATGCAAGGATAAGCTCAGCATTTACTTTGTTGAAAACTATCGCGTATCCGCAGCTGAGGCAATTGTCCCGGCAGCCCAGATTTCCGAGCAGATTTCAACCGCCGGCAAGGAAGCCTCCGGCACCGGATGCATGAAGCTCATGATGAACGGTGCCATTACAATCGGCACCCTGGACGGTGCAAACGTGGAAATGTATGAGCGTCTTGGTGACGACAACATGTTCCTGTTTGGTCTGCATGTAGACGAGATTGCAAAGCTTCGTGCCGAGGGCTACAATCCCTCCGCCTGGGCATACGGCAACCCGGACATTGCCCGCGTCTTTAGCAAGTTTAACAGCGGCTTCTCCGACGGGAAGAGCTATTCTGACCTTGTCTCCGGACTGCTTTATGGTGGTGACCCCTATATGCATATTGCAGACTTCCAGTCATATACTGAGTGCCAGCAGCGTCTTTATGACACGATCAAGGACGAGAACGAATTTGCCCGCATGTCAATCATGAACACAGCTGAAAGCGGCTTCTTCTCTGCAGACAGAGCGATTTCCGAATATGCTGACAATATATGGAAAATCAATCACTAATAAAAAACAATAATGAAAAAATTCACTCCGCCGTTGTTATCGGCGGAGTGAATGCCGATATATGGGGTCATCCGGCAGGAGAACTCAAGTCTTGTGACTCCAACCCTGGCTTCGTAACCGTTAAGCCCGGAGGTGTTGGCCGCAATATTGCCCACAACCTGCGCCTGCTGGGGATGGACGTTGCGATTATAACCGCTCTTGGAGGCGACATATACGCCGGGCTTATCGAAAGCAGCTGCGCCTCACTTGGCATCGACCTGTCCCGTTCCCTGCGTGTGAGCAGCATGCGGTCATCTGTCTATCTTTACGTAACCGGCTCAGACGGAGACATGAATGTCGGTATATCGGACATGGACATAATCAATGCGATAACCCCTGAGTATCTCGCCGGGTGCATGGATTATATAAACAGCTTTGACTGCGCGGTTATAGACGCGAATCTCAGCGAGGAAGCGATTGAATATATAGCCGCCGAATGCACAGTTCCGCTGTATGCAGACCCTGTCTCAACGGCCAAATGCGGCCGCCTTAAGCCGGCTCTTCCGCAGCTTGCGGCAATTAAGCCGAATATTCTCGAGGCCAAGGCCTTAACCGGCACAGCCGGTCTGGAGGACGCTGCCGCGGCGCTTGTTGGTGCCGGAGTTGGCCGTGTGTTCATAAGCCTTGGCTCCGCGGGAATGCTGGCAGCCGATAAAAACGGAGCCATAACTGAGCCCGCGGTTCCGGTGAGCATCGTTAACGCGAACGGAGCCGGAGACGCGGCCATGGCCGGCATAATATATGCCTGCGGGCACGGCTATAGTCTCCCTGAGTGTGCCCGCATCGCAGCACGCTGCGGCGCCCTGACCGCTCAAAGCGAGGAAACCAACTGCCCGAATCTTAGGGATGCGCTGGTATAACCCACAAAAAAATAACCGCTCCGGAATGGAGCGGTTATTGCTTTAATCAGGTTTAAATTACTTGATTTCAACCTTTGCGCCGACGCCTTCGAGCTGAGCCTTGATAGCCTCAGCATCTTCCTTGGAGACGGCTTCCTTGATCTTTGCGTTAGGAGCGGACTCAACAAGGCCCTTTGCCTCTGCAAGGCCAAGACCTGTGATAGCACGGACTTCCTTGATGACCTTGATCTTCTCTGCACCGAAGTCTGTCATGACAACGTCAAACTCGGTCTTCTCCTCTACGGGAGCTGCTGCTGCGGCTGCTGCAGGTGCTGCGGCTGCTGCTGCGGATACGCCAAACTTCTCCTCAAGTGCGTGTACGAGCTCTGAAAGTTCGAGAACGGACAGAGCGCTGATTTCGTCGATAAGAGCTGTTACCTTTTCGCTCATTTTAAATTTCCTCCAATAAAAATTTGTTTTGAATAGCCGTTAAATTATTCGGCTGCGGGAGCTTCCTCAGCAGCTGCGCTCTCAATTGAGCCGCCCTTCTGCTCAAGGATCTGACCAAGGCAAACTGCAAGACCTGAGATAGGTGCGAGCATTGTTCCGAGAACGACTGAATAAAGAGCTTCCTTGCTGTCGAGCTTGGACATCTCCTCGATTCCCGCCGCGTCAAGAACCTTGCCCTCCATGAAGGCCGCCTTGATGTTGAAGCGATCGCCAAGCTTCTTGCTGTAATCACTGACGATTTTGAAAGGAGCAATGGGATCCCCTGCGGTTGTTGCCAGAGAAGTTGTTCCGTTAAGGACATCGTCGAGTTCGCCGAGATTGACCTTATCAAGAGCCTTTCTGACAAGCGTGTTCTTAATGACAGTGTAGCTGACGTCACTCTTGCGCATTTCAGCACGCAGAGCTGTATCCTCTTCGACCGTAATTCCCTTATAGTCTACCAGGATGCCGCAGGATGCGCCGTTGATACGCTCAACAAGACCGTTAACTATCGCCTGCTTTTCGCTAAGAACCTTTGCATTTGGCATAAGTGTGTTTCACCTCCGTTTAGATGATCACGCCCAAAAAGAAAACCTTTGCATCAGAAGACGCAAAGGCACATAAACAATTAAAATATTGTCATGTCCTCGGCAGGATTTATGGCTTTTGGCCACCTGCTGTCTTCGGAGCGCTTAGACAATATACTATATTAATTTTAAGCTGTCAAGAATTATTTTTCTGCTGCGCGCGTATCTTTTCCATCCAGCACTTGTGGCACATGGCCTGGTAGCTGTCGTTTCCGCCAAGCATAACCTGGGTGCCCTCGGTTATTATGCGTCCGTTTTCGTCAATTCTGGCGTTTACCGTCGCCTTCCGGCCGCAGCTGCATACGGTTTTGATTTCGGTAATTGAGTCTGCCAGCTCCATCAGGCGCATTGCTCCGGGGAAGAAATGCGTAAGGAAGTCGGTCCTCAGGCCAAAGCACAGGACCGGCAGGTCCTCGTTGTCTACAAGGTTTCTGAGTGAATCTATCTGGGCAGGCGTAAAAAATTGCGCCTCATCAGCAATTATAACATCGTGCCCTCCGGCGGCCGCATATTCCTTTTCTATGTTCATTTCAGGAGTAATTACGGCAGCCTTTGCCTCAAGACCTATGCGGCTTTTAATGATCTCGGCTCCATCCCGTGTGTCGGTGCTGGGCTTTATCAACCAGACTGACATTCCCAGCTCCTCATAGTTGAATTTTGTTATCAGCGCCTGGGCCGACTTTGACGAGCCCATTGCCCCGTATTTAAAATACAGCTTTGCCATTTTTATTTCTCCGTCCCGTTAAGATGGGCTTCCACTCTCTTGATAACCATATCCATAGCCACCTGGTTGTGGCCACCGCGGGGTATTATTATGTCCGCGTTTTTCTTGCTGGGTTCAACGAACTGTTCGTGCATGGGCTTTACGGTTTTTAAGTACTGGTCCGTAACGCTCTCCAGAGTTCTGCCGCGGTCTCTTACATCGCGTCTGATTCTGCGAAGTATTCTCTCGTCAGCGTCCGCATCCACAAAAATCTTAATGTCCATCAGGTCGCACAGCTCTTTTTCCCAAAAAATGAGAATGCCTTCAACAATTACGACCGGCGCCGGCTTGATAATTTCCGTTTTTTCAACCCTGTCATGGATTGTATAGTCATATACAGGGCAAACGATTTCCTTTCCCTGCTTAAGATCCTTCAGAGCCTGAATAAGCATGTCGGTGTCAAAGGAGTTAGGGTGATCATAGTTGAGCTTGGTGCGCTCCTCGTATGGCATGTCATGGTGGGCCTTGTAATAGCTGTCGTGATGTATGACGGAGACATTGCCTGCGAAGCGCTTTACCAACTTACGCGTCATTGTTGTCTTTCCGCTGCCTGTTCCGCCCGCTATTCCGATAATCATTACATCGCTGCCGGTATTATCCATATATCAAATCCTCCGCAGATCTTAGCTTTCAGCCTTGTTTTTTATAATAGCACAGCGCCGCGCATGTTTCAAGGCGGCGTTTTCATCAAATCAGATGCCGGTCTCGTCCTCGTTCGGCCTGGGGAGCGTCACTGTGAACACCGTGCCCTGCGGAGCATTGGCTCCTACTGTGATGGTCCCGCCATGGGCCTTTACCGCGTCATGAACGATGCTCAGCCCCAGCCCGCTGCCGCCGGCCTCCCGTGAGCGAGCCTTATCTATCCGGTAAAACCGGGAAAATACATTCAGACGCTCCTCCTCCGGGATGCCTATGCCGGTGTCTTTAACCGTCAGACTGACATTCGCGTCATCCTGACGAAGCTCTATCTCAACCGTCCCGCCGGCGACATTATATTTTACCGCGTTTTCCATCAGGTTGAATATTATGTGATATATATCGTCGGTGGTAGCCATTACGACGCAGCCGTCTTCAAGGCTGCAGTGCAGTTTAACCGACTTTTCGGCGGCAATCGGCGCAATTGTTGCAACCGCGTCAAGCGCCACCTGCTTAACATCTACCGGCTCCGGCGCCACACGGATATCGTCATCGAGTCTGCTCAGATCAAGCAGTTTTTCCGTTGTGCGCTGAAGTCTGTTTGCCTCGCTGCTTATGTCTGAAACGAACTCTCTCATCGTGTCCTCGTCCATGCCATTGCTTTGGACGATGCTGTCAGACAGTAGCTTTATTGAAGCAAGAGGTGTTTTTAGCTCATGAGACGCGTCAGCCACAAAGCGCCGCCGTTGTTGCTCAGTATCCTGCAAGCGGGCCGTGAGCTTATTGAATTCTTCACCCAGGACGCTCAGTTCATCCTGCCCCTTCGTGCTGTGACGGTATGAATAGTCTCCGTCGGCAACGATTTTCATTGAGGATGAAAGGGCGCTGATTCTGCGGAGAAGGCTGATTATTACCACAACTGAAATAACGAGAACCGCCGCGCACAGAATAAGTGCCAGAACCGTGACGTCCCTCTGGGCGTCTTCAATAAGGCTGGCATGCTCCGTGTCAGTCTCGGAAAGATACAGTGCTCCGGTTATTTCGCTCTGCTTTGACAGCGGCGTTGCATATGAGCTTTCAAACATTCCCGACGTATAGTCTGACCTGAATGCCGTTTTGCCCGTCAGGCAGGTTAATATATCCTCAATATCCGTCATTTCCCCGGTGGTACCGGCAGTGTCATAAACCACCCGTCCCGCGGCATCGGTTACAATAATGCGGCTGTAGCCTGTCATGTCGAGCAGGCGAAGCACCTCTGAGACATTCTCCGCCGTCAGACTGTCCAGCCGTGAAAGCGCCGATGCGGCAGATGTCCCCTGGTTTGTGAGAGCAGTCTGCTTTTCTTTTATTATCGCGTCCCGGGAGGTTGCCAAGGGGACATAGCTCAGAAACAGCAAAACAACAGCCAGCAGCGAGATTATAAATATAAGAAATTTAACCCGCAGACTTTTCAAGGTAATATCCTATTCCCCATTTGGTCATTATATAATCCGGTTTTGCCGGATTTTCTTCAATCTTTTCCCTGAGTCTTCTTATATGAACGTCAACGGTTCTGGGGTCGCCGTCATAATCATAGCCCCAGACGATATTGAGCAGTTGCTCCCGGGAATATACCTTTCCGGGATTTTGGGAAAGAAACAGCAGCAGATCATATTCCTTGTTGGTCATAACAAGCTCCCGGCCCGCCTTTGAAACAGTTCTTTTTTCGCAGTTTATTGTTATGCTGCCGAAGCTGTTGGCCGAATTGTCATTCCCGGCGGCCGCCGTTATCGTAGACCGTCTGAGCAGCGCTCTTACCCTTGCCTTGAGTTCCAGAATATTAAAGGGCTTCGTAATATAATCATCGGCTCCCGATTCAAAGCCCATAAGCTTATCCGCATCCTCAGAGCGTGCCGTAAGGATTATTATTGGGACAGTGGAAAAGGTTCTTATCTCCTGGCATGCCTCAAGGCCGCTTTTGCAGGGCATCATCAGGTCGAGCACAATCAGGTCATAAGCCGTTGAGCGAGCCATATTAACGGCAGTTTCCCCGTCATAGCACGCGTCTACAGTATATCCCTCGTTTTCAAGGTTGAATTTTATTCCCTTGACAAGGAGCTTTTCGTCGTCAACTACAAGAATTTTCATTCTGCCGCCTCCTGCTCGACCGTAATATATTGTCTTATTGCTTCAAGCTTTGCCTCACCTATGCCTGAAACATAAATTATGTCCTCGATGGATTCAAACCGCCCGTTTGCCTCCCGGTATTCAACTATAGCCCCGGCAAGCGCTTCCCCTATGCCCGGGAGCATTTTCAGTTCATCCACCGTTGCGGTGTTTATATTAAGTGTATAACCTGCCGGCAGTTCAGCCAGGCGTGAGCCCGGCGAGTCATTGCCGGTGAAAAGCTCTTCTTCTGTTACCCTTGCCGCCGTCGTGTATACCCCGCCTCCGGTCATTGGATAAAACAGCGCATACCAAATGCACCCTGCAAATATCAATACCATGGCGGCTGTTATAATAATATACGCTTTTTTTGACATTTAATGGCTCCCTGAATACTTGCATTTAGGCGCAACACACCTTATAATGAGATGATTACTTTAATATAATATCATAAACATTCACGGCGGACCACTCTAAATTCCGTCTGAACCGGAGATAAAATGAAAAAACTAAAGTTTGCCTCTTTTTTCCTTGCGATTTGTCTTATATTTTCCGTCCTCGCGTCCAGTGCCTTTGCTCTTGACGCGCCGGAGGTTGACGCAGACACGGTTCTTGTCGCGGACCTGAATTCCGGGAATATTTTCTATGAAAAAAACATGGACCAGCAGCGTCCCCTGGCAAGTCTCACCAAGATTATGACGGGGCTTTTGGCTGTTGAGGCTGTTGAGCGGGGTGACGCGCATCTCACTGACAGTGTAACCGCTCCGGCTGACACTCTTAATGGTCTTGACACAGACAGCAGTACGGCCGGCATTCAGCCCGGCGAGGTGCTTACATTTGAAGATTTGCTTTACTGCGCAATGGTTAAATCCGCCAACGAGGCCTGCAATGTAATCGCCGTATATCTTGACGGCAGCATCGACGCTTTCGTTGAACATATGAACACACGGGCTCAGGAGCTTGGCTGCACAAACACCCATTTTGTTGACCCAAACGGTCTTTCCAGCGATAATCACTATACAACGGCATATGACCTGTATCTCATTACCAAGGAAGCGATAACCCACCCCCTGTTTATGACGGTTTGTGACACTGTGCACTATACGGTTGAGCCGACCAACATAACCGATACGCCCCGAGAGCTTTATAACTCCAACGCTCTGATTACCACTGACGGAACATATGGCTCCGGCTATCTTTATAACGGTGCGTCGGGCGTTAAAACCGGATATACAAGCGCCGCGGGCTACTGTCTCGTTTCCACAGCCACCCGTGACAATATAAGCGCCCTCGTTATCGTTATGGGCTGCAAGGGCCCCCTCAACTCCAATTCGCCGACCTACGGCAACTTTGCAACAACAATAACCCTGTATGACTGGACCTTTGATAATTTCGCCTATCGTGTTATTCTTGCCAGCGGCCAGGAAATTCAGGAGGCTGAGGTTAAATATGCCGACGGTGATGCGAAGGCTGTTCTGCGTCCGGCAGACAATGTCAGGCTGCTGATTCCCAAGGACGTTACTGACTCGGATATTGATATCTCAATTGAGGTATATGATGATATGCTTGTTGCGCCGATTGAAGCCGGGACGCAGCTTGGAACGGCTACAGTTTCAATTTCCGGAGTTAAATACGCAACAGTTAAGCTTATAACCGAGGATGACATTGCCGTCAAGAGAGGCGCCCTCATATTTGAAAAGATTGGCAGGTTCTTCTCTGCAACCTGGATAAAGGTTGTGTTCATAGTAATCGTTGTGCTAGCCGCCGCATATTTTGCCTTGCGCATTGCATTTAAAATCAAGCGCAGAAAGCACCTTAAGCAGCGCATGGCCGCCGCTCAGCAGCGCAGAGAGGAGCAGGCCCGTCTGGAGGCGAGAGTCCGCGCAAGATATGCTCAGCAGCAGTCTGAGCAGGTCCCCAATGCTCCTTCCTCAGGTCAGTCTGACGGTGCAATCCCGGTTTACAGGGTAGACCGCGGAGCTCAGAGCGCCGGCCGGGGTTATTCAGATATTGAACCGGAAGCCCGGGATAACGATGAAATTGATCTTGATGATTTGATAAAATCCCTTGGTCTTGACAAAAAATAAAGCTCAGGAGAAGAAATGAAGCTCGACAGTAACTTTTTCGATTCAATTCAACTGGCGAAGTATGACGGCGCCTATTATTCCGCCAAGGAGGTGGATGCGCTGCTGTCTGTAATCCGGCTTGGGTTTGAAGATTTGTGCCGCGAAAACGAAGCCCTTGCGTCGGGCGCCCGCGGTGAAGGATGCAACCAGGAATTTCAGGACTATTCCGTGGCCCAGGTGGAGCGCATGTACTCCGCAATGAAGAAGCAGCATGAGGATGCGATTGACCTGCTTAACCGGCAATGGCAGGAATTTCTTTCAGGTATAACAGCATTTGATGGCCAGTCGCCCGAAGATCTTTACGGCAAAATAAATCGTATTGCAGTTGAAATCCGCGAAATATCCGCAGATAAATGAGGTTAAATTATAAATGAAATTCAAGCGTAAGGTTCCATATTTTATTGTCGTTATTATTTTTCTTATATATCTCGCCTTTCTTGTCTCCACGTCCCTGTCCACCGCGGCAAGCGTTTCAGATGATATACGCGAGCTCACCGGCAATGCTGTGGTGCGCTTTTCCGCAGGCGTCTTTCCGGCTGACTCCGAAAGCATATCCGTTGTTCTTGAAAGCGGCGAGACCGCCCTTTTGGACGAATTTGAGGCGCTCCGCTCTGCCGATCTCTCCGGCAGCACTTGTTATGATGAAATTCTGGCTTGGAGTGCGTCTCATCCGGACGTGAGTGTCACATATACGGTAACCTTCCCCAATGGCAACACATACGGCAATGGGGACAAGGCTGTCGACCTTTCCGGGCTAAGTCATGAGCAGACCACTCAGGCAATAACGTTGCTATCATATCTGCCGGAGGTTTCGTCAATTGATTTGGGCTCCTCTTCCACATCAGCCTCTCCGTTGACGGCCGATGATTTGTCCTCAATCAGCTCCGCCTGTCCGGATGCGGACATTAATTATTCCGTCAGTCTGCTTGGCCGTGACTACTCCATCAAAGACACATCTGCAGACCTGACGGGTCTTACCTCCTCGGGTGTTTCCGACGCGATATCCTCACTGTCGTTTTTGTCCAATCTCAGCAGCATAACAATAGGTGACAGTGCAACACTGAACGGCGAGCTCACCTGGAGTGACATAAGCACTCTTGCCGCGGCCTTCCCGGGCGCTTCAATGAATTATGATTTTACCCTGTGCGGTGTTAAGGCCTCACTCAGTGACGAAGCAATCGACCTAAGCTCCGCCACCGCGGCGGACCTTGAAACAATAGGTGATGTGCTTTCCGGCATGAGTCAGCTGAAGTCTGTTACTCTGGGCAATGATTCAGGTGCCATTACTCTGCAGGATGCAGGCGCGCTCATGGAAAAGTGCCCAAATGCTGTTTTTAATTACACGTTTACGGCATTCGGTAAGGAAATTAATCTCTCAGATGAGACTCTCGATTTGAACCATATTACAATGACGGATGACGGCGCCGAAATTCGGAGTCTTTTGCCGTACCTCAAGAATCTCAAGACTCTCGACATGGATTCTTGTGGGCTTTCTGACGAGACCATGGCTCAGATTCGTGACGAGAACCCAAATATAGAGGTAATCTGGAGAGTATGGTTCGGCTCAGACTATTCCGTAAGAACAAACGTCGTTAAGGTTCTGGCCTCGAAGCCTTCAAAGGGCGGCGACCTGACGAACTCCAACACGGCTTCCCTTAAGTATCTCACGAAGGTCCGTTACCTCGACCTCGGCCATAATGACCAGCTTTCGGACTTCTCGTTTATTGAATATATGCCGGAGCTGCAGATTGTTGTCATTTCAATGACCTCGATTTCCGACCTGACTCCCTTTACGAAGTGCCCCGAACTGCTTTATATAGAAGCCGGCAACACAAATATCAGCGACCTGTCTCCCCTTTCGCAGTGCACGTCGCTTAAGCATCTGAACGTCGGAACGTGCTCAGGAGTTTCGGACATTTCTCCGCTTTATGATATTGATCTGCTCCGTCTCTGGCTCGGAATAGGCGACCCGGTACCGCAAGAGCAGGTAGACGAGATGCAGTCACGCCACCCTGACTGTGAAATTAACACGACCGTTGCAACCGGGCTTGAGCGCGACGAAAACGGCGATGTAACCAACGAAGGCTATACTGCCGGAAACTGGAAGCAGTATCATCAGTGGATGGATGACGACTGGGCATACTATTCAACCTATGGCGTGTTTCCCGCCCAGAAGCCAATCGGATATTTCAAGGTTGTATATGAGGCCTTTGAATACAGTCTGGGTGACTCGTCTTACGCCTTCTCCTGGAATGACCCGGCGCTTAACGAGCATGGCGATGACATTACCTATGCTCACATGGGCATTGTAGACACGACCCAGCTCGTTACAAAATATGAAGAAGAGGACCCGATGCTGTACTATGAACAACAAGGCTAACAAAAGGGGTATACGCTTTGCGCTTATAATTGCGGCGGCTCTGCTGGTATTAGCGCTCTCTGCCTGCGGCAAAGCTTCAGAGCCGGAGACTACTCCCACACCCGTCCCCACGCCTGAGCCAACTGTTGACCCACGCGTCGCCCTTGACGGCACGGTTATCTGCGGCTCGCCCGTTTCAATAGATGCTGTAAGTATTGACATGACCAAGCTGCAGCCCGATGAGGTCAGCTCTCTTGCTGAAATGCTGCCGTACATGGATAAGCTTGAAACGGTTGAGCTGGGGAGTGAAGAAACTTCGGCGCTGTCATGGGACGATATATATACGCTGGTCAGCGCAGCTCTCGACGGTACGGATTTTAATTACTCATTCACACTCTTTGGCACTGAGTTCACCCTGATGGGAACAGAGATGAACTTCTCACACGTTAAAATGACTGATCAGGGGGCTGCCGTAAGGGCAGCGGCCCGGTGCATGAAGCATCTTGAATATATTGACATGGATTCCTGCGATGTGGACGACGAGCACATGGCTCAAATCCGCGATGAAAATCCGAACGCTGAGGTTGTCTGGCGCATATGGTTTGGCAGCGCGTACAGCGTAAGGACAAATGTTGAAAAAATACTTGCCTCAAACCCCGGTGCCGGCGGCGATCTGCTCAAGGATAACTGCGACAGTCTCAAATACTGCACGAAGGTAAAATATCTCGACATGGGCCACAATGACCTTCAGACAGACATTTCCTTCCTGGCATACATGCCGGACCTTGAATATCTCATTCTTGCAATGGGCTCATGGTGTGACATTTCCTGCCTTGAAAATTGCCCGAATCTTGTCTACGTGGAGCTGCAGACAAGCGGTCTTAATGATCTTTCACCTCTCAAAAACTGCACGAAGCTAAAGGCGCTTAATATATGCGACTGCTTCGCTCTGCAGGATATATCCCCGATATATGACATAGACCTGGACTATCTCTGGGTTGGAATTCTCACGCCAATTCCTGACAGTCAGATTGAAGAATATCAGTCGCTGCACCCAAACTGCACAATCAACACAACAACTGTTGATCCCACCGAAGAGGGCTGGCGCTATTTTGGAACAGTCCCCGGAACAGAGGAGCAAATTGTAAATCCATATTACCAAATCGCCAGACAGGTGTTTGACTATGGCAACGCTCCATACAGCTATTCATATTATTACAATGATCCGCTTTATTAACAGAGAAATGCATGCCCGGAAGCACGCCGTCGTGGTGCTCATTATTGCCATGATAGCTTTTCTGGCGGGCTGCGGATCAGACCAGGGCACCGAGCTGGAGATTTCTCCTATGACCTCTTCAGCCCCAACCGCTGAGCCAACGGAAAATCCCGGGCTGAAATATGACGGAACAGTAATATGCGGCGGTAGCATTTCTATAGATGACGAGAGCATAGATATCGCCGGCATAACATCGGCCGAGGTGTCTGAGCTAATTAAGATGCTGCCTTATATGGACAGTCTCAGGACAATAGAGCTAGGAGATGAGGCGGACAACACAATAACCTGGGAGGAGCTTTATTCCCTTGAGCAGGCCGCTCCGGATGTTGTTTTTAACTATTCATTTTCGCTTTATGACAAACAGTTTACCCTTCAAAGCCCTGAGATGGACCTAAGCCATATAAAAATGACTGACAGCGGCGAGCTTGTCAGACGGGCCGTCAGGTGTATGCAGGCTCTTGAATATTTGGACATGGATTCCTGCAATGTCGGCGACGAGGACATGGCGCTGATACGGGACGAAAACCCTGATACACATGTTGTGTGGCGCGTATGGTTTGGTGAGGGATATACATGCCGGACAGACACAATAAAAATTCTCGCCTCCTGCCCCGGAGCCGCCGGCAATCTTACGGTTTCAAACACCAAGAGCCTTAAATATTGCACGGAAGTGAGATATCTTGACGTCGGTCACAACGAGGTTCTCCACGACATTTCCTTTGTCGCCTATATGCCGAAGCTGGAGGTCGCCATTCTGGCAATGGCCTATTTTACCGACACAACGCCGCTGGCCAACTGCACAAATCTCGAGTATCTTGAAATTCAAACAAACGAGATAACTGATCTTTCGCCACTTTCCGGTCTGACAAAGCTTAAGCATCTTAACATAGGCCACAACTTTGAGCTGGCTGATATCACTCCGCTGTATGGTTTGACACAGCTTGAGCGGTTGTGGGTTGGTTGCCTGACGAAGGTACCTCAGGAGCAGATCGACGAAATGCAGCGCAGAGCCCCGGACTGTGTTATAAACACAACAGCATATGATCCCCATGATGGCTGGCGCTATGGTCAGGACAGATATGAGCTTTTAATCCAGCAGTTTGGATATGATAAAGGCGCTTATTCCTATGCCTGGCGTGACCCGAGGTCATATGAATAAAGCACATAAAAAAGAACGGACCAAAGCTGATCCGTTCTTTTTTATATTTAATTTTTCTGAAATCAGAAGACTACAACGACTGAGCCGTTATACTGCTCATCGATGAATGCCTTAACAGCGTCTGTCTCAAGAGCGTTGATAAGAGCAGTTGTCTTCTCGGAGCTCTCTTCACCGTTGCGGACAGCGATAATGTTTGCATAGTAGAGAGCAGCGTCACCTGATGCATCCTCAAGTGCGAGAGCGTCTGCGGAGGTATAGCCTGCCTCAAGAGCATAGTTGCCGTTGATAACAGCGATTGTGCCCTCGTCGGAGTTCTTGAGCTGTGAGGAAACAGTGTCTGCCTGAACAGGAACGATGTTGTATCCGCCGTCGTCAGCAATGTCAAGGTGGGTAATGCCTGTTTCAACAGTGTAGCCCTCTTCGATGGTGATAAGGCCTTCCTGCTGGAGAAGGAGAAGTGCGCGGGTTTCGTTTGAGTCGTCAGCAGGGATAATGATTGTTGCGCCGGTGGGAACATCAGCAACTGATGTAACGCTCTCACTGTAGATGCCGAAGGGCTCATAGTGGATGAGTGCGGCGGAAACGATGTCTGTGCCGTTTGACTCATTGTAGCTGTTGAGATACGGTGTGTGCTGGAAGTAGTTTGCGTCGAGACTGCCGTCTGTGAGGCCGACATTGGGAAGAACATAGTCATCGAATACAACGATTTCGAGCTCATAGCCTTCCTCAAGAAGAGCATCTCTTGCCGCCTCAAGGATTTCCGCGTGAGGTGTTGAGCTTGCGCCGACAACGATTGTCTCAAGCTCTGCTGCCGGTTCCTCAGCTGCTTCCTCTGCGGGAGCTTCAGCTGCTGCGGGAGCCTCTGTTGCAGCGGGGGTTGCTGTTGCTGTGCTGCCGCATCCTGCCAGAGCAAGGAGTGCGAGCGCAAGGACGAGTGCGAGTGCAAGAATCTTTTTCATTTTGGGTTTCTCCTTTACTTTGAAATTCTTTTATCCGTGCGGTGTGCAATAAATGTACCCGCCTCCTGAATTATCTGAACGATAATTACAGTCAAAAATACGCATATCCAGGTAATGTCCCCGTTGCTGCGCTGGTGGCCGTAGATAATTGCTATCTGGCCAAGACCTGTTCCGCCAAGGGTTGCGGCCATTGCGGAATAGCTGAGGATTGTTACGATAGATATTGCCGCGCCGGTTATAAGCGATGGCTTAGCCTCCGGAAGCAGCACCTTCCATATAATCTGGAGATTGTTTGCTCCCATCGCCTGAGCTGCCTCAATAACGCCGGGGCTAACCTCCTTAAGCGACGATTCCACCATTCTGGCGACGTATGGAGCCGCGCCTATTATGAGCATTACTATAACAGCCTTGTTGCCAAGACTTGTGCCCACGACGAATCTAGCAACCGGAAGCATAGCAACCATAAGAATGATAAAAGGAATGCTTCTGAAGAAGTTTACGATAAAGCCAAGGACCTTGTTAACCGCCTTGTTTGGGCTGATTCCGTTTGTGTCTGTTATCGTCAGGATAACTCCAAGCGGAAGACCAAGCAGATATGAAAAGAAGGACGCAATGCCCGTCATATATATTGTTTCCCAAACTCCGAGCTGTATAAGCCCGTTGTCCCACAGCTTATAGAACATATCTGAAAGCATGCTTACTCATCCTCCTTCCAGTTTGCATTGTGAGCATTGAGCCAGCTGATTGCCTTGTCCTGCTCCGCCTTATCTTCAGGCAGCTCAACTATCATGTGCCCTCTGATGACTCCGCCTATATTTTCGGTATCGGCAAAAAGGATGTTAAGAGGAATGCCGGTTTCAAGGATAAGCGATGAAACAACCGGTGCTCCGGAATTGTCTCCGCCGAAGGTGAGTCTTATTTTTCTTGCGCCCTCGGTTCCGGCTGCCTTTGCTCTGCTCTCGGCCGGAATTATCAGCTCCCGGGCGATCTCCGTCTGCGGGGCGGAGAACACATCCTGAACGGCGCCGGTTTCTGCTATATGGCTTTTGTCTATAACGGCAACCCGGTCACAGATCTGCTCAATAACCTTCATTTCATGGGTTATTACTATAATCGTAACTCCAAGCTCGCGGTTAATTTGCTGCAAAAGCTCAAGTATTGATCTGGTTGTGTTGGGGTCAAGGGCGCTTGTCGCCTCGTCGCAAAGAATGTACTTGGGGTTCATCGCAAGTGCTCTTGCAATGGCGACTCTCTGCTTCTGGCCGCCGGACAGCTGAGAGGGATAGGAGTTAAGTCTGTCTCCCAGACCTACCTTTTCCAGCAGTTCAGCCGCTCTGGATTTCGCTTCCTTGGCAGGGACTCCCGCGATTTCCATTGGGAAGCAGACGTTTCTTAAAAGAGTTCTCTGCTCCAGCAGGTTGAAGCCCTGGAAAATCATGCCGATAGACTGTCTGAGCTTAAGAAGCTCGGCTCTCGGTAGCCTTTCAACATTCTGCCCGTCTATGATTACCTCCCCGGAGGTTGGAACTTCAAGGAGGTTGATGCAGCGAACAAGCGTGCTCTTTCCAGCTCCGGAAAGACCGATTATGCCGAAAATCTCTCCGTCGTTTATTGTGATGTTAATATCGTCAAGAGCGACGATGTCTCCCTCCGATGTGCCGTATACCTTGCCAAGGTTTTTTAATTCTATCACGTCTGTCTCTCCAAACAAAAAAGCCGGGATGCTAAGCTTCCCGGCCTGAATTTTAATATGGCTTTAATGAAGCTGGCAATTACTTTATGGCGCGCATCATCATGCGCATCTTGCACATCATCATGCTGTTGATGCTGATTGATGCCATCTGCCTGCTCCTTAAATAATTTTAATTAATTTTAAACTCAGAAGAGCGATTAGTCAACTGTCATATTTGCCAAAAAGCCCGCGCATATTTCCGCGTTTTTAGGAGATATTATATAAAAATACTGCTCCGGGAGTGGAGCAGTATTCTTTATGTTATTTCCCTGATTGCTTTTTCAGCAGCTCATCCTTTGTGGCCATCAGCTTTTCAGAGAGGTCCACATAGTAAGTGTGCGGGTTGTCAAAACGCTTGACCTCGGGCCAGAGGGTGCTTATCTGGTAAGCGCAATGGCGCTTAATTTCATTAAGCTCAGGAGCGTTATATACAAGCTCGCCGTTTTTAAATATCTGAACCTGCAGCTCCTTGGCGGTATAATTTTCAATTACCTTTCTCTTCCAGCGGGCTTCACTGTCACAAATCTCAATGGGCTGTGAGTCGTCCACCACTTCATCAGCCATGCATATATAGTCTGCAATGGCCATGCCGGTTTCCTTGTCATAGAAGCGGTAAACCTTCTTAAAGCCGGGATTGGTTATCTTGCCCACGTTTTCGCTGATTTTGATTTTTGGAACAACCTTCCCGTCCTCGTCTTCAACAGCGCACAGCTTATATACCCCGCCGAACACAGGATGGCTTGCGGAGGTTATAAGCTTCTCGCCAACGCCGAACATGTTAATTTTTGCTCCCTGGCGCAGAACCTCTGAGATTATTCTTTCATCCAGCGAATTGGAAACCGTTATTGAACATTCGGTCCAGCCGGCTTCGTCGAGCATCTGTCGTGCCTTTTGGGTAAGATAGGCAATGTCGCCGGAGTCAAGCCTGATTCCGCATTTTTTGATGCCCAGCGGCTTTAGCACGTCGTTAAATGCTCTGATTGCGTTGGGAATTCCGGATTTCAGAGAATTATATGTGTCAACAAGCAGTGTGGCGTTTGTTGGGTAAACGGTGCAATATGCCTTGAAGGCTTCGTATTCACTGTCAAACATCTGGACCCATGAATGGGCCATTGTTCCGCCCGCGGGAACGCCATATATCTCGTCAGAAACAGTGCAGGCAGTTCCTCCGCAGCCGCCTATGAACGCGGCTCTTGCGCCGGTAACCGCTCCGGCGATGCCCTGGGCGCGCCTTGAACCGAATTCCAGCACAACGCGGCCATCAGCAGCTCTGCATATTCTGCTCGCCTTTGTTGCAATAAGGCTCTGGTGGTTGAATTCAAGCAGGAGATATGTCTCCACAAGCTGGGCCTGAATTGCGGGTGCTCTCACGGTAATAACCGGCTCGCGGGGGAATATGGGTGTTCCCTCTTCTATAGCCCAGATATCTCCGGTGAATTTAAAATTGCTCAGATATTCCAGGAATTCCTCGGAAAAGATTTTACGGCCGCGCAGATACTCGATGTCCTCCTCGTCGAACCGGAGATTGCAGATATAGTCAATTATCTGCTCCAGCCCGGCTGCGATTGCAAAACCGCCCCCGTCCGGCACGTCTCTGAAGAACACGTCAAAATAGGTAATTTTGTCCTTCATGCCGTTTTCGAAGTAACCGTTGCCCATTGTCAGCTCATAAAAATCGCACAGCATTGTAAGGTTAATTCCGTTTGCGCTTTTCATATAATATATCTCCGTTCATAAGATAGCTTAAGCTCCTATATTATATAATTCCCGCAGGCAGCATGCAAGAACATCCTTTAGTTATTTTTTATTTATGCAATCGTCAATTATTGACAATCATATTGAAAAAGGGTATCCTTTAATTTATGAAAAAATCAGGCAAAAACAGCATATTAATAGGTTTTATTGTCGACTGGGTTGCAGTTGGTCTGCTGGTGCTTCTATTTTTCGTCCTCAACCGTTACCTGCCTGACCCGTCCGTGCTCTTTTCGGAGCGGATTTCCGTTTCAGCGGTATCAACTCCGGTGGCCTCTCAGGAGGTTACCCCGGCGTCTACGCCGGAGGCTGATGAGTCCATAGCCGAGGGCACTGAGCCGGAAGTGGAGCCGGAGGAGGCTGAAGGCAGTGAGTCAACGCCGGTGCCCGAGGCGACTGAAGATTCTCATGAGCTGACCTTAAAGGAAAAATTCGCAGATAAATTCTCCGCTGAAACCGAAATAACCTCCACATCATATAAAAGTCCGAATATATCCGTTGAAATCAGCACCGTTACCGAAGGCGAAGGCAACAGTCTTAACACCATATATGTTGCGGATATATATATTTCAGACGTTACCTGCCTGCAGACATACATTAACAAGGGGCACTATAATTCTTCTGCGGGCTATATGGGTGACTTGCTCTCTGAGTCCGGTGGAGTGCTGTGTATAAACGGTGATTTTGCCGCATGCGCCGGTGCCGGTTACATCGTTAAAAACGGCAATCTGATGCGCAATGACTATGCTGTGAATGACGTATGCGTAATATACAGAGACGGCACCCTTGCGTGCTGCAGTGGCGAGGGCTTTGATGCTGAGGCCGCTGTTGAAGACGGCGCCTGGCAGGTGTTTACCTTTGGTCCCTCTCTGCTTGATGAGTCAGGAGCTGCTCTTTCGGAATTTGCGGAAAAATATTCCGGCATTTCCGGGACTAACCCCCGCACAGCGATTGGCTATTATGAGCCCGGGCATTACTGCTTTGTGGTGGTTGACGGGCGCCAGCCGGGATATTCCAAAGGCTTTTCCATGGCGCGGCTTGCATCGTTCATGGAGGAGCTGGGCTGCACAGCGGCATACAATCTTGACGGAGGGAAAACCTCCCAAATGATGTTCCGCAGGGCAACCGTAAACATTCCGTATGACGGCGGGCGGTATGTAAACGACATTGTTCTGATTTCAGATATTACTGCAGGAGACGATAACTCATGAAAAAGTTTCTGAAGCTTATATATAACATCATCCCCCATATTGTTCTTGTGCTCTCCGTTGTGTTCATGATCTTCATGGTGCTCAACAACTATAACCCCATGATGGGCTTTCTCACCGGCTATTACAGCCGCATTCTTCTGTGGATTCTGTGTATCGCCGCGTATATAGAAAGCTTTGTTCTCATCTTTGTTCTCCGTCGAAAAAAATAAAGCAAAAAATCCGGGCCAGTTCGGTCCGGATTTTTTATAGCCGTTATCTCAGTCAACAATGTAAGGCAGAAGGGCGATCTGACGTGATCTCTTGATTGCCTCAGTCAGCTCGCGCTGATGCATAGCGCAAGTTCCTGTTGTGCGGCGCGGAAGGATTTTCCCGTGCTCAGAGATAAAATGACGAAGCGTTGCTGTGTCCTTATAGTCGATGAAGTTCTTCTTCTCAACGCAGAACTGGCAAACCTTTTTGCGTTTGCGCATCGCTGTCTTGGGGCCATTGTTTGTGTTGTTCTTATCGAAAGCCAAAGCTGTATCCTCCTTTTTTAATAATTAGAACGGAAGCTCTCCGTCGTCCTCGAGCTCTTCAAAGTTTCCGCTTTGTGAGCTCCGGGTGGAACCTGTATCGTTGCTGTAGTTGCCGGTGTATGAGCCGGTGCTGTAGCTGCCGGTTGCGGCATTGTCAGCCTCGCGGCGTCTGCTTTCGCCAAAATAGATGTTTTCCACAACTATTTCCGCGTTGCGGCGCTTGTTGCCGTCTCTGTCTGTCCAGTCACGAAGCTGGAGGCGGCCGGAAACAACTGACATGGTTCCCTTCTGGAAATATTTGCTGATAAATTCGGCGGTTGAACGCCAGGCGACACAGTCTATGAAGTCGGTCTGCTTTTCATTGCTGTCTTTGCCGGAAAAATCACGGTCAACAGCCAGGGTGAATGACGCAACAGGAGTCTGTGTCTGAGTGTATCTGAGTTCAGGGTCACGGACCAGACGGCCCATAATTACGATATGATTAAGCATATCTTCACCTTACTCAGCTCTCATGGTTATCAGACGACGCATGATTCCGTCGGTGATGCCGAGGATACGATCCAACTCTGCGGGAAGCTCGGGTCCGCTGGTGAACTTCATGAGAACATAATAGCCCTCTGAAAGATAATCGATTTCATAAGCGAGCTTGCGCTTGCCCATCTCCTCGAGCTCTTCCAGTGTGCCGTTTGCCTCAACAAGTGACTTGAACTTCTCTACAACAGCGGCTGTCTGCTCTTCTGTGTAGTTGGGGTTGATGATGTACATTACTTCGTACTTTTCGCTTGCCTTTGCCATATTTGCACCTCCTTCTGGTCTTTGGCCCCCGCTCGCTGACGGGAGCAAGGAAATATACCCGCTCATCGGCAGGCTTATTTATTATATTTATTTTAATTGGATTGTCAAGTCTTTTTCTTGCATGTGGACGAAATGTTCAATGACTGCTGACCTATGTATATTTAAGCGGGGTGCCGGACGGCACCCCGTGTTAGTTTTGGCTGATTTGAGATTGGAAGATTTATGATTCTGGATTTATCCACAAAGCAGGGCGAACACAGCCACTATCATTGCTGACATCGCCATCATAATAGTAGACCGATCCGACAGCGTTGAAATACGCGGGCTCGGCAATGTGCATTAATAATATTGCATTTTGAATGATTTTATAGTATATTATCATTCAAGGAGATGATCATATGACTACTGTTACGCTTCGTTTTGATGACGAAACAAAAGAGCAGCTCGACGAAATGGTTGCCGAAATGGGAATGAATTTGACGACTTTCTTTATGATATATGCCAAAAAATCGCTTCGCGACCGCTGCATTCCATTTGAAATTACCGCGCCGGTTCCCAATGCCGAAACCCGCGCTGCACTTGCTGAGGTTGCTGACATGAAGCTGCATCCTGAGAACTATAAGGGCTACACCGATGTGGACGAAATGTTTAGGGAACTGCTGGCGTAATGTATACCGTCAAGAATACTTCGCAGTTCAAAAAGGATCTCAAGCTGATGCAAAAGCAGGGCAAGGATATTTCAATGCTCGCCAATGTTGTAAAAAAACTTGCTGCGGGCGAAGAGCTTGATCCTAAATTTCGTGATCACGCTCTTACCGGCAATTTTCTTGGCTGCCGTGAATGCCATATTGCGCCTGACTTGCTGCTTATATATGAAATTTCCGGAGAACAGCTGTATTTATATCTCACCAGAACCGGTTCTCACAGCAGTTTATTCCAAAAGTAAAATTTGCTAATTAAACGGGGTGCCATCCGGCACCCCGTGTTTTAGCTTTAGATGATTTTATATTTTATTTGTTCAGTATTCCGCTTGCCTTAATTGCCTCGGCGGCTGCCAGGATTTCCTCCTCGGTGCGGACAAGGGCCATTCGCACATGGCCTTCACCGGAGGGGCCGAAGGCTGAGCCCGGAGTTACGACAACACCGGTTTTGTCCAGCAGCTCCATTACAAACTCCGTGCTGTTGGTAAATCCCGCGGGGAGCTCGGGCCAGAGGAACATCGTCGCCTCGCAGGGGGTAATGTTCCAGCCCGCCTTTGCAAACTCGCTGCAGAGCACGTCGCGGCGGCACTGATAGGCGTTTCTCGTCTGCCTGACGCACTCCTGGTCACCCGTAAGGGCTGCGACAGCTGCCTTCTGGATGGGGATAAACATGCCATAGTCGATGTTGGACTTGAGCAGAGACAGCATTCTGACAACCTCCGGGTTGCCAACGCAGAAACCGACTCGTGCGCCGGCCATTCCGTAGGTCTTTGAAAGAGAGTTGAACTCAACGCCAACATCAATGGCTCCTTCAAAGGCAAGGAAGCTGCCGGTGGTCTTCCCGTCAAACACAAGTTCGCTATAGGCATTGTCGTGAAGGACGATTATATCGTGCTTTTTGGCAAAGGCGATTAGCTCATGGTACCATGAGTCAGGAGCAAGGACTGTTGTGGGGTTATTTGGATAGGAGACGATCATGAGCTTGGCCCTGTCAGCCACATCGTCAGGGATTTCGGAAAAGTCGATCAGGTAGTTATTCTCCGGGCGCATCTGCATATAATGAATCTCGGCGCCGGCGATATTGGGCCCGTCTGAAAATACCGGGTAGCATGGGTCCGGGACAAGAATAACGTCGCCTTCGTCAGCAATCGCTAGGGCTATATGGCCAAGGCCATCCTGGGAGCCGAGAAGGGACTGAACCATCGTGTCAGGGTCAAGGGTTACGCCGTAACGCCTTTTATACCAGACGGCAACCGCATTGCGAAGCTCCGTTGTATCGGCTATTGCGTATTCATAGTTCTTTCTGTCAGCCGCAGCGGCGACGAGGGTATCGATTATGAAATCCGCCGGCGGAATATTGGGTGAACCAACACTGAAGTCTATTACCGGAAGGCCCTTTGCTCTTCTTTCGGCCTTCATGGCGGCAAGGGTCGTGAATATATTAACGCCGAACTTATCCATTCTCTTTGCAAACTGCATAACTTATCAACTCCCCGTTTAAACGTTGATTAAGAGTATACCACAAAAAAGGAGATGCGTAAACGCATCTCCTTAATTTTGTGATATTTCCGGGAATTACTTCTTTGCAAGGCCCTTCTGGCGTGCATACTCTGCTGCGCCAAGTGCTCCCATAAGCTGCGGGTCGGTCTTCAGGTTAACAACCTTCAGCTTGAGAACATGCTCAATTGCCTCTTTAAGACCATCGTTCTTTGCGCAGCCGCCCGTCAGAGTGATGGAGTCTGTTGCGCCGGCCTTCTTCGCCATTACGAAGCAGCGCTTTGCAACTGCCATTTCAATGCCCGCGGCGATCTCGTCCATGGGCTTGCCTTCGCCAACCAGTGTTATAACCTCAGACTCGGCAAAAACTGTGCACTGAGCGGTGATAGGAATGACATTCTTGGCGGTAAGGCTGAGCTTTGAGAACTCAGGCAGCTCCATCTCGAAGGAACGAGCCATTGCCTCGAAGAAGCGGCCTGTTCCGGCGGAGCACTTGTCGTTCATGGCGAAGTTCTTAACTGTTCCGTCTGTGTCTATTGAAATGCCCTTAACGTCCTGGCCGCCGATGTCTATAATCGCCTTTACGCTGGGGTCTGTTACGTGAACGCCCATAGCGTGGCAGGAGATTTCGGAGATGTTTTCATCTGCGAAGGGAACCTTGTTGCGGCCGTAGCCTGTTCCTATGAGATATGCCAGATCCTTGGAGCTTGCAATGCCGGCCTGCTTGCAGACCTCTTCCATTGCTGCAATTGCAGACTGCTCTGAGTTGATCTTGCTGCGGATTGTTGTGTCGGCTACCATCTTGCCGGTCTCGTCAAGTATAACTGCCTTTGTGTAGGTTGAGCCTACGTCGCAGCCGCCAAAATATTTCATCGTTTATTCCCCTTTTTTGTAAACTGATTCGTAATCGTACTTAGGATACTTGTTGATGTCATAATCCTTCTTCAAGGTGTCCTTGCGGTCCATGTTGTCATAGTGCTTTTTGAGGAAGGGCTCTACAACATAGAACATGAGCTTACCGTCAAGGTCGAAGAAGAATATTGAGAACAGAACGGCAAAAACGCCAAACAGAACGCCAAATATCTTAAGGAATACTTTGAATATTGCGCCGCCTACCGAGCACTTTGTGCTCTTCTTGCATTTTTTGCATTTCATATGTTTGTTCCTCCCAATTACCATGTCATGGTATCGTCAAAGTCAAGCAGTGACGGATCCAGAGGCTCTTCATGCATAACCGTTGACATATAGTCGTTAATCATGCGGCGGATTTCGGCACGGGAAACCGTGCGGCTGTCAGGCAGAGCATGAGGAATCCAGAACGCGTTGATGTTTCTCTTGCGGAACTCGTCTTCAAACAGGCCGTGAACGCCCTGCATACCCTTGCACTGGAGCTGGTCATACATAGCGACCATGTCGCAGTTGAAGCGCTTCATATACTCCCAAAGCTCGAAGATGTGGTGCATACCACCGACTGCCATACGGCGCATCGGAGCCCACATATGATACTGAGCCATGTCGTCAAGGCAGTGCTCATATGTATCGGTGCGGATCTGCATATCGAACATGAGAGAGTCCATGTTAATAACAACCTGGAGACCCCAGCAGTTATATGCCCATGTGCACCAGTTGGAGTAATAAAGCGGTGCGCAGGACCAGGCGATAACTCTGTGGCGAGTGTCCGGGAAGGGCTTTATCTTCTTGCTTACGCATTTTTCCATTATCGGGCGAACCTTGGCGTCAACCTCATGCCAGATTTTCCAGTCGCCATACTGTGACTGATAAATGCGGTAGAGAGCCTGGGCAACGCCGTTAATCGGATAGTAGTCGGTGTGGGCAATAACATCCCACTTTTCCCACTCGAAGGCCTGCAGCTGGTTCTGGGCCTCAAGGCGGGTTACCAGCTTGTCCCAGCTGAACGGGATGCCATACTGCTCCTCGATAAACTTCCAGGTCTGTTCGATTTCCTTTACGCAGTACTTCTTTACCAGCGGATCATCAAAGCGCATAGGCATCGGAAGAGCGTAAAGCGGCTTGTCATAGAACCAGTCCTGAAGAATTGAGGTTGAAACGGAAGCATCGCAGGCTTCGTTAGCGGTTACAATTGCGGGGCAGTAATCCGGCATATCGTCAAGGACGAAGAGTCCGGCCTCAGCCTGGCACATTGGGCACGGGTCACCGGGAAGACCGATTGACTGAACTGCGTCGATATAGTTATGGACGGTGTGGCTGTTAACATGGCAGGTTACGAAGTAAGGAATCATCTCGAGAGGAATGGCTTCGAGCTCGCCGTCCCACGGATAGAAGATGCCGCCCCACACGGTCTCGTTGATACCGATGCAGTGCTTATAATACTCGTTCTGCTTGCCGCCGTGAAGACGTGTGTCTGCGCGGAACATGCCCATAAACTGCTTGATTGTTGAGGCGGTCATGCCTCTGTAGTGCCACGGCGAAGCTCTCAGAGCCTCTCCGCGGAGGCCTTCCATGCCGCGGTCATACCAATGGAGAACAGGAAGATATGTCTGGCCAACCCAGCGATATCTCCAAACGCCCTTGGCAAAGTCGAGAAGTGTTCCGTAGCGGCAAATATCCATTACCATCTGGACATAGTTATAGCCCCAGACATGGATGAAGTAATACATCGTGTCCTTGATGCCACGCCACTCACGGTGCTTATAAAGACCTGTTTTGTCTATATAGAGGTCACCAAGACGGCGCTCGCCGACCGGCTTGCCATATACAAAATCATGAAGTGCTTTTTTCATATCTGCCATGATTATTTGCCCTCCTGAATCTGCTTGATTTCTATGCTCTCAACGAAGGCCTGGAAGCGTGTACGGAGCTGGCCGGAGGCGGAGTTGATATACTCCTTCTCAATTGAGCACACCGGGATGCCAAAGTCACGGTTCATAACGACCGTGTCAATGACACGCTCATAGCTCCAGTATTCGCAGAACTTGTTGGAAGCAACAATGAGTCCATCCGCCTTATATTCCTTGCACAGGTCCGCAAGGCGCTGCTTTCTCTGGCGCATTTCGTCCTGCGGCATAAAGCGCGGGCAGTTGGATGTTTCGAGATAGTGTCTCGCAATCGCTTCCAGAGGCTTCTCGCCTTCCTTAACGGTTATGGGAACACGGCTTTCAACGGCGCCATAGCAATAACGGTCACATACAACGAGTGCTCCGCAGCCTTCAATAAGCTTTGTGAAGTCAGGGTCATCGTTTTCGGAGCCGGCAAGAACAACCTTGCAGCGGTAGTTCTTTCTGCTGTCCGGCTTGCGGGTCTTGAGTTCTTCGGCAGTCTCTCTGAGGAGCGGAAGGATTTTGTCCTTCGGGCAAACCTCGCTGACGAGCTGAATAACATGGAACTCATAGCCGGTAATTGTGGGATTGTCCAGCTTGCGGTAATCGCCGATTTCGTTGACGACGGCGCATACCTCGTTGTGAAGGTCAATGGCCTTCAGGAGAGCTTCGTCTGATGTGTCAATTCCGAAGTGCTCCTTCAGCTGGTCAAGCACATGGTACTGCAGCTGATCGCGGAAATAGTCGTAGCTTATCGCGTTGTTTTTGAACGGAACGTCGGTAAACTCGCAGAAAAAGTCAGGATTCTGGATGATGTTCATATCGTCGACAGAATCGAGATGCTTCTGCTGCAGGTGCTCCTGGAAGCGGCAGGTTCCCGTGCAGGTCTCGGTAGCCATCTGGGCATCGAGGAAGTTGAAGCCTCCCTCAAGGGCGCGCTCCATAAGGGAACGGGCATAGTGGCATACGCGGGATGACAGGTAATATGTCGCGATATCAGGGGAAGTGCAGCGCGGAGCTCTCAGGCGGACAGCGAAGCAGCCGTCGAGATCGAGAAGTGTTTCAGGCATGAAGTAGCACGTATAGCCGACAGCGCGTCTGCCTTCAGCTTTTGCCTGCTGAACCAGCTCGTTGTTAGCTTCCTGAAGCAGATTCTCAAAGTAAATGAGATGCTTTAGGTCTTTCAATTAAATACCCCCCATTTGTTTATATATAAGGTAATGACACCTATATCACCGATATAATTTTATCAAACTGTCAGTTTATTGTCAATTAACATTATGGCTGTTTTTCGGCAAACTGCCCGTCAATTTGCGTGCTTTTCATTAGACATTTTTCGCCCTTTTGTATAAAGCATCTTTAAAACCATCAGCCGCTGCGCTTTATAAGGCCGCAGCGGCTGAGAATTATGCAAAGTATTTTTCTATTTCTATCTGTGTTTTCCCGGCGCGGCCCGAAATCATTTCGCTCCGTCCGCCTCCGCGGCCGCCGATTGCTTCGTTGATGGATTTGGCCTGCGCCCGAAGGTCAACATGAGCGCTGCCGATTATATACTGCCAGGCTCCCGCTCCGTCAGGTGAAAACACTGCCGCCATTCCTCCGCATTTGGGAACAAGCATGTTAACAAGCTCACGGCGGGCGCTTTCGCTTTTTATGTCTGCGAAAACGCAGATGTTTCCTTCGGTCCGCTCCGCCCGGTCGGCATATGTCCCGGCCATTATGTGCTCTGCTGAGGCGAGGGCTTCTTTATATCCGTCTCTGTCGGCCAGGAGTCTTTCAACCGCGGGGTACACATCGTCCCTTTTTGCTGAGAGCAGGGCGGATATGCCGCTGATTTGCGAGAGCATTTCGTTAACCCGGTCCAGCGCGTCAAGGCCGCAGACCATATTTGCTCTGGTTCCGCCTCTGTGCTTTTCGGAAGACAGGAATTTTATGAAGCCAACCTCACCCGTCCGCTCAACATGGGGCGCACAGCAGGCGCAGGTATCGATCCCCTCTATTTCCACGATACGGACATTTTCCTTAAGGTCGAGCTTTGAGCGGTACTGTAGCTTCTCAAGCTCCGTGCTGTTCGGGAAATATGTTTTGACCGGAACATTGCTTCTTACCGCCTCGTTCGCAAGCCCTTCCACTTTGGAAAGTTCATCTGCCGAAAGCTCACCCGATATATCTATGGTTACGAATTCAGCTCCCATGTGAAAGCCGACATTTTCGTAGCCATAAAGGGAGTGGATTATTCCCGAGACGATGTGCTCGCCGGAATGGTTCTGCATGCGTCTGCGGCGCTGATCCTCGTCTATGCAGCAGGTATACACTTTGCCTGGTTCAAGGCTTCCGGCGGCATGGTGGAATATGATTCCGTCCTTTTCGAAGACCGAGTCAACCCTTACTGAGCCTATCAAGCCTGTGTCAGGCTGCTGGCCGCCTCCACCGGGGAAGAACGCGGTTTTGTCAAGCACAACAAGCCATCCGTCATTTTCGGCAGTGCACTCAAGGACCTTAGCATCAAAGGAAAATATATGGCTGTCTTTATAGTACAGCTTTTCAGTCATAATTAATCACTCTGACTCTGAGGACGTTTTCCATGCCGCTCATCGCGGCAATAATTTCAGGAGAGAGCTTGGCGCCCAGGTCTACCATCGTATACGCATAGTCGCCGCGAGGCTTGTTTATCATGTGCTCGACGTTTATGTTGCTGTCGGAAATAAAGTCGAGTATCCTGGTGAGCATTCTCGGAACATTGCGGTGGATAACGCACAGTCTGCATACGCCCATTCTTGCAAGGCTGGTATTCGGAAGGTTTACGGAGTTGGTTATATTGCCGTTTTCAATGTAATCATACAACTCCGCAGCCGCCATTTCCGCGCAGCGCTCCTCGCTCTCCGGCGTGCAGGCGCCCAGGTGCGGCAGAGCTATTACATTTGGGGCCTTAAGGATTGTTTCGTTGGGGAAATCCGTTACATATTTTGCCACCATCCCCGACTCCAGCGCCCTCGTCATTGCAAGGTCGTCAACGACCTCCGCCCGGGACTCGTTTACAATTCTCATGCCGCGCTTCATTTTTGCAAAGGCATCGTCGTTGAACATATGCGCTGTGGCATCGTTATATGGGACGTTTATGCTGATATAATCAGAGGCCATGTATATCTCGTCAACCGTGTCAACACGCTTTACCTCACGGCTTATGCGCCACGCCGCGTCAACGGAAATAAACGGGTCATAGCCAAGAACAGTCATGCCCAGCTCAATGGCGATGTTGGCAACAAGGGCTCCCGTTGCGCCAAGACCCATAACGCCGATTGTCTTGCCCATAAGCTCCGGACCTGCGAATTTGCTTTTGCCCTTTTCAACAAGAACCGGAATATCCTCGCCCCGGTCTGCAATCGACTTTACATAGTCTATGCTGCCAAGGACATCGCGGGAGGCCATAACGAGCTCCATAATAACCTGCTCCTTAACCGCCTCAGCGTTTGCTCCGGGGCTGTTAAAAACAACTATTCCCTGCTCGGTGCACTTATCAACAGGGATATTGTTGTAGCCCGCTCCCGCTCTGCCAATGGCGATGAGCTCAGGGTTAAATTCCGTTTCGTGCAGGTCAGCGCTGCGGATAAGGAGTGCATCAGCATTTTCCACATACGGCCCAACCTGAACACCGCGTCTTGTAAGATAGCCTATCCCCTTTGCGGAGATGCTGTTCATTATTTTTACCTTATGCATTGTATGTCTCGAACTCCTTCATATATTCTGCAAGCGCTTCAGCGCCCTCCATTGGCATTGCGTTATAAAGAGACGCCCTTATTCCGCCCGTTATTCTGTGGCCCTTAAGATTAACCATTCCCTTTTCAGCGGCCCCTTTAATGAATTCTGCGTCCTTTTCAGGGCTGCCGGTTGAGAAGGTTATGTTCATGTCGCTGCGTGAATCCTTCTGCGCATGAGGGACATACAGACCTGACTCATCGAGGACATCATAAATTTTCTTTGCCCGTTCACGCTTTAGCTGCTCCATGCCTTCAACTCCGCCCTGCTTTGCAAGCCATTCAAGCTCAAGGCCCAGCATATAAATACACCAGCAGGGAGGCGTGTTAAGCATGGAATCATTTTCTATCATTGTCTTATAGCTCATCACCTGCGGAGTATACGGCAGTTCATTGCCGGCAAGAGATTTGTCTATAATAACAACCGTAAGTCCCGCAGGGGCCATGTTCTTCTGGGCGCCGGCATATATAAGACCATATTTTGAAACATCAACCGGTCTTGAGAGAATGTCGGAGGACATGTCGCACACCAGCGGTGCATCCGTTTTGGGGGTGTATCCCCACTCGGTGCCGTAAATTGTGTTGTTGGCGCAGTAATAGAAATATTTTGCTCCCGGAGTTAACTGCAGCTCATCCTGCTTCGGGATGCGGCAGTGGTCAGGCGCTGAAGAAAAGGAAAGGTTAACCTCTCCGTATTTCTGCGCCTCTTTATATGCCTTGTTGGAAAAGTTTCCGGTTACGGCATAGTCGGCGCATCCGTTTTGAAGAAGATTCATCGGGATGGCGGCGAACTGCAGAGTTGCCCCGCCCTGGAGAAAAAGTATTTCATGGCTCTCAGGAACATGCATAATTTCTCTGAGACTCTGCTTGGTATCGTCAAATATTTTTTTATAAACGGCGCTGCGGTGGCTCATTTCCATAACGCTCATGCCGCTGCCGTTATAGTTCATCAGCTCGGCCTGTGCCTTTTTCAGCACCTCTTCGGGCATTATGGACGGGCCGGCTGCGAAATTATATACTCTGCTCTCTGTCATACAACTTCACCTTTCAAACCGTTTCCATCAACGGCGGTTATTTTTACATCAAGAATTTTATTTCTCAGTCCCGTTCCGGGGACGGATACAAGAACATACGTGTCGCTGTGGCCGGTGCAGAGGCCGTCCTTCTCCGTTTCAAAAAGCACGGGGAGTGTCTGTCCGACGCTATCATTAAGAAAGCTCTGGTGCATTGCGTCGGCAATTTTCTTCGCTCTCTCCGCCCGCTGTGACTTTACGGCGTTGGTGCACTGATCCGGCATTTTGTCAGCCGGAGTACCGGGCCTACGGGAGTATGGAAATATATGCATCGCCGAAAAGGCGCACTCCTGAATAAATTCAAGGGTATTTGCAAAATCCTCCTCCGTTTCCCCGGGGAAGCCCGTTATCAGGTCACAGGTTATGGCGCAGCCCGGGAAGTATTTCCGGAGCATTTTTACCGCCGAGAGGAAAAACGCCGTGTCATATTTCCGGTTCATCGCCTTGAGGGTCCTGTCGCACCCGGACTGGAGAGACAAATGAAAATGCCTGCAAAGCTTTCCGGTTCCTGCAAGCTCAGCGCAGAAGTCCTCCGTTATAACCGTCGGCTCCAGAGAGCCGAGGCGAATTCGCATCTCACCCGAAGCCTCCGCGCAGGCAGTAATAACATCCTTCAGGCCGGGCCTTCCCGGCAGATCCGCGCCATAGGAGGCTACCTCAATCCCAGTAAGAACGAGCTCCATGTAGCCTTTGGAAGCAAGCTCCGCTGTCTGCCGGGCCGCCTCATCCATCGGGAGGCTTCTGAGCCGGCCGCGGGTATATGGTATAATGCAATAGGAGCAAAAGTTAACGCAGCCGTCCTGAATTTTGAGCATAGCTCTGGTTCTTCCGTTGACGGCGCCTGCGGAAAGACGTTCAAAATCCCGCCGCTTAAATGGGTCCTCAAGCTTCCTTGTACCCTTGCCTGATGTGGCCGCCTTTTCAAGCGCCTGAATAAATTCCAGCCTGTCTCCGGTGCCGTAAACGACAGTGGCCCCGGCCTCTTCCGCTTCATCAGGGCTGAGCTGTGAATAGCAGCCGCACACTCCGGCAACTGCGCCGGGATTTTCATCCACAAGGTGTCTTATCGTCTGGCGGGACTTTCTCCCGCTCTCCGCCGTTACAGCGCAGGTATTAACGATGACAATATCCGCCGGAGACGCGTCATCAACGGGAGCATGCCCCCGCTTTTTCAGTTCGGTTTCCATAGCCTGCGTTTCATATTGATTTACTTTGCAGCCCAAAGTGGCTATAATATAATGCATAGAATAAATTTCTCCGGTAGGTGACTAAATGGAACATTATCTTGATAACTCAGCAACGACCAGGGTATGCCCCGAGGCTGCAGAAGCTGCCGTTAGGGCGATGACCGAGGTATACGGCAACCCGGCTTCAACTCACACGAAGGGCCGTGAAGCGGCAAAGCTGCTTGAAGCTTCCAGAAAAAAGGTCGCTTCAGCCCTGGGCTGCGCGCCTCAGGAGCTTGTTTTTACATCCTGTGGGTCTGAAAGTGACAACTGGGCCATAATAAACGGTGCTGAATATATGAAGCACCGCGGAAGGCATATAATCAGCTCAGCCGTGGAGCATGACGCCGTCAGAAAATCTCTGGACGAGCTTGAGTCCCGGGGCTTTGAGGTAACCAGGCTGATGCCTGACTCCACCGGGGCAATATCCCCGGAGTCTGTTAAAGCCGCGCTGAGGGATGACACCGTGCTTGTTTCACTGATGCTCGTAAACAATGAAACCGGCGCCGTTACAGATATCCACGCTGTTTCGGAGATACTGAAGGGTTCGTCTTCCCGCGCTCTTCTTCACACAGACGCCGTTCAGGCGTTTATGAAGGTCCCGTTTAAAGCTTCAACGCTCGGCGCTGACATGATAAGCATAAGCGGCCACAAGATTCACGCGCCCAAGGGTATCGGTGCATTATATATCAAAAAGGGCATTAATATCAAGCCTTTTATAGTTGGAGGAGGTCAGGAATCAGGCAGAAGGGCCGGGACTGAGGCAATGCCTCAAATTGCAGCCTTTGCAGCCGCCTGCGATTTTGCCGGCAAGGGACTTTTGAAAGACGTCGAAGCCATGCGGTCGCTGAAGAATTACGCTGTTTCCGCCTTAACCTCCGCAATACCGGAGCTTAAGTATATTGAAACAGGCGCACCGCACATTCTGAGCATCTCCATGCCCGGCTGGCGCAGTGAGGTTCTAATGAATTATCTTGAAGCCAAAGAAATTTACGTGTCAAAAAGCTCCGCCTGCAAAAAAGGTGGGCGGAGCCATGTTCTTGAAGCCATTGGGCTTCCGGCAGATGTTATTGACGGAGCGCTCAGAATCGGCATTTCGAGATTTTCAACGTCTGATGATATAGACGCGCTGGTCTGTGGACTATCCGAGGCGAGGAAGATGCTGTCTCACCGCTGATTTTCTTTTGCCGGAGCAGACGAGTTGCCTGCTTTGGCATCAGCCCCTGCCTTGCGCTCTGTCTGCTTCCGGCCGGCGGGCTGCGTTACAGCTTCCTTTTTCCGGTGAACCTCTCGTGTCGCAGGGTCGATATAGTCAAGGTGTTCATACGCCTCAGCATCCATTGGAAGGTCACTGCGCTTGAGCTTTTTGTCTATCATCGTGCAAACCAGGGTATAAATTGAGACCCAGACAGGAACGCCGAGAACCATTCCCCAGAAGCCGAAGAGTCCCGCGCCAAGAATTATTGAGAACATAATCCAAAAGCCGTTTATGCCAACAGAATTGCCGAGTATCTTGGGGCCGATTATGTTTCCGTCAATCTGCTGAAGGATAACGCAGAATATGGCAAAAATCAACGCCTTGAAGGGGTTAATCATTAAAACTATAATCGTGCAGGGAACAGCGCCGATTACCGGGCCAAAGAAGGGAATTATATTGGTAACGCCCACTATTGCGCTAAGCAGCAACGCATATGGCATGCCGAGAATTGCGCAGGTTATATAGCAAATAATGGCGATTATGAGCGAGTCTAGCAGCTTGCCTGAAAGAAAGCTCATGAAGGTATCGTCAACAAATGCCACCCCATCCCGGATTTTTTCAGCCGCTTCTATTGTAAAAATACTGTAGAGTATTTTTCTCGCCCAGGCTCCGGCCTTTTCGTAGTTGCTGAGCAGATAAGCAGAGACAATTATGCCTATAATCAGGTTGTAAAGGCTACGCAGAACGTAATATACTCCGGTTGTAAGGTTTGCCACAAAGCTTCCCACTGACGGGAGCACCGATGTTTTGACGAAGTTGATTATGGATTCATTTATGTTGCCGAAGAACCTGGTGACATATTCCTCAATCATCGGATAGTCAGCCAGCAGCTTTTCCGCCCAATCCGTAAGTCTTTCGGCATAGGTGGTGCTGTTGTTAACAAGCATTTCCACGCTGGAATAGAGTTGCGGGATAACGAGCATAACCAGCGCTGCCAGCAAAGCCAGAAAAACTATCTCGCATATAATTATCGCGATGGTTCTCGGCCATTTGCTTTTCTGCTTTTTGGAACGTTTTCTGAAGAAGCGCTCAAGACGCTTAAGCAGAGGAAGCAACAGATATGTTATAACAAAGCCCCAGATAAACGGGGAAAGGATTCTGCCAAGCCTTCCGAGAAAAGCCCCGATGGTCGGAATATAGCGCAGCAACATATAGAAAACTATTGATGCCGCAACAACGCAAAACGCTGTGACACCCCAGTATAGATATTTTTTGTCCCATTTAAAAAGTCTGCGCATTTATAATCTTCCCCGAAATAAAATTTCGCCTTATATTTTACTATCTGCTTTTTGGCCCGTCAACATATAATTTTAAAATTAAATGTTGAAAACTCTGTTGAAAATGTTTAAGTGTCCCATGTTTACTGAGGTTTTCGGACCGGCACTTATCAACATTTGCGTAAAGAAGGAGACCGTCATGAGGAAAGAATCTCCCCGCGCCGTTAAATTAATACTTCTCCTGGCAGCGGCTGCGGCTGTTGCTTTGTGCTTCGACATATTCCTGCTAGCCGGTGACTTTGGCCGGTCTTCCGGCTCTGCCGCTCCCGCTTCGGTTCAAACTCCGGCTGAATCCGTGGATACTGTGGCCGAGGTGCCTGCCGAGGCAGAGCATGCAGAGCATGTTTTTGAAAACGGCGTATGCGCCCTGTGCGGATATGTCTGCCCACACAGTGAACATTCTCCGGACTCCGGGCAGTGTCTTGAATGCGGCAGCCTCGTCGGCCACACATATCTGGACCTCAGGTGCACGCAATGCGGCCACGAAATGGAAATTGTCTCTCAGCCCATCCCGATAGAAATGTTTGACTCCGACGGCAGCACCGGCAGCCGTATTGTTGAGATTTCATATGAAACACAGAATTATTATTCTCCCGATGGGCAGACCTATGTTAAAAAAATGTGTGTTTATCTCCCGGCAGGCTATTCAGAGAGCAGGCAATATAATGTTTTGTTGCTGCTTCACGGCTACGGCGGAGATGAAAATTACTGGTTCGGTGAGGACGGGCAGTGGTACTCATATCCCGAAACAGGGGAAACGCCCCTTGTCTACCCCGCAATAATGCTGGACAATATGATTGCGCAGGGCATTTGTGAGCCGCTTATTGTCGTTTCGCCGACATATTATCTAACAGACGATGAGCGCGGGTGGGCGGAAAGCACAGCGCGGTCGGTAATTCAGTTCCGTTCCGAGCTGGCAAACGATATTCTCCCCTGTCTGGCAGACACCTTCAGTACTTACGCGGCCGGCTCAGATCACGCTTCCCTCGTTGCTGCCAGGGATCATTTTGGCTTCATGGGAGCCAGCTTCGGGTCAATAATCGCTGTAAGCGCCGCAATGGGCTTTAATTTTGACCTGTTCGGCTGGTACGGGTTTATCTCCGGCTATGAAACTGAAAACTGGTATTTAAACGAGCTGATGAGCAACGCGCAGTGGGAAGGGCTCAGTGCCGACCTTATATATATCAGCACCGGTGACAATGACATCATGCGCACCGATACTCTCAATGGCCGCGCCGCTCTGGCATCAATGCCGCATATTGACCCGGAGAGAATTATTTTCTCAGAGCAGGAGGACTGCATTCACGAGGGCCGGCTTTGGACAAATGGACTTTATAACTGCGCCCAACTGTTTTTTACGAACATGTCTTGAAATTTACATAATTTAGTTGTATATTAATTTACGTATATTATTATGCAGAGGGATGCTCTGCATAAAAGGAGAAAGGATATTTCCCTATGGACAGTCATGAAAAGAACTCTCTCTTCCGCGAAAAAAGCATTGAAAGAATTTCCTCGCCGGAGGATTTGAACGATTATGTCCGCGTTACCAATCCCGGAGTCTGGATGATTCTCATCGCCGTTGTCGTTCTGCTTGCCGGCTTCTGCGTGTGGGGTGTTTTTGGCCACCTCACCAGCACCATACAGGCAGTTTGCGTGGATGAAAACGGTTCATCCGTCTGCTACATTGCCGAAGACGATGCTTCCCGTGTAAAGGCCGGAATGTCCGTTAAGATTGGAGACGGTGAATACACCGTTGAGTCCGTCTCGGGCGATCCGGTTTCGGTTGATGAGCTTTCAGAATATGCGCAGCACGTCGGAGGCTTTGAAGACGGCGAGTGGATTGCCGCCGTTTCAATAAGCGGCGGCCCGCAGGAATCTGACGTTACAGCCGCGCAGATTGTTATCGACGATGTTAATCCGATTTCCTTTGTTCTGAACTGAGGTTGAATTATGGCTCAGGAAAAGAAGAAAATTAAGCAGCCCGTAAAAGCGGGCTATGCAAAGGTTCCGGTTGTAATGCAGATGGAGGCTCTGGAGTGCGGAGCCGCCTGCCTTGCAATGGTCCTTGCGTATTATGAAAAATGGGTTCCACTGGAGCAGGTCCGCATTGACTGCGGTGTCTCTAGAGACGGTTCAAATGCCGGCAACATTCTTAAGGCCGCGAGAAACTATGGCATGGAGGCGGTCGGCTACCGTCTTGAGCCGGATGAGGTAAAGCAGACCTGCTCCTTCCCGGCAATTATTCACTGGAACTTCAACCATTTTGTTGTTCTGTGCGGCTTCAAGGGCAATAAGGTTATTATTAATGACCCGGGAAACGGCACCCAGGCAATCGACATGGAGACCTTCGACCGCTCCTTCACAGGCATTTGCCTGACGTTTGCCCCCGGTGAAAGCTTCCAGCCCGGTGGCAAAAAGAAGAGTGTTCTCGATTTTGCAAAGAAGCGCCTGCAGGGAACGGGCACGGCCGTAACCTTTGTCGTCATCACAACACTTATTGCCTCGCTGATGGGAATAATCAATGCCGGCTTCACCCGCATGTTTGTTGACCGGCTGCTTACTCATGAAAACCCTGAATGGTTCATGCCGTTTATAATCGCCCTGTCCGTAATTACGCTGATACAGTTTATTGTCTCATATGTTCAGTGCATTTACTCCGTTAAGCTGAACGGAAAAATGGCGATTATAGGCTCATCCACATATATGTGGAAGGTCCTGCGGATGCCGATTGAATTCTTCTCCCAGCGTCAGGCCGGCGACATTCAGCAACGCCAGCAGACAAACGCCAGCATTGCGGAAGTGCTTGTTAACACGTTCGCACCGCTTGTTCTCAACTCGATAATGATGATATTTTATCTTGTTGTTATGCTGCGCTACAGCCCGCTGCTTACTTTAATCGGCGTTTCCTCCATATTTATCAACATGTTTGTTGCGCGGATCGTCTCCAACAAGAGAATTAATATAACCCGCGTTCAGTCCCGCGACTCCGGCAAGCTTGCATCATCAACCGTCTCCGGCATAGAGATGATTGAAACAATCAAGGCGGCCGGCGCTGAAAACGGATATTTTGAAAAGTGGGCCGGCTATCAGGCAGGCGTTAATACCCAGAATGTCCGCTATGCGAAAATAAACCAGATGCTTGGTGTCGTCCCCAACATTGTTTCAGATATAACGGCATCCGCTGTTCTCATCGTCGGTGTTTACCTTATCATGTGCGGCAAGTTCATGCCCGGCATGGTAATGGCCTTCCAGTCATTCCTGAGCTCCTTCACCGCCCCCGCCAAATCTCTCATTGAATCCGGGCAGACAATTCAGGAGATGCGCACCAACATGGAGCGTATTGAAGACGTTATGGAGTATCCCGATGACCCGAACTACAATGATGCTCCCCCGTCTGATGACGTATCCTATGACAAGCTGAGCGGCGCTCTTGAAATGAACCATGTAACCTTCGGCTATTCAAGGCTCGCTCCTCCGCTGATACATGACTTTTCAATTTCTCTCAAGCCCGGTTCCAGAGTCGCCTTCGTCGGCTTTTCAGGCTGCGGCAAAAGCACTCTTGCAAAGCTTATTTCCGGCCTTTATAACCCTTGGTCCGGTTCAATAACATATGACGGGCGGACCATAAGCGAAATCGACCGCTCAGTGTTTACCGGATCCCTCGCCGTTGTTGACCAGGATATAATTCTGTTTGAAGACACTATCGCGAACAACATTAAGATGTGGGACAATTCCATTGAGGACTTTGAAATGATTCTCGCCGCCCGTGACGCCCAGATTCACGAGGATATCATGAAGCGCGACGGAGGATATAATTACAAGCTCATTGAAGGCGGTCGTGACTTCTCAGGCGGTCAGCGGCAGCGCATTGAGATTGCCCGTGTCCTTGCTCAGGATCCGACAATAATAATTCTTGACGAGGCGACCTCCGCTCTTGACGCAAAGACGGAATATGAAGTCGTTAATGCAATCAAGGAGCGTGGAATTACCTGCATTGTTGTGGCACATAGGCTTTCGACAATCCGTGACTGCGACGAGATAGTTGTTCTTGACCACGGAAATGTTGTTGAGCGCGGAACGCACGAGCAGCTGTACGCAAACGGTGGTTTGTATACTCAGCTCGTTACTGACGAATGATTGGAGGGATGATTCATGGGTTGGTTTGATGAGCAAATAAAAGAACGCAAAAAGCTCGATGATGAAATCTTTTCAGATTCGTTTGTTGAAATGGCCGGCGCCATTATGGGAGAGAAGGTGCTCAACGCCCTTAAGGACCAGCGCGTCCGGATTAAGGACTCCATCGATGAGATTTTAAAATATTACCACGTAAAATCCAGAGACATTCCCGACAGCATTACAGATGTTAACGATCAGCTGGAATATCTTCTGCGCCCATACGGAATTATGCGCAGAACCGTTCAGCTGGAAAAGGGCTGGCACAAGGACGCCGTTGGTGCCCTGCTGACTACCCGTGTTGAAGACGGAAGCATTGTCGCCATGATTCCCTCCGGCCTTAGCGGGTACAGCTACTATGACGTCAGCTCCGGAAAGCACGTTAAGATTACCGGCAAAAATGAGGCTCAGTTTGACAATGAGGCCATTGCTTTTTATAAGCCCTTCCCACTGAGGAAGATTGGCATCCCTGATCTCTTTGCGTATATGGCCCAGGCAATCAATGTGTCTGACATTGTTCTCCTGGCCGTCGCGACGCTTGTTATAACACTTGTCGCAAAGCTTTTGCCGAGGATTAACAGCCTTTTATACGGTAGCATAGTGGACTCGGGCAGCGTCTCGTTGCTTGTAACGGCGGCTGTATTCCTTATCTGCGTCAATATCAGCTCCCAGCTTTTCGGTGCGATAAAAACACTGTTTGAAACGCGCATAAACACAAAGCTTGATATTTCCGTTGCGGCAGCAACGATGATGCGTGTTCTCTCTCTCCCCGCTCCGTTTTTCAAGGAGCATTCGGCAGGTGAGCTTTCCTCCCGTGTTTCCAGCATGAGTCTTCTGTGTGAAATGCTGGTTTCATCGCTGCTTACCACCGGTCTTACGTCCGTATTCTCGCTGATATACATTTCCGATATTTTCAATTATGCTCCCGCTCTCGTTGTCCCGTCACTGCTGATAATTCTGGCTACCACGATTTTCTCGGTCATCTCAACACTCGTGAAGATGAAGCTGGTCAGAAAGCAAATGGCCACTGAGGCCACCGTGAGTGGCATTTCATACTCGCTGATTTCCGGCGTTCAGAAGATTAAGCTCTCCGGCTCCGAAAAGCGCGCCTTTGCAAAATGGGGCGAGGCTTATTCAAAGAATGCGGCCCTTGCCTACAACACGAAGCCGTTTATTGCTGCGAATTCCGCATTCGCCACTCTCATATCCCTTGTTGGTACAATAGTACTCTATTACGAAGCAGTTCAGAGCAACATATCTGTCTCTGACTATATCGCCTTCTTCAGCGCCTATGGTCTCATTTCCGGCGCCTTTGCAGGTCTTGTCAGCATTGCGCAGAATATTGCGCAGATTAATCCTATCCTTGAAATGGTTAAGCCCATTATGGACACCGCTCCCGAGGTTTCGGAGGGCAAGGAGGTTGTTACAAGCCTTTCAGGCGCCATTGAGCTCAACAATGTGTCCTTCCGCTATAGTGAAAGCACACCGAACATCGTTGACGATATGTCCCTGAAAATCAGACCCGGCCAGTATGTTGCAATAGTCGGTAAAACCGGCTGCGGCAAATCCACGCTTATGCGTCTGCTCCTTGGCTTTGAAACGCCCCAGAAGGGTGCAATCTATTATGACGGCAAGGACATGAATTCCATAGATCTCAAGTCTCTCCGCCGCAAAATCGGCGTTGTTATGCAGGAGGGTAAGCTCTTCCAGGGTGATATTTTCTCCAACATAACAATTTCAGCGCCGTGGCTTACGCTGGACGAGGCATGGGAGGCGGCTGAGATGTCCGGTATTGCAGATGATATAAAGCGTATGCCCATGGGCATGCACACCATCATATCTGAGGGTTCAGGCGGCATATCCGGCGGCCAGCGTCAGAGGCTTATGATTTCCCGCGCAATCGCCCCCAAGCCCAAAATCCTCATGTTTGACGAGGCGACCTCCGCTCTTGACAACATCACCCAGAAAACCGTTTCAGAGTCGCTGGACTCTCTCAAGTGCACCCGCATTGTCATTGCCCATAGGCTTTCAACAATCCGTCACTGTGACCGCATTATATGCCTTGACGGCGGCCATATTATAGAAGACGGCACATATGACGAGCTTATTGCGGCAGGCGGCTTCTTTGCAGAGCTCGTTGCACGCCAGCGGGTAGACACGGAGGCTTAAGCATGCCTAACCGCGCTAAAAAGCAAAACTATATGCACGGTGCGATGATATTAACCATTGGCGTTATCATCATGAAAATCCTTGGCGCCATCTATAAAATTCCTCTTGGCAACATTCTTGGCGACGAAGGCTATTCGATGTTCATCAGCTCCTACAGCATATATAACATATTCTTCACGCTTGCCACGGCAGGACTTCCCGTAGCTCTCTCCAGACTCATCGCCGAGGCGGACGCCAACGGCCGGGTAAAGCAGGAGGAGAAGACTTTTAAAACAGCATTCTGGACGTTTTTTGTAATCGGCCTTCTGTTTGCCTCAATAATGTTCTTCTTCCCTGAATGGCTGGCGGAAAAGTACCTTGAAAATCCCGACGCGGCGTTGAGCATAAAGGCAATGTCGCCTGCGATATTCCTGGTATGCCTTGTGTCCGCCTACAGGGGCTATTGCCAAGGTAACGGCAACATGATTCCGACAACTGTGGACGAGGTGTTGGAGGTCCTCTTCAAGGTAATCTCCGGGCTTATTCTTTCAACCGTTCTGATTAAAGCCGGCTATGGGCTGAAGGTCGGCTCCGCCGGTGCGATACTTGGTGTTTCCATTGGTTCGGTTGTGTCGCTGAGCTATATGGTAATCTACCGCCGTCGCAACTATAAGGCTCTGGCAGCTCCATATACCGGCAACGCGACTCACGATGACCCGCCCGCCGCGGATGATATCCCGGATTCAACAGCAAAAATAATCAAGGATATTCTCAGGATTGGAATTCCTATCGCGCTGGGTGCCAGCATAATGGCCATTTTGAACTCCGTAGACTCCAAGCTCTGCATGAACCGCTTGCAGTCAGCTGCCGGCTTCAGCTATTCAGAGGCTAAGGTCCTTTATGGAATTTATGGCAAAGCACAGACAATTTTCAACCTTCCCGCAGCCTTTATAACTCCGCTGACGGTTTCAATTGTCCCTGCAATCGCCGCTGCAATAGCAAAGCACCATACCGATGAATCGTCCCGTGTTTCCGAGGATTCGCTGAGAATTTCCGCTGTAATTTCAATGCCGATGAGCGTTGGCATTGCGGTTATGTCATATGCAATCATGAACCTGCTTTACCCAGGCAGCAATGAGGCCGGCCCCGGGTTGCTTTCCATAATGGGCATCTCGTCATTTTTCGTATGCATTACCCTGATGGAAAACGCGATTCTTCAGGCGTCAGGCAGAGAGCGTCTGCCGATGTATGCAATGATAACCGGCTCACTTGTTAAAATCGCCGTCAACTGGTTTCTGGTTGCAAACAGATCCATAAATATTTACGGCGCCCCTGTTGGAACACTTTGCGGATATATAACCATGGCGGTGCTTGACTTTGTGTTCATTTTCAATTCTCTGGGACTTAAGCTGAATTTAGGCAGGATTTTCGGCAGGCCCTTTGCCTGCAGTGCAATTATGGGAGTCGCCGCGTTTGCAGTGTATACCCTTTTCGCGCATACCATCGGAAACGCGTCGTGGCTTAAGCTTGCCATATGCGCGGTTGCCGCAATTGCCGCTGCTGTTGTTGTTTATATTCTTTTAACTGTTAAGCTAAGCTCCGTAACGGCTGATGACATGAAGCTCATCCCCGGCGGGGAGAAAATAGCGCGTATTCTGCATCTGTCATAAAGGCGCAAAATGCGCTTGCTTTAAACGCATAAAAATGGTACTATTTAAACAGGAGATAAAATCCAAAATAGTTCCTGAAAGGATGTAATTAAATGGTAAAAGTTATTATCGGTGAAAAAGGCTCCGGCAAAACGAAGCTGCTTGTAGAACTCGTCCGCGAAGCTCTTAATGCTGATAACGGCGATGTCGTCGTTATCGAAAAGGACGTAAAGCTTACATACGATGTCCCGTATCAGGCTCGCCTTATTACCGCGTCTGACTATGATATTACTTCATATGAGCTTCTCAAGGGTCTGCTCTGCGGCATTCACGCCGGAAACTACGATATAACCCATATTTTCGTAGACAATTTCCTTAAGCTTGTTAACGACAAGTCTTCTGAGTCCATGTCCGTCTTCTTTGCGTGGCTCAAGCAGTTCTCTGAAAGAGAAGGAATTGAATTTGTCGTAAGCATTTCGGCTGACGCAAGCACAGTTCCTGACATTGTCAAAGAATTTGTCATTAACTGATTAAGCCTCTCAAGTCAAAAACTCAGGTGCGTTTTGCTGCACCTGAGTTTTTTTATTCAAGCTCCCTATACATAGCCGTGGCATCTGCCTTGGAGACATTATCGTTTGTATTGAGAACCTGGACCTTCAGTGTTCTCCGTCCCAGGCTGAGCTCAATAATGTCGCCCTCCTTAACCTGGCAGCCTGCCTTCGCAGGCTTTCCGTTTACGGAGACATACTCCGCGTCACAAGCCTCATTGGCAACCGTGCGCCGCTTAATAAGCCGCGACACCTTTAAATATTTGTCAAGTCTCATATAAATTCCTTTCAGCGCCCCGACTCAATATACACCATCAAAACACTTATGTCAGCCGGGGAAACCCCTGAGATTCTGCTTGCGCGGCCAAAATTTTCAGGCCGGATTTTTTTCAGCTTTTCCCTGGCCTCGTTTCTCAGGCAGGTTACATCGTCATAGTTGATATCTGCGGGAATAAGCTTGTTTTCAAGATGGGAGAATTCCTCAACCTGCTTTAGCTGCCGCTTTATATAGCCGTCATATTTGAGTGATATTTCAACCTCGTTAACAACCGCCCTGTCAAGGCTCTGCGGGTCCGGGTCAAAGGGAACAATATCCCGGTAGCCAATTTCCGGACGTCTTATCAAGTCCGCCAGTGAGACCCCGTTGGCGATCGGGGTTGTACCCTTTTCCTCCAGCATATGGTTCAAGGCTTCGCCCGGTCCGATGTGTGTGTTTTCGAGGCGCTGTGTCTCCGCCTCAACCTGCTTATATTTCAGCACGGTTTTCCCGTGTGCTTCAGGGCTCACCAGACCGATTCTTACGCCTGTTTCCCCAAGGCGCAGGTCAGCATTGTCCTGCCGGTGAAGGAGTCTGTATTCGCTCCGTGAGGTCATCATGCGATATGGCTCATTGGTGCCCTTGGTTACCAGGTCGTCTATAAGAGTGCCGATAAAACCGTCACTGCGGCGGAGAATCATCGGTTCTTCACCTTTAAGCTTAAGCGCCGCGTTAACCCCGGCAACGAAGCCCTGCGCCGCCGCCTCCTCGTAGCCCGAGGAGCCATTGAACTGGCCGGCGCCGTAAAGGCCTGAAATCTTCTTTGTCTCCAGCGTTGGATTGAGCTCAAGGGGATTTATGCAGTCATATTCGATTGCATATGCCGGGCGTGTCATTTCTGCGTGCTCAAGTCCGGCTACAGTATGCAGCATCTGCAGCTGCACCTCCTCCGGCATTGAGGAGGAGAAGCCCTGAACATAAAGCTCCTCGGTGTTAAGGCCCATAGGTTCAATAAAAAGCTGATGGCGTTTTTTGTCCTTAAAGGTCATTACCTTTGTTTCTATGCTCGGGCAGTATCTCGGGCCGACGCCCTCGATAACTCCGGAATAAATCGGGCTTCTGTCCAGATTGGCCCTAATGATGTCATGAGTCTGCTCGTTTGTGTAGGTAAGATAGCACACAGCGGTGTTCTGCGGCATTGTTTCCGTGGAAAAGGAAAAGGGTTCAATGTCCTCGTCTCCCGCCTGAAGCTCCATTTTGGAGTAGTCAACTGTTCTGGCGTTTATGCGCGGAGGAGTTCCGGTTTTAAAGCGTCTCATTTCAAGGCCAATCGCCCGCAGCCTTTCAGCCAGGGGAACAGCAGCCTGAAGTCCGTCCGGCCCTGATGAGCGCAGAAGCTCACCGATAATTGTCCGCCCGTCAAGATATGTTCCGGTTGCAATAACCGCCGCTTTGCATGAGTATACGGCGCCTGTCGCCGTTATTACTCCGGTGACCGCCCCGTCTGATATATCTATGTCAACGACCTCTGCCTGCTTGACACGCAGGTTATTCTGCATCTCAAGGGTATGCTTCATAATTTCCTGATATTTCCGTCTGTCCGCCTGAGCACGCAGTGAATAGACAGCAGGGCCCTTGCCACGGTTAAGCATGCGATACTGAATGCACGCCTTGTCAGCCGCTCTGCCCATCTCGCCGCCGAGGGCATCCAGCTCTCTGACCAAGTGGCCCTTCCCCGTTCCGCCGATTGCCGGGTTGCATGGCATGTTTCCAATGCAGTCCATATTAACGGTAAAACAGACAGTGTCGAGCCCGAGTCTGGCAGCGGCCAGCGCCGCCTCAATGCCCGCATGACCGGCCCCTATTACGGCTATATCACATTTTCCGGCGTTGAATCTAATCATTCAGCAAATTAATCCATCCATTTTTTAAGGACTCTTGCGAGCACATTTATGTCTATTGGTTTCTCAAGAAAATCATTCATCCCCGTCTGTCCGGCTCTTGCCCTGCTCTCTTCGAAAACGCTGGCGGTCAGCGCGACAATCGGAATGCTTCCCTTCCCGTCTCCGAGGCCGCGTATAGTCTCAGAGGCTGTATATCCGTCCATAACCGGCATTTGAAGGTCCATAAAAATCAGTGAATATGTGCCCGGCTCGGCCTTTTCCAGCTTGGCGATGCACTCAGCTCCATTTTTGGCGATGTCTGATTCCACCCCGAACTCTGCGAGTATCTCTCCCAGCATATCAGCATTAAGGCGGTTGTCATCGGCAACAAGAACACGTTTGCCGTTATATTGGGCGTGCATTGCGGCCTCGCCCGAACGGCGCTCCGTCTGTAGGTCTTCCTCAACCTTTTCCAGCTGCTGTTCCGTCTTCTTTTGCTTCTGTGTCAGCAGCAGAAGAATCAGTGCGAAAATCGCTGCCAGGGCAACCATAAGTGCTCCTGCGGTTGCGCCGATAATTGTCAGCTTGACTTTATTGTCTGCCGCATAATCGGCCAGACCGTATTCATATCTGGCATAGCTGTTAAGGTCATCAGCAGCCTGGGCCTTGTCTGTTGCGGCAATAGCACTGTTGAGCAGAGCGAGTCTCACGGTGTCATCACTGCGAAGGGCCATGCTGTATCCGTTGCCGTCGGCAAGCTTCTGCGTTTCCAGAGACTTATATTTTCCGCCGGTTATAAGATATTCAAATCTGCATGTGTTCAGCAGTGTGCAGCTGACATCTCCCGCCTTGACGGCGTCAAGGCATGCCGTATCATCTTCATAATTTACGAGCGCACTCTCCGGGTAATAATATGCGGCATATATGCTCTGAATTGGATTCGTGTTTGAAACCGCAATCGTCATTTCCGGTTCGTCAGGCAGTTCACCGGCATATATCATCGTCATCGTCGCGCCAACGGCTTCAGATGTAATTACTATGTCGTTCTGCTCCGCATTCCATGCGTCTGAGTATACCGGGAAAGCCGCATCAATGCTGCCGTCCTTTAGGGCAGAAATCATTTCCTCATATGTCTTATAGGCATAATACTGGATGTCAACATCCGGCAGCTGCGATGAAATTTCATCACCAAGGGCAGCAACAAAGCCCGTTGCTATTACCGTGTTTCGCGATGAGCTCAGCGGCAGGCAGTCGTCTATGTAGCCGATATAAATTCTTTCGACCGTAGGCGTGGTGATGCGCAACAGTGAATCGCTGAAGTACTTAAGCTGCAGTTCTTCGAAAAATTCAGGCTCAGCAGCGGCTGTCTCTTCGATGGCCGCGTTAAGCTCTTCCATCAGTCCGGCGGATGCTTTAGACGTGCATATATATCTTTCCTCAGCCGCAATCTCGGCAAGGCGCGTCCAGTCCCTATCGCCGTTTACCGCGCTTTCAGGCGCCGCGATAACGTTTACATCTGAATTATCCAAGGCGGCAAACAGCTGGTCATATGTCTCATATTCGACAACAGTGCAGGCAAGGGAATTCGTTTCCAGCCAGCTGTTCAGTGCATCCTCCGCCGTAAAGCCCTTAATAACGCCTATTGTGCACTCATTCATTGTGGACAGGCGCGCCGGCTTTATTTTCCTGTTGGTGTTGCTTTTATAAAGGGCGCATATATCAATATACATGCTTTCGCCCGCGAAGCTGACAGTCTCCGCTCGTTCTTCGGAATAGGGAACTCCCGCCAGCAAGTCAATTTTTCCGCTTTGAAGCTTGGAATACAGCTCAGACCAGGTCCCATATGTATATGTGCAGTTCCATTTCGCATAACCGGCAAGCTTCTGCAGATATTCATATCCGAAGCCTGTCATGGGTTCATCTTCAGAGTCTCCGGTCTGGAAGTTCTCCATCTGATAAAATCCAACACTTACATTTTTCAACGTGGACCCGTCTTCGCCCTCAGCGCGGGCGGAGGGGATAAGTAAAAGCAGCATGAGCACAGTCAGCATAAAGCTGACTGTGCGGATATAAGCATTATAGCCTTTTGTTTTCATGCCGCGTTTTCCTCCTGTAGGTGCAGGGCCCGTTCGAAATGTCTGTGATTACGCCTGCGCCTCAGTTTCGGCTGCCGCCTTTTCAGCGGCGATCTTTGCAAGCTCCTCCTCCTCAAGAACTCTGTAAGCAACCTTGCCGACCAGCGTCTTGGGGAGTTCATCTCTGAATTCAATGTCATACGGCATTGCGTATTTTGCAATATTCTTGCGGCAATAGCTCATTATTGCCTCTTTTGTCTCGTCGTTTTTCTCAACGCCCGGGTTGAGCTTTACAAACGCTTTAACCTTCTGCATTTTATATGCGTCAGGAACGCCAATAACACAGCTCATCTGAACATTTTCGTTTGCGTCAAGAATATTTTCCAGCTGTGCCGGGTACACATTGTAGCCCGAGGAGATAATCATTCTCTTGGCTCTGCCCTTAAAGAACACAAAGCCCTCCTCGTCCATCATGCCAAGGTCGCCGGTATATACCCATGTGAGTCCGTCGTCGTGGTGGCGCAGCGTTTCGGCAGTTTCTTCCGGGTTGTCCATATACTCCTTCATAACGGTTGGGCCGGCAAGAAGAATCTCGCCCTCCTGACCATAGGGAAGCTCTTTGTCTGTCCCGGGCTCAACAATCTTAATATAAACATCGGCAAGAGGAACGCCTATGCTTCCCTCCTTCGCCAAAGACAGCGGCGTAAGGCAGCAGGCCGTAACCGTTTCGGTTGTGCCGTAGCCCTCACGAACCTGGACAACAGAGCCGTGATCGACCAGGAAACGGTCGAACTTCTTCTTCAGTTCAATGGAAAGTGAGTCGCCGCCGGAGAAAACGCCCTTAAGGCAGCTGAGATCCGCGCCTTCCATAGACGGGAGTCTGAGCAGTGCCTCATAGAGTGTGGGTACCCCGGCAATGAAGTTGCATTTATATTTGGTAATAAGCTTTGCATAGCTTTTCGGCGTAAATCTCGGAACAAGAATGCAGCGGCCACCCTGAGAAAGCATCGTGTGGATGCAGACGCCCAGACCGAAGCCATGGAACACCGGCATTGCGGAGAGCATCTTGTCTCCCGGGCGGAACATCGGGTTAGCTGCAATAACCTGCTGGCCAAGGGCATTGAAGTTTTTGTTGGTAAGGACAATTCCCTTCGTTGTGCCTGTTGTGCCGCCGGAATAGAGAATAACCGCCGGGTCCTCGCTCTTGCGCTCCACCGCATACTGATAGAAGCAGTAACGGCTCATTCTGAGGAAGTCGTGCCACTTAATAACAGGGGCGTCCTTGGGAATCTTCTTAATCTTTCTGCCCTCTGTCAGCATATAGCCGGCCTTTATTGGCTTTGAAAGCTCGTCCTTTACAGAGGCGATTATTATATTAACAACCTTTGTGTTTTTGCGGATATTTTCGAATTTATGGTAGAACTGGTCCAGGGTTATGGCAGTAACACTGCCTGAGAAGTTGAGATAATGTTCAATTTCCTTCTCTGCGGAAAGCGGATGAATCATGTTGCATATACCGCCGACCAGGTTGACCGCATAAAACATATATATAGCCTGCGGGCAGTTTGGCAAAGCGATTGTTACCTTGTCGCCCTCTCTGATGCCCAAGGTCTTAAGAGCCTTTGCGCAGGTTTCGATATTTGCAACCATCTGGCGGTAGGTTGTCGGCTTTGACATAAAGTCAAACGCCACATTATTGGGATATTTGTCTGCTATAGCCTTAACTGCGTCAAACATTGTGCCTTCAAAATAGTCGAGGTGCAGTGGGAGGTCACCCATGTGCGTCGCCCAAGGCGTTTTAGCTGTAATCTGTTCCATTGGTGTTTTGCTCCTTTTCTCTTTTTAATTAATCAGACTCTTCTGAATCGGTTTTTATTTCAACAAGCAGCTTTTCAACACGCAGCCCGTCCATTCCCAGGACCGTGACGTGCAGATTGTTATAGTCAAAGCTGTCTCCTGCTTTGGGAAAGTCGCCGAACATTTCAACGCACCAGCCTCCGGCGGTTTCGCTTTCGAATTCATCTCCGGGAGCGGCAGTGCTGCAGAGTTCCATGAAATCGGCGAGATTCATGTCTCCGTCCACTTCAAAAACATTGTCTGTATGCTTAACGATTTCCTGCTCGACAGTGTCGGTATCGTCCCATATGTCTCCGACTATCGTTTCAAGAACATCTTCCATTGAAACAACGCCGAGCGTCCCGCCGTATTCATCAACAACGATTGCCAGGTGCTGCTTCTCGCTGCGGAATTTATTAAGAACGTCCGGAAGCTTCGCCGTTTTATATACATATATAGCCGGCATGAGCAGCTGCTTTATGTCCGCCCGCCCGTTATCCGCCATTGCCTTGAGGAAGCGGTTCAGGGAGAGAATGCCAATTATATTGTCTATACTGTCCTGATATACTGGGAGCCTTGAATACGGAGACTCTTCAACCGTATCAAGTATATCCTCCCACGGGTCGTCTATATCTATTGCACCAACGTCTACGCGGGCGGTCATAACCTCTGATGCGGAAATCTCGGAAAAGTCTATCGCCGAGCGGACAAGCTCCGAGCGCTCCTCGTCAAGGACCTCCTCGTCCTCAGCTGTTTCAATGATATTCTGCAGCTCCTCAACGGCTTCGTCCGGGTCTCCTGTCTTCTCACCCTTCATTGGCAGAGTGATCAGCTTAATCAGCAGAACAACCAGTTTAACCAGTGGCCACAGGATTATCATCAGCGTCCGGGTTACATAAGCATAGCTAAGAGCAACTCTGTTTGCGCTTTTCTTGGCAGTTATTTTGGGGATTGTCTCGCCGAAGATGATAACAAGTATCGTCATGGCGATGGTGGAAATCCACGTGCTGCCTGAGGAGCCCAGCAGTCCCATTACGAACAGGGAGGCCAGTGATGAGCCTGCGATGTTAACCAGATTGTTGCCAATCAGGATGGTGCTTAGGGCATCATTATAGTGGGTAACAATATAGTTTGCCGCCTTTGCCCGGCTGTCTCCCTCTTCAGAGAGATTTTCGAGTCTCATGGTGTTGCAGGAGGAGTAAGCCATTTCCGACGAGGAGAAGAAGAAGGAAAGCGCAATGCAGACAACAATGCCCGCCGCGATTAAATATAAGCTCGTCATGCTTCGTCAGCCTCCTTTTCACGCGGAGGCAGGGAAACCGTCAGCCTGCGTATTCTGTTGTGCTCCATCTGTTCAACTGTGACTATAAGCCCATGGTAGTCAAAGCTTTCGCCCACAGTGGGGATTTGCGGGAACTGCTCAAGGGCCCAGGCGCCCATAACAGTGTTGTCCAGCTGTTCGTTTTTCTCAGGGTCCTCAAAATCCAGAGCTGCGAAAACATCGCCCGCATGCTCATCGGCACTGACGCTGTATTTACCGTCTCTCAGGTCAACGATGTTTTCCTCGACGACGTCGTCCTCGTCCCATATTTCTCCGACCAGCTCCTCAAGCATGTCTTCAATGGTAACAATTCCCAGCGTACCGCCGTAGTTGTCTGTTACAACGGCAATGTTCTGTTTGTTGCGTGACATTACCGGCAGCAGATCCGCAACATTTGTGCTCTGGTGAACGAACATTGGCTCGTCCAGCAAGGGCTTAAGCTCCAGTGCGTCGCCAAGATGCATATACGCCTTAATAAACTTTCTTATCTGCAGAATTCCGATTATATTGTCTATACTGTTTTCATAAACCGGCAGGCGGCTGTGGTTGCAGGATTTTATATCTGCCATTATATTCTGCAGAGAATCGTTGCAGTCTATTGCCACCAGGTCAACCCGTGGTGTCAGAATGCTTTCGACCGTAACATCCGCAAAGTCAAGGGCCGCGGAGATCAGCTCGCCCTGTTCCTCATCAAGAGCTCCCTCTTCGGTCATATCTTCTATTATATCATACAGCTCGTCCTCGGTAACCGAAAGCTCCGGTTCGCCGGCCGTCACGTTGCTCACGCCCTGGCCAATCTTCGTCAGCAGCCAGGCAAATGGCTTAAAAATTACCATGAAGAACTGAATTGTTGCCGCGCACCCCATAGATATTGTTTCCGGATATTTTTTTGCTATGCTTTTGGGGAGCATTTCGCCGGCGAAGAAAACTATCAGCGTTGTAATTATTGTGCTGACGGTTACCGCGCTGACTCCCCAGCGTTCTGTAACCGCAACGGTAATTATTGTTGCAATTGTTATATGAACAATGTTTGTTCCGATTAGAATTGTAGTAATTGCGCGGTCAAATTCGTCAAGAACAGAAAGCGCATCCTCAGCCTTCGCATTGCCGGAGTCGGCCAGCGTTTTAAGGCGTGTGCGTGAGGCGGAGGAAAGAGCTGTTTCGGCAGCTGCGAAGAAAAATGCAACAAGCAGGAGTATTGCTGCAATTAACCATGGCAATCGACTGTCGCCTTCCATATATGGAAATTCACATCCTTTGTGATTAAGATTATATAAATTTAATATTTCGCCAACATAAACCAGTCAAATATAATAGCATATTTGCTCGTATTCCGTCAAATAATTTCTTGAAATCAGGCTCTGTTAGTGATAGTTTAAATTCATAATGAATTTTACCGGAAGAAAAGAACTTAAAAATTATGACGGGTTCAGCGGTGGTATATTCTCCCGCTCCGATATAACCCGTCTTTTGGTTCCGCTTATTGCAGAACTTCTGCTTTCGTACCTTGTGGGCCTTGCTGACTCGGTAATGGTTGCCAGCGCCGGCGAGGCTGCGGTTTCGGCAGTGTCTTTGGTTGACTCAATAAGTGTCTTAATGGTAAACATATTCTCAGCGCTTGCCGGTGGCGGAGCAATAGTCTGCGGGCAATATCTCGGGCGAAGCGATGAAAAGCGCTCACGGGGCTCAGCCGTGCAACTGATTGGCGTTTTGTTCTGGTCCTCGCTGGCAATTAATATTCTGCTGCTTCTGTTCAAGAACCCTCTGCTTGGAGTATTGTTCGGGCAGGCGGACGAGGAAGTGCGCCAGAACTGCAACATATATTATTCAATCGTCATGTGCTCCGTGCCATTCATTGCGCTTTATAACGGCGGCGCCGCGATTTTCAGAACCAGCGGAGACAGCCGGACGCCTATGCGGGTCTCCGTGATAATGAATATAATTAACATTTTTGGCAACGCCTTGCTCATATATGTGTTTCATATGGGTGTAGCCGGGGTTGCAATTCCCACTCTTGTTTCCCGGGCCGCTGCGATGCTCATAATCTCAATTCCGTTGTTCAGAAAGCAGTTTACTCTGAACCTGCGGGGGCTGTTTTCTTCCCGTCCCGACTGGCATGTTGTTAAAAACATTCTTTCAATGGGTGTTCCCAATGCATTGGAGGGAGGAATGTTTCAGTTCGGCAAACTGCTGTTAATGAGCCTTGTCTCCACTTTGGGGACAGCCTCAATAACCGCCAACGCCATCGGCAACACAGTCGGCAATCTTCACTGTGTAATTGGAATGGCCGGCAATACAGCGCTTGTGGCCATTGTTAGCCGTTGCGCCGGTGCAGGGGACTATAAGCAGGCGCGGTTCTATACGTCCTATCTCATGAACCTTATATATAAATTTCAGGGAATCGAATGCATTGCCCTGATGGCCGCAATCCCGCTCATAAATAAAATATATGGCATTTCCGCTGAAACTGCCGTGCTGGCCACCCGGATTATGCTTATTCACGGGATCGGGTCGCTTTTCCTATGGCCGCTGGCCTTCGTCCTTAACACGGCTATGAGGGCTGCGGGAGACGCTGCCTATGCCATGATTATCTCCTCGCTGGCAATGTGGATATGTCGGGTCATGCTGAGCTATATCTTCATTTTGGCGTTTGGGTGCGGCGTTTTAACAATCTGGATTGTCTGGCTTGTTGACTGGCTGTTCAGAATTGCGTTCTTTATCCCCCGCTGGGTTGGAACCGTGTGGGAAACCAAGGCTGTTAAATAATTAAAAAATAATATTAAACAAGGAGAATCCAAATGAAATCCAACTCAATCCGAAAAATTCTGTCGCTGCTACTGTGCGTCATCATGGTAATGGCGCTGGCTCTCTCCGCGTCCGGGTGCAGCAAAAAAGCTGCCGCTTCAGAGCCGGCTTCCGTCACTGAGTCCGTCGCTTCAACGGCTTCAGAGGTTACCGTCCTAGGCGACGGTGCCGTTATGTTTACTTTTACCGTCGTTAATGAAGACGGCAGCATTAAGACCTATGAAATTCATACCGACGATGAAACCGTCGGCGCTGCGCTCCTTTCTCTGGGTCTCGTTGATGGTGAGGACAGCGAGTATGGCCTTTATGTCAAGACCGTTGACGGAACAACCCTTGACTACAATACTGATGGAAAATACTGGGCATTTTATATTAACGATGAATACGCCTCAACCGGCGTTGACTCAACAAATGTTGAGGCCGGCGCGGTTTATTCCTTCAGAGCGGAGTAAATGAAGCTAACAGTCCGCGAAATTGCTGTTTTCAGCATGCTTGGCGCTTTAATGTATGCGACCAAGGCGCTGATGGAGTTTTTGCCGAATGTGCATCTTCTCGGCGTTCTCACAATGGCATATACGCTTGTTCACCGGAGAAAGGCTCTTTTCCCGATTTATACATACGTTATGCTCAACGGCATTTTTGCAGGCTTTGCAGCCTGGTGGGTTCCATACCTTTATCTCTGGACGATTTTGTGGGGCGTTACAATGTTGCTCCCTCAGAACATGCCGAAGAAGGTTCAGGTGCCTGTTTATATGATTGTGTGTTCGCTTCACGGGTTTCTTTTCGGAACGCTGTATGCTCCGGCGCAAGCGCTTTTATACGGGCTTTCCTTCAAAGGAATGATTGCCTGGATAATCGCCGGGCTGCCCTGGGATGCTGTTCACGGAATCAGCAATTTTTGCTGCGGTGTCCTTATCTGTCCCATCGTCTCAGCCCTTAAGCTGGCAGACCGGGTAACCGGTGGCGCCGAGCATGACAAATCAGAATAAGTAAAAACGGCATTAACATGGTAGACTAATCGAAATATGAAAAACAGCAAAATAATTCACCGGGTTGCGTGCTTTTCATGGCTGCGGGTTCCGTTCAATTTTCTTGCAATAGCCTTTGTAATATTCGTCCAATTTGTGAGTCTCAGCCTTGCCGAGCTGCGGGGAAGCTTTCCGTTTCTGTTTGTGCTGCTGGACGGTGTAGTTTCCGTATACGGCTGCTCCGTCATTGCAAACTTCAGCAAAAAAAGATATACAACCGCTCAGGTTGCCATGATAACCCGGGCAATTTATACCGGGGAGCTCCCAAAGCATGTCTTCCGCGAGGGGATGCGGGTCATGCAAAAGGTCTTTAAAAGTTCCTCCCTGACTCAGCTTGCCAGAAGAGGAGCATATATCGCGGCGCTCAGGGTAATCAGGCACGAAACCAGCAGCGAGATAAACAAGCAGCGTGGCAGGACGTTCCTTTCGGACATAATCGCTGTGGTGGTCCTTTATATTGGTAATCTTCTGCCCTATATAGGCATTTGCGCGATGGGCTGGGAATTTGCCAATCCCGGCGGAGGAATGGTTAAAACAGTGTGCGACGCGCTGGAAGCATTCTTCAAAAACTTCTGGCGGATGCTGGGCAGGTGTCTGGCCGAGTCCTTTTTGTGCCTTCTGCTGGCGGTACTTACGTTCCGCATGGTGTTTGACATTACCTACCATGCTGTCGCCTCAAATGCAGCTGCCGGTCTGGCTGTTTCCGATTTTCTGCTAACCTACATGCCCCGTCTGGCAAACGGTCCGGATGAATTCTATAGTCTGGTTATGGTTTCGTCCCTTGCGGCGGAGCTTGCCGTGCTCATTCTGTGGCCAAAGTTTATTGAATGCGCCCACGTCCGTGTTCTGCGGACATACTTTAACGTTGCCGAAGCCAACCCGCCCACAGGCTCACTGTATGAAAGGGTTTCCCACGGAAACGGCAAAGAGGCCGGGACAGATGAAGCAGCCCAGCCGGCAGGCAACAGCGGGATTCAAAATGCATTCAAGCTCAGCTTTAACCCTATGATGAATTAGCCTCCGGTTAAGTGTCCCGGGCAATATTGGAAGCCTGAGACTTACGCCTACAGGTATAACAAATGCCGCCCATAGGCGGCATTTGTTATATATCGTTTGCAATGTCTATATTTTCGCCGGTTATGCACACAGTGGCGCCAAGAGCGGCCTGGCGGCTGTCCTTATGGGCAAGCAGCCATTTGTTGCAAGCCCACAGAAGTCTGTCCTCTGAGCTGACAGGTGTAATCTCGGGCTTGGGTCCGTTTGTGCCCTTGGTCAGCACCACAAGCACTCTAAAGCCGAGGCCCTTTGACCCGCAGCATGGAGCGAAGTGAAGCGTTGTTGCGTAAATCTCAACCATAACGTCAGCTGGAACCCTGAAGGCCTTAACCACCGACGAAGCAAGCGCACCGTTTTTGATATCATCAAGCTTGGCCAGCAGAAGGATAAAGTCCTCAGTACCCAGGTTTATCTCACTGCAGCGGTGATATTCAAGGCAGTTCAGCTTTGTGTTGTGGCCATTGCAGCAGCCAAGCTGAATCTCCAGCCCGCCGTATTCGTTGCTGCTTAAAAGCCTTGCTACCGGCAGCTCCTCCAGCTCCCTAACAGATGCGAAATAAGCTGTCCCCTCGTCAGGGCATGGCGTCGCCTCATTAAGTGCTTTAACAAGACTGTTTGTGTCATAGCCGTCTATTATATGGCCGTAATGTGAAAATTCCGCGTCATACACGGAGTAAATTTTCATCTTAATATGCGATACCCCAGTAAATCATTTCCTTTGCAGGCTTGCCGCAGCAGGGGCATACATCGCTGAGCTTTTCCTGCTCAAAGGGGATGCAGCGGGATGACATGCCGGCCTTTTCCTTCATCTCCAGCTCGCAGGCCAGGTCGCCGCACCACATGGTCTTGATGAAGCCGCCGTTTTTCTCCTGCAGCTCCTTGGCTTCCTCAACGGAGTAGGCTGCATATGTATGATCGTCAAGGTTCTTCTTTGCCTTTGCGTAAAGGCCGGCTTGAACGATGTCAAGCAGCTCCGGAATCTTCGTCTCCAGGCTTGCCAGCTCAACCGTAACCTTTTCGCCATTGTCGCGGCGGACGGCTACGCATGTGCCGGCTTCAATGTCACGTGGACCGATTTCAACTCTGAGGGGAACACCCTTCATCTCATACTGGGCGCACTTCCAGCCCATGCTGTTGTCGCTGGTGTCTATCTTAGCTCTGACGCCTGCAGCCTTAAGGCGTGAATACAGCTCGTCAGCCGCCTCAGCGACACCCGGCTTATGCTGAGCAACGGGGACAACGATGACCTGGACGGGAGCGATTTTCGGAGGCAAAACAAGGCCGTTATTGTCGCCATGGGTCATGATTATTCCGCCGATTATTCTGGTGCTAACTCCCCAGGAGGTCTGGAACGGGTACTTCTGCTTGTTGTCCTTGTCGGTAAAGGTAATATTGAACTGACGGGCAAACCCGTCGCCGAAAAAGTGGCTTGTTCCTGACTGGAGGGCCTTCTTGTCGTGCATCATGCACTCAATGGTATAGGTGTTAACCGCGCCGGCAAACTTTTCCTTGTCTGTCTTGTTGCCCTTAATAACCGGCATTGCAAGATAGTTTTCACACAGGTCGGCGTATACGTCCAGCTGGTGGAGTGTCTCATTGCGGGCCTCCTCCTCTGTTGCATGGAGTGTGTGGCCCTCCTGCCACAGAAATTCTCTGCCGCGGAGGAACGGTCTTGTTGTCTTCTCCCAGCGGAGGACGGAGCACCACTGATTATATAACATAGGCAGGTCGCGCCATGAGTGCAGGACGTGGCTCCAGTGGTCGCAGAACAGAGTTTCGGACGTGGGGCGGACGCAGAGTCTCTCAGGGAGCTCCTCCTGGCCGCCGACGGTAACCCAGGCGCACTCAGGTGCAAAGCCCTCAACATGGTCCTTTTCCTTCTGCAGAAGGCTTTCAGGGATGAGCATGGGCATGGAGACATTCTCGTGCCCGTCCCGCTTGAACATTGCGTCAAGCTCCTTCTGGATATTTTCCCAGATTGCATAGCCATAGGGACGAAGCACAAACAGACCCTTTACGCCTGAGTAGTCAATAAGCTCCGCCTTGGTGCATACGTCTGTAAACCACTGAGCAAAATCAACCTCCATATCGGTGATCTGCTGAACTTTTTTATCGTTTGCCATATCAGATTAAACCTCACTGTTAATGTGGAAATATTATATTCCCGCAGGCAATTATTTGCAATATAAATTCTTTTTATGTCCCATACGGGTTTGCATTAATCGCCATGCGGTAGTAAAATGGACGCATCATGGAAAATAAAGAAAAATTAAAGCGGATTTTAATTCCGCTACTGATAGTGTTATTTATAATCATCGCCGGTGTGGGCGCCTATTTTATTTGGGAAAAGCCGCCCGAGGCAGTCTCTGTTCAGACACAGGCTCCCGTTCCCTTGGCAAGCGCAGCTCCGTCTCCTCCCGTCGAAACGATTCCTCCCGGTGAGGCCCCTGAAAGCGAGAGAAAGGATGGGGTTTATACTTTGCTTCTTGCCGGGAAGGACGAGCTTTCAAACAGCACTGACACAATAATTATCTGCCGGTTTGACACGAAAAACAATAAGCTGAACGCCGTTACTATTCCCAGGGATACTCTTATAAACAATGACTGGGAGATAAGAAAAATCAACTGCGTATATGCCGGCTCAGATCGGGGCAACCACGGCGAGGGCATTAAAGCCCTTATGTGGCAGTTAAGCAGGTTTACTGGCTTTGTCCCTGACTGCTATGCGGTTGTTGACCTGAAAACAGTTGAAAATGTTATTGACACGCTGGGCGGCGTTTATTTTGACGTACCCGTCGAGATAGAAAAGGAAGATTGGATGGGTGAAATGTGGGACTACTGGGACACGCTTGAGCCCGGCTACCAGCTCTTAAACGGCTTTCAATGCGTCGCTGTATGCCGCCACCGTCACTCATATATGACAGAGGACCTTGGGCGCATAATCGTCCAGCAGGACTTTTTGAAGGCCGCAGCAAGCCAATTTATTACACTGGGTAACATTCCGAACGCGTCGAAGGTAATCAATATTCTCGCTGACTCTGTTGAGACAAATCTTTCCTCTGCCAACATCGCTTATTTTATGCGCCAGCTACTGATGTGCAGCGAGGATGACGTGAGCTTTTACACAATGCCGGTCTATCCGGCAACTCTTCAGGGATATAGCTATGCCGTTGTTGACCTGGAGAACTGGTTGCCTATGCTCAACGAAGACCTGAACCCATATGAGCGGCAGATTACCGCCAATGACCTTGACCTTGTATATCATAATTACGATGGCTACTTTGGCACTCACTGGGTGGACGGGTCATGGTATTTTGAATAATTTTGCTTTTCAGCAAATTCGGGGTAGCTGGCTCCCCGAGAGTTTCTGGAGAATTCTGCTTCCCCCGGCTTCTGTTTTCATAACAACTCTTCCCGGCCAGCGCTGGCTGACCGTTCCGATTATTGCCGCATTTTGGCCGTTTTCAGTCTGTCGCATATCCGCCAGTAACGCTTCAGCCTCAGAGGGATCTGCAATCACCAGCAGTTTGCCTTCATTCGCGCAGTAAAGAGGATCAAGTCCAAGCATATCGCAAACAGCCGTAACCTCAGGGCGGACGGGGATGCTATTCTCGTCAAGCTCAATGCACAGAGAAGTGCCCTCAACAAATTCATTTAGCGTCGTCGCGACTCCGCCACGTGTGGGGTCGCGCATTATTTTTATTCCGTCGTGCTGCAAAACAGTCTCACACAGCTTATTAAGCGGAGCGCAGTCTGACTGCAGGCTTCCACTCATCATCCCGGTCCGGGCCATCATTATTGCGGCGCCATGGTCGCCGGCCGTTCCGGAGAGGATAACAACGTCACCCGGGCAGATTTTGTCCTTTCCCAGGTCCGGGTGCTTAACAAAGCCTATTCCGGATGTGTTTATATATATTTTGTCTCCGCGGCCCCGCTCAACAACCTTTGTGTCCCCGGTTATGACTGACACTCCGGCCCGCTTTGCCGTTTCGCTGACGGAGCTGATGATGCGCTGAAGACTCTCGGTTTCGAGTCCTTCTTCGATTATGAGTGCGAGGCTCAAATACTTTGGCTCCGCACCGCACATTAAAACATCATTAACCGTCCCGCAGACTGAAAGCTTGCCTATATCCCCGCCCGGGAAAAATATCGGGTCGATTACGAAGCTGTCTGTGGAGAAGGCAATTTGCCCGCTACCATTTGCAATTGCTCCATCTGAAAGCTGTGAGAGCATGCTGTTATTCATTGCGGGAACAATCAACTGCTCAATGAGGGAGGATGTCTTCGTCCCGCCGGAGCCGTAATCAAGAGTTATGATATCGTCCATATGCTTTATACCACCGTCTGATATTTATACGCCGCAGCGCAGGCGCCCTCGGAACTGACCATGCACGGGCCAACAGGGTCGTCCGGCACACAGCGAGCTCCGAACAGCGGGCACTGCCCGGGTGAAATTCTGCCGGTTATAACGTCTCCGCACCGGCACGCTGACTTGACTGCTGTGGGCTTTATTTTTATATTATAGCGCTTTTCAGCGTCAAAATCTGAATATTCGTCTTTAAGCTTTAGTCCACTTGCAGGGATTGAGCCCAGACCGCGCCAGTCTGCGTTCTTTGGCTCCATGCAACGTGAGATAACCCTTTGCGCAATCAAATTACCATCCCTTGAAACCGCTCGTTTATAAGCGTTTTCCAGCTTAGGCGCGTTGCTGTTAATCTGCCTGAGCAGCAGCAGGATTGCGGCCAGTATTTCATATGGCTCAAAGCCGGAGATAACCGCCGGCATATTATATTCCTCAGGGAGGAATTCAAAGCCCTTTTCGCCGATTATTGTCGCCACATGGCCCGGGCACAGAAATCCCTGAATGTTAAAGTCATTCATTGCCATGAGGTTGCGGAGCGCCGGCTCAACTGTCTTCAGCATTGAAAACAAAGAAAAGTTTCTTACACCCCTGTCCTTTGCCGTTAATACCGCGGCCGCTGTTCCCGGGGCTGTTGTTTCAAAGCCTGCTCCAAGGAAAACAATCTGCTTGTCCGGGTTCCTCTCCGCCAGGTCAACCGCGTCTGCAGCTGAATAGACAACCGCCAGCTTTGCACCCAGTGCTCTGCGTCGGGCAAGATTGTCTCCCTGGATGCTCCCGGGCACTCTAACCATGTCTCCATAGGTGGCTGTTATTACGTCCGGCTGTATTGCCAGGTCAAGAAAGCTGTCTATCACGTTCTCCGGTGTTACGCACACCGGGCAGCCCGGACCGGAAAGCAGTTCAACGCCCTCCGGCAGCATTGATTTTATGCCGCTTTTGGCGATGGCCATTGTATGGGTGCCGCAGACCTCCATAATGCGAACCGGGGATGCAGGCTTCTCTGCCTTTACGGCAGCAGCCAGACGGGCGGTTAGCTCTTCAGATGACATTGAGTATTTCCTCCCAGTCAGAAAGATCATCCTCCGCCTGTTCCTCCGGCAGTCTCTCTATTGCAAAGCCCGCATGGACGATTACATACTGCCCAACCTCAGGGTTTTCTATAAAGTCAATTCTTACGTTTCTTGTCATACCAAGAGACTCGCACTCGGCCATGTTCCCATTTATTGATTTAATTTTCAGGGGTACTGCAAGACACATTTTCTTTTTTACCTCTTTTCAAGCAGCTTGGCCGCAATTGCCAGCTGGCCAAGGCATATTCCCTCATCATTGGTTGACGCCCGTGAGTGAGTATAAACCTCAAAGCCCTTCTCTGTAAGCCCCGCTGTTATTCTTTTGAGCATATACATGTTTTGAAAGCTTCCGCCGGAAAGAACTATCTTATTAATTCCTGATTCCGCCCTTACATTTACGCACTGCTGCTGCGCCATACAGACAAGGGTATCCATAAATCGTGCGGCAATCCGGCCGGTTTTTATTCCGTTGAGCTTATCTGCGTATATCTCCTTAATCATCGGCCTCCAGTCAAAAACGTTGTTTTCCAGGACGACGGGATATGGCGTTAATCCGTTAATTTCTTCGGCAGCGGCCTCAAGGAGAACAGCGCCCTGCCCTTCATATGACGCAATGCTTTTGATATTCAATATTGCCGCGACTCCGTCAAATAGTCTTCCCATGCCGGACGAGTATGGAGTATTGATTCCAAGAGCCATCATTTTTGCATAGCTTTCAGAGCTTTTAATCTCTTTGGTGCTGCAGCCGGAAGCGTTCAGAAGAGAATATGCCGTTCTGTCAAGCTCTGTTATCGCCCTGTCGCCACCCGGGAGGGCAATGGGAAGAATTGATCCCTTTCTTTCAAAACTGCCTCTGTCCCCCAGCAGGCATTCTGCGCCCCATATTTTGCCGTCTGTGCCCAGACCTGTCCCATCCCATATCAATCCTATTACCGGCTCATCAAGGCCGTTGTCGGCCATGCAGGAGGCCATGTGCGCATGATGGTGCTGGATTGTGAAAAGGGAAATCCCGGTTTCCTCTGCCCTGCGGCGGGCATAATCCGAGGACATATAGTCCGGGTGAAGGTCGCAGGCGATGGCCTTTGGATATATATCAAACATATGCTCAAAATGAGCAATTTGTTTTGTGTAATGGTCAAAGGTTTCGAGATTTTTCAGGTCGCCGATATGCTGGCTCAAAAACGCATAGCTACCCTTGGAAAGGCAAAAGCTTGCCTTTTGCTCCGCCCCGCAGGCGAGAATACTTTTTTCCCCTGTCCTTACGGCAATCGGGTACGGGACATAACCCCTTGAACGGCGAAGTGGATACTCCCCGCCATTGAATATTCTATACAACGAATCGTCACAGGGCGTAACGATGTCCCGGTTATTGAGCAAAAATCCGTCAGCAATTTCACGGAGTCTTTCCAGCGCGTCTTCGTTTTCGCATATTATAGGCGTGTCGGAAATATTTGCGCTGGTCATTATAAGGGCATTTATATCGTCACCGAGCAGGAGATAATGCAGCGGAGTATATGGGAACATTATTCCGATATAATTATTTTCGCTGATGTATCTGTATGCTGCCGTGTCCTTTTTCTTTAAAAGTACAATCGGGCGGCGGAAGGATTCCAGCAGTTGCTTTTCCTCTATGCTCATTTCACACATTTCCGCCGCGGATTCAGCATCACGGCACATCAGGGCAAATGGCTTTTCGTCTCTGTGCTTGCGTCTGCGCAGCTCTCCTGCCGCCTTCTCGTTTGGCAGACAGGCAAGATGTATGCCCCCGATTCCCTTGACAGCGACAATTCCGCCGTTTTTCAGGCAACATCTCGCACTTTCTATTGCGTCCTCGCCTGATAGCTCACTGTCTTCGCTGTAATACAGAACCTTCGGGCCGCACCTGTCACAGCAGTTCGGCTGGGCATGATAACGACGGTTGGAAATATCCGTATATTCTCTTTTGCATTCAGGGCACATCTCGAAGGAGGCCATGGAGGTCTTTTCCCGGTCATAGGGAACGTCCTTTATGATTGTAAAACGAGGGCCGCAGTTGGTGCAGTTTATAAACGGGTATCTATATCTTCTGTCTCCAGGGTTGTTAAGTTCCCTGAGGCAATCAGGACATATGGCAATGTCCGGGGAAATCAGTGTGCTGCGGGTCTGCTCTGTTTTGCTGCGTTTTATTTCGAAGCCCGTGTAGTTTTTTAAATCCTTGGAGTAATTAACATCAATTGCTTCAATATGGGAAAAAATCGGAGCCTCCGAGGAGATTGCTGAGATAAATTCATCAAGCCTCCCGCGGTCAGCCTCAGCCTCAAGTTCAACGCCGGAGGAGGTGTTGACTATGTAGCCTTTAATTCCGTACTCCCTGGCAAGCCTGTTAATAAACGGCCTGAAGCCAACCCCCTGAACTATTCCCTTTATTTTTATAATCGCTCTGTCCAATGGTTATTCTCCGTTGATTTATCCCTTTTTCTGATTATAGATTATTTGCTCCCCGTCTTCAAGGATAAATTAAAACAGCTCCGGAGACCGGAGCTGTTAAAGCTTTTGTTTAATTATTAAACGAGCTCAATGACTGCTGTTTCAGCAGCGTCACCGCGGCGAACACCTACGCGTGTGATGCGGGTATAACCACCGTTGCGTCCGTCATATTTGGGAGCTATCTCGTCAAATACCTTCTTGGCAACGTCCTCACGGGTGATGAAGGCCAGAGCCTGGCGATATGAAGCCAGATCCTTTGCCTTGCCGAGTGTAATCATTTTCTCAGCCAGGGGTGCGATTTCCTTTGCGCGTGTTACTGTTGTTTCCATGCGGCCTTTGTCCAGAAAATCTGTTACCTGCTGGCGGAGCATAGCTTTACGCTGAGCTGTTGTTTTTCCGAGTTTTCTTGTACCGGGCATGATTGCATTTCCTCCTTCTGTCAGGATTACTGATTTTCTTCGCTGGTCAGAGCAAGTCCCATAGCGGCAAGCTTCTGCTTAACCTCTTCCAGTGACTTGCGGCCCAGGTTGCGGACCTTGATCATTTCATCCTCTGTCTTGTTTACCAGGTCTGCAACTGTGTTGATGTTTGCGCGCTTGAGGCAGTTAAAGCTTCTGACTGAAAGGTCAAGCTCTTCAATTGTCATGTTAAGCGCGGTATCCGGCTTTTCAACCTCAACCTCAACAACTGTGGAAACCTCCGGAACATTTTCAGAAAGATCAGTGAAGATCTTGAAATGATCACGCAGTATTCTTGCGCCATAAGAAAGCGCCTCTTTGGGTGATATTGTCTTGTCTGTCCAAACTTCTATTGTAAGTTTATCGAAGTCTGTCTGGTTGCCTACACGAGTGTTTTCTACACTGTAGTTTACCTTGAGAACCGGAGTATAGATTGAGTCTACCGGAATTGTTCCAATTGCCATTGCAGGGTTCTTGTTTTTGTCTGCAACAGCGTAGCCTCTGCCCTGGTTTATAACGAGCTCCATGCTGAGATTTCCGTCAGGACCAAGTGTTGCAATGGTCTGATCAGGATTCAGTATTTCTACCTCCGCATCAGCCTTAATGTCTCCGGCGGTAATAACGCCTTCGCCTGATGCTTCGATATAAACTGTCTTCGGGCCCTCGCAGTGAAGACGGGGGATTATGCTCTTTACGTTAAGAACAATCTCAGTAACGTCTTCCTTAACTCCGGGTATCGTGGAAAACTCATGCTGCACACCTGCAATTTTGATGTGAGTAACGGCATATCCGGGGAGAGAAGAAAGCAGAACTCTTCTGAGCGAGTTGCCAAGTGTTGTTCCGTAGCCTCTCTCGAGGGGCTCAATTATGAACTTGCCATAGGAATTTTCGTTAGCCGGCTCAAGGCACTCAATGTGCGGCATATCAAAGCTGATTTTATTTGTTTCGACCATTTAGTCTTTATACCCTCCTTAAAATTTTCGTGCAGATAAATGCACGCGCCAGTGGAAAAAGAATTGCATGAGGGCTTATTTTGAATACAGCTCGACGATGAGGTGCTCTTCGATAGGAAGATCAACATCATCTCTGGCAGGCATTGCAACAATCTTTGCAATGTTGTTCGCTTTGTCATACTCAATCCACTTGGGAACGGGACGGGAAGCGCTGTCTTCGATGTTTGCCTTGATCTTTTCTATATCACGGCTGCTCTCCTTGAGAGCAATAATCATCTCAGGCTTTACCTGATAGCTGGGGATATTAACCTTGCGTCCGTTTACAGTGATGTGGCCATGGTTAACAAGCTGGCGTGCCTCGCGGCGTGTGCTTGCATAGCCAATGCGGTAAACAACGTTGTCCAGGCGGCGTTCGCACAGGATAAGGAGGTTGTCACCGGTCTTGCCGGGCATCTGTGATGCCTTCTCATAGTAGCCATGGAACTGCTTCTCGAGAATGCCATAAACGAATTTAACCTTCTGCTTCTCATTGAGCTGAGTTGCATACTCGGATTTTTTCTTTCTTGTCTGGGAGCCGGGATTGCGGTTGGTGTCCTTTGTAAAGTAACCCATAGTTGCCGGAGAAATTCCCAGTGCCTTGCATTTCTTTGCAACAGGCTGTGTATTCTTTGCCATAATTCATATCCTCCTTTACTGAATCAGACGCGACGTCTTTTCGGAGGACGGCAACCATTGTGAGCAATGGGAGTGCAATCCTTGATCATCGTCACTTCAAGGCCTGCTGTCTGCAGTGCGCGGATTGCAGCCTCACGGCCTGATCCCGGGCCTTTAACGAAAACTTCAACTGTCTTAAGTCCGTGCTCCATGGCAGCCTTTGCAGCTGTCTCTGCTGCTTCAGAAGCAGCGAACGGAGTGGATTTCTTGCTGCCGCGGAAGCCAAGGCCGCCGGCGGAAGCCCATGATATTGCGTTGCCGGCTGTGTCGGTAACGGTGACCATGGTGTTATTGAAGGAAGAACTGATATGAACCTGACCTTTTTCTATGTTCTTGCGTTCTCTTCTGCGGGTTCTTACTTTTTTCTTGTTATTGTTGTTAGCAGCCATAATTCATATCCCTCCTTACTTCTTCTTATTTGCTATTGTGCGTTTCGGACCCTTGCGGGTACGAGCGTTGGTCTTGCTTCTCTGTCCGCGTACGGGAAGTCCGCGGCGATGTCTTGTTCCGCGATAGCAGCCAATTTCCTGAAGGCGCTTGATATCGAGAGCGGTCTGACGGCGAAGGTCGCCTTCAACCATATACTCATGGTCGATAACTTCACGGAGCTTGTTTTCTTCCTCTTCAGTGAGGTCCTTTACACGGGTGTCCGGATTAATTCCGGTCTTTGCGAGAATTTTGTTTGCGCTTGTTCTTCCTATACCGTAGACATAAGTGAGACCGATTTCTATTCTTTTGTCCTTGGGCAGGTCAACGCCGGCTATACGTGCCATAATTTAATCATCCTTTCGATAATTTGTCTGTACTTTGGAATTCCGGATACTTAATCCCGCCGGAGGGAGTTCCGGCTCCTATACAGATCTGATTTTTGGGGACAGGGATTTTTTAATCAGCCCTGACGCTGTTTGTGCTTTGGGTTTTCGCAGATAACCATAACTTTACCTTTGCGCTTGATTATCTTGCACTTTTCGCACATGGGTTTAACGGAAGGTCTTACTTTCATTTTTAATTTACCTCCTCAAATTTACTTACTTCTCCAGACAATCCGGCCGCGTGTTACGTCATATGGTGACATTTGAACCGTGACCTTATCGCCCGGCAGAATGCGAATGAAATTCATCCGGAGCTTTCCGGAAATGTGTGCCAGTATTATATGTCCGTTACCTATATCAACCCTGAAGGTTGTATTAGGAAGGGATTCAACTACTGTGCCCTCAAGTTCTATTACATCGTCTTTAGACAAGTTATTTATCCTCCGGTTATGATTTAAAGATATAAATCATCAGCATATGTGAGTATTTCTGGTTCGCCGTCGGTAATTGCGATTGTGTTTTCGTAGTGAGCTGTGAGGGACCTATCCTTTGAGATGACCGTCCATTCATTGCTCAAAACCTCAACCTCATAGGTTCCCGCGTTTACCATTGGCTCAATTGCTATCGTCATTCCTTTTACAAGGCGCGGATTGTGGCGCCCTCTTGCGGATGGATCATAGTAGTTCGGAACCTCGGGAGCCTCATGTAGGTTTCTGCCTACACCGTGGCCCACATAATCGCGAACCACTGAATAGCCATGGTCTTCAACATACTGCTGAACCGCTGCTCCAATGTCAGAAAGGCGGTAGCCCTCCTTTGCGAACTTAATGCCCTCAAAGAAGCTTTCTCTTGTTACATCAATAAGCTTCCGCGCTTCTTCGCTGATTTCACCGCAGGCGTACGTTCCGGCGCAATCACCTACATAGCCATTCAGCGTAGCTCCGACATCTACTGAAACGATATCTCCACTCTTTACTATCCGGCTACCCGGGATTCCGTGAATTACCTCCTCATTGAGAGACACACACGCGCTTCCGGGAAATCCGCCGTAGCCAAGGAATGTCGGTTTTGCACCGTTTCGAACGATATAATCATGAACTGCTTTGTCTATCTGCTTTGTCGTGCATCCGGAATGAATTGCCTGCCTCGCAATTGTTCTTGCTCCGGCTGCAACCCTGCCGGCTGCACGCATAAGCTCAATCTCTTTAGGAGACTTTATGTGGATACATTCCGGCATTTTAAATCTCCAGTGCCTTTTTTATCTGAGCAGTTGTCTGCTCGATAGTCGGCTGATTTTCTACCATAACAAGCTTGGCTCTAGCCTTGTAAAAGTCCTTGAGTGGCTCTGTTTCTCTGTGGTACGTATCGAGCCTTGCCTTAACTGTTTCTGGAGTATCATCAACTCTTATCATCAGCTCGCCGCCGCAGAAATCGCACTTGCCTTCCTCTTTCGAAGGATTGCTTTTAACGTGATAGGTTCTGCTGCAGTTTTTGCAGGTTCTTCTGCCGGACATACGGTCGATTATCACATCGTCGCCGATCTCGATTGAAAGCGCCTTGTCTATATCGATGCCCATGTCTTCCATGGCCTGGGCCTGGGGTATTGTTCTTGGCACTCCGTCGAGGATATACCCGTTTTCACAGTCGCTCTGAGCCAGACGGTCCTTGATTATCCCAATGATAACCTCGTCCGGGACAAGCTTGCCGGCCTCTATATAGGCCTTTGCCTTCAGGCCTGTCTCCGTGCCCTCTTTAATTGCGGCACGGAGAATGTTGCCTGTTGATATTGTTGGAATATTAAGTTCTTTGCTGATTATTTCTGCCTGAGTTCCTTTTCCGGCACCAGGGGCTCCCAATAATATCAGTTTCATTTATTGCTCCTGTTAATCAAGGAATCCCTTGTAGTTGCGCATCATAAGCTGAGCTTCCAGTGCGCGAACCGTTTCAAGAGCAACACCAACAACGATGATTATTGATGTACCGCCGAGGGAAATTCCGGTGAGAGAGGATGCATTGCTGAAGTGTGAAACCAGGATAGGAACAACAGCAATAATACCAAGATAAATTGCACCGAAAAGTGTTATCTTGTTGAGCACCTTCTGGATGAACTCACTGGTCGGCTTGCCGGGACGGAACCCGGGGATATATCCGCCGTTCTTCTTGAGATTGTTTGCAACCTCAATCGGATTGAATTGGATTGTTGAATAGAAATATGCGAAGAAGATGATGAGCAGGAAATAAGCTATTGCGTAGCCTATTGATGTTGTGCTTGCCCATGCGCTGTTTGAGTGACCGGTGAAGGCCGCGATTGTTGCAGGCAGAGATGCGATTGACTGGGCAAAGATTATCGGCATAACGCCGGACATATTGACCTTCATAGGAAGGTGTGTGCTCTGTCCGCCATACATCTTGCGTCCGACAACTCTCTTGGAGTACTGAACCGGAATTCTGCGCTCTGCATCGTTAACATAAACGATAAGAACAATCAGAATAACTGCGCCGATGTAAACAAGTATTGCAGCCCACCACTGGAGGTTGCCCGTAATCACGTTGCGGATTGATGTTACAACAGCCGTCGGGAAGCGGGAAACGATGCTTACAAAAAGTATAATTGAAATACCGTTGCCGATTCCGTATTCGGTAATCTGTTCACCAAGCCACATGATCAGAGCTGAACCTGATGTAAAGGTAAGAACTATAACAACTGCAGCCCAGAAGTTACCCTGTGCCTCTTCCTGGAGAAGGCCGTTGTTTGCAATGAGCATGTAATAGGCAAAGCCCTGAAGAAGGCCGATAGCAACCGTTGAGTAACGGGTTATTGAAGCTATCTTTTTCTTACCCTCTTCGCCCTCGTCCTTGCTCATGCGCTCAAGAGCCGGAATTGCAATGCAAAGAAGCTGGATAATGATGGATGCGTTGATATAAGGCTGAATGCTTAGTGCAAAGATTGTCGCGTTCGAGAAGGATCCACCGGACATGGTGTCCAGCAGGCCAAGAACGGTGTTAGACATATAGGTGAAGTAATACTTTAATGCTTCGCTGTTAACGAATGGCACCGGTATTGCATTACCTATACGATACAGCAACACAATAAACAGGGTAAAGAGGATCTTGTTTCGAATCTCTTCAACCTTCCATGCATTACGCAAAGTCTGAAGCACTTAGACCACCTCTGTCTTTCCGCCTGCCGCTTCAATTTTCTGTTTTGCGGATTCGGAGAAAGCAGCTGCCTTTACTGTGAGTTTCTTTGTGATTTCGCCGTTGCCAAGGAACTTTACGCCGTACTTGCACTTTGAAAGGATTCCTGCATCAAGAAGAGCCTGTGCATCAACTGTTGCACCGTCTTCGAACTTGTTAAGAACAGAAACGTTCAGTGCATCCAGGGGCTCAGCAAAGATATTGTTGAAGCCTCTCTTCGGGATACGGCGTGCCAGAGGCATCTGGCCGCCTTCGAAGCCTATTCTTGTACCGCCGCCGCTACGTGCCTTCTGGCCCTTGTGGCCACGGCCTGCAGTCTTGCCGTTACCGGTTGCATGGCCTCTGCCCTTGCGCTTGTCAACATGAGTTGAGCCGGGTACCGGAGAAAGATCATTAATATACATTCTCTTGCCCTCCTTATTCTTCCGTAACCTTGAGCAGATAGCCTATCTTGGCAATCTTGCCGCGGGTCTGAGGATTATCGGGCTGCACAGTCTCGTTGCCGATCTTGTGGAGACCGAGTGAGTAGGCAGTTGCGATGTGATTATCGAGTCTGCCGTTAAGGCTCTTTACGAGCTTGATTCTGAGATTAGCCATTTTCTGCATCCTCCCTTACTGGATCTCTTCAGGAGTCTTGCCTCTGCAGGCTGCAACCTGTTTAGCATCTCTTAAGGACTTTAAGCCCTCCATTGTTGCTGCAACAACGTTTGCAGGGTTATTTGTGCGGAGGCACTTTGTACGGATGTTCTTAATGCCTGCAGCTTCAACAACAGCACGAACTGCGCCGCCGGCGATAACACCGGTGCCTTCAGGTGCCGGCTTAAGAAGAACTCTGCCTGCTCCGAACTCGCCTATAACCTCGTGGGGAATTGTGCTCCCCTGGAGAGTAACAGTAACAAGATTTTTCTTTGCGTCTTCAAGGCCCTTGCGGATTGCCTCGGAAACTTCGCTTGCCTTGCCCATGCCGAAGCCTACACGGCCTTTTCCGTCACCGACAACACAGAGAGCGGAGAACTTTGCAATGCGTCCGCCTTTAACGGTCTTGCTTACACGGTTGAGAGATACCACTTTCTCGATATACTCAGAAGAAGTTTCTTCCTTGCGGTTGTTGCGTCTTTCATTATTGTATGCCATTTTGATATCCCCCTTTCTCAGAACTTAAGGCCTGCTTCGCGAGCAGCCTCTGCGAGTGCCTTAACACGGCCGTGATAAATGTTGCCGCCGCGGTCGAACACTACTTCCTCTATGCCCTTTTTGAGTGCGCGCTCAGCAACGGTCTTGCCAACCTTGCCGGCTGCCTCTATATTGCCGCCGTTGCCCTTGAAGGTCTTTTCAACTGTGGAAGCTGAAACCAGCGTATTGCCGGCAACATCGTCAATAACCTGAGCATAGATATTGTTTTCACTGCGATAAACGCAAAGACGGGGTCTCTCGGCTGTGCCGGAGATTTTGCCACGTACTCTGCTGTGGCGCTTTATGCGCTGTCCTTTTGTATCTGGTCTTTTAATCATTCAGGCACACCTTCCTTTATTTAGCACCGGTCTTGCCTTCTTTGTGGCGAAGAACTTCGTAATCGTATTTGATTCCTTTGCCTTTATAGGGCTCCGGAGGTCTCTTACCGCGAACCTCTGCCGCAAACTGTCCGACCTTCTGCTTGTCGATTCCCTTTATTGTGATGTGGTTTGCATCGGGAACATCAATCTGGATGTCTTCCGTCTCAGGAACGATAACCTGGTGGGAATATCCAAGGTTCATAACAAGATTCTTGCCTTCCTTAGATGCACGGTAACCAACACCGTTTACCTCGAGCTTTTTCTCGAAACCGGTTGTTACGCCAACAACCATGTTGTCTACGAGAGTTCTTGTGAGGCCGTGGAGAGACTTGCTCTCCTTGGAATCATCGGGACGTGATACGTGAATAACACCTGCGTCGACATCAATCTTCATTGAGGGAACCAGAGTGCGCTCGAGAGTGCCCTTCGGTCCTTTAACAGTGATGTGATTGTTTTCGTCAACCTTAACTTCAACACCTGCAGGTACGGTAATGGGCTTTAAACCAATTCTGGACATGTCTTTTTCCTCCCTTACCAGATGAACGCAAGGACTTCGCCGCCGACATGCTCTTTGCGTGCCTGCTTGTCAGTCATAACGCCCTTAGATGTTGAAACGATTGCAATACCGAGACCCTTAAGTACGCGGGGAAGCTCGTCTGCTCCGGCATAAACGCGGAGACCTGGCTTGCTTACGCGGCGAAGGCCCTGGATTGCTTTCTCTTTACCCGGGAGATACTTGAGAGTAATGCGGATGATGCCCTGGGTGCCATCATCGATGAGCTGGTAGTTTTTGATGTAGCCCTCGTTAAGAAGAATTTCGGCAATTGCCTTTTTCATCTTTGAAGCGGGAACATCAACTGTCTCGTGCTTTGCTGTGCCGGCGTTGCGGATACGTGTCAGCATGTCGGCAATGGGGTCTGTGATCTGCATGGATTTAAATCTCCTTCTTTAGAGTTACTGCTCATTTAAGCAGTTTCAGTGACGAGGTTCCGTGCCAATACTTGATTGGCCACGGCCTTTCGTCAGCGGTTTATTTAAGGGCTCTGATATCAGAGGATATCAGAAGCTTGCCTTACGAACACCGGGAATCTGGCCCTTGTAAGCCAGTTCACGGAAGCAGATACGGCATACGCCGTAGTTGCGGAGGTAAGCATGCGGACGGCCGCAGATTTTGCAGCGGTTATATTTGCGGGTTGAGAACTTCGCAGGTCCCTGCTGCTTAAGAATCATTGATTTCTTTGCCATCAGTCTTTCCTCCTTAGTTTGCGAACGGAGCACCGAGGAGCTTGAGAAGCTCACGTGCCTCTTCGTCTGTCTGAGCGGTGGTTGTTATTGCAATGTTCATTCCGCGGAGCTTTTCGATCTTATCATACTCGATTTCAGGGAATATGATCTGCTCTTTAAGTCCGAGGGAGTAGTTGCCGCGTCCGTCAAAGGCCTCTGCGGAGATGCCGCGGAAGTCGCGGACACGCGGAAGAGCGATGTTGAACAGACGGTCAAGGAATTCCCACATTCTGTCCTGGCGGAGTGTAACCTTAACGCCAACCTTCATGCCTTCACGGAGCTTGAAGTTAGCAACTGACTTCTTTGCAACAGTTGCAACCGCATGCTGGCCGGTAATGGCACTGATGTCTTTAATAACGGCCTCGAGAGCCTTTGCATTGTCCTTGCAGTCGCCGCAGCCGACAGAAACAACGATCTTGTCTATGCGGGGAATCTGCATTGAGGACTTATACTGGAACTTCTCCATAAGAGCAGGAGCAACTTCTTCAGTATATTTTTTCTTCATTGAAGGTACCATAGTAAGTTATCTCCTTTCTCAGATTTCTGCGCCGCACTTCTTGCAGACGCGGACCTTTTTGCCGTTTTCAATCTTGTGGCCGACGCGGGTTCCCTTGCCGCACTTGGGGCAGACAACCTGAACCTTGCTTGCGTAGATAGGAGTCTCGAGCTTGATGATTCCGCCGTCTTCACCCTGCTTGCGGGGCTTCTGATGCTTTGTTGCGACATTAACGCCTTCAACAATAACCTTCATGCCCTTGGGGTCTGCGGAAAGAACCTTGCCCTGCTTACCCTTATCCTTACCGGAAAGAACAACAACTTTATCGTCTTTAATAATATTCATTATCCGGTATCCTCCTTATATCACTTCGGGAGCCAGTGAAAGGATCTTCATATATTCCTTTTCACGGAGCTCTCTGGCAACAGGCCCAAAGATACGAGTGCCGCGGGGATTTTTATCTCCGGAGTTAATAATAACTGCAGCATTCTCATCGAAACGTACATATGTTCCGTCAGCACGGCGGACAGGCTTAACTGTTCTGACTATAACAGCCTTAACAACGTCGCCCTTCTTAACTGTGCCGCCCGGAGCAGCCTTGCGGACTGAAGCGACAACGACATCACCGATTGAGCCGTATTTGCGCTTTGAGCCGCCAAGCACGCGGATTGTCTTAAGTTCCTTAGCGCCGGTATTGTCAGCTACTTTAAGATAGGTTTCTTCCTGTATCATTACTCAGCGCCTCCTTACTTTGCTTTTTCAACGATTTCGACAACGCGCCATCTCTTATCCTTTGAGAGAGGACGGGTCTCCATCACGCGGACGATATCGCCTTCACGGCACTCGTTATTCTCATCATGAGCCTTCAGACGATATGTTTTACCAATGATCTTCTTGTAGGTCTTGTGGGCAACGCGGTCTTCAACGATAACGACAACCGTCTTGTCCATCTTGTCGGATACGACCTTGCCAACGCGGACCTTACGGGAAGTAGTTCTTTCTTCACTCATTTTTACTTACCTCCTCAATTCTGCTTCTCGCGCAGAACGGTCTTAACGCGAGCTATATCACGGCGTGTAGCGGAAATCTTGGTGGGGTTATCAAGGTGATTGGTTGCATGCTGCATGCGGAGCATGAAAAGATCCTTCTTAAGGTCTGCAAGCTTCTGCTCGAGCTCGGCAACCGTCATGTTGCGAATCTCATTTGCCTTCATCTTATTCAACCTCCCCTTCTACGGCTTCCTTCTTGATTATCTTTGTCTTGATAGGAAGCTTGTGGCTGGCCAGACGAAGAGCTTCACGAGCGGTCTCCTCGGGAACACCGGCGATTTCGAACATTACTCTGCCGGGCTTAACAACTGAAACCCAGTACTCAGGAGCGCCTTTACCGGAACCCATACGGGTCTCAGCAGGCTTTGCTGTTACCGGCTTGTCAGGGAAGATCTTGATCCATACCTGGCCGCCACGCTTGGTGTATCTCGTCATTGCTATACGAGCAGCTTCAATCTGGTTTGACTTAATCCAGCCCGGCTCCACAGCCTGGAGACCGAACTCACCGTAAGTGACAGTGTTGCCGCGTGTTGCTTTACCCTTCATGCGGCCGCGCTGTACTCTGCGGTACTTTACTCTTTTAGGCATTAACATTAGTCATTGCCTCCTTCCCTTGCAGGAGCTGCTGCGCGGGGAGCTCTGCGCTCGCCCTGCCCGCGGTTATCGCGGTTGTAGCCCTGACGGCGTTCGCCGTTGTTGCGGTTATCACGGTTGTAGCCACCCTGGCGGCGGTCGTCTCTGCGGCGGCGTTCACCCTGGGGCTTGTTGAGATCCATCGTTCTCGGAGTTGTGCGGAGAGTCTGTGAAAGAACCTCGCCTTTGTATATCCAGACCTTGATACCGATGCGGCCATAGGTTGTGTCGGCCTCAGCGAAGCCGTAGTCTATGTCTGCGCGGATTGTCTGCAGAGGAATTGTTCCTTCATGATATGTCTCGCTGCGTGCGATTTCAGCGCCGCCGAGACGGCCGCCGCACTTGATTTTAATTCCGCGTGCGCCCATTCTCATCGCTCTGCCCATGGCGTTCTTCATTGCGCGGCGGAAAGCGATACGCTTTTCGAGCTGCTGGGCAATGTTTTCTGCAACGAGCTGTGCGTTTGTGTCAGGTGTGCGAACCTCAACGATGGAGATTGCAACCGGCTTGCCGATCATTGCGCTGACCTTGTTCTGAAGGTTCTGGATTTCCTCGCCGCCCTTGCCGATTACAACACCGGGTCTTGAGCAGTGGATATAAATGCGAACCTTTGAAGAATCACGCTCTATCTCAATGGTGGGAACACCGGCGGAATAGAGGGTCTTCTTGAGATATTCACGGATCTTATAGTCCTCAACGATATAATCGCCGACTTTATCTTCTCTTGCATACCAGCGTGAGTCCCAGTCTTTAATTACGCCAACGCGAAGACCATGCGGATTAACTTTCTGTCCCATAATTCTGCCTCCTTCCCTTATTCTTTCTCAGCCACTGCAACATAGATGTGGCTGGTGCGCTTGTTTATACGATACATACGGCCCTGTGCTCTGGGCATGCCCCTCTTGAGGATTGGACCTGCGCCTGCGTAGGTTTCGCAGATATAGAGATTATCAGGATCCATTTCGAAGTTGTTCTCTGCGTTTGCGATTGCAGACTTGAGAACCTTAATCATGTATTCGCAACCGGATTTCGGTGTGTTCTCGAGAAGTGCGAGAGCAACCTTTGTGTCCTTGCCGCGGATCATGTTGCAGACTATCTCGACCTTACGGGGAGAAATGCGAGCATTCTTATGCTCTGCATATGCAATTTTCTTTTCGTCCATTATTTGCCTCCTCGCTTACTTTGTCGGCGCAGTCTTGCTGCCGGAGTGGCCGCGGAATGTACGTGTCGGAGCAAACTCGCCGAGCTTGTGGCCGACCATATCTTCCGTGATGTATACGGGAACATGACGTCTTCCGTCATGAACTGCTATTGTGTGACCAACGAATGACGGGAAAATAGTGGATGCGCGGGACCATGTCTTAATGACCTGCTTGTTGCCGGACTTGTTCATCTCGTCGACTCTCTTAAGCAGCTCAGGTGCTGCGAACGGTCCTTTTTTAATGCTTCTGCTCATTTACTTTCCCTCCTTACTTCGCGTTGCGGCGCTTGACTATGAACTTATCAGTGCGGTTCTTAGTCTTGCGGGTCTTATAACCGAGTGCCGGCTTACCCCACGGTGTTACAGGGCCGGGACGGCCAACCGGGGACTTGCCTTCACCACCGCCGTGCGGGTGGTCGTTCGGGTTCATAACAGAGCCACGGACTGTCGGGCGGATGCCCATGTGACGTTTGCGGCCTGCCTTGCCGATGTGGATGTTAGCGTGGTCAATGTTGCCAACCTGGCCGATTGTTGCAATGCACTCAAGGCGAACCTTGCGCATCTCACCGGACGGGAGACGAACTGTTGCCATTCCGTTTTCCTTAGCCATCAGCTGAGCTGCGGCGCCGGCTGAACGGACAAGCTGAGCACCCTTGCCGGGATAAAGCTCAATGTTGTGGATAACTGTACCAACAGGGATGTTGGCCAGTGGGAGAGCGTTGCCCGGTTTAATATCTGACTGAGCGCCGGATACTATTGTGTCGCCTGCGGAAAGACCTACAGGAGCGAGAATATAGAAGCGAGCGCCATCTTCATACTCGCACAGGGCTATAAAAGCGCTACGATTTGGGTCATACTCAAGGCGGAGAACCTTTGCCGGAGCATCTGTTCTGCTGCGCTTGAAGTCGATAACGCGGTACTTCTGACGGTTGCCGCCGCCCTGGTGGCGGACGGTGATGCGGCCATAGCTGTTGCGGCCGGCATTCTTCTTGAGAACTTCTACCAGGCTCTTCTCAGGAGCGACATGCTTTGCAACTCCGTCAAAGCCGGAGACTGTCATTCCTCTTCTGGCAGGAGTAGTCGGTTTGTATGTTTTAATAGACATTTCTCAATCCTCCTTAAACCATGCCTTCGAAGAGCTCGATATCCTTGGAGTCAGCGCTCAGCTTAACAACTGCCTTTTTCCAGGAGGCTGTTTTGCCGGCGGGATATGCGCCCTGGCGCTTCTCTTTGCCCTTAACGTTGATGGTTGTAACCTTGATTACCTTAACGCCGAAGATTTCCTCGATTGCCTTTTTTACTTCAATCTTGGTTGCCTTCTTGTCAACTTCAAAGGCGTATTTTTTGATGTCCAGATCTTCCATGGACTGTTCGGTGATGATGGGGCGGATTACTACATCATATGCTGTTTTCATCAGGCGAACACCTCCTCAATCTTAGCAAGTGCTGCTTTGTCAACAACCATTGTGCCGTTTGTAAGGAGCATATAGGGGCTGATTATTGTTGCGGTGGTTGTCTCAACGCCTTCAATGTTGCGGGCTGAGAGGACGACCTTTTCATCAACCTGCTCGGTAATGACAAGTGCCTTGCCTGTTACTCCGATATTGCTGAGGAACTTTGCGAATGTCTTTGTCTTAACCTCGTCGACCTTAAGGCCGTCGATAACAATGATTTCGCCGTCAGCTGCTTTTGCGGAAAGAGCAGACTTGAGAGCAAGACGCTTAACCTTCTTGTTGAGCGTGTAGCTGTAGTCACGCGGTTTCGGAGCGAATGCTACGCCGCCGTGTGTCCAGACCGGGGAACCTGCATAACCTGCACGTGCGCGGCCGGTGCCCTTCTGACGCCAGGGCTTCTTTGTGGTGAGGTCAACCTCACCCTTTGTAAGAGCGCTCTGTGTGCCCTGTCTGCAATTGGCAAGGTGATTCTTGACTGAATCATGGAGAACACTCTTGTTCGGCTCAATGCCGAAAATGGCTTCGGAGAGCTCGATCTCGCCGATCTCTTTGCCTGCCATATTAAATACTTTTGCTTTTGGCATTTATGCTGCTCTCCTTTCTTTACTTTGTACGGGCAGATGCCTTCTGCGGGTTGACACGAGCAGATGCCTTCTGCGGGTTGACGCTGACGCCTGCGCCCTCGCCCTTCTTGACGGGCTGAGTCTTGACAGTGTCCTTGATGTAAACGATGCTTCCCTTCGGGCCGGGAACGGCGCCGCGGATAGCAATGAGATTAAGCTCTGCATCGACCTTTACGATGTCCAGATTCTGGACTGTAACCTGGTCAACACCCATGTGGCCGGCCTGTCTCTTGCCCGGGAAAATACGGGAAGGATCAGTGCTGGAGCCCATTGAGCCTGCGTGACGGTGAACAGGACCGCCGCCGTGTGATGTAGGAGTGCGTCCCTGGCCGTAGCGCTTTATAACGCCTGCATAGCCATGGCCCTTGCTTGTTCCTGTAACATCAACCTTGTCGCCTTCTGCGAAGATGTCTGCCTTAACAACATCGCCGATTTCCATCTTTGAGGTGTCTTCAAGGCGGAACTCCTTAAGATGCTTAAGCATTGCTGTGCCGGCCTTCTTGAGATGGCCCTGCTCAGGCTGCGAAAGCTTTTTCTCGGATACTTCTTCATATCCGAACTGGACCGCTTCATAGCCTTCCTTTTCCTTGGTCATCTTTGCGGTCACTGTGCAGGGACCCGCTTCAATGACGGTTACAGGAATGACTTTGCCGGTCTCGTCGAAGATCTGGGTCATCCCGACCTTCTTGCCGATTATGGCTTTCTTCATTATTTTTCCTCCATACGGTTATTGGTTACCTAGCATGGCACAGGGCCGGAGGCTGGCAACTTAACCCTTCCGCTGAAAAAGATTTGCGGAAAAAGGGTTATAAACTTGTTTTGCTGAAATCAGAGCTTAATCTCTATTTCAACGCCTGCGGGAACCTCGAGGCTCATAAGGGCTTCAACCGTCTTCTGAGTCGGGTTCATGATGTCGATGAGACGCTTGTGGGTGCGGCGCTCAAACTGCTCGCGGCTGTCTTTATATTTATGTACAGCGCGGAGGATTGTTACGATCTCTGTCTTTGTCGGCAGGGGGATCGGGCCTGAGACCTTTGCGCCTGTGCGCTTTGCAGCCTCTACGATTGTTTCCGCAGCCTTGTCTATGAGCTGATGGTCATAGGCCTTGAGGCGGATGCGGATCATGTTTTTGTTGTTTGTCTGGGTTGCCATGTGTTTTCTCCTTACATATTTTCTTTGTTATGCGTAAGGGAGAAGCCTGTAAATTTTGTATACACACATCCGTGCGTATCAGGCCAGTTCCAAAAAACAAACCGGCTTTTGGCCGGTTGCTCCTGGCCCTGCGATATACGCGTGTATATACAGGAAGAGCTTCAGCCGCCCGATTATGCACTGCATATCTGCAATGCCGGACATACTCCACGGAAGTTACCTCATCTCTGAGCAATCTCCCGCTTCATCGCATAATACGCCTGCTCACGCAAGCTTGAGTAATATACCAAACACCCGCTCTTTAGTCAAGTGTTTTTTTAGCCAAATTTGGGCTTTCGGAATATTTTTTTCGGCCCTTGTTTTTGTACATTATAACATACACAATATCGTGTGTTTTTATGAAAATCTGTTGGCGTCCGGGTCGTAGCTGTAGCCGATAGACAAAAGGGTCTGTGTGACTTCATTCTCATCGACGCCCTTGTCTGCGCACAGCTCCGCCAGATCGGAATAAGCGTCTCTCAGAAGAGTGTTTATATAGCTCAGGAGCATAAACGGGTCTTTTGGAAGAGTACTCATAAAATCATCAGCTCCTTTGGCGCTTTAGTTATTATTTCGCATCCGTTTTCCCGGACGATTACCACATCTTCAATCCTCACGCCGAATTTCCCCGGAATATATATTCCCGGCTCGGCGGATATCACTGCTCCGGCTGGAACCGGTAGACTGTTGGAGGGTCTGAAGCCCGGGTCCTCGTGAATATCTATTCCCAGACTGTGGCCGAAGCCGTGACCAAAGTATTTTCCGTAACCCGCGTCAGCAATTACCCTGGCGGCGGCGTTGTGAACATCGCAGCCCTTAACTCCCGCTTTGGCCACGGCAATGCCTGCCAGCTGCGCCTCGAGGACCGTGTCATAAACCGTCTTCATCTCATCCGTGACTCTACCCAGCGCAACCGTTCTGGTCATGTCTGAGCAGTAACCGTTATATTTGCAGCCGAAGTCCATGGTAATAAACTCTCCGCTGCGGATTTCCCTCTCCGTGGGAACGGCGTGGGGCATGCTTCCGTTGGGGCCTGCGGCGACTATCGGGTCGAAGGACGTTCTCTCCGCGCCAAGATCCATCATATAATAAACAAGCTTTGCCGCAATCTGCTTTTCTGTCATGCCCGGCTTCAGCTCAGGCAGAATTTTCTCCAGTGCCGCCTCGGAAATTCGCTGCGCCTTTATCATGCTGCGCAACTCGTCTTCGTCCTTTGTTTCGCGGAGGGAGCTCAGCAGGCCGTCCGCCGTTATCAGCTTTGCCTTTATGCCGGTGCTGTAGCGTTCATAGTCTCTGAAGCTCATGAATCTTCCTTCAAAGCCAAGCCTTGATACGCTGTATTTTTCAACCAGCCCGGTTATTACCGAAAGATATGTTTCTCCGGCCGCCCTTGTATAGACCTCGGCTTCGGTAATCCGCCCCTCCGCCGCTTCGGTATAGCGGCTGTCGGTTATGAAAAAGCATTTCTCCGGTGTTATGAAAAGTACCGCGTCCTCGTCCGCGCAGGTTGCAAAGCCCGAGGCGTAATATCTGTTAGACTCGCTGCACAGTAAAAGTGCGTCTATATTATATTCGCTTAGCCGTGACTGAATTATGCTGAAGTGATTCATGTTCTTCTCCAAGATTTATTTTTCAAAATAATACCACATCTCAAGTGTTATTGCACGGAGAAATATGCTATAATACTTGCAAATTATTACTATACACAAGAGGAGATTTGATTATATGGAATTTCGCACAGAGCACGACTCTCTCGGAGAGGTCCTTGTAGAAGGTTCAAGATACTGGGGGGCGCAGACTCAGCGCAGCCTGCAGAATTTCCCCGCCAATGACAAGATGCCCCTTGCCGTTATCCGGGCTTTTGCAATCCTTAAAAAGGCGGCCGCTGTTACGAACAACAAGCTTTCACGGCTCAGTAGCGAGAAATGCTCCGTAATATGCTCCGTCTGTGACGAGATTCTTTCCGGCGCCCTTGATGATCATTTCCCGCTCTCCGTCTGGCAGACCGGCAGCGGAACGCAGACCAACATGAATGTAAACGAGGTAATCGCCAACCGCGGCAATGAGCTCGCCGGCAAGAAGCTCCTGCACCCCAATGACGATGTTAACATGTCCCAGTCCTCCAATGACACATTCCCCACGGCCATGAATATTGCCGCTGTTACGGCTGTTAAGACCCATGTTATCCCCGCCGTTGAGGGTCTGATTGAAACCTGCCTGAGGCTTGAAGCGGAAAACGACGGAATAATCAAAATCGGCAGAACCCACCTGCAGGATGCAACGCCTGTTAAATTCTCCCAGGAGATTTCAGGCTGGCGTGGAATGCTGGAGGAGTCGCTGGAGCTGATTAACGCGTCCATCCCCGGAATTTCAAAGCTCGCTCTGGGCGGAACGGCTGTTGGAACCGGGATTAACGCGCCAAAGGGCTTCGATAAGCTCGTCGCCTCCGAGATAAGCGGTCTTACCGGCTATGAGTTCATTACCGACGCGAACAAGTTCCACGCTCTAACCGGCAAGGACGACATCGTCTTCTCCCACGGTGCCCTGAAGGCGCTGGCCGCCGACATGATGAAAATCGCCAACGACGTCCGCTGGCTCTCCTGCGGACCACGCTGCGGCTTCGGTGAGATTTCAATTCCGGCAAACGAGCCCGGCTCCTCAATAATGCCCGGCAAGGTCAACCCGACCCAGTGCGAGCAGGTTACCATGACCGCCGTTCAGGTTATGGCCGCCGACACGGCCATCGGCCTGGCCGCATCTCAGGGCAACTTCCAGCTGAATGTATTCATGCCGGTAATAATCTTTAATTATCTTCACTCTGCCGAGCTTCTGGCCGCGTCAATAAATTCCTTCAATGATCGTGCCTTCAGCGGGCTCAAGGCAAACCGCGAGGTGATGAACGCGAACCTCAGCAAATCACTTATGCTGGTGACCTGCCTCAACCCTGTAATAGGCTACGAGAATGCGGCAAAGGCTGCGAAATATGCGTTTGATAACAACCTCACCCTGAGGGAAGCGGTCCTAACTCTCGGTCTCCTGACTGAGGAGCAATTCGACAGCACCGTCGTCCCGGAGAAGATGGTGTAAAAATTCATAGCTCCTTCATCAAAAAGTGACAGTCGGTGAATGTTTTATCTATAGACTCCTATATAGGATTTTTTCTCAAAAATTCCCTCTATGACTCTTTAATAATAGGAGTGTCACCTACCGTCACTTTTTTACATTAAAAATCCTTAACTTTAAGCTTTAGCTCAACGGTTGCGGGAATATAGGCTAATGAAGAGAAATTGCGGAGCTATCAAAAGGTGTACCTTTTGACAGCTCCATTTTCATGTCAATGATAGCAATATAGATTAAATGGAGTGTAATCGCTTTGGCTGTAGGTATTTTTGCATATGTATTATATAACTTGCAGGAAAACTCCTAGTTAAAGTTAAATCGTTTTTTAAAATTGCCTGCCGATTGATGCTGCTGTAGAACGCTACCTAGAGTGGCTAACCCGCGTTTTTCGACGGTTTCAACCTGCGTTTTTCGACGCGCCCACTTTTGAATAAAAATGTTTCCTGAATTTCCGGAAAGCTGAGGCGCAGAAAAAGGGCTCCGATTTCTCGGAGCCCTTAAGTTTGGCAGAGATTACTGTTTATTCAAATTGATTTCAGGGCTCCGACTCTTGTACGGGTCCCTTTGACAGTTCCGGAGCATCGCCGTCTTTAAGAACATATGTAGGCAGTGCCAGCTCTATGCCATATTCATCACACAGTGTGAGCAGGAGGCGGTTAATCTTGCGGGTGACTGATTTGCGGTCCTTCTCCCTAACCGGGAAGGAGACCGCGCAGACGACAGCGAAGTCGCCAAGAGTGTCTACATCGCAGAACACCGGCTTGCCGGTGAGCCTATAGTCAACATAGGCATTGATGCGGTCCGTCTCGTTCACAATCATCTTTTCAACAAGGTCTATATCTGTGCCATATACAACCGCAAAGGTGATGTAGGCGTTGGACATCTCCTTGGAGTTGTTAATAACATTAACCATGTTGGAGTTATTGATGGAGATGATTTTATTAAAATACCTTACCTTCGTTGTGCGGATGTTCATGTCGACAACGGTGCCATAAAAATCGCCGACGGTAATCATATCGCCAACCCGGATGTGCCCGTCAAGAACAATGAATATGCCCGCTATAAGGTCATTAATGCTGTCCTTTGCGCCGATGCTGAGCGCAAGAGTTGTGATTCCAATGCCTGCTACAATGGTTGAAAGGTCAACGCCAAAGTAGTATAGCCCCATAAAGAATACCCACGCTGCCGCAACCACCTGCAGGAGGCTTGACACGAGCTTTATGGCCGTTGCTGAGTGCGAATCGACATACTGTATAAGCTGCTGCGCGACCCAACGTATCAATGCGCAGAGGAACACGCCGAAAACAATCAGGAGCAGCACCATTGTTACAGCAAATATGTTCCATCCCTTCTCCCAACCGCCAATAAACAGCGTTGAGAGAATTGACCATTTTGATGCAAGATGGTTCAGTGCGAACAAAAGCAGAAGCCCCAAGGCGGACCATATTATAATATGCTTAAGCGTATCCAGCAGCAGACGGCTCCGTTCAGCAACTGTCTCGTCATTTTCATCCTTTTTGAGGATGTATTTTATGAGTTGTCTGTGCCTTATATTGCGGAATTCCTCCGATTCGGAGAAGTCTTCGCCGGCATAAAGCGCAAAGCCTATGATAATCGCCTGAGTAAAGAGAACATAGCAGATGACGCAATAGATAATCATTTCTATCTCGCCTTCGACTATTTCCAGAACAGGGCGTGCGTTAACGAGCGCAATGTTGCGCTCCTCGCACACATCCATCATATAGCAGCTGTAGCTGCCACTGATTATTCTGACGCCGGAAAATTCGTCAATCAATTCCTCTATTGGGAAAATATTGGGCAGGGCGTATGATTTTCCGGTTTTACTGTCAACGCGATACATGGTATCGGTGTCGGACAGGTCTATATAATACATCTTGCCGGTATAATATTGGCTTGCTATAGCGTTGGTCGGGGAGAGCAGCTCCATAAGGTTATTAAGCCTTACAGAGGAAAGTCCCACGCGCACGAAGCCTATGGCATCAGTGCGTCTTACGGCGGCGAACACCTTGTTTGACTCGTCATCGGCGCGATATATCAGGTTATTCTCTTCGCCCTGCAACAGATACCAGCATTCATACTCCGGATCATTCTGATATGTGCTGGCAGTATAGCCGATATAATCGCCGGTGGAATGCGTAATTGTGCCATTGGAATCAAACACATCTATTTCCACTGACGGGAACAGTGCCGAAAGCTCGCTGAGCTTGGGGTCTTCAAGCAGCTCGGGGAAGTTTTGAATGGCTTCTGCAATCTCCTGCGCCCACAGCAGTGCCGCGTTTTCAGTATCATCAGAAAGCATCTGGAGCTCATTGTTTGTGTCAACAAGGCTTCGGTTGCAGTCGGAAAGGATCTCCCTTGCCTCATCTCCGAAATAGCTGTATCGATACATTACGAGAGCATATCCCGTTACTGCGACTTCGATAAGCACGGCAATACCCAGAAGTGCCGCCAGCAGCTTCATTGAAGGCACGTGCACATACACATTGCCCCACAGTTTTTTAAGCTTGCTGCGGGCATCAGGTCTCATGTAGTCCCTGAGCTTTATGGCACTGCGGATTGCAACGACCACGAAGATTGTCATCACAACAAAAGGAATTGCACTGTCTGCAATGCTGTTAATGACTATCATCCGCACCGGTTCATAAACAACCAGTTTGTAGTCTTCATCTTCAAATTCAGCTGTGGCGTATACTGCCTTATGGAGGCTGTCATAGAGTCTTCTGCCTGTATTGGGGTACATGATGCCCATTTCCCACTCGCTGTCTATGCTCTCGTCAGCCCGAAGTTCAGGCAGGGTTGAGTCGGAAATCATTTCAGGGTCAGTGGAATAAATAACCTCTCCCGAAGCAGTATCTACCAGGATTACGTAGTTGCCTATTTCAGCAAGAGATTCCTCCAGGGGCTCAATATCATAATCGTAGCTTATCCACACGACAAGGTAACCTTCCATGGCCGGCACTGACAGCAGCTCGTCCTGGCCTATCATAATGTCGCCGAGACCCTTGAGTCTCATCAGCTCCTGATCCTTGAGCTGAGGGGCTGTGTCTCCTGATATCATGTGCCAGTTGTTGTCTGAATCCAGGAAGTAGTATATCTCATTGGAGCGATCTGTATTCATTTCCTCCAGCACAGAGTCAACTGTCTCCTTGCCCTCATTGAGGAAGAGCGCCTCTATTTTCAGATAGCTTCTAAAATCCTCGCGATCATAGTTGCGCTCTACTGTTGAGCTCGTGTCGTTAAAGGCGAGCAGGTTTTCGGCCGCTTCAAGCTCAAAGCTGAGCGTCTCTCTGGCTTTTTCGTATTCGTTTTGGAAGTAAAAAAGTCCTGAGGCTAGGAACGATGCGAGAAGCACCACCACGACTATTAATATCAGATAGACATGGCGGAAGGAATGCAGCCTTTTATATGCTCTCTGAGGATCTTTTTTCCTGCTCATACTTGCTCCTTAGTTACATTACTTTTGATTTCATATTATAGCATTGCCGGGCTTTTCTTTCAACTTTCAAATTGCAGTTTATTTAAGCAGTGCGTTGATTGCATCATACGTCCGCTGGACATTAATTTCCAGCTGTTGCCTTGTAAGGTTGCCGTCGGCAAGGCCTTTTTTCATGTTTTCATAGTCATATTTTGAGCCGGGCATGAATACATTTCCGCCGGCTGCAGCAACATGCTGCGCCCTTGGAGCTCTGTTGGCGGCTTTGGGATCAGCCATGCTGTCGCCGGCTATTACCCAGTCGGTCATTACGAGGCCGTCAAAGCCGAATTCCGCTCTCAGGATATCCTCGCACAGGTCGCGCCGTTCATCGCTGTGGGTCCCGTTAATCAGGTTATATGAGGTCATTATGCTCCCGGCGTTGCCCTCACGGATTGCGATTTCAAAGCCCTTAAGGTAAATCTCCCTCATTGCCCGCTCAGAGACAACGCTGTTATTGCCAAGGCGATTATATTCCTGGTTATTGGCCGCATAATGCTTAAGAGTTACCGCGCAGGCCTTATGCTTCCGGACTCCGCAGGTAATTGCAGCGGCAAATTTGCCGGATATGACAGGGTCCTCGGAATAATACTCAAAATTTCTGCCGCAGAGGATGCTCCGATGAATGTTCAGTGCCGGTGCAAGCCAGTAATTTATGCGGAACATTTCCATTTCGGTTCCGATTATGTCTCCGCAGGTCTCCGCATAGTCCGTGTTCCAGCTCTGGGCCAGTGCCGTTCCAATTGGAATCATGCTGCAATACTGATATTCAACCTTTGCCCCCTTCGGCGGTTTGCCGCCGCCGGCCAGAAGCTTAGCCAGAATCTGAATGTACTTTGGCAGAAACTCAGCTATCGTTTCGGGCATGCCGAGGGTACCTATGCCATGAGCGCCCTTTTCGTCGCGGTAAAATTCACGGCTGAGTCTAAGTCCGGCAGGGCCGTCAGCCATCGTTGCGCAAGGCAAACCCTTGTCTTTTAAGGCAGACGTGGTTTCACCTGCGGAGCCGGCAACGGTTGTTCCGGCAGAGCCGACCATGCTCTGTATGCTCCCCTTCGGATTAAACGCCCCGATTGAGGCAAGGATAAGCTCCTCATCAGAAAGCCCCTTAACCTGAGAGCTTATCTCAACCGGTTTATCATATTGGACAGTTTCGCAAGCAATATCCGTGGATTTTATATTTATAGTCACAGGTGCTTTTTCCTGAGCATTGGCGGCGCTGCTGCGCAGGTCTGTAAAATCAGGTTTTCCGAAGGCCGGTCTTACCTTCTTTACCTGCACATCATCATCAAGAATTATCTGTGCGGCGGCCACTGTGCTACGGGATGATGCACCGCAACGCAAAATATAGCTGCCTTTTTCCAGCAGGAAGGATGCGCTCTCCTCGTCATATGAGGCGCAGTCACGCAGGTTGAAGCTTATTGAAAGCTCCGCGCTTTCACCGGGAGCAAGCTTTTTCGTTTTGCCGAACGCCACCAGCTGCTGATATGGCTTGTCAAGCCGGCCGGCCGGTGCGGAAGCATACAGCTGAAGGGTTTCCTTGCCCGGCCAGTTGCCGGTGTTTTTAACAATAGCATGCGCTGTGATTACGCTTCCTGCCGCCTCAACTGATGTTACATCGCTTTTGAAGCTCGTATATGAAAGACCAAAGCCGAAGGGGTAAAGGGGCGTTTTCCCAAAGCTGTCAAAATACCTGTAGCCAACGTATATGCCCTCATAATAATGTGTGTCGTCCAGGCAACCGAATTCCGCGTCTTTGCAGTAGTCCCCCGCGGTGGCCCAAGTGGTTGTCAGCTTTCCGGAAGGATTTTCCCGGCCGAGCAGAATGTCTGCCAGCACATCACCAGTATCAGGGCCAAGCTGAGAAAGCACAAGGATATTGTCCACGGTGGAAACCGGGGTGAGATCAACAGGGCTACCCACGTTAAGCACCAGCATAAATTTTTTATATCTTTCATTGGCAGCGAGAATATCACGGATTTCCGACTCAGAAAGCTCTGCATCGCCTGGAGCATTTGCGCGGTCCGCTCCCTCACCGCATATGCGTGCAACAACATATATGGCAGTGTCTCCCTCGCCGTTTAACGGCAGATTATATTCAGGTTCCGGCATTGTTCTGCCCATTACAAACATGGCTATATTTTTCCCGGATGACTTCGCCTCGGCCTTGACTTGCTTGACAAACCTGGCCCGCTTTTCGGCGTAGGTTCTGTCGTATTTGTCGAGCCAGGAGCCGGTTGTGATCTCAAAACCGGCATTAATCAGGCCTTGCTCCACAGTTGTAAAGTAGCGTGAGTTTACCTCGCCGGAGCCAGTTCCGCCCTTTACAGTGTTCCTCACGCCCCGGCCATAGGCCGCAATTGGGCACGGCTTTTCCAGAGGGAAATCGCCATTCGTTTTCAGAAGAACTGTGCACTCCGCCAGTCCTTCACGGATTTTCGCCTGATGTTGCTTTTCGTAACTTAACATTTTTCCGTAGTTCATCTCCTACCATATTAAACCTTTTGTATCAGATAACATATTACAGTATATTCACAGGAATCAAACTGTTTTTTGAATCAATCGGAAAAGGCTTTTCTACCATACAGACAATTCCGCCGTTTCCAAGCCTGCGGTCTGCTTTCTCAAGAAGCGAAAATACATTTATAGCTTTTCTTTCCGGGGAAGCAGATCTCTTGATTTCAAATGGATGCAATACACCATCCGTTTCAACCACAAGGTCAATTTCCTTCTGATTCGTGTCCCGATAGAAATTAAGCTTCATTTCTTTTTCTCCGTAGGACGCGTTTCGATTCATCTCCGCCACAACATAGTTTTCGAGGAAGTATCCTGCTGCCGCTCCGTTCATCAGCACATCTCTTGATGTCCAGGAAGAAAGGAACGCGCAAAGTCCTGTGTCGCAGAAATACAGCTTCGGAGTTTTGATCATGCGCTTCAGCTCATTGGAATAGTATGGTTCCAGCAAAAAAATGATCCCCATTGACTGAAGTACTTTCGTCCACTCTTTCGCTGTCACGCCTGAAACTCCGGCAGCGGTGCCAAGATCATTGTAGTTGATAAGCTGACCGGAGAAAGCTGCACAAGCTCTCAGGAACTTGCGGAATCCAGCTGTGTCCACAATTCCGTTGTCATCCACGGCGTCTCTCATTAGATAAGAATCGATATATGAATTCCAGTATTCCCGCCTCAGTTCACTATCCATTCCGGCCATATCAGGCATTCCGCCTTCCCAAATGCGGGTGTAAACATCAATAATATTGTTTGCCGGGATATCTCTGCCGCATTCTATAAGAGAGTCAATAGAATAATCTGAGATCATTCCACCCGGCCTCCCGGCAATTTCTTTCTCAGACAGACTGAACATTTTTAATACACAGATCCTGCCTGCAAGAGAATCTCCCGCCTGTTTCATCAGCTTTCTGCTCTGGGATCCGGTCAGCCAGAAACGACCGCGCTCATCGCTCTCATCGCAAATAATCTTGATTTGTTCAAACAGTGCGGGAGCTTTTTGCACTTCATCAATCAAGATGGGAGGTTTATATATCTGAAAGAAAAGCTTGGGGTCTCGCTCCGCCAAATCTCGGATATCGGCATCATCCATGGAGGCATAAGTTCTTCCGGTATCCTGCGCCAAATACTTCAGCATTGTGGATTTACCTACCTGCCTTGCCCCGGTCACCATGACCACCTTGAAGGCTGAACTCATCTTCAGAAATTTTCTTTCCAGTGATCTGTGAATATATGCCATGCTTACACCTCGGTTTAGTTCAGAATAAATGCGACTTTATTTTAAACTAAAAATTAAGTGCTGTCAACAAAAGTTAAGAACGAACTCTTCATCGATCGGGTTTCATTTTTCTTTAGGGCAGATTAGGACAAAGTAAGAGAAAAGAAAAAACCCAGAAACCATTGAGATTTCTGGGTTTTGAGTATTCGTAGGTAAAATCAGCGCTTGGAGAACTGAGGTGCGCAACGTGCGGCTTTGAGACTGTACTTCATGTAGCTTGACGGCTAAAAAGCCTTATTTTACGGGTGTAAATGCTAAAACAAGAATGAACAAAAATTATCATATAAGAATGCTCAGTTAAGGACGTATAATGCATCCGATGATAGTTATACTTTAAGGATTCGGGCGGGAATTCTTGCGATTGATTAAATTGGTGTTTTAGTGTATCATAAAAGCGGATTTAAGAGTGCTGCCTACAGGTAGAAGCTATGGAGAATTGTTTATGGCACAGTGGAACAAATATACAATAATGCATAAAGACAGAAAAGTTGCCTGCATTCATAAAAGCGGCAAATGCGTTATATATAACCATGCATTGATGCCGTATAACCTCTACCTTGAAGAATCAACGGCAGATGATACGGATGAGCGCATAAATAACCTGGAAAATTTCTATTACTGGTGCTCTGCCCGTATGCTCACGCTTGACCGTAAATACGCAAAAGAGATACTGAATGCTCTGAATAAGAAGCAGGCTGTTACAGACCGCGACCGCGCTGAAATAGCAATTTCTTATCACTGTCTTTCATTAACGGATGTTTACTGGGTAAAAAACTTTCGTGAAAATGTCTCTTTTGATGATATCAATTTATTTGACAATTCGCTTGCCGGAGCTTTTGTGGATGTGTGCCTGCATGGAAAGGCGATGACAGTTCAAAATTCAAAACTTCTAACTCAGGAGGATGTTGCGGGAGACCTGATGACAGCCGGTGTTGCCCCGAAGGCCTGGACTAGAAGGAACGGAACATTTTTCCTCATGAAGGACGGTGAGGAGAGGGATGTTGAAGCAGAACTGCTTGCCGACAGGATAATTGACTGCTTTAAAGTTGACCATGTAAAGTACACTGAAGAGTACTATGACGGCAAAAAAGTAAGTGTAAGTAAAATAATATCTTCTCTTGACGTAAGTCTTGTTCCGGCAGAGTATGTGGAGATATATGCGGCCAATCATGGTATGAAGTTGCTTGATATAGTTTATGAAAAATCATTTTATGATTATCATATGATGAATATTATCGACTATCTTATAGGCAACAATGACCGCCACTGGTCAAACTGGGGATTTTATGCCGACAACAAAAACAATAAACTTTTAGGTTTATATCCGCTGATGGATTTTAATAAGGCGTTTTCTGATTATAAGGGCATAAACGGCGGCATATGTCAGACAGCAGGTGAAAGAACATCTCAAAAGGATGCCGCGCTGGAAGGAGTAAAGGCGGTCGGGCTAAACCAGATAAAAGAAGTTAAAAGAGAGTGGTTCGCAGATTCTGAACGGTATGATACATTCTGCCAAAGGCTGAAGTGCTTAAAGGAATATGCGCACAACGCATAAAAACTGACAATTTGTTTAAAAGCAGCAAAACGCCGCTGAGTTCTGTCTCAGCGGCGTTTTTCCATGACATTGCCAGCAGCTCTATTGCAAAATCCACTGCTGTACTTTTTCAGATACGAACCGAACCTGAAGACATTTCGGATATTACTTTCAGAAGCGTTTCTTCCGACTCCGCAATAAATTCCGCTTCATTTTCGGCAGCAGGAGCACCTCTGCGGTTCAGCCATATGGTGTGCCAGCCAAGTTCCGCGGCAGGAATAATATCATGAGCAAGCGAATCACCTATATAAATAAGTCTCTCCGCAGGTCTGTTCGCCTTTTCCTGCGCAAGAATAAAAATGCGCTTGTCAGGCTTGTCTATCCCGACTTCTCCGGAGATGACGGTGAGCCCTTCATCAAACCAACGGTTTAGACCAAGCGCTTCCATTTTACTTCGCTGCTTTTTTGCGGTGCCGTTTGTTATTATTCCCATGCCGTCGAATGTTTCGGCGGCAAGATTGAGGATTGTCTCCATAGTGGCGGACATTTTAATACTGCTCTGGCAGCGCCTGTATACCTTCTCAAATTCAAGAGCTTCATCTGGGGTTATTTCTTTTCCGATATCGGAAAACCCCATGCAGTAGCGGTATATATACATCTCATCCATCGAGATTTCACCGCGCTGAGAAGGTTCAAACACTTCATCACCGCGTGCGGCGCATGCCAGATATGCCTGAAAAGTGCTGCTTTCATCCATTAAATACAGCTCAGCGCATGCCCGCATAAACGGCTGAGAACGGTCATAAATTGTGTCATCTATATCGAAGAATACTGTCATTTTCCGTTTTTGGAAGAGGAGTAAGATCTAACTGCGGCTGTAGTGCAGCTGGTCATAATCAGCATTGTAATAATCTCCTGAACAACTATGTTAGTGACTGAAGAACTCAGTACAGTGCTGATGGCCTCCCTGTCCGCTTCAAAGCTGCCAAGAGCATAAATAAGCGCCGCATACATGGTCCTTTTGGTGTTCGCCAAAGTCCACTTGAAGCCCTTCTGTGTACGGAGATAGTCATTAATCTCCCGGATATCCGCTGCCTTCACCTCGGGTTCTCCCGGAACCATATCCAGCACAGCAAGAATAGGCATCAGCTCATAATAATAGCCCTTGACTTTCTCTTCCTTGAAGGCTGCTACCAGCTTTCTGAGGGCATCAGTCTTCTCTTCCGGGCTGCGGCTAGAAAGTGCCATAATCTGAGCCACCGTATGCATGGCTTCCTTGGAAAATGACATAGACTTGGCAGCCTCATAGCAGCTGTCAACCTCGTCCGCGATTTTTTCCGCATTCATTCCACGGCTGACGATCATTGCGAGAAATGGCCGGTCCTCATCTCCTGTAAGGAAGAAGTGGTCTCCCTTCATTTCACGGTAGACCGTCTCCATCTTCTCGATGTTTTCATCTGCCTTATCCGGGCCGCCGCCTTCGTAAATATTAATAGCCGTAAGAACCATGTAAGGCGAAAATGTAAGCTTGTGTATGGAGCGCAGCTTCCTGTAAATCTGCATCACTCCTTCAAGATATTCCTGATAGTCCTCAGCCAGAGCCATTCTCGTAATGACAATGGTTTTGGCAACACCGCGCATCTGTGAAAACACATTAACGTTTTTATTGAAATACTTTTTGCATTCCACATAGTGCTCAACATCAGCCCTCTTTCCGGCGGAAGCATACAGAAAAGCCGCAAGAGTAGCCATCGCGGAGGAATCGCTCTCCCAGACCATCTTTCCAAGCAATGCCTGACGGTCCTCCACAATCTGATCCGCAATTTTCACGAAAGTCTCATTCATATATTGTACCTCACTTTCTTGAGCTGAAACCCGATTTTTATTTTATTCTACCATACTTTCCTCAAATCCACAAACAAGCTTG
>R11__coassemble_15_pt1 | contig 136660 bp, 119 predicted proteins | sample R11__metabat2_low_PE_045 | metagenome-assembled genome bin R11
ATTTTCAAGGTACACCCGCCGCCCTCTCGGCGACAGCTTTGTTATATTACTACGGCAGGCCGCCAATGTCAAGAACTTTTTTACAAAAAAAGCGCCTTTTTTGGCGCTTTTTTCTACTATTATATATATAGTTGTTAATTATTTTTCATCCACAAGATAATCCGTTACAAGGGGCGCGGTGAACCCTTCTGCGTACTCAACCTTGAGGTTATCATAATACTCCTGCATTCTCTGGCCATATTCCTCGTTGGCCTTTTCGGCGCGGGCTGTTACTGCTGTTGTTCCGGAATATTCAACGATGGAATCAGCCGACAGCGGCAGGCTGATTATTATATGATACCCATATGAGGATTCCACGGGATCGGAGACCTGATAATCATCAAGCTCCTTTGTTGTGTCCTCAAACACCTGGACCATTGTTCCCTCGGTAAAGGTATAGCCGTTGGGGTAGTTTGCCTTTCCGGTATCCTCGTCATACTGCTCTTTATATTCCAGGAACTTTTCAAGACGCTTTTCCTCGTCCTTAATGCCCTGCAGCTCTGCGGCAAGCTCCTCCGCCTGTGCCTTTTTGGCCGCAATGTCTTCATCGCTTAGGGCTTCGCCGGAGGAGGTATCCACGGTCATAAACAGGATATGGTTGGATGACATGTAGCCATTGTCCTCGAGCCACTGAATTGCGTCTTCGTCCGATACATTTGCACCGTCCTGGCCGTAAATATCAGTAAAGGTCTGCTGATAAATATAATTGGCCTCCATCATTTGATTATAAAGGTCATAGGGCAGATACTGCTCAGAGAGATACTCAATAAATGTATCCTCGGTGGCGTCTTCGCCAAAGGAGGCAATGTTCTGCTCCCGGGCGGTTTCAAGAGCTTCCTTGTTTTCGTCGTTGAGCTCTATGCCGTTTTCCTTTGCAAAGCCCTGAATGGCAATGAGCTGCTGAACGCTGGACTCCGCCTCAATCGCAGGCTCCTGGGCAAAGGTTGTTCCGTCCTCGTCCAAAGCATCGTCCCAGGAGACATCGTAGCCATAGGCTGCGTAATAATCCATGTACTGGGAAATCTGGTTTGCTGAATAATAATAGAAGTAGAAATACTCGCTCCAGGTAATATCATTGCCGTCAATTGTCATTACGACCTCATCCGGGTCATGGGTTGCGTATATTGCGGCATAGTCGATGACCTTGTCCGGCTCCTCTGCTTCCGCTTCAGCATCATCCTCCGTCGTCTCCGCCACTATGGCCGCGTCAGTCACGGCACTGCTGTCAGTTGTGTCTGATTTGTTGTTGCCTACGGTCAGAATTGCGATTATCACCGCAAAGACAACAATTATTGCCGAGAGAATGATTATCAGCGTCTTGTTTGACTTCGGAGCGGCTTCCGTTGCCGGCTGCTCCACGGTGGGCTGCTGCGCGGCAAGCTGTTCTTTATTTTCGTTATCCATTACTGTTTCCTCCGTTCTGTTCTGACCAGGCCTTTATGAACGCCCGGGCCTCGTCAACAACATGAGCTTTGTTATTTATTTTAACGCTGAGGCACGGCTTTGACCCCGCTTCAACCTTAAGTCTGTTTTTATACTCCGGCAGAGAGTATACCATTGATACCTTGCTCATGTCAAAGTCTTTTAGAATATATATCAGCCGGCCGTTTTTCTGGGAAATATCCGTAACGCCCGCTCTGCCCGCTTCGCCGCGGAGAAGGGCCACCTGGACCAGCGCGCTGACTCCTCCGGGAGGATCGCCGAAGCGGTCAATCAGCTCGTCGAGGATTTCATCCGCCTCGCCTTCCGTTCTTATCTGGGCAATTCGGCGGTATATGTCCATGCGCTGCTCTGATGACGGGATATATTTTTCCGGGATGTTTGCCTCTATGGCAAAGTCCGCGGAGCAATCCGCCTTTTCCGGAATTTCTATTCCACGAGCCTCAAGGACGGCCTCATTAAGAAGCTTCATATACATGTCATAGCCCACGTCGGTCATGTGACCTGACTGCTCGGCGCCCAGGAGATTGCCCGCACCGCGGATTTCAAGATCACGCAAGGCGATTTTCATGCCGGAGCCGAAGGCCGCAAAGTCGCGTATTGCGTTAAGGCGCTTTTCCGCATCCTCGGTTAAGACCTTGTCCCGGCGGAACGTGAGATATGCGCTGGCTGTTCTGGAGGACCGGCCTACGCGGCCCCTGATCTGGTGGAGCTGAGCAAGGCCGAGCCGGTCAGCATCCTCTATTATTAATGTGTTAACATTAGGTATGTCTATACCGGTTTCGATTATCGTGGTGCAGACCAGAACCTGAATGTCTCCGGTGACCACCCGATCCATTATCTCAGCCAGCTCATTTTTGTCCATTTTGCCGTGGGCGATGCCAATGGAGACGTTTTCATCAAGAAGGTCGGCGAGCTTACGGGCCGTTCGTGCTATGTCTTCGATTCTGTTGTGGAGATAATACACCTGTCCGCCCCGCTGCAGCTCACGGGTTACCGCATCGGCAATAATGTCCCAGTTGTGCTCCATAACAAAGGTCTGAACGGGCTGTCTGTCCTCAGGCGGCTCCTCGATTGTTGACATATCGCGGATGCCTGACATGGCCATGTTCATGGTTCTGGGAATCGGAGTTGCGGAGAGGGTAAGCACATCCACGCCGTGGGACATTTCCTTTATGTGCTCCTTGTGGGTAACGCCAAAGCGCTGTTCCTCGTCCACAACAAGGAGGCCGAGATCTTTGAACTTAATATCCTTTGAAAGGAGGCGATGTGTGCCAATTACTATATCGCAGGCGCCATCGGCAATGTCCTTTATGGTTTTCCCCGTGCCGGAGCCGGCGGTAAAGCGGCTGAGCACCTGAATATTCACCGGGAAGCCAAAGAAGCGCTGAACAGCCGTTTGATAATGCTGGTTGGCAAGAACAGTGGTAGGGGCCAGGATGGCCGCCTGCTTTCCGTCAAGCACACATTTCATTACAGCCCGGAAGGCAACCTCCGTTTTTCCAAAGCCCACATCTCCACAGAGAAGACGGTCCATTGGGACGGAGGACTCCATGTCCTTCTTAATTTCGGCGGTGCACCTGAGCTGGTCATCGGTTTCTGTATAGCCGAAGTTCTCTTCAAACTCCAACTGCCACTCGCTGTCCGGCGAAAAGGCATAGCCCGGGGTCTTGAGCCGGTCAGCGTAAAGAGCGATAAGCCGCTTGGCCATGTCCTTCGCAGCACCCTTGGCCCGGGAGCGTTTTTTCTCCCAGTCGGCTCCGCCCATTTTGGAAAGGCGGATTTGGGTGTCCTCTCCGGCGCCGGTGTATTTTGAAATCATGTCCAGCTGGGTAGCCGGTACATAAAGAACATCGGAGCCCGCATAAGCTATTTTTATAAAGTCCTTGTCATATCCGTCCACGGACATTCTGATTATGCCCGTAAACCGGCCGATGCCGTGATTTTCATGGACCACATAGTCCCCAACAGACAGCTCCTGATATGACTCAATGCTCTGGCGGGAGGAGGACCGCTTTGACGGCGTTTTTATTTTCTTTTTCCGGACAAGCTGCGCGTCTGTTAATATTGCAAGCTTAAGGCCGGGATATTCCATGCCCGCGGACACGGCGCCTGTATATATAAGCGCCTGACCCGGGAGCGGAATGGTTTTTTCATCATGACAGAGGGATGCTTTTATATCGTGGTCATTGAGATATGTATTCAATACACCCGCTCTTCGTTCGTCTCCGGCCATTATTGCAAGGGCGCAGCCTGCCTTGAGAAGCTGCCTTGCGTCCTCGCTGGCCGTTATGGCATTACCCGCGTATGACGGGAGCTGCTTTGCAGTGATGCTGGTTAATGTCCGGGGAGAAACGGGAGTTCTGCCAACCGTGAACGCCTCAGCCATGTAAACCGGGTAATCCTTGAGCCGGGAAAACAGCTCATCCGGTGCAATCAGATAGCTGCCGTCTGACATTGCGCTCAGTGCCCGCTTATTAAGGTCACGGATGTCCTCTGCTATGCGCTTTGAATAGTCACGGGCGCGGTCTGAGCATTTTGCCGGCTGATCGATGAATACTACAGCGTCATCCGGAATATAGTCAACAGCCGAGGCCATTGGGTATATAACCGGCAAATACCGGTCAGCGTCTGACATGATCACTCCCTCACGGAGCTTTTCCGCATCGGCCCGCAGGGTTGCCGCAAGCTCGGAGGCTTTCTCAGCTGTACGGCGCTTTTCGTATTTTGCCGCAAACTGTTCAATTTCCCGGCTGAGCACATCAATCCCACCGGACGTCATTGAAGGGAGGGTTTCAGCGCAGGGCAAAACAGTGCAGGTGGAAATGCTCTCCGTCCGCCGCTGGGACTGAACATCGAAATGAGACATGGAATCTATGTCGTCGCCCCAGAATTCTATTCTGACAGGCTCGCTGTCTGACGGTGAATAGAAATCCAGTATTCCACCCCGACGGGCAAACTGGCCGGGCCCCTCAACCTGCTCCGTTTTGGCGTAGTCGCACTTTACAAGCGCATATTCTATGTCCTCGGGGGGATAGGTCCCGGTTGAATCAATGGAAAAGGCGGCTCTTTTTAATACATCCGGCGGCATTGTTCTCTGCATAGCTCCCGGGAGAGAGAGAACATACAGCCGGTTGTCCCTTTCGAGGAGCGAATACAGCGCCTTTATTCTCTTTTGCTCTGCCTGGCGTGACGCGGCCTCTGTTGGATAAAAGGTATACTCCCTCATCCCAAGGACCGTTACCGGTTCGCCGGTCATTGAGGACAGGTCGGCGGCAAAGCCCTCAGCGGCTGTGTCATCAGGGCAGAATATATAGAAGCTTCTGCCTGTCGCGTTTGCCAGCGCCGCCGCAAGGTTTGCCCGGTGGACAGCCGACAGGCCCGAAACAAGTGCAGGAAGCCCTCCCGCTTCTATAAGCGAGGGGAGGGCTGATACTTCTTTATTTTTTAATATCTGGTTGAATACTTCGTTCACTGTTCAAATTTTTTCCGCTCCATAACCGCCAGCTCGTCACAGCGGTTATTATACTGATTATCGGCGTGCCCCTTTACCCAGTGGTAATGCATTTCGTGAATGTCGCAGAGCTTAAGGAGTCTTTCCCACAGCTCGGGATTTTTGGCCGGCTTTTTGTCTGACTTTATCCAGTTCTTTTTCTGCCACGAGGCCGCCCAGCCCTTGCTGAGAGCGTCTATTACATATTTTGAGTCTGACCAGAGTTCAACAATGCAGGGCTCCTTCAGGCACTCAAGCGCGGATATTACGCCCATAAGCTCCATGCGGTTATTGGTGGTGTCAGGCTCGCCGCCGGAGATTTCCTTTTCTGTGCCCTTATAACGCAGAATGGCACCCCAGCCGCCCGGGCCGGGGTTGCCGCTGCATGCGCCGTCTGTATAGACGGTTACTGTCTTTTTTTCTGCCATTTACTCTTCAGGTTGTGCCGGGGTCTCGGAAAGCGCTTCGGCGGAGGCTTCATCACTTTCTTCTTCCTGCTCGTGCTCCGTCTTTTCTATGCAGATTATCTTTGAACCGGGATTAAGACGCATTACCCTTACGCCCTGTGCCGAACGGCTGTAGGACGAAATGTTGGAGGCGGCGACGCGGATCATTATTCCGTCATCAGTTATTATTAGAATGTCCTCGGATTCATTAACCAGCTTAATGCCGACTATATTGCCGGTTTTGGCCGAAATTCCATAGTTCTTTACGCCTACTCCGCCACGGCCGTGAACGGGATATTCAGACAGGTCCGTCTGCTTGCCATAGCCGTTTTCGGTTATGGACAGAACGCTTGTTCCTTCACCGGAGCTGCCGGCTCCTATTACCCGGTCACCGGCACGGAGCTTTATTCCCCTCACGCCGACGGCGTCTCTGCCCATGCATCTCAGGTCTTCCTCTTTGAAGGCTGCGGCCATGCCATTTTCGGTTGCAATGAGTATTGTTTCATTGCCCGTTGTTGAAAGGACGGTTACCAGCTCGTCATCCTCATCAAGTCTTATGGCCCTTATGCCGGAGGACTTAATGTTCTTCAGAGCCATCTGCTTAATGCGCTTTACTGTGCCGTTCTTTGTTATGAACACCAGGCAGCCGTTTTCGTCAGCTGCTCTGCCGGCCACCATGGCCTTGACCTTTTCCTGCTTTTCAGAGCCGTTCTCACCTACAGGCAGGATGTTTACAATGCTCGTGCCCTTTGCGGTTCTGCCGGCTGCGGGGATTCTATAGCCCTTGGTGACATATACACGTCCGCTGTTCATGAAGAGAAGAATATTGTCATGGGTTGAGGCTGTGAAGAGGGTTTCAACATAATCCTCTTCCTTTGTGGTCATTCCCTTTATGCCCTTGCCTCCGCGGCCCTGCAGTTTATATTCAGCAACAGGAGTGCGCTTGATGTAGCCACCGTGTGACAGAGTGAAGACGCAGTTTTCCTCTTCTATCAGGTCCTCATCATCTATGTCTTCAACGATGTCCTGAATTTCAGTGCGGCGTCCATCGCCGAACTTGTCCTTTATCTGGTTAAGCTCGTCCTTAAGAACGCTCTTTATCATCTCCGGGCTTGCAAGGAGTTCATTATAATATTTAATTTTGCTCTGCAGCTCTTTATATTCAGTGTCCAGCTTTTCGCGGTTAAGACCCTGGAGGGCGATAAGGCGCATGTCGCATATGGCCTGGGCCTGAATATCGTCAAGTCCGAAGCGGTCCATAAGATTCTGCTTGGCGTTGTCATAGCTGCTGCGGATTATTCTGATGACCTCATCAATGTTATCCTGGGCTATAATCAGGCCTTCCAGAAGATGTGAACGCTCCTCGGCCTTCTTAAGGTCATATCTTGTGCGGCGGACAATTATCTCTTCCTGATATGCGAGATACTCGTCGAGAATATGTCTGAGTGACAGAATCTTCGGCTGGGTCTGGTTGTTAACAAGAGCCAGCATGTTTATTGAGAAGCTGGACTGGAGAGCAGTCTGAGCAAAGAGTCTGTTAAGAACAACCTGGGGGTTTGCGTCGCGCTTGATTTCTATTACAACGCGCATACCATTGCGGTCAGTTTCATCACGAAGGTCCGAGATGCCCTCGAGCTTCTTTTCGTGAACCTGCTCGGCAATATTTTTTATGAGCTGGCGCTTATTTACCTGATATGGCAGCTCGGTTATTACAATTCTTGTGCGCTTGTCTCTGCCATATTCCTCAAAGTCCGCCTTGGCTCTGATTATTACCTTGCCGTGGCCGGTGGCATATGCCTGACGGATACCGCTGCGGCCCATGATTATGCCGCGGGTAGGAAAGTCAGGTCCCTTGATGTATTTCATCAGCTCCGTGAGGTCAGCGTCAGGATTTTCAAGAACGCAGATGCAGGCGTCTATAACCTCAGAAAGGTTATGGGGCGGGATGCTTGTCGCCATACCGACGGCAATGCCGCTGGAACCGTTTACAAGCAGATTGGGGAAGCGGCTGGGCAGAACTCTCGGCTCCTTGCGGGACTCATCAAAGTTCGGATCCCAGTCTACTGTTTCCTTGTCGATATCCCGGAGCATTTCGTTTGATATTTTTGAAAGTCTCGCCTCGGTGTATCGATAGGCTGCAGGTGGGTCGCCGTCAACAGAACCGAAGTTGCCGTGGCCGTCAACGAGCATATAGCGCATTGAAAAGTCCTGGGCAAGACGGACCATTGCGTCATAAACGGATGCGTCGCCGTGGGGATGATAATGGCCGAGCACGTCACCGACACAGGTGGCGGACTTTTTAAAGGGCTTGTCAGATGTGAGTCCACCCTCATACATTGTATACAGAATGCGGCGATGAACCGGCTTAAGACCGTCTCTTACATCCGGCAGAGCACGGCTTACGATGACCGACATCGCATAGTCTATATAGCTCCGCTCCATTTCTCTGACGAGCTCTGATTCTGTTATTGCCTGATTTGGAAATGCTATATCCTCAGGCTTATAATCTCTTTTATGTGCCATTTATTGTTACTCCGCTTAAATATCAAGATTAACCGCGTATCTGGCGTTTTCTTCAATCCAGGCGCGTCTCGGTTCAACGTCTTCACCCATAAGAACAGTGAATATCTGGTCGGCTGCAATCGCATCATCAAGGGTTATTCTTCTCAGTGTGCGCTGCTCCGGGTCCATGGTCGTCTCCCAAAGCTCGTGGGGGTCCATTTCACCAAGACCTTTATAACGGGCAATGTCTATTTTTACATTGGCGTTATTTTCGCGCATTTCGGCGCTGATTCTGTCTCGCTCATCGTCCGAGTAGGCGACCCGCTGTGATTTTCCTCGTGTCAGCTTATACAGTGGAGGAACGGCCGAGTATACATATCCGTTTTCAATCAGCGGCCGCATATAACGGAAGAAGAAGGTCAAAAGCAACGTTCTGATATGTGATCCGTCAACATCGGCATCGGCCATGATTATTATTTTGTGGTAGCGGAGCTTTTCAATGTTGAATTCATCACCTATTCCCGCTCCAAGAGCGACAATAAGCGGGTAGAGCTTGTCGTTGCCATATATTTTATCTGCTCTTGCCTTTTCAACATTCAGCATTTTGCCCCACATTGCAAGAATAGCCTGGAACCGGCTGTCACGCCCCTGAATGGCGGAGCCTGCAGCAGAGTCGCCCTCGACGATATATATCTCGCACAGAGACGGGTCACGCTCGTTGCAGTCCTGCAGCTTGTCAGGCATCTGGCCACTTTCAAGACCTGTTTTACGTCTGACTGATTCCTTCGCCTTGCGCGCAGCCTCACGGGCTCTGTTGGCCATCAGTGCCTTGTCAAGTATTGCCCGGGCGCACTGTGGATGCTCCTCGAAATATTCCGTCAGCTGCTCATTTACAATATTATCAACAAGTGTTCTTATGTATGCGTTGCCCAGCTTTTGCTTTGTCTGCCCTTCAAACTGTGCCTCAGGCAGCTTTACGGAAATAACAGCCGAAATTCCCTCGCGGCAGTCCTCACCGGAAACCTTGTCGTCACCTTTAATCTGGTTAATCTTGGTTCCGTAGGCGTTAATTACCCTGGTAAGCGCTGTTTTAAAGCCTGTTTCATGCATACCTCCCTCAGGAGTATGAATGTCATTTGCAAAGGAAACAAGCGTCTCGTTATAGCCGTCATTATACTGGAAGGCAATCTCTGCGATTGCATCTCCCTTTGAACCGGAAAGATATATAACATCATCGTGAATCGGTGCCTTGTGATTATTGAGGAAGGACACGTATTCCCTGATTCCGCCCTCGTAGCACAGGACGTCCTTGTTCTCCTCGCCGGAGTCATTGGGGCGTTTGTCCTCAATTGTTATTTTAAGTCCCGCATTCAAAAATGCCTGCTCACGCATGCGGGTATGGAGAGTTTCATAGCTGTATACCGTATCGTCAAACATCTCCGGGTCGGGCTTAAAACGGACAGTTGTTCCGGTTCTGTCAGTTGTGCCGATTACAGTTATGGGAGAAACAATTTCACCGCGTGAGAATTCCATGCGATATTTTTTCCCGTCCTTGTGAACAACAACCTCCAGCCACTCGGACAGCGCATTAACAACGCTGGCGCCAACTCCGTGCAGACCTCCCGATACCTTGTAGCCCCCGCCGCCGAATTTTCCACCGGCGTGAAGCACCGTAAATACAACCTCAAGGGCGGACTTCCCTGTCTGCTCCTGAATATCTACCGGGATGCCTCGTCCGTTATCGCTTACACAGATAATATCACCCGGCTCAATGGTTACCTCAATGTGAGTGCAGTAGCCGGCAAGAGCTTCGTCTATGGCGTTGTCAACAATTTCATAAACGAGATGGTGAAGGCCTGAAAGGGAGGTTGACCCTATATACATGCCCGGACGCTTTCTTACCGCTTCAAGTCCCTCAAGGACCTGAATTTGCGAAGCGTTATATTCTTCTGTTACTTTTTCTGTCAGGTTGTTCTGTTCGTCCATTAGTGTTCCTCTTCAAGATGTTTTATCACCGTAGCAGTCATCTGCTGACTTAGATAAACCTTTTTATTTTTATTTTTTTCCTCACATATTATAAATGACTTTGGAATATCCTCAGCTGCATTTACAACGCACCCCGCTTTTTCGGCATATTTGAGAAAATCACGGGTTATTCGTGACTGAGACGTTATGTCCAGGTCAAATATTCCAACGATGTCATTATTGGCTATTATTTTTTTACCTATATTCAGGTACATGATTTCAGCTTTCCGTTTTCTATGCGGTAAATTTTTCCTCCGGTGCGGCCATAAATGCTTTCATCCTCACAGCTGGTTATAAGTGTTTGACCACCACCTATTCTGTTAAGAACAAATTCCTGCCGTTTACTATCCAACTCGGAAAGAACATCGTCCAGCAGTAAAATTGGATATTCTCCTGTTTCAGCCAAAAGAATTTCCCGCTCAGCAAGCTTTATTGAAAGAGCCGCTGTTCTGGTCTGTCCCTGGGAAGCAAAGGAGCGGGCACTGCTGCCGTTTATGCTGATTTCAAGGTCATCCTTGTGGGCTCCGGTTAGGCACTGGCAGCTTTCCAGCTCCGCGTTTCTGTGACTTTCCTGATGCTCACATATCTGATAGTAAATATCCTTTGCCGAGGCGGTTTTGTCCGTAACTGTGCTGACTGTTTTATATTCAACAGACAACTCCTCTCCCCGTCCTGAAAAGTCCTTGTGAATTTCCTTTGCCGCCTCTTCAAGCCGGGTTGTATATGATGCGCGATAACGGATTATATTTGCTGTGCAACGCGCCATTGCGTCTGAAAAATCATCCAGTGTATCCAGCAGTGACGGTTTTTCATGCCAGTCCTTTAATATTCTTGTTTTATGCTCATACAGCCTGTTATATTCCGTAATCAGTTCCGCGTATTTTGGCTTAATCTGGCTGATGGCATTGTCAAGCAGACGCCGCCTTGTTGCAGCACCCTCGCGGATTATATTTAAATCCTCAGGACAGAAGAGCACCGCGTGCAATGTTTCAGACAACTCATATGCCTTTTTGGTTACTCCATTTACAGTAATCTTTTTTCCGGCATTTTGCTGAAGCAGCATTCTTATTGTCTGATCCCTGCCGCCGCTTATGAGTTCAGCGAGAATTTCAGCTGACGAATAGTCGAAGTTAATAATTTCTCTGTCGAATCTGGTCCGGAAGCTTTTGCCATATGACAGCATATAAACTGCCTCAAGCAGGTTTGTTTTTCCCTGGGCATTGTTTCCGCTGATTATATTTATACCCTCGTCAAATTCAACAGCTTCCCACTCATAGTTGCGAAAACCCGTTAAAGCTATTTTATTAAGCTTCATCTGTTACCTTTATTTTATTGCCTTCAAATTCCACTGTGTCTCCCGGATGTATTTTTTTTCCTCTGGCAGTGCAGGGTTCTCCGTTTACCTTAACAAGACCATCCGCAATCACAGCTTTTGCCTCGCCACCGGACATTACAAGAGCGGAAAACTTTAAGAGTGAATCCAGCTTAATATATTCAGTTTTTATTCCAATTTCCTGCATTTTTTTAGTGGAGCCTTACAGGCAGAACCATGAAGGTATAATTTTCATTTCCTTCAGCTGATTTTATTATACATGGTGATGACGAGGTGTTAAGGCAGAGATAAATTTCCTTATCTCCCGTCGCCTTAAGCGCATCTATCATGAACCGGTCATTAAAGCCTACCTCAAGATTGTCACCATTACCCTCAGACAGGCACACATCTTCCGCTCTTCCAACAGGAGTATGGCAGCTCAGATTTATACGACCGTCAGAAAATGACATTTTTACCGGATTTGTGGATGAGGAGGACGAAAGCATCAGTGAAACTCTTTCTATTGAGGATATAATTTCAGATCTTTCAACCTTAATTGTATACTTAAAGCTTTCCGGAACCGATTTTTTATGGTTTAGAAACTCTCCGTCAATTTTTCTTGAAATGACAACTGTGTTGCCGATTACAAATGAAACATGCTTCTCACCAACGTTTATTAAAGCATTTTCCTCTGAGTCGGTGCAGATTTTTTCTATGTCCGAAAGAGTAAAGCCTGGGACGACAAATTTTGCTTCCAATCCATCGTTTCCCTCCAAAACCTCGGTTCTGCGGGCAAGTCTATAACCATCGACTGATACAAGATTAATAACTCCGTTTTCTATCTCAAACAAAGAGCCGGTATATATCGGTCTTACCTCTTCCTTTGCAACAGCAAATATGGTTTGGTTTATCATGCTTCTGAGTACACTCTGTTTTATTTTAAGCTCCTGTATTTTTTCAAAAACCGGAAGCTCAGGATATTCATTTTTATCCAGAGTTGACAACTCATACTCATTTTTTGAACACTTGAAGTTGATTTTTCCATTGTCTTCTACTATGTACAGAGTTCCATCAGGCATTCTTCTGACCATTTCGGCCAGCAGTCTTCCGTTTATTATGGCGCTTCCGGATTCCATAACATCCGCTTCTATTGTGGAGTAAATTCCCTTTTTAAGGTCATAGCCTGTTACCTTAAGACTTTCCGGAGATGCTTCCAAAAGAATTCCCTCCAGAGAAAGAATAGGGCTTTTTGAAGGAACAGCTCTTAAAGCTGTGTTAACTGCGACAAGAAATTCATATTTATCACATGAAAGCTTCATAATATCTCCTTACAAAAAAGTGTGTTTTAATAAATAATTTTATTTTTTTAGTATTAACAGTATTAGTAAAAATTTATGTCGAAAACTCATTTTTAGAGTATGTATGCTTTTATTTTGCAATGTTATTTTATTGTTGAAAACTTTTATAAAAATGGTGCAAAATTCAGAAAAAAAGTTATCTACAAAGATGAATTAAACACTCGACATTTAAATTGTTGAAAAAATCAGTGGGAATTAATATTGGAGCTTATATCTCTGACCTTTGCGATTATTCCGGGATCAGTTTTTACAAGCTCTTCTATTTTTTTCAGAGAGGAAAGAACAGTTGTATGGTTTCTGCCTCCACACTGTTCACCAATGTCTTTTAAGGATAGATTAGTTAGAGTGCGCATGAGATACATGGAAATCTGCCTTGCCTCAGCCACATTCTTTGAGCGGTTTTCACCCTTCAAATCTTCAGGGGTAATGTTATAGTATCTCGCGGTTTCTTTAATGATTCGCTCAGGGGAAATATAATCATCGGTTGTTGCAACGTTTTCAATTGCCCGTTTAACATACTCAGGGGTAATGACTCCATTTATAATTTCCCGGTAGGCGGTTAAGCTTTTAATTACTCCTTCAATCTGGCGGACATTTGAGGTAATTGTTTTTGCAATATACTCTATTGAAGCATCATCCAGCATAAGACCAAGCTGTGCTGCCTTATAACGGGTAATAACCATTCGAGTTTCAATATCCGGCGGTTGAACGTCAGCTAAAATACCACCTTCAAAGCGGGAGCGGAGACGATCCTCAAGTGTGGCCATTTCCTTTGGGGGCCGGTCTGATGTAATAACTATCTGGTTTCCGGCTTCATATATTGAGTTGAAGGTGTTAAAAAACTCCTCCTGGGTGCTTTGTTTTCCGGCAATAAATTGAATATCATCAACAAGCAGGAGGTTAACATTCCGGTATTTGTTTCTGAACTCCTCCATTTTTCTGTCCTGCAGAGCCTTGACCATCTGATTGGTAAACTCATCGCCCTTAATATAGACGATTTTTTTATCAGGCATATTTTCGTGAATATACTGGCCTATTGCAAAAAGAAGGTGGGTCTTGCCGAGACCGGAATTTCCATATATATAAAGGGGATTGTAATTTTTTCCTCCGGGTTGCTTTGCAACTGCGTTGGCTGCGGCAAAGGCAAAACGGTTGGAGTCTCCAACAATGAATCTGTCAAAGGTAAAGCCGGCCATTTCCGCAGGGAAGGGACCTTCATCTGCCGGCTGACGCTCATAGTAATTCTGCAGATCCTCTTCGCCGGCAAGAATGACAAAATCCATATCACAGGAAAAAATGTCAAACAGTGCCTTTTTCAGACTTTCTCCAAAGCGTGTTGATATTATATTTTTTGTAAATTCATTCTTTGCACAAATAACAAGTGATGAATCGTTAATTTCAACGGGAGTGCAGTCTTCAAACCAGGTTTTTATTGCTGTTGGAGTTAAATCTCGTGATAATATGTTAAGAATTTCAGCCCATATATCATTAATCGAATTCATTAATTACCTCAGAATTTATCAGCAAAAATTTAATCATAATATTATAGCAAATTATGAGTTTTTAGGCAAGAACTTATTATATTATAGTAGGAAACTCCGAAGGGAATATCCCTCCGGAGCTAAAGAAGAGGTATTATTTTTTATTATTAACCTTGAGATTTTCAGGTATTCGGGAGTCGAGAATCTGAGCGATGGTTCCTGTTATAAAGCCTGTTATCAAACCAACAACAATTAATATTGCCATGTAGTAAACCAACTGCTCTGTCTGAAGCATAAGCATGGCAAGACCGACCTGCCCAGCATTGTGGGCAACAGCCCCTGCCATTCCGGTAACAACAGTATTAAAGCGCAGCTTATATAAAACCGCCATTACAAGCATACTTACAGCTCCGCCGGTCAGGGAAAACATAGTTGCGCTGAAACCTGCAAACAAAAGGCCTGAGAGAATAACCTTACACAGCATAAGTATAAAAGCGGCAGGTATTCCAAGCCACATAACAGCCAGCAACAAAACACTGTTGCTTAAGCCCAGCTTTATTCCGGGAACGGGACCTGCGGGGATAAGGCTTTCAATATAGCCAAGAACCAGCATTACCGCAACCAGCAGTGCTGATATTGCAAGAGTCCGAATTTTATCAGTTTGATGATGCATTTGAATTACCTGCTTGAGCCGCTACAGCAGCCTGCATCTCGTACATTTCCGTCAGGGCTTCGTATGCTTCATCCCGGTCAAGCAGTTCAAGACTGAGATTATGAGGCAGACACAGCACCATATTATAAAGCACTCTGGATTCCCGATTTTCAAGACTTACGGTGCCTTCTTCAACACAGTTTTGATTCTCACATGATGATTCTTCCATGAAAAAATAATTTTTTCCGATGTGAATGGTATTGAATTCATCACCCTGATAGTTAATTGTAAAGCTTGTCTCTTCTGCCAGGGGAATCGGAGAATGAGTACCGGAGGAGGTCGTTACCAGCAGATAGCTCTCCGCAGGATTGTTTTCAAGATATGTCAAAGCGGACTTTTGAGCTTCGGTTATATCAGTATCACCGATTTTGGTTTCTTCATTGGAGTTTTCCACACTCACACTGCTTTGTATGTCAGCTTCTTCTTCAGCAGAAGGAACTGAGCTTTTGGGGCCTCTGATGCTCAGTCCATAGACAGCAAGAAACACAGCGATTATTATAATTACAAGGAGGAGGATAATTTCCTTTTTCCCAATATTCTTCATGTTGAAGCTCCTCTCCGGTCATAAAGCCTGGTTGGGTTATCTTAACATAAAACGCATGTACAGTTCAAGTGCTCATTGACATCATAAATATAGAGTGTTAAAATTAAAACTACCCTATAAGGGTATTTTTTTTATGAAAGGAAAGCATATGAAAAACAAAACTCTTGCCTGGCTTCTTGTTTTTGCCATGTGTATGAGTCTTGGTGTTTCCGCGTTCGCAGATGACGCCGTATATACACCCGGAACATATACAGCCGAAGCAACCGGTCATGAAGCCGGGCTGACAGTTACTGTAACTGTTGATGGAAATTCCATTACAGACGTCAGCATTGATGTATCAAATGAAACCCCAACAATCGGCGGAGCAGCCGGTGAAGAGCTTGAGGCTCAGATTCTCGAAGCGCAGAGCGCTGAAATTGATGGAGTGTCTGGCGCAACTGAAACAAGCAACGGTGTAAAGCGCGCTTTGACGGAGGCCCTTAATGAAGCAAGCGGTACCTCATCATCCGACAAGACGGCTGTTTCTGACGGAACATATTCCGGAACGGCTCCCAGTTTTGGACTTACCGGACAGATGACCTGCGATGTAACCTTCAAGGATGGTGCAATTACCGCTATTGATGTTACAGAAGAGACAGACTCTCAGACAGGTGAATGGTATGCCAGTGCCAGAGACCTGCTCATTCCCCGCATTATTGAGCAGCAGTCCCTGGAGGTAGACTCAATTACCGGTGCAACGACCTCCTCAAATGGTATTAAGAATTGCGTTGCAGCTGCAATTGATGCTGCAGGCGGCGTAAGCGACGAGTGGTATACCTCTGTTGAAAAGTCAACAGAAACAGTCGTTAAGGAAGGCTATGACGTTATTGTTGTTGGTCTTGGCGGCTCCGGCGTTCTTTCATATTGTGCTGCTGCTGACCAGGGAGCAAGCGTATTCGGTATTGAAGCAGCCGGAAAAATCGGCGGAAATTCTGTTTGCACATATGGTCCGATGGCCCTTAACAGTGAGTATCTCAAGGAAAAATTCACTGACGGTGAGGATTATATAGACGCAGACGAAGTTTATGACGTGTGGATGGAATATGTTGAAAGCGACGAGAAGGCAGATGTCATCTATGAAGCTGTATACAATTCCGGTTCTGCTCTTGACTACTATGTTGAAAACTTCGACTTTGAATTTGAAGGTCTTGGCCTGCTTGGCTCCTTTGTTGTTCCCGAGTGGACCCAGGAGTGGTGCGTATATAGTCCCGACCCTGACACAGGCTGGAATATTCTTGGACCCAACAAAACATATCAGTTTACACGCGCCATGGATATTGCCCTTGACATGAACGAGGACAATGATTATATGACCGAGCTTACAGCGGACGAGCTTATTTTTGATGATGACAACAATATAATCGGCGTCAGCTGCACATACTATGATGGCACCACATATGAGATTTATGGTGACTCCGTTATTCTTGCAACCGGCGGCTTTGTCGGCAATGACGAAATGATGGAAGAGGTATACGGCTCAACTATCAATGTTATGGGCGACACTGTTAACAAGGGCGCCGGCATTCAGATGGGTCTTTCAGCCGGTGGCACCACATATGCCCTGGCCACCATGCCTATGGTTCACATCTCCCAGGTTGCCAACATCATCCGCACAGATGACCTTACCGCCGATCAGAAGGCTATACTTTCAGCTCTTGCCCTTACAACTGACGTAACTGAGGTTACGAACGACGGTAAGCTTTGGGGAGACACCAACTCCACTGGCACAGAGGATTCCGCAATCTCTGTTGAAATCGTATTTGCTCCTGACTTTATGTATTACAACATTTATTCTCAGGCAGATATTGATAACATCCGTACCAATGGCCTTAGCGAGGCTCAGGCTGCCGCAACCTCCTCATTCATGAGTCAGGGCGGTGAGCTCCCTGAAGCGGGAACACCTGTTGAGGACATTGACGAAATTCTCTCTGTTGGCGAGCAGTATAATGACGTTATCAAAGCAGACAGCATTGCAGACCTGGCAAAGGCTATCGGCTGCGATGAAAAGACTCTTTCCGAGTCTCTCGGCGGAGAGGACACCACCTATTATGCCGTTGCGTGCACCAGCTGGAGCTACGGTACAGTCGGCGGACTTAACGTTGACGCCAATATGAACGTTCTTGATGAGAACGATGAGCCTATTGAAAATCTCTTTGCAGTTGGCCAGGATTCTGAGGGCGTCTGCAATGTAGATGGCAAGGCATATACCCCGTGGGGCGGTCAGGCTCAGTCCTGGACATTCGTCTCCGGTCAGATTGCCGGCACAGCAGCAGGTCAGCTTGGTCTCAGCAAATAATCTTCGATAAAGCAAGAACTCCGGAGAAATTTTTCTCCGGAGTTCTTTGTTTTACAGATTTTAGTTTAAGGACAGGTTATTAATTTTTAACGGTAATGACTTCCTGACCGCCCATGTAAGGTCTCAGAACCTCCGGGATGACAATGCTTCCGTCGGCCTGGAGGTGATTTTCCATCAGGGCGATGAGCATTCTCGGCGGAGCAACAACTGTGTTGTTGAGAGTATGGGGCAGATACATTTTTCCGTCTTCACCCTTAACTCTCATTTTAAGGCGCCTTGCCTGAGCGTCACCCAGGTTGGAGCAGGAGCAAACCTCAAAGTATTTCTGCTGGCGGGGTGACCATGCTTCAATGTCACATGACTTAACCTTAAGGTCAGCCAGGTCTCCTGAGCAGCATTCCAGCTGACGGACAGGAATATCCATGCTGCGGAACAGTTCGACGGAGTAGCGCCACATTTTTTCATACCAGTCCATGGAATCCTCAGGCTTGCACACTACGATCATTTCCTGCTTTTCAAACTGATGAATGCGGTAAATGCCGCGCTCTTCTATTCCGTGGGCACCCTTCTCCTTGCGGAAGCAGGGAGAATAGCTGGTGAGAGTCTGCGGGAGAGACTCCTCGGGAATTATCTGGTCGATGAATTTGCCAATCATAGAATGCTCGGAGGTGCCGATTAGATACAGATCCTCACCCTCTATTTTATACATCATGGAATCCATATCCGTCTGGCTCATAACGCCTTCAACGACGTTGCCGTGAATCATAAACGGCGGGATATAATAAGTAAAGCCTTTGCCAATCATAAAGTCTCTGGCATAAGCAAGAACTGATGAATGAAGTCTTGCAATGTCACCAACGAGATAGTAAAAGCCGTTGCCTGCGACTCTGCCTGCGGCGTCCATGTCGATTCCACCAAGCTTCTCCATAATCTCTGTGTGATAGGGAATTTCAAAATCGGGAACTACCGGCTCACCAAAGCGCTCAACCTCCACATTGGCACTGTCATCCGGGCCAATGGGAACAGACGGGTCAATTATGTTGGGGATGCTCAGCATGATTGTGTGAATTCTTGCAGCGTATTCCTCCTCCAGCTTTTCAAGCTCTTCGAGGCGCTCGGCGTTTGCCTTAACCTGGGCCTTAATTTTCTCAGCCTCTTCCAGCTTGGACGGATCCTTTTTTGCCTGACCCATGAGCATGCCTATCTGCTTGGAAAGTGAATTTCTCGCAGCACGCAGATCGCTGGCTTCAGTAATTGCGGCTCTGTTTTTCGCATCAAGGTCAATTACTTCGTCGACGAGCGGGAGCTTGGCATCCTGAAATTTTTTCTTGATGTTTTCCTTAACAACATCAGGATTCTCTCTAACAAATTTAATGTCCAGCATTTTTCTTACCTCTTTTTATATTTTTCTAAGCAGCTCAATAAGCTTTTCCCTGTCTTCTGAGCCGTAATATTCTATTTCCAGCTTACCTGTTTTTCTGCCGTCCTTCAGGTTGACCCTTCGGCCTAGCTTTTTGGAAAGCTCTTCAGATACTTCTTTTGTATAGTCAACAGATATGCTGTTGCTCTCCGACGGTATTTCAGCATCAGGCTCCTGAGCTTCTTTGATGAGTCTTGCGGCCAACTGCTCCGCCTTCCGAACGGAAAGTCCTTTTGCAATAATCTCTTCGGCTGCTTTTGCCTGAACCTCTTCATCCTCAATTGAAGCCAGGGCTCTTGCGTGCCCTGCTGAAAGATCACCGGCCTCTACGTATTCTATTACCTTATCTCCCAAAGACAGGAGTCTCAGCGAATTGGCTACAGCCGGGCGGGATTTTCCAACACTTTTCGCGGCCTCTTCCTGGGTAAGACCATAAATTTCAATCAGGGTTTTGTAACCCTTGGCCTCTTCGATTGGGTTGAGATCCTCACGCTGAAGATTTTCCACCAAAGCCATTTCGGCGGTCTCCAACTCGTCAGCTTCAATTATTCTGACGGGAACCTCCTCAAGACCTGCCAGCCTTGAGGCTCTCCAACGGCGTTCTCCGGCAATTATCTGGTAATTTCCATTATCAAGCTTTTTAACCGTTATGGGTTGAATTAAACCATATTTTGCTATTGAATCGGCCAGCGACTGCAGGGCCTCTTCGTCAAAATATTTTCTTGGCTGATCGGCCCGGGGCTCAATCATTGTAACAGGAACTGTCTCCTGCCGGTTTTCATTTTCAAAATCATCGCCGAACAGAGCACTTAACCCTGTCCCAAGAGCTTTTTTCTCTTTTGCCATATGTATTTTCCTTTGTTATTTATTTCTTTGCAAACTCATCCGCAAATTCCATATATGCTCTGCTTCCCCGGTTGCTTTTGTCATATACTACACCGGGAATTCCATGACTTGGAGCCTCCGACAATCTTATGCTTCTGGGAATGACAGTGTCATATACCTTGTCGGGGAGAAACTTGCGCAACTCGTTTGCAACCTGAATTGTCAGATTCGCGCGGGAATCATACATCGTTAATAGAATACCCTCAATGTCGAGTCTTGGATTCAGCCTCCGCTTGCACATTTTTATGCTTGTCATCAGGTCGGCGATTCCCTCCAACGCATAGTATTCACACTGCATTGGAACGAGCACACTGTCGGCCGCGGCAAGCGCATTGACTGTAAGCAGCTCCAAGGATGGCGGGCAATCTATCAGTACGTAATCGTAATCCATATAAAGCTTCTGCAGAGCATTCTTCAGAACCTTCTCACGATTCTCAATTTCTGTCAGTTCAACAGATGCGGCGGCGAGATTTCTTCCGGCCGGGATCACATCTCCATATTGAGTTTTAACAATGCAATTAAAAACATCCTCACCGGAAATTAACAGCTCGTACATTCCCTTTGAGTTTTTGTTTACACCAAGTCCTGATGTGGCGTTTCCCTGAGGGTCGCAATCTGCAAGCAGAACCTTTTCACCTTTCAATGTCAGCGCCGCACAAAGGTTTACACATGTTGTTGTTTTACCAACTCCACCTTTTTGATTCGCGACAGCAACTATCTTCAACATTTTGCTCTCCTGATTTTTTGATTTTCAAGCGTTCTGAATTATAACAGCTATGTTTTATTATTTCAACATCAAAAATAATGTTTCACGTGAAACATTCACACCCGAAACAGAAAAAACGAATAATGTTTCACGTGAAACACCACATCTTGTGGAATAAGATTAAAAATGGTGAGACATATTGATTGCGGCTTAAAAATAAAAAAATAAAGAAAAAAGCCTTGCAAAAAATACAGTTATTTGCTATAATCCATAAACGCGTTAATGAATACATTATGTATGCGCAATTTTATAGGAGGGGGTGCTACACAAATGGCCAATATCAAGTCTTCCGCCAAGAGAGACGTAAAGTCAAAGGAGCTCAGAGCAAAGAACCGCGCTGACAAGACAGCACTTAAAACAGTGATTAAAAAATTTGACGCTGCCGTTGCCGAAGGCAATAAGGATGAAGCCGTCAATGCCTATAAAGTTGCCGTTAAGTCCGTTGATCGCGCTGCCGGAAAAGGCCTGCTGCACAAGAACAACGCAGCTAACAAAAAGTCCGCTATGGCAACAAAGCTCAACCAGCTTTAATTAACGGAGCAGCAATAAATCCGGGTGCAGATAAACTGCGCCCGTTTTTGCTATTAAGAGGTTTTATAATAATGAAAAAGCTAATGCTTATAATTAATCCGACCGCTGGGAAGGGCGAATATGTAATAAACTTCCCGGAGGCACTTAAAATTCTCTATGAGGGTGGCTACGCTGTAACTCCGTTTTTTACAAGTGGAAGGGGAGACGCACCGGTCCTGGCAGAACAGTACGGCAGCGAATATGACGTTGTTGCCTGCATAGGAGGCGACGGAACTCTGAGCGAGGTAATAACCGGCTTGATGAAGCTGGAAAGCCCTCCACCTGTAGGGTATTTTCCAATGGGTACGGCTAATGATGTGGCAACCACACTGTCCCTGCCAAAAAACGACACAATAAACGCTGCAAAAAGGATTGTTTCCGGCAAGCCACACCATTATGACGTGGGATGCATGGATAAGGATAAGTATTTTGCATATATTGCAGCCTTCGGCGCCTTTACCAACATCAGCTATGCCACACCCCAGGACCAGAAAAAAGCGCTGGGTCATTTGGCATATGTTCTTCAGGGCATAAACGAGCTGCCGAAGATTGAGCCGGTACACGCAAAAATTGAGTATGACGATGGCGTTATAGAAGATGACTTCGTCTATGGCAGCATGAGCAACTCAACCTCCGTTGCGGGAATTGTACATTTCAGCGAAGAGATGGTCTGCCTGGGCGACGGGATAAGTGAGCTGGTACTGGTTAAAACCCCGGGAACAATAGATGCCTTCGGCCGGCTTGTAACATCGGTGCTTTCCGGTAATTTTGATAATGAAAAGCTGGTAATACTCCACACGAAAAAAGCAAAATTTACCTTCGACAAGGCAGTTGCCTGGACCCGTGACGGGGAAGACGGCGGCGAATATACCCAGGTAGAGCTTGAAAATATCAAGCGGCCTGTTCAGCTTATATTTTAATCTAAAAGGAGAAGAACATGGAAAGACAGAAAATTGCCGGCATTTTTGATTCTCCGGCGCAGTTTGACGGGCAGACCATTACCGTAATGGGCTGGGCCCGCACCATAAGAGACAGCAAGAACTTCGGCTTCATCGAGCTTAATGACGGCAGCTGCTTCAAGCCCCTTCAGATCGTTGTTGAGCGGGAAAAGCTGAATAATTATGATACAATAGTTAAGCAGAATGTTGGGGCATCATTCATATGCAAAGGAACTCTTGTCTTAACACCTGATGCCCAGCAGCCATTTGAGCTCAAGGCGGAAAGCGTCGAGGTTGAAGGACCTTCAACACCCGACTATCCTCTCCAGAAAAAGCGCCACTCCGTTGAGTATCTCCGGACGATCCAGCACCTGCGCCCCAGAACAAATCTCTTCTCTGCAACCTTCCGTGTCCGCAGCGTGGCGGCTCAGGCAATCCACAACTTCTTTCAGAGCCGAGGCTTTGTCTATGTAAATACTCCAATAATAACCGGCTCTGACTGCGAGGGCGCCGGACAGATGTTCAGAGTAACAACTCTCGACCCGTCAAATCCGCCCCGCAAGGAAGACGGATCAGTTGACTTCAGCAAGGACTTCTTCGGCAAGGAGACGAACCTGACTGTTTCCGGCCAGCTCAACGCCGAGAACTTCGCGATGGCCTTCGGAGATGTTTATACCTTCGGCCCCACCTTCCGTGCTGAGGTATCATATACCCAGCGCCATGCCGCCGAGTTCTGGATGGTCGAGCCGGAGATGGCCTTTGCTGATCTCACGGACTACATGAACGTTGCAGAGGCTATGGTTAAGTATATAATCAACGATGTGTTCGCCCGCTGCCCCCAGGAGATGGAATTTTTCAACAAGTTTGTTGACAAGGGACTTATAGAGCGCCTCCACAACGTGGCTGACAATGAGTTCGGCCGGATATCATATACTGAGGCGATTGAAATTCTCAAAAACAGCGGCAAGGAGTTTGACTATCCTGTTGAATGGGGTGTAGATCTTCAGACCGAGCATGAGAGATATCTGACGGAAGAGGTATTTAAAAAGCCTATTTTCGTAACCGACTATCCAAAAGAAATCAAGGCCTTCTATATGCGCATGAATGATGACGGGAAGACCGTCGCCGCGGCTGATTGCCTTGTCCCGGGCATTGGCGAAATCATAGGTGGCAGCCAGCGCGAGGAGCGCCTGGATGTTCTGCTGGAGAGAATGCACGAGCTGGGCCTTAAGGAAGAGGATTACTGGTGGTATCTTGATCTGCGCCGTTACGGCTCATGCCGTCATGCAGGCTATGGTCTGGGCTTCGAGAGAATGGTTATGTATCTCACGGGTGTAAGCAACATAAGAGACGTTGAGCTTCATCCGCGCACAACAGGCAATGCAGATTTCTGATTTGTCATATAGTCCGGCTAAATGAAAAAAGGAGAAAAAAGCGCTGTTATAATAGCGCTCCTGGCGCTTATACTGATAGCGGCCTTTCTGCTGACATACGGCATATCGTTTATTACCGGCTCCGGCGGGAAGAAGGAGGAAAAGCTTACATCCGCAGTTGAAGACTATATGTCTCAGCTGGACAAAACCTCCGATGGTCTCGCACTGGCTGTCTATTCAGATGGGGAAAAGCTTTATACGGACTTATATCCAACCACAGCTGATGGCCAACAGCTCTATAATCTGCTGGCCGGCAAATGGTCCTGGCAGGTTCAGGAAACGGGCTACGAAAAAAAGTCGGGCTATGCCGTGGTTGACATTACCTGCCCTGACCTTTCCGCAACGGCCGGACTGTTGAGCGAAGCTTACGAGGCGGGCCTCAAGGCTGCCGCATCCCAGGCGGAAAAAAGAAGCGAGGTTTATAATTCTGACCTCACAGTCCGGCAGGACGTTCAGGACAGCCTTTATTCCTCCGCACTTGACACAGCTTTGCAGCAGCCTGAGATGATAACCGTCCGGGCAACACTGCTGCTTGAATATTCATCCCGCAATTGGACAGTGACAAATCCCGCCTCCGGCGATGAAACTCTCGACGCCAGGGCGGCTGAACTGAAGACTGCCGCAGCCGCTTCCGCACCATACGCTTCGCTGACATATAAAATACCCGAGTCGGCCACGTCAGGCATGCCGGCTGAACAGTCCGCCTTCGGTGAAACCACTGACACAGCTGTTGTGCTTTCCCTGCTGCAGACTGATTTTGCAAAAAATCTTATTAACGGCGCAGAGCTTGTATGGAACGAGAACATCCCCTTTGTCGAGGGCTCGGTAATAAGATATTATCTTGACGAGAGTATCCTTATGATTCAGTGGCAGGAGCTGGAGTCACAGACTGTTGCAACCTTTGCTGAGGTATTCGTTTCAGATGGTTCGCAGTTGCGCCGCAAGATAGCGGGGGATTCATTCGGCGACATGGGATTTATGACTACATCCCAGTTCGCTCAGGAGACGAACGCTGTGCTTTGCGTCGGCGGCGACTTCTATAATCACGCCCGCAACTGCGGAATAGTGGTTCTGAACCGGGAAATTTACCGCTTTGACCCGGTAACCTGCGACGTATGCTACATAACCTCCTCAGGAGACATGCTGTTTAGCTACCGCAATCAGTTTGCCGCCCAAAGCGAGGCGGAGGAGTTCATCCGGAATAATGACGTGCTGTTTTCCCTGTCCTTTGGTCCCGTGCTGGTTGACAATGGCGTGGACGTAACACCCGATGACTATCTTTGGGGTGAAATTAACGACACGTATGCCCGCAGTTCCCTGGGGATGCTGGGTGAGAAGCACTATCTCACCATGAACATGAACTGCACCAACAGCCACTACTATCTGGCAACCTTGCGTGATGCGGCTGACGCCATGATAAGCAAGGGCTGCATCAAGGCATATACTCTGGACGGCGGCCAGACTGCCACAACCGTGGTAAACGGCGAACTGGTAAATCCCGTCCAGTTCGGAACCGAAAAAATGATAAGCGATGTAATCTACTTCGCTTCAGCCATTCCGACGGACAATTAGCAGAAAGTTAACAAACATTCCTTGAAACGCGGAGACAAAAATGGTATAATTCAAATCCCTGCGCAAGTATAGAAGGAATTTTTCGGCCCGCCGGGCTGAAGCTGAATTATTTGTACTATGAAATCAATCCTTGTAATTATATTCACATTTATACAGTCTACTCTTATGTCTCTTGGCCTGGTGGATGCATCCGCAATGGTTCAGGAGTCAAAGGAAGATCCGCAGACCTCCTATTTCAACGAGGTATACGAAAAATACGGAGAGATAATAGAATATTTGGCGGAGGATGATCTTACCGGTGCCGATGAGGCCATAAAAAATCAGCCGGGCTATGTTGCTCCGGAACCTGAAGAAACAGCAGAGGAGTCTGACGAAGACGAGGATGCAGACCAGGAGACGGCGTCTGCCCCTGCGCAGACCGTTAAGGTGACAATAACAGAGGAAAATCTTCTGGATTACTACGAATACGTAACAGAATCGGAGATTACCTCATATAAAGCCGACGGAGAAGCGGACGCAATGGAGGAATATACATATCTCCGCCTTAAGGACGGATATAAAGTAACCAGCGTTCCCTCCGCAAAGCTGACGATTGCTTACCGTGGTCACTACCGGTATATTCCCGTCGCCTCCTACGACTTTAATAAAATGAAATATACAGTCTCAGACGCGGGCTATATGGGCATCTCGGCTGCCGGCTATACCGATGAGGGAACAGTTTCTGAAATGGTCTCCGGAACAACAGAGTTTAAGCTCTACTGTGACTACTACCCCCGCAATGAGACAGTCGTGGATGGAGCTGTGGTATACTCCGAATATGCAATGTTCGAGGACTTCGAAATAGTAAGCGTTGAAGGCGAAATAACTGTTGAAAGCATAAGCTAAGCCTAAGCGGGCTTAGCTTTTTGCTTTCCGGTTGCGGGCAGCGGTTGAATATTTATTCAATTTACAACGAATAACTGTTGACTAAATACAAATAAAAATGTATAATGTGCAAATCTTATATCGTCAGGAGGAATTGCAATGAGCCAGTGGTTCGCCAACATGGCAGATCAGTTCACCCGCTGCTTTATCGCAAAGGACCGTTATCTGCTGCTGCTCAGCGGCATAGGGGTAACGATTAAGGTTTCGCTGCTTGCTGTTATTCTGGGCATAATAATCGGCTTCCTTATCGCAATCTGCAACCTTTCAAAAAATAAAATATTAAAGGCAATCGGCACAGTATATAATGACGTTATCCGCGGTACGCCGTCAGTAACTCAGCTGATGATTATCTACTTCGTCATCTTCGCATCGGTTCACTGGGAAAAGTGGATAATAGCCGCAATAGCCTTTGGCATCAACTCAGGCGCATATGTATCAGAAATAATCCGCGCAGGTATTCTTTCAATCGACAAGGGTCAAACGGAGGCGGGCCGGTCTTTGGGCCTCAGCTCACGCCAGACAATGATGAGCATCGTTCTGCCACAGGCAATAAAAAACATATTCCCGACACTGTGCAACGAGTTTATTGTTTTGATCAAAGAAACAGCAATCGTCGGATATGTTGGCCTGATGGATATTCAGAAGGCCGGCGACTTCATCAAGAGCTCAACGTTCCTGGCCTTCATGCCTCTCGTTGGAACAGCTATCATATATTATGTGCTTATCAAGCTCCTCACTCTCGTTTTGAATCGCATTGAAGACGCGATGAGAAAGTCCGATATCCGTTAAGGGGGCGCAGCAATGATAAACGTTAAGGATTTGAAGAAAAGCTTCGGCGATCTTGAAGTATTAAAGGGCATAACAAAGGAAATAGACAAGGGTGAGGTCGTCGTTGTAATCGGCCCGTCCGGCTCCGGCAAGAGTACCTTTTTGCGCTGCCTTAATCTGCTTGAGGATATAACCTCGGGCGAGGTATGGCTTGACGGGGAATGCATCTCAGACCCCAAGACGGACATTAACCGCGTCCGCCAGAAAATGGGCATGGTTTTCCAGCACTTTAATCTTTTCCCTCATCTTACGATTAAGCAGAACATAACCCTTGCCCCCGTAAAGCTGAAGAAGATGACGAAGGAAGAGGCTGACAAGCGCGCCATGGAGCTCCTGGCCCGCGTAGGTCTGGCAGATAAGGCGGATAATTACCCGGTTCAGCTCTCAGGCGGACAGAAGCAGCGTGTAGCCATTGCCCGCGCTCTCGCCATGAACCCGGAGGTAATGCTTTTTGACGAGCCCACCTCCGCTCTTGACCCGGAGATGGTCGGGGAGGTTCTTGATGTTATGAAGGACCTGGCCAGAAGCGGCATGACGATGGTAATTGTCACCCACGAAATGGGCTTTGCCCGTGAGGTCGGAACCCGTGTTATGTTCGTGGACAACGGAGTTGTCATGGAGGACGGAACACCACAGCAGGTATTTAATAACCCCCAGTGTGACCGCACAAGGGAGTTTTTAAATAAAATATTATAAACAAAAAAGAAGGATGAAAAAATGAAAAAGCTTATCGCACTGATCCTTGCAGCCATTATGGTATGCTGCCTGTTCGCAGGCTGCGGAAGCAGCACAACAGCAGCACCGGCGGCAACAGAGGAGCCCGCAGCTGTTGAAGAGGCAGCTCCGGCAGAGGAAGCAGCAGAAGAGACATCTTCAATCACAAAGATTACCTTTGCAACAAACCCCGAGTTCCCTCCGTTTGAGTCTATTGAGGCAAACGGCGTTCTCGGCGACTATGACGGAATCGACATGGCCATCGTTGTAAAGATGGGCGAGATTCTTGGCGTTGACGTCGAGATGGAAAGCATGGAGTTTGACTCCCTGCTCATCGCTCTCCAGAACGGCCAGATCGATGCAACCATCGCCGGCATGACAGTAACAGAAGAGCGTGCAATGGCAGTTGACTTCTCAACTCCTTATTACACCGCAACTCAGGTTATGATCGTTCCTGAAGGCAGTGACATCACCTGCGCCGCCGACATGGAAGGCAAGAGCATCGCAGTTGTTCAGGGCTACACCGGTGAGACAGTTGTCTCCGAGCTTGGCTATGACTACGAAGCCTTCAAGAAGGGCACAGAGTGCGTCATGGAGCTCACAAACGGCAAGTGTGACGTCGTTGTAATCGACTCTGCAACAGCTCAGAAGTACATTGCAGACAACCCGGGTCTCGTTGTTGTTGAAGATGAAGATGCATTCGGCGCCGAGGAATATGCAATTGCAGTTCAGAAGGGCAACACCGAGCTTCTTGACATGATCAACAGCGCGATCGAGCAGATGCTCGCAGACGGCACAATCGCTGAAATCGCAACCCAGTATATCGACGCTGACTGATTTTATACGACAGCTATAAAAAATCCTTCGGAAGCGATTCCGAAGGATTTTTCTTTTACTGCTGAGTTGCTGACTTCACTTTTTTATATGCAAGCTCAAGCATGCTTATGTTAAGAGCGGCGAAAACAATCAGATACAGCGGCATAATCCAGATTCCTGTTCTCTGCTGAAGCTGGCCGAAAATCATCGGCATAAAAGTGCTGCCGACATAAGCCGCAGCCATTTGCAGGCCTATAACCGCTGCGCTGTATCTCCGGCCGAAGTTTGTTGGAGCCATGTGCTGAATGGCCGGATAAACAGGGCCCATTCCGGTTCCAATAACCACAAAGCCTATCGCTGAAATTATATATCCCGGGAAGGGGATGAGAACCAGCAGAATTCCAATGAGTTCAACAGCGATGCCAAGTCTGATGCGTTGCCTGTCCCCCAGCTTGCCGGAGATAAAACCTGAAATAAGCCTGCCAAGCATCAGGCCCCCGAAAATCAGCGAGCCGAAGGCCGCAACCGTCTCCTCAGAGAGCCCGGACTTTGTTCCGGCAAAGTAAGAGGGGGTCCAGAGAAAACAGGTTTGCTCTGCTGCGCAGTACGCAAAAAAAGCAATTAGTGTCAAAACAACTCCGGGCTGCTTGATGCTCTCCCGGATACCGGCGCTGTCCTGGGGCTCGTCCTCCGCTCCGGCCGCCTCGTTCTTTTGCCACAGCGGAAGAGAGATAATAACAACCAGCAAAATAAGCATCTGGAGATAAGCTGTCCACCGGTAGCCCTGATTCCACCGTGCATATTTAAGGGCCAGCGACATGATGTATGGGCTGATAACAGCGCCCACGCCATAAAAGCAGTGCAGAAAGTTCATAACAGAGCCGGAATAGTTGTTAGCTACATAGTTGTTGACGGAAGCGTCAATCGAGCCGGCGCCAAGCCCATAAGGGACTGCGAAAAGGAAGAGCATCCAGTATTTGCCGCAGAAGGAAAAGCCCAGCAGTCCAAGCACCGTCAGCGCGATGGAGACCACAATAATCCACTTTGTGTGGAACCTCCGCATCATCCGCGCACTCAAAAGGGCCGATATAATCGTCATGAAGGATATTGTCATTGAGACATAGCCGGCATATGAGGATGGGACGCCGAAGGTTGTCTGCATGGTCGGCCATCCGGAGCCAAGAAGAGAATCCGGAAGTCCAAGACTGATGAATACAAGATAAATTACCATTAAAAGCAGTGATGCCATATAATTTTATACCTCCTGAAAGATTTTAATCCCGGTTAATTTCCGTGAGTGAGAACTTTTCAATCCGCCGCAGGGCAATCAGACACATGATAACCGTAAGCCCCGCACTGACACCTGCACCGATAAGACATGCCGGAGCATTAACCGTGTGCAGGAAGTGAGACATGCCAGACTCAAAGGAGTTCGTGGCCAAAAAGCCCATAAAGCAACCCAGCACCTCACCGAGGATAATACCGATGATGGTAAGAAAAATGGTGTCAGAGTAAATATAGCGCTTTGCATACTTAACATCGAACCCGTTGATCATTAGGACGATGAGCTCCTTCTTCTTTTCCTCAATGAACATAACCAGTAGGTTCAGAATAACCAGCACAGCCATAACAACCGAGAGCAGAACGTAAATAGCCATGACACCCCCTGAAACGCTGGCGAACATGTTGAAGGTACCGGAGTTGGCATTTTTGTAGTTAAGGGAGCTCTTGTAGCCGGCCGTGCCTTGCAGCAACGAGTCAATTTCTCCCGCTGTCCGGCCGTCTCCGCAAACAAGGACCAGTGTGGCCTGGGGCGCGGCGCCGAATTCACGCTCATATGTCTCCGGGGACATTACAATGAGGTTCCGTGTCAGATAATATTCAAAGACGCCCTCAATGGTAAGCTCGTGGCGCGCTCCGGAAGAGCTTATCAGCGTAAAGGTGTCGCCCTCTCCAAGACCGCATTCTCTGGCGTATGCCCGGCTTATCCACACGTTGTCCTTTGCCTCGTTGGCCACCCGCTTTCCGGACTTATACAGATGCAAAACGTTATAAAGATTATCATCACACGGGGAATAGACATAGGTAACAACAGCTGTACCATCGTTCAGCCGAAGGGCGCCAATGCCGGAGTAAACCGCCGCGGATTCAATTCTGTTTTCTGCCAGAACGGACTTAACGTTTTCAGCCGCTCCTTCAACGGAGCTGTCAAGGCTGACGGTAATGTCAAAGTCCTGAATAACGCTGAACTGCCGGGTGAGGCTGTCTTCAACATTGTTATTCATGGTAAAGGCGCTTACAACCAGCGCTGTGCATCCTGCAACACCGATAAGGGTTGCGGCAACACGCCGCTTGTCATTAAGACAGTTGTTAATAACTGTCTTGGTAAAGAGCGGGAGCTTCTTCCAGAATGCGGTTCTTTCAAACCGGCGTTCCTTGCCGGATGGGGGCTGCGGCCCCTGCAGCAGTGTTACGGCGCTCCGCCGCAGGACCTTGCGGCAGGCAATATATGAGGCGCCAACCACCAAAGCGATCTCCAGCGCGGATATCAGCAGCGCATCGGTGACCGAGAAATATGATGTGGCTTTTTCATAAAGAAACGCACCACTGAGAGTTCTTATAATAATCGGCTCAACAATAAAGGTTCCTGCCGGCAAGCCTATAATAATGCCCACCAGCGCCGCAGCCGCAGAATAGAGAAGGTAACTCATTGTAACGCTTTTCGCTCCGAGCCCCAGCGCCTTTTTTGTGCCAATCTGAACAATCTGCTCATAGATAATTCTCGAAAGGGCCGAGTAGCAGACCAGCATTCCCACAACAACAAACAAGGACGCGAGACTGTAACGAAGCTTAAGAAATACGCTGACCAGCGACTTCGCAGTACCATAGCTCAGATTGTTTTCCCTGGTGGTAACAGTGCAGGTAAGATACTTAAACATGGTCGAGAAGCTGTTGATTGTGTTTTGGAGCACTTCCCTGGCCTCTTCGACGCTTTCGGCACCGTCGGTTTTGATGGCAGCGTCAATTTCTTCTCTGTTTGCATCGATAAGGGCTTGCCCGCCTTCAACCAACGCGGCTGCCTCGCTCAAATTATCCTGCTCCAGCGAGGCGGAAATGCCTTCCAGCAGAGATTCCGCGTCGTTAATGCCGCTGTCAGGGTCAGCAACAATTGCCTCGGCTGCATCAAGCAGATTTTCAGCTGCGGAGGTCAGATTGTTGAATTCTTCAGTAACAATTCCGGCCTTAACTGAGGCAATTTCCGCAGACACATCTGAAACGCGGGCGCTAAGCTCGGCAACAATGTCGGCGTATTTGTCCTGATAGGTTCTGGCCGAACGGAGATTGTCACTGCGTATAATGATGTTGGAGTATCCGGTAAATGCCTGAGCGTCAAAGCTGGGCTCCGCAACGAACATTACGCAGTCCACCACGGAGGCTGTCGTCGGCGAAACGCCAAAGCTATAGGTCGAATTGTTAATATATACCGGTGAGTCAAAATATCCGGTAACAGTAAACGTGTCCGTTGTCAGCGCCTTAACGCCACATTCCTTAATCTTTGCGTCCGTAATGCTGTCAATCAGCTCTTCGGTGCTCCCGCGGGTAAGGTAATACAGCGCGTACGCCGTTCCGTCGTCATCGTGGACGATGGTTATCGTGTCTCCGATGGAAACATTATGGCTGCGGGCCCAGGAGCGGATAAGTGCAACTTCACCCTGCTCCTTCGGCAGCTCGCCGGTAATGTTATATGGAGTGTTAACGCCGTCTGCCAGCATTTCCATCTTTGCCTGGTAGGTTCCGTCGTTATATTCAAAGGTTTCATATGCGGTATATGACCCGATAACCTCGTCAACCCCGTCGATGGCCCTGATCATGTCAAGCTCCTCGTCGCTTACACCCAGGGGGAAGGATATCTCCAGGTCTTCCATGTTCTGTTTTTCAAACTGCTCGTCAAAGGACTTTAAAATTCCGTGACCGGCCCAGCCCATTCCGGTATATACCGCAACGCCCAGGGCGACAAATATAAGCACCGATAAAAACGATACTCTTGTCTTTTTTATGTTTTTGAGCAGCTCCAGCAGCTGAGTTTTCTTCATGGGCCGTTACCAGACAAGCTCCGTCGCCTTAACGGGATAGTGGTTTACGGAGACCTCATAGGTTTTTCCGCTCCTCATCCTGACGACTCTGTTGGCCATGCGGGTAATTTCTTCGTTGTGGGTAACCATAACGAGGGTCGTCCCGGTGGCAACAACCTTTTCCAGAACCGAGAGAACCTCAATACTCGTGGCGTAGTCCAGCGCGGCGGTCGGTTCATCGGCAAATATCATTTTCGGCTTTTTAACCAGTGCTCTGGCTATGGAAACACGCTGCTGCTGACCGCCTGAAAGCTGCGCGGGATAGTTGGTCTTTCTTTCAGCAAGACCAACCAGCTCCAGAGCCTCTTCGGTGCTCATGGGGTCATCCACCAGCTCGGCGATGAGATCCAGGTTCTGCTTGGCGTTCAGGTTTGGCATGAGATTATAGCTCTGGAAAATGAAGCCGATGTTCTCACGTCTGTATTTCGTCAGCTCCTCCTGGGTGGCGTTTGTCATGTCCTTTCCCATGAATGAGAAGGCTCCGGAGGTAGCCTTGTCCATCCCGGCGATTATATTAAGGAAAGTGGATTTACCGCAGCCGGACTCACCAAGAACAACAAGAAATTCACCGTTGATAACATCCAGGTTAACGCCCTTGAGCACATTTGTGACGATGTCTCCGTTGACGAACTCCTTTTTAATGCCTCTGGCGGAGAGGATGATGTCTCCCTTGTGCCAGTCACTCTCAGGAGGAGTTTTGTCCTCCAGGGCGATTTCAACCATAAGTGTAAGCATCTGGCAGTCTTCAACCTCGTCGGGGGTGAAAGCCTCGCCGTCGTCAGACTTAATAAACTGTATGCAGCCCATTGTTTCATGCTCATTGCTGAAGGGAACGCAAGCTACGGAGACGATGTTGATTCCCTCAAAGTCCGCGTCAATACCCTCATCAGGAGCATCCTTGTATACGGCCTTCACCTCAGGAGCACTGCTCGAATAAACTCTTCCCGGCATACCATCTCCCGGAGCGTACGCACGGCCTGTCAGGTCGATGGGGCAAATCCAGTAATAAGGGTGCAGCATTCCGTCCCCCTTGTTTATATACCAAATAACCGCGTGGTCCGCGTCTGTGTTTTCAAGGACGAGCCGCAGCCCCTCCTTAAGGGCGGAGTCAAAATCATCCGCCTGGGAAACGGCCTTTTGGAATTTGCCCAAAAGGCGAAAGCTTTTAATTGCTGACTGGTCCATAATAATCACCTGCAAAAAAATAATTTCTGATTGTGCTATTTTATCAATATAAAATCGCTAAGGCAATATAAATATTCACAAAACACCTGATTTTGTGATATGATTATAAAAATGAACCGGAAGGTGGCGGCCAATGGAAAAGGAGAAGCGAATAAGAATATTCAGGCGCGTAATGGGCGGGCCGGTAGGTCTTTTCCTAAGACTTAAGCTAAATGCCGTTTGGGACCCGTTGCCTGCTTTAAGCGGCGGTGTTTTAATTGTCTCCAACCATAACACAGACTATGACCCACTGATAATCGCCTCCGCAACAGAGCGATCTATCCATTTCGTCGCCACGGAGGGCATAAAGCGTATTCCTGTTGCCGGCTGGCTTGCAGACAGATTTTGCTGGATTATACTTCACTATAAGGGCAGAGCGGGAATCTCCACCGTTCGAGCTATGCTGTCCGCACTCAAGGCCGGCAATCCGGTTATGGTCTTTCCCGAGGGCAACCGTAGCTTTAACGGTATAACAGGCGCCTTCGAACCTTCCATTGCCAAGGTTGCGAAAAAGGCCGGGACACCCCTTGCAACATATAGAATCGAGGGCGGCTATCTGACGTCTCCACGATGGGGCAGCGGAGTAAGAAAAGGTAAAATGAGGGCAAGACTCGTTAAGCTCTATTCCCCGGAGCAGCTTTCTGCCATGTCAGAGAGCGAGGTGCGCGACGCCATCGCCGCAGACATATATGAAGACGCGTACGCCGCCCAGCGGGAAAAGCGCATAGAATATAAGGGCCGCCGCAGAGCAGAGGGCATTGAGTCAACCCTGTTCCTGTGCCCGGGCTGCGGCGCAATGGGAACAATGCACGGCCGGGGCGATCGTCTCGAGTGTCAATGCGGCTTCGGGGCATTTTATGATAATTTCGGATATATCGTCAGTGACGCGGGTGAAAAATACACTGTAACCGGGCTTGACAGCAAGAACCATGAATATATAAGGAGTCTTCCTGCCGGAAAGGACAGCGAGGAAGTCCTTTTCCGCGACACTGTTGAGGTCCACTCTGTAAATAACGACCATACCGCCGGCGAACGTAAAACAGTTCAGCTTTTGGCTACGCCGGCCGGACTAAGAATAGGCAAGATTCGCCTGGGCTTCGGTGAAATAAGCGGTTTGGCCATTCAGGGACGTAACCGCATGCAGGTAACATATGAAGCGGCAGACGGGCCGCAGCTGGTGGAAATCAACGGCCCCGCGTCATTTTCCGCACTGAAATATCTTTATCTTTATAATAATTACAGGGAAGGTGCCGTTAATTGAAAAATGTCTGATAATACTACTGTTGGCTTTGGTGGTCATCGCGGCTGTATTACGGCACAAGAAGGAAAATGTCGCGGTCCGCACCGAAGCGTTTTTTGAACCGGTAAATACAAAAATGCGGCAATAAGAACACACAAAGGAGTCCTACTTATGGCAAAATCAAAATCAGAAAGGCTTATATTTGAAAAGCTTGCGCTTATGGAGACGGTGGAAAAGGAACTGGACAGACAGAAATCCAATGCCGTAGTCAGCCTCACGGTCTTTCTGTGCTCAATGAGCGTGTGGGTACTGGCAGTGTCGCTGTGGGAAAAGCTGGACAGACCATTCCCTCCACATTATTTAACCTATGGCGTTGAGCTGATTGCGGTTTTTATGCTCATTTTCCTCTGGCGCAGCACAGATATAGAAATCAAAAACCTGGGGGTTAACCGGAGAAACCTGAAGGCCACCTTTATTCGTGACGGAGCGGTTTCTCTTGCACTTATATTCATTATTGCACTTGTAAAGCACGCTGTTAGGCCCGGGGAACCAATCTTCTACTGGACACGTATACATCCGTTCTATGCGGTAACATCTGTCTTGCAGGAGTTCCTTTCCCGCGGTTTCCTGCTGACCTGCCTTATGACGATTTACACCGGCAAGCATAGGAGCGCCGTGGCTGTGATATGCTCATCACTTATATTTACAACACTGCACCTGTACTACGGCTTCACCTTTATGTGCGGGGCGGGTGTTCTCTCCCTGCTTCTGGGAGCCCTCTATGTCCGTGATGGAAATATCTGGGGCGTAAGTCTTATCCACTTTGTCTTTGGAACATTTACAACCTTGACGGGAATCGTATAATCAATGATATACGAACGGATATGTGCCCTCCTGGTGGCGGCCATTTTGCCGATTGCCGCTCAGCCTCTATATGGATTTACAGACCGGATGGTTGCCGAGGGCGTAAAGGCGGAAGATTATCAGGCAAGCATCTGGCGCACAGATATCAAAGACCATAATGCGTGTCTGCCGTCAGCCTTTCGGACCTGTTTCTCCGCTCTTTCAGCGGAGAATGCAAAAGACGGAATGAATAAAGAATACATCCCGTCAGGAAGGGGCCTGAGCGGGACGAAAATGTCAGGCAGCGGCCAGTTCGATGAAGCTCAAATGGATAATATCGCCTCTGAAATACGGCAATATCACGATGGCGATATTTGCATTGTCGATATTCGGCAGGAAAGCCACCTTCTGATTAACGGCGAGAGCTTTTCCCGCTACGCTGATCGGGACTGGGGCAACCTTGGTAAGGACAGAAATGCTGTAACCATTATGGAAGCGGAGCTTGTGGAGACTGTCACAGGGGAGAGCATCGAAGCCTACACCCTTGATGAAAATAAAAATCCCGAAAAGCCTGTTACGATAACGGCGGAAAGCGTAAGAACTGAAAAAGAGGCTGCCGAGGCCCATGGCTTTGAATATTACCGTCTGCCGTGCACCGACCATGTCTGCCCCACGCCGGAGGTAATAGATGACTTTATCAGCTTTGTTAAAACACTTGACGACGATACCTGGCTTCATTTTCACTGTGAGGGAGGAAAGGGCCGCACAACGTTTTTTATGGCACTGTATGACATTCTGCAAAACCCCGACGTTTCCCTTAAGGATATCGCCTACCGGCAGTGCGAAATCGGCGGGAATTATATTCTGACAGCTTCTGACGAGAGCTGGAAGTCGCCATATTACGCCGAAAAGACTCAAAACGTAGAGCTCATATATCAATATGCACAGGAAAACCATGACACGGGATATACTTTGTCATATTCAGAATGGCTCAGCCAAACAGGAGGTAAATAAACACGATGAAATCAGAGGCAAGACTTACTGTTTTTGAATCCATCGCCATGATTGTCGGCAACAGCATCGGAACGGGAATTGTTGCTGTGCCGTATCTTGCGGCTAAAAACAACCTGGCAACGGTGCTGTGGATGGTCGCCTTGGGCTATGTTGTTAATGTAATCATGCATCTCATTATCGCTGAGCTTTCATATAACAACGGGGGCGCCCAGCTTGTTAAGTGCTTTGAAAACGAGCTGTTTTCCGGCAAGCTCAGGCAGGTCTTTACATGGATTGTCTTCGGCGTTTATGGACTGGCAACACTGATTGGTGTTAGCGGGAATATAAACGGAGGCGCCCAGATACTTGTTAACTGGTTCGGCCTTCCGCTGATGGCCGGGCAGATTGTTTATTATCTTCTGGCTGCCGCGGTTGTCTTTGCGGGGATGAAGGCAGTGGGCGTTGCCCAGAAATATGCGGTGCTTGTTATGCTGGCAGTCGTTGCAGCAATGACGGCAGGTACCTTTACCGGAACTCTTAACCCTATGGTGAGCTCGGAGCTTAAAATCAACAATATGCTTGGACTGTACAGCATGGTGGTCTTTGCAACCAGTGCCAACTTCGCCATGCCCCAGATTGTCAAAGGTCTTGACGGGGATGCGAAAAAAATAAGAACCACAATTTTCATCGGTTTTGCGGTTTCGTCCCTGCTGGTTTTGATTGTTACAGCTACTGTTTTAATAGGCACCGGGGGAGACGTGAGCAAGGAACTGGCATATATGGAGCTGGGCGAGCACATTGGCGCATGGGCTGTTATTGTGGCGGGACTGTTTTCTCTCATTGCCCTGCTGACCACTTTCTGGGCTCAGACGCTGGGTCTTAGGGACATTGTCCACGAGCAGGTCAGCACCGGCAAAAATCTAAGCTGGCTTATCGCAACCCTCCCAAGCTTGCTCTTCGCCCTCTTTGGCGTTAACAGTTTTATCGTTTTAACCAGACTGACCGGCGGAGTTACGATTTTAATGAGCATTATGCTTATCATTTCATATGGCAAATCCAGAAGGAATGCCGGTGGCAGTCCAATTTGCGGCTTTGCAGGCAGACTTCCGTTCAGAGCCATTATGCTGCTTTCAACAATCGCCTCAGCCATAGGGTCCGTTATAAAGCTTAGCTGATGTATAGTAACGACGCCTTTAAACAAATACGGCCGGACGCCTTTTCAATGGAGGTGCCCTCCGGCGCCTTCAGGCTGCTGCAGCTGACAGATCTGCACCTGGGCTTCGGCCCCCTCTCAGTGAGGCAGGACAAGCAGGCCCTTGCGGCGGTAGAAACGCTGGTTAACAGGACAAGCCCTGATTTTATTGTTATTACCGGGGACAGCATATATCCCTTCCTCCCCTCATCCGGCACGCTTAACAACAAAGCTGAGGCGGAAAAGCTCCTGGCCTTCATGGACGGATTCAAAATCCCATATGCCCTTGTAATGGGTAACCACGACACCGAGCTTGGCTCCAGGCTGGACCGGGAGGAGCTGGGCCACGTTTTTGAAACCGGAGAGTATTCAATATTCACCGGCGGGCCGGAGGATATTTACGGCACCGGCAATTATATGCTGGAGCTGCGCACCGGTGGCGAGCTTAGAACCGTTCTGTGCTTTCTTGATTCAAACATGTATGTAAACAAGCTGTTCTTCTCCGGGTTTGACAGAATCCACTCTGACCAGACAGCCTGGTGCATGTCTGCGCTGGAGGAGTATCAGCGGGAAAAGCCGAATCTGGAGGCACTGGCGTTTTATCATATGCCTCTCCGGGAGTTCAAGGAGGCCTATGAGAAAATGAAGCTGGGTGACAGGTCTGTTATATATAATTCCGGAACGGTCGCCGAGGCTGAGGATTACTTTGGAATTTCGTCATTACCGGGAGACTTTTTCAACAAAGCACTGGAAAACGGCGCCATAAAATACATGTTCTGCGGCCATGATCACCTTAACAACATTTCCCTGACATACCGGGGAATTACAATGACATACGGCATGTCGATTGACTGTTTGGGCTATACCGGGATAAACAGAAGGCACACTCAGCGTGGTGCAACTCAAATTGAGCTTACGCCTGATAATAAAATCATAATAACGCCTGTGCCGCTCACCGGCTTTGTGACTAAAAAAGTAAGAGGCGCAGACACAAAACGGGAGACTGATTAAACATCAGCCTCCCAAATTTTATCTTCAATATTATTTCTTTTCCTCGTCTGAGGAGCTGTTCTTATCGCTGCGCTTCTTCCAAATGGTGCCGGAAATCATGAATGCGATGCCGATGCAAATCCAGGCAACTCCAAGACCTGTATCTGAGCGGGAGAACCAGATTGCCGAGCATATGAAGCAGATTACTGCAGACAGATAAATAATTATTGAAGTGATTTTACTGTTTTTCATTGTTTTAAACTTTCCTTTCCAGCCTTTGGCTGAACCGTAATCCTCCGGAGAATTGCTTGATATTTTATTGCTTACACAGCTAAATACGCAGTGAGGAAGGAAATGTTACATTATCAGGGATAGACGGAAATCTCAGTTTATAATCAATTTATTTATTCATGCATAATAGAGTAAATTTTTCTGTTTTGAGGTGAACAAGCATGGCAAAAATTAAAGTTACCTGTGATTCCACCTGCGACCTTACCCCTGAGCTTTACGAGAAATATGATATTGAAGTTATTCCATTGGGAGTAACAGTCGGCGATGAACTCCATTATGACGGCGTGGATGTTACGCCGGCAGACCTTTATAAATATGCCGATGAGCACAATGTTTTGCCAAAGACCTCCGCAATCCCGGTTTATACATATCAGGAAATCTTCAATAAGTATATCTCTCAGGGATACTCTGTAATACATATTAATATATCCGCTGAAATGTCCGCCTGCCATCAGAACGCATGCATTGCTGCAGAGGCGGTTGGAGGCGTGTTCCCTATAGACTCACGCAATCTGTCCTCCGGCTCAGGCCACCTGGCAATTGAGGCGGCTATAATGGCGCAAAACGGGCTGGAAGCGACTGAGATTGCAGATAAGCTGAATGAAATGAAGGCCCGGCTCGATGTAAGCTTTATCATTCAGACGCTGGAATATCTCAAAATGGGCGGCAGATGCTCATCTGTTGCAGCATTCGGAGCGAACCTGCTTAAGCTGCGCCCGGAAATAGTTGTGCGGGAAGGCACAATGTCAGTCGGCCGGAAATATCGCGGCACCATGGACAAAACAATTGAGGACTATATCCGAGGCAGACTTGAGGGCAGAACGGACCTTCAGCTTGGACGCATATTTGTCACCCACTCGGAAATGTCCGCAGAATCTGTTAACAAGGCAATCGCACTTGTCAAGGAGCTGCAGCCCTTTGAAGAGGTAATTGAAACAACAGCCGGCTGCACCGTCTCCAGCCATTGCGGGCCGGACTGCATAGGTGTTCTGTTCTTTACAAATTGACTCTATTATGCGCACCGCCAATTAAATTGCCGCTTTTATTTTATCCATTTTCGTGATATGCTGAAGTCAGAGCTTATACTCCGTGAATTAAACCTTGAGTATGGAGGACCTGATTTATGACACGAAAGATTTTTTCCTTGCTTCTGGCAGCTTGCATTGCGCTTTCCAGTATTGGAGCGGCGGCAGATGCGCCGGAGGAGAAAACACTTCCTGACGAGATTGCCCAGGAGGATTGGCTGGATGCAAAGCAATATGTGGAGCTTTCCACCGGGATTACAATGGCCTATGTTGAGATGGGAGACCCGGACGGAGAGGTTGTTATTTTGCAGCACGGCATGACAGACAACTCCCGCTCCTGGAGCCTTGCGGCACCGTATTTTGCCGAAGCCGGCTATCATGTTTATCTCCCTGATTTGCGTGGAATGGGCAAAACCGATCAGCCGGATGGCTACTACACAACCATTACATATGCTACTGACCTTAAGGCCTTCTTTGATGCAATGGGTATTGAAAAGGCAATCCTTGTCGGCCATTCCCTTGGCAGCTTTACGGTTCAGACCTTCGCACTGATGTTCCCTGAGCTGTGCAGCAAGCTTGTCCTGGTCAGCTCGGTTCCGCTGGAGGGCTACCAAAACCAGACACTTAGCGGAGCATATTTGAAATATGTTGAACCACTGGGAGAGGATGAGCACCCGTCTGACGCCTTTATGGACGTCTGGTATGCCACAACACCGCAGGAGGATGCAATTAAAGACGACTTCGATGTTTTCCTTGATTATATGAAAAAAGAGGCTCAGTGCCTATCAAAGAAAGCCTGGTCTAATATTTTCCTGGGCCTGATTGCTACGGACCTGACGGATATTTATCCCATGTATGATGGATCTATCCCGACACTTATTCTGCACGGAGACGAGGACACAATGACCCTAACAGAATATCAGGAGGAGCTGTGTGGCCTGTTTAATGTGGCCGAAGACAGCTACAGGAATTATGAAGGCATTGGACACAATATCCAGTTTGAAATTCCGGAGCGCTGCTCCACTGATATCATCAGCTGGCTACAGACCGGCGCTCTGCCGGAAGCATAAAAAACAACCCTCTCGGCTATCTGAGAGGGTTGTTAACTCACTATGAAACTACTCCATATCCCGTGTGGCCCACAGGGTGCGAAGGTCAGCGGCCTGCCACACAAGAGTTATGGTCGTAGCCGAGCCGGACATAAAGCCCGCATTGGAAATTACATGGACCTTTTCGCGGGTATTCGCACTGTAGGCGTCAAGCGCCAGCTGAGCCTTGAAAAGGAGACAGCCCAAGGGGACATGATATTCACTGGAGACAATTGCCAGTTCCTTAATCTGCGGATATTCCTCAGAGATTATTTTACAGGTGAACTGAGCATTTTCCACGGTCGTCTGAGACTGATTTTCGATTATAAGCCGGTCTTCATCAAGACCGTTTTCAACCAACCACTCAGCCATCGAGTCCGCCTCGGTGGCCTTTTTGTTATATAAGGCCGTTCCGCCACCGGTTACGGCAACGTACGCGTTCGGATATTTCTCCGCACAATCAAGGGCGGTTTGGCACCGGCCTACCAGCTCGTCCGTTACTGAACCATCCGGATTGAGCTCATAGCCCAGAACGACGATGCAAAGACTGTCATCTTCCGGCAGCCCGTCAGGCAGAACATCGGGATTAACGGTGATGTCATTATTTATATACTGCCAATAGTCCATGATTTCCTGCCAGGCGCTGCCCAGACGCCGGTCCTCGGCCTTGAGCTGAGCAAGATAGTCCTGAATGGCACCGTAGCCGGAGAGCTGATTGTCCTTGTAGCAGGTAATCATATAGTTAACGGTGTCATCAACTGAGAAACCGTCACCGGAGGCGCACAGCCCGGACGTGGCTGCAAGCACGGAAAAACACAACAGAAGCGATATTAACTTTTTCACCCTCAGACAACGAGCTGCAGCACCATTGCCGCGTTGCCCAGAACAAAGTGAATAAGCGTCAAGCCCCATATATTTCTGTCCTTTTCATAAATAATGCCAAGAACCGCTGAGAGAATGGCTGCACCAACCATATATGTTACGCCTAAAAAGGCGTGCATTGCGGCAAAATACAGGGATGTTATCGCAATTGACCGGGCGGCGCGACGCTTTGCCGGAAGCATACGGTCGAAGCTCTCCTGAACAACGCCGCGGCAAAGAAATTCCTGAATAAACGCCGTGAAGGGATAGCTGAGCTTAAATTTTGACCAGTCGCAGAAGGAGGCGCCAGCCTTGAAATATGACGGAACATACCTTTCCAGCAGGAGCTTTGCAGCATAGATAATTGCAAAGCCAACAACCGAAATGACAACGGCCCGGAGCATAACTGCACCGATATGATTAAAGCTAAGGCCCATGTCTCTGAGCTTAAAGCTCGTTGTCGCGGCCAGAATTATAACAAGAATGATGCCAATAAGCTCAATGCCGAGGGTCATATCGTCCCCGGAGAGGGGACGGCCCAGCTGGTTCCATACCGCACAGCACATGTTCCATACGCAGACGGCGGCTATCAGGGAAATGCAGGTTATCAGGGTATCGCGAAGCTTACTTTCCATTCTCCAGCCTGCTTATGCGCTGATCCTGCTCGGCAACCTGAGCGCGGAGAGCCTTCAGCTCCTTTTCCTGCTTCTTGCTTTTGATGGTTGTGCGGACCTTATTAACAAGCTTAATAACGACAATTGCGCCGACTGCGCATGCGCCAAGCTTTGCGGCCAGCTCAAGCTGCTTCTTGTTGGGAACTTCAAGTTCAATGCTCATTTTCTTAATCTTCCTTTTTGAATTATATTTTTGCCGGATATGAAATCATTATATCATATCCTTTGCGGGTTTACAACATCACAAGGCAGTGGACAAAGACCATCAGGAATGATAAAATCAACAGGAAATTAACCGGCGGGAGGGCTGCTGATGGACTTTACAACGTTGTTCATGAAAATGGTTATGCTCATGCTGCTGATAATCGTTGGCTACGTGTGCGCAAGGCTGAAGATTACAGACAAGGAATTTAACAACAAAATTACCCCTGTTATGATGAACATATTCCTCCCGGCGACTATTATTAATTCCCTGGCTGCCATGAACGGCGACACTGCCAACCGCGAGGTTTTCGTTGCAATCCTGTGGGCGTTTATCGTGTTTATTCTGGCGGCCATCCTGGCCTTTGCGGTTACAAAGTTTTTTGGGATGAACGACGAGTTCGGCCGGGTTTCAGTTTTAACGGTTACCTTTCCAAACAACGGCTTTGTGGGCCTTCCTATGGTGGAGCTGATTTTTGGCAGCGGAGCTGTGTTCTTTGCGTCTTTAACCAATATCCCGTTTAATGTTTTAATTTATCCCATGGCGGCTGTGCTTATTGGCTCGGCTGAAGGAAGAAAAATCCCCATAAAGCAGATTTTTTCCGCACCGCTGATTTCAACACTGCTGGTAATCGTTCTGTTCTTGTTCAGGCTACAGCTGCCGGATGTTCTGGCAGACACGGTTTCAACCATCGCCGGGGCAACGGTTCCTGTTTCGATGATAATTATCGGAACCTCGCTGGGGGCGGTTTCGCTCAGGGAACTTTTCGGAGACAGACGCATATACGTCCTGGCGCTTACAAGGCTTATTCTCTGTCCGCTTGCTTCATGGGGGCTCATGAAACTGCTCGGCTGCAGCGAATATTTAACCGGAATTATGGTTTGCATTTCGGCCTGCCCCAGCGCCATGGTACCCACGGTGCTTTGCATTCAGCACGGAAAGGACCCAACACTTGCCTCAAAAACGGCCTTTGTTACGACACTGTTCTCGGTGGTTACCATGCCTCTGATGGTTTCGCTGCTGCTCTGATTTTTACACAAGAGCAGGGTGTGAATATTGAGTTTTCAGCTTTGCTGTGATAATATTAATGAGGGCAGAGATGCACCGATTTATGCGTAAAGCAACGGGAGAATTTATAATATGCTGGAAATAAAAAATCTCTCCTTCGGCGTTGAGAGCGACGGCGGAGACAAGGAAATAATCAGAGACATAAGCCTTACGGTAGGCGACGGAAAGTTTGTCGTTATTACCGGGCCCAATGGCAGCGGCAAATCAACACTTGCCAAGCTTATTATGGGCATTGAAAAGCCGACCTCCGGGCAGCTTTTGTTTAACGGAGAGGACATTACAGAAAAATCCATAACAGACAGGGCCAGACTGGGCATCAGCTTTGCCCTGCAGCAGCCGGTGAGATTCAAGGGAATCAGGGTTATTGACCTTATCCGTCTGTCCTCCGGCAATGAAAAGATGACGGCCTCTCAGGCCTGCACATATCTTTCCGCTGTGGGCCTGTGTGCAAGAGATTATATTAACCGTGAGGTAAACGCCAGCCTTTCCGGCGGCGAGCTTAAGAGAATAGAAATTGCTTCGGTCCTGGCAAGAGGAACAAGCCTTTCAGTCTTCGATGAACCTGAGGCCGGAATTGACCTGTGGTCCTTCAAGAGCCTTATTCAGGTTTTTGAAAACATGCGTGAAAAGACCAATGGTTCAATAATCATAATCTCCCACCAGGAAAGAATCCTTAATATTGCTGACGAAATCGTTTATTTGGCAGATGGAAAAATCGTCCGCCACGGCAGCAGGGACGAGATCCTGCCTACCCTGCTTGGAACGGCTGCGGCAGTTAACATGTGCAGCGGAGTAAACGGAGGTGACGCTGATGCTGTCTGAAATACAAAAGCAGCTGCTTGCTGAAATAGCAGACCTGCACAAGGTGCCCGAGGGAGCATATAATATCCGCGCCAATGGCCAGAGCGAAAGCCGCAATTCCACTGCAAACATTGAGATTGTTTCAAAAACTGATGTCAGCGGGATTGACATTCACATTAAAGACGGGACGGTTAATGAAAGCGTCCATATCCCTGTCGTCCTGAGCCAGACGGGCCTTAAGGAAATGGTTTATAATGACTTTTATGTCGGCGAGAACTGTGATGTTGTAATTGTCGCAGGCTGCGGAATAGATAACTGCGGAACCCAGGACGCGGAGCACGACGGCATCCACCGCTTCTATGTGGGCAAGAATTCCAAAGTGAAATATGTTGAAAAGCACTATGGCTCCGGCTCCGGCTCCGGCAAACGCATTCTGAACCCGGGCACTGAGGTGTATATGCAGGAGAACAGCACCATGGAAATGGAAATGGTGCAGATTCGCGGCGTCAGCTCAACGAACCGCTCGACAATTGCCAAGCTGGACGCGGGGGCACGGCTTGTTGTCCGGGAGAGACTAATGACCCATGAGGACCAGTACGCTGTAAGTAATTATGTTGTCGAGCTTAATGGAGAGGGCGCCAGCGCTGACGTTGTTTCCAGAAGCGTGGCGAGAGACGATAGCTACCAGAAATTCGACTCCCGCATTGTTGGCAATGCGCCCTGCACCGGCCATACCGAGTGCGACGCGATTATAATGGATAAGGCGAAAATCCTGGCTGTCCCCCAGCTGGAGGCCAATGACCTTGACGCGGCCCTGATTCACGAGGCCGCAATCGGCAAAATCGCCGGCGAACAGATAATTAAGCTGATGACTCTTGGCCTTACAGAGGCTGAGGCCGAGGAACAGATTATAAACGGCTTCCTAAGATAAGCACCGTTTAAATAAAAAATTATAAGAACAGGAGAAATACCATGGACAAGCTTGAAATGCAGGAGCTTTATATTGACATCAAGCAGAAGGCAGAGGAACTGGTTAACGCGCCGTCATGCTGCCAGGAGCTTAAGGAAAAGGGCAAGGAGTTTATCGACTCTATTGGCACCGGCAAGGAGAAAGAAGCCGCAAAGGCGCTCTTCGAAGAAATCGAAGACGACGTAATGCCGGTTGACGCACTGGTTGCTTTTTTCAGCACCAAGGAAGCAGCTGAGAAGTTCGGAGTCGAGACTGCCGAAAAAATCAGCGCTCACGCAAAGGAGCTCAAGGAAAACGGAGCAAAATACTGCGACTGCGCGGCATGCACTGCCGCAGCAAAGCTGCTTGACATTAAAGACAGAATCTTCGCAAAGCTTTAATAAAAGCTCATATAAAGCAAGAATCGAGGCAGAGCCCAAAGCTCTGCCTCGGTTTTTATATTTGCTTTTGAATTAAAGCTGAGGGCCTGCTGCAACAAGTGCTTTGCCGGCCTCGGTGCCTTCGTACTTGACGAAGTTTTTGACGAAGCGGCCTGCAAGATCCTTTGCCTTTGCTTCCCAGACGGCGGGATCCTCATATGTGTCGCGCGGGTCAAGAATGCCGGAGTCAACGCCTTCCAGCTCAGTGGGAACCTCAAGGTTGAAGTACGGAATTGTCTTTGTGGGGGCGTTGAGAATGGCTCCGTTCAGGATTGCATCGATAATGCCGCGGGTATCCTTAATGGAAATACGCTTGCCCGTTCCGTTCCAGCCGGTGTTTACAAGATATGCCTTCGCACCGCTCTGCTCCATTCTCTTAACCAGCTCCTCGGCGTACTTAGTCGGGTGGAGCTCCAGGAAGGCCTGACCAAAGCAGGAAGAGAAGGTGGGCTGCGGCTCTGTAACGCCGCGCTCTGTACCGGCAAGCTTTGCGGTAAAGCCGGAGAGGAAGTAATACTTCGTCTGCTCAGGCGTAAGCACGGAAACCGGAGGCAGAACGCCAAACGCATCAGCAGAAAGGAAAATTACGTTCTTTGCTGCCGGAGCGGAGGAAACCGGACGGACAATATTGTCTATATGGTAAATCGGATATGAAACGCGGGTATTCTCGGTAACGCTCTTGTCTGCAAAGTCAATTTTGCCGTTTTCGTCAACGGTTACGTTCTCAAGCAGAGCGTTGCGGCGGATGGCGTTATAGATATCAGGCTCAGACTCCTTGTCAAGGTTAATAACCTTTGCATAGCAGCCGCCTTCAAAGTTGAAGACACCGTTGTCATCCCAGCCGTGCTCATCGTCGCCAACCAGCATGCGCTTCGGGTCGGTGGAAAGAGTGGTTTTGCCGGTTCCGGAGAGGCCGAAGAATATTGCGGTGTTCTCACCGTTCATGTCGGTGTTGGCGGAGCAATGCATAGAAGCGATGCCCTTGAGAGGAAGATAGTAGTTCATCATTGAGAACATGCCCTTCTTCATCTCACCGCCGTACCAGGTGTTAATGATGACCTGCTCGCGGCTTGTTACGTTAAAGGCAACAGCCGTTGAGGAGTTAAGACCCAGCTCCTTGTAGTTTTCAACAGCTGCCTTGGAGGCGGCATACACCGTGAAGTCAGGAACAAAGCTCTCCAGCTCCTCCTCGGAGGGACGGATGAACATGTTCTTTACAAAGTGCGCCTGCCAGGGAACCTCCATAACGAAGCGGACTGCCATGCGGGTATCCTTGTTGGCGCCGCAGAAGGCATCCATAACATAGAGCTTCTTGCCGCAAAGCTGATTGACGGCGATTTTCTTAAGCTCGTCCCAAACCTCTATTGTGATGGGGTGGTTGTCGTTTTTATATGCGTCACTTGTCCACCATACGGTGTCCCTGGAATTGTCATCTACAACAAGGTACTTGTCCTTTGGTGAACGGCCGGTGTATATGCCGGTCATAACATTAACAGCGCCAAGCTCGGTGATAACGCCCTTTTCGTAGCCTTCAAGGCCAGGCTGCATCTCATCGGCGAAAAGCTGCTCATAGGAGGGGTTGTGAATAATTTCAACAGCTCCGGTAATGCCAAGTTTTTCAAGATCGATATTTGCCATATTATTACTTAATCCCCTTTCAGATGCTATTACTCGATACGTCGCGTAGTTTACCACAACTAACGGGTACTGTGCAAGACCTTTTGCGCGCCCAATGCAATTTTCAGCGGGCGGATACAGTCAACTCAGAGCCAGCCGGCTGATCGTACCAATGATATTATCGTTAATTTGTCCGGTGATTGCGCGGTTGTAGTTGCAGATGAAGGTGCCTGAGATGAGAATCATCATGGCCTCGGCCTCGGCGGCGCCCACCTCGCTGCCATATACAGCTGTAAGGCACTGCTCCATGATCCGGCGCCACTGTGCAAATTCCTCGCTGACCATTATGCCAATTTCCTCATGGTAATGACCAAGAACGTATGTCTGTGTGGTGGCGTTGGGCCGGTGCTCCCCCTCCTCCCCGTCGGCCACATAGCACATAAAAGCATTCATATAATCAAGATTGGAGGAATAGCTGCTGCGGGGATGACTCAGAAACCAATCCCGGCAGTGGTCGCTCATGTAGTCCCGCGTATAGCGAACATAGGCAAGAATAAGCTCGTCCCGGCTGCCGAAGTAATGCAGAAGGGAGGCATGACTCATACCCGCCTCTGCAGCGATATCCCGCAGACTGACGTTTTCTATTGGCTTGCTTTCCACGCACCGCTCAAAGGCGGCCAAAATACTGTTTTTAACGGCTTCCTTATTAACAATTTTCGGCATTGGTTCTCCTTGACACAGACATGTAAAAATGGTATTTTTTATTTACCATCTGGTTAATAAAAACAAACTTACAGGAGTAGATTACCATGTCATCAAAAGAAAAGCAAACAATTGCATTCCTTGACACGAAGCTTTCACCGGAGCCAGCTAAGAAAATTGCCACATGCGGCATAATTATGATTATCGCCGTGCTTATTCATGACGGGGACCATATCAGGCAGGCACTGAACTGGGGTTATTCCATCCCGCTTTCAATCTGGGCGCTGAATCTGACGGTGTATATTTTTCCATGCGTTACGCTCTTTCTCGCCAAAACCGGACGGGCCTCGGCAACACTGGTCGGCGGCATCGGCGGAATTTTTACCTCCGCCTCCTTCTGCATCCTGCACCTTTTCGGCTCCTCCACCGGATTGTGGGGCGTTTGGAATTTTTCATATTTTGACCTGATTCGTGGCGTGACATACAACGGAGTGTTTTACCAGGGAGTAGACACACTTAGCTGGATTCTGCTGTTTCATGTTCCCGCATTTTGCCTGCCCTGCTCGTATATCTGCTTTAAGGAATATTTCCGGCTGAAAAAGAATGTCCGCGCAGACAGCTGAGCAAACGGGAAACTATGTTTCCTGCCCGGTCTGTGGCGATGAAGAAAAGGATATACAAGGGAGACTCAGACTCCTGCGCACACTCTGCACGGCGGTTGCGTTCACGATGCCATTGCTTTGGGATTTGCACCCATATGTTCAGCTTGCTCTTGCCTCCATCGTTCAGTTCGGCCCTGGTATGTATTTTTATAAAGGAGCCCTGCGCTCCCTGAAAGAGCACATGCCGGGGATGGACTTCCTGGTTGCTGTTTCTACAAGCGTAATATATGTATACAGCCTGACAACAGCTCTTACGGTTCACAGCGAGATTAAGCTGTATTTCCTGGGCGGATGCGTTCTGCAGTGCTTTATTCTGTTCGGGAAATATCTGGAGACAACCTCGCGTTATGAAGCCACGGCAGCGATAAGAAAGCTAATTTGCCTGCAGCCACAGACGGTTAGGGTTCTCAGGGATGGGCAGAAAATTGAATGTAGCCTGGAAAATATCAACCGGAATGACATCGTGCTCATCTCCGCCGGAGAACGCATCGGAGTGGACGGCGTGGTTCAGAAGGGCAGCATACTGGTAGATGAGTCCATGCTCACGGGTGAAAGCATTCCCATAGCAAAGGAAAAAGGGAGCCTCGTATCCTGCGGCACACTGTGCCGGGAGGGTGAGGCCAGCCTTACAATAACGGCCCTGGGCAGTGAGACGCTCCTGCAACGCATCATTGACATTGTGGCCAACGCGCAAAGTGAAAAATCACCGGTGACTCGTCTGGCAGACCGTATCAGCACATATTTTGTCCCATGCGTGCTAATGGCGGCCGCAGGTGTTTTTGCGTTTCATCTAATCCAAGAGAGTGATGCGGCAGGGGCGGTTTATCGCGCTTGCTCGCTGCTGGTCATCTCCTGCCCATGCGCACTGGGACTGGCCACTCCGGTGGCTATCATGGTTGGCACCTCTCGGGCAGCCGAGCTTGGTGTGCTCTTCAGAGACGGAAGCGGGCTTGAAAATATGCATCGTGTTAATGCGGTCGTGTTTGACAAAACCGGAACGCTAACATATGGCAGCGTTGATGATATTTCCCGCTCAAACGAGCTGAGGGAAGGAAGCCGCGAGACGGTGGAATTTCTCAAGGCCCGTGGATGTGAGGTTTGGATGCTCTCCGGAGACAGAGAATCAATTGCCTGCAAGGTTGCTGAGCGCTGCGGAATTCCAGCCGGGAATGTGGTGGCTGAGGTTCACCCGGATGATAAATCCAATCTGATTCGGCGGCTGCAGTCGGAAGGAAAATTTGTTGCCATGGTGGGGGACGGAATTAACGACGCGCCTGCGCTTGCATGCGCTGACGTAGCCATAGCGATGGCCGGTGGGACAGAGATTGCAATTGAATCGGCAGGCATTGTCCTGATGGGAAGCAGAATTTCCGCATTGAAGTCTGTGTTTGCTGTTTCGGAGGCAACAATGCGGGTTATCAGGCAGAACCTGGTCTGGAGCCTTTTCTATAATATAGTAAGCATCCCTCTTGCCGCCTGTGGAATGGTAAATCCGTCTGTAGCCGCGGCCGTTATGTCATTGAGCTCAAACGGCGTGCTGTTTAACTCGCTGCGGCTAAAGAAGGCCGGTAAAAAGAAAACATGAAAACTGCTTCACTGCAAACAAACCTGACGGGTATGATCTGCCCGCAATGCGAGGATGAAATTCTTACCGCGCTGCTTCATACCAGGGGTATTATTTCGGCTGATGTAAGCTACCGGAAGGCTTCAGCCACAATTACCTACGATGCTGATTTGGTTACCGGAGAGAAAATTACCGAAGTCCTGCGGGAAACGGGCTATCCACCCGGAAACGGGGGTAAGGCGGCAATCGTTTCTGATGTTATCAGTGCTGCTGTGGTGGCAGGATTGTTTTTTGCCGTTCCGGCTGTAATGAAGTTCGTCCCGTCTGTCTCGGCAGAAAATATGGTCGGCTTGTGGTCAGTATTTCTTATTGGCCTGATATCGGGTGTGCACTGCATTGGAATGTGCGGTGGCATTATGCTTACACAGCACAGCGTGGTGAGATATAACCTTTCACGGGTTTTAGGCTGTACTGTCGCCGGGCTCATCTTTGGCACCCTTGGCAGAGCTATGCATTATGACGCGGAGACAGGCAGCATGCTTAAAACACTGTGCGGAGCAGCAGTGGTTCTGGTCGGCCTTAAGCAATGGGGTGTGCCGGTGCTCAGAAGGCTTTCAATTTCGCTGCGGCCGGCTTGCAAAACACCGGGCCGGACTCCAATTGTGGTGGGATTTCTCAACGCCTTTATGCCCTGCGGTGCGCTGAGTACCATGTGGCTGGTCAGCGCGGCATCAGGCTCAGCATTGCATGGGGCAGAAACCGGCCTTTGCTTTGCCTTGGGCACCTGTCCTGCAATGATGCTTTTCGGCAGTTTTGAAAGGCTTGTTCCGAAAAAATATAATAAATACATCCTGCGTGGAGGTACGGTTCTGATTCTGGCCCTGGGACTGAGAATGGTATATACCGGTATCGCGGGCTGAACATTAAAGCAGCAGACCTTAAGGTCTGCTGCTTTAAAAACAGATTGTAATGGTTGTGCCTTTTCCCGGCTCACTTTCCATCTGAATTTCCGCATCATGGATTTCTGCAATGTGCTTTACAATGGCAAGTCCGAGGCCGGTGCCGCCTGTCTCACGGGAACGGCTTTTGTCCACCCGGTAAAAGCGTTCGAAAACCCGCTCCTGCTGCTCCTTCGGAATGCCGATGCCGTTGTCTGAAACCGTCAGGACGGCGTGCTGATTTTCAGAGGAAACCTTAACCCTCACCCAGCCGCCTTCGTGATTGTAGCGAATGGAATTCTGAATCAGATTCTCCAAAAGCTCCTTCAAAAGCTCCCGGTCCCCGCTCTGCATCGTATCAGTGCCAATGCAGGTCAGGGTAACATTTTTCTGCTGCGCGCTGACCCTCAGCGCTTTGCAGGTATCCTCGGCCAGCTTATATAAATTGACCGGCTCAAATTTCCGCGGCATTTCCCGGTGATCCAGCTCTGACAAACGGATGATGTCATTGATCAGGGAAAGAAGGCGGTCGGAATTGTGCCGGATCTGCCGGGCGATATGGATCTCCTGTTCTCCTTCTATCATGCGGTTTTCAATCAGCTCCGCATAACCGGAGATTGCGGTCAACGGAGTTTTCAGTTCGTGGGAGATATTGGCGGTGAAATCCTGCCGGCTTTTTGCCGCTTCCAGTATTTTCTCGTGCTGACTGCGGATTTTATCCGCAAAGGGCTCCAGCTCCCGATAGGCAGGAACCGCCATCCGGTCGTCCAGATGCTCTGCCATGGTATCGATCGGCCGAATCAGCTGAAGTGTCAGCAGGTGTCCGATCAGAATGCAAAGAGCAAAAACAATTGCGGTAATGATCAGAATGACCGGCATGACCGTCATGAAAACACTGGTGATAGACCGGGCCTGTGTAGATACACGCAGTATTGTACCATCATTCAGCTTCAAGGCAAAGTAGAATGTATTCAGGTTCAGCGTATCGGAACGTCTCACGCTTTCTCCACTTCCATTTTCGATCGCCGCCTGTATTTCCGGCCGGTCCAGGTGATTGGCAAGTCCGGCAATATCCGTATCATTATCATAGAGCACGGTGCCGTCTGAGGCGATCCAGGTAATGCGCAGATTGTCTGAATTTAATTCCGCCAGGGCCGATCGGTCGATCCGCTCCGCATCCTTCTGCGCATCAGCATACAGCGTCTGAAACAGCTCAGTATCCGCCAGCAGCTGCACATTGGTGTGCAGGTCATTTTTTACCTGTGTCTGAAAAAGATTGTAATAAACGAAGGTAATGCCGATTGTGGTCGCGATCACTGCGAGCAGTGCAATCAGACTCAGGCGGAGATTGATCTTCTGTTTCATTGTCTATTCTCCTGCGATGCCGATGCCATGCATGCAGCAAACTGCCCAGTGGGCAGTTTGTCGTAGATTACATAGCCCACATTCCGAACGGTGCCGATCTGGCTGCCGCATTCTCCCAGCTTTTGCCGCAACGTTTTGATGTGCATGTCCACAGTGCGGCTCTCTCCCTCGTAGCCCGTTCCCCAGACATAGAGCATAATAGTATCCCGTGACAGCACCACATCTTCATTGGTCATCAAATAGCGCAGCAGCTCATATTCCTTGAAGGTAAGCTCAATCGGCCTGCCGTCTGCTGTCACGACATGACGATCATGATCCAGCGTGATTCGGCCCACGGTCAGAAGATGCGGCGCCTCCTCCTGCGTCCGGCGAAGAAGTGCACGAACTCTGGAAAGCAGCTCCATCACAGAAAACGGCTTGCGGATATAATCATCTGCACCGTCATCAAGACCCTTTACCATGTCGAACTCTGTTGTTTTCGCTGTCACCATCATAACCGGAATGCGGGATGTTTTTGCGCTTCTTCTGAGCTTGCGGACAATCTCATACCCATTTTCATCCGGGAGCATGATGTCAAGCAGAATCAGGTCCGGCAGGATCTCTCCGAGCTTTTTATAAAAATCTGACGCATTCTCAAAGCTTTGTACCATGTAATTGCTGTTTTTCAGAGCAATCGTTTCGATTTCGCGAATACTGGCATCATCCTCTACAATATAAATCAGTGCCATGCTGTCACCTCTTTTTATTTATGTCGATATCATAGCATATCTGTCATGATAATTTATACTTGCGGCAGAGGATATTTCTCACGAAGTCTGGCATATTCCTCCCAAAACCAGGGATCATGACCCTTAACGGTCAGGTCCAGATACTCATGGGTTTCAAATTCATCCTTTGCGGTTTCGATTAAGCAGACCGCCACATTGGAGCAGTGGTCGGAAACTCTTTCGTAATTTGTAATGATATCCTCGAGAATCAGACCTGCTTCCATCGAGCAGGCCCCTCTCCGCAGCCGGAGGATGTGACGCTGCTTCATCTCCTCACTGAGAGCGTCCACCACCTCTTCCAGCGGTTCTACGCTTCTTGCCAGCGCTATATCCCCGGTTTGGAACACTGCTGCGGTAATATCAAGAATATCCGCAACGGCTCTGCCATAAGCCTGAAGCTCGTCCTGACCCGACGGGGTCAGGGTAAGACCTTTGTCCTGAAGCTCCCGCGCGGATTCCGTAATATTGATCGCGTGGTCGGAGATCCGTTCAAAATCGCTGATGGAATGGAGCAGCTCGGAAAGCAGACGGCTGTCTTCATTGGTAAGATCACGCCCCGATAGCTTTACCAGATATGTACCAAGCACATCCTCATACAAATCAGCCTCCTGCTCCATGACAATTACGCGTTCCGCATTTTTCTCTGAGTAATTTTGCAGTACCTCCATACCAAGCCGGAAGGCTTTTCGTGAAAGGTCGGCCATTTCATCAGCCGCTTTTTTGCACAGCTGGATCGCAAAGGCCGGCTGCTCAAGAAAACGTTCATCCAACGCCTCCAGCGCCGGTGGCAGACGCTTTTCCTCGGCTCCCGGCTGTGAGCTGTCATGAATCGAAAGCTCTGCTAATTTTACCAGCTTATCAGAAAATGGAAACATAACGATCGTACAGCCGATGTTGAACAGACTGTGGATCACCGCAATGCCCGCTGCCGAAGCGGAATTCTGCAGGAACAAAAACGGATGCAGCGCATGGATGCTGTAAAAGCAAGCCATGAACAGGAGCGTTCCGATCAGATTAAAATATAGGTGAATCAAAGCCGCCCTGCGCCCGTTCTTCGATGCCCCAATGGAGGATAGGATTGCAGTCACACAGGTTCCAATATTCTGCCCCATAACGATCGGAATTGCAGTGCCATAGGATACCGCACCCGTCAGGCAGAGCGCCTGAAGAATGCCTACAGATGCGGATGAGCTTTGAATGATGGCAGTAAGCACCGCTCCGGCTGTCATGCCGAGCAGCGGATTGCTGAAGGCGGTCAGCATCCCGGTAAAAGCGGCGTTTTCCTTTAAAGGAGCCACGGCGCTGCTCATGGTCTCCATCCCGAACATCAGAACTGCAAAGCCCAAAAGGATTGTCCCGATTGTATGCTTTTTGCTGCCGCTCTTCTGAGTCATCAGGAAAATAATGCCGATTGCCGCAAGAATCGGTGAGAAGGAGCTGGGTTTCAGGAGCTTAATAAACACATTACTGCTCGAAAGCCCCGCCAGCGAGAGAATCCAGGATGTGACCGTCGTTCCGATGTTGGCCCCCATGATGATACCTACTGCCTGAGTCAGATTCATAATGCCGGAATTGACAAAACCGACCACCATGACCGTGGTTGCGGAAGAAGACTGGATGACAGCTGTTACCAAGGTTCCAAGCAAGACTGCCGTAATGCGCCTGCCGGTCAGGTGCTCCAGCAGCTTCTCCAGGTTACTGCCCGAAAGCTGTATCAGAGCATCACCCATCACCTTCATTCCATAAAGGAAGAGGGCCAGCCCTCCTATCATTGTCAGCAGATTAAAAATATCCATATTGATACCTCTTTTCTTTGATTTTGGAAAAGAGTATCAATGCCGTGTAAAATGCGAAACCTGCCGAAGGTAAACAGCAGGTAAAACCTGTGTGGTTTATAGATCAGCCAAAGCGCAGGCGATGTTGATTGCGTGATCGGAGCAGCGCTCCAGGTCGGAAGCCATATCGGTAAAGATAACGCCGCCGACAGGCTCACAGGCTGCCTTCATCAGACGGTCAATATGGGCGTTAACAATGGAAAGCTCCAGATCGTCAACAACCTGCTCCATACGCTCTGCCTTGGGGATCAATATAGGCGCCGAATGATGTTTTTCACACGACACAAAGCGAGAAATGCCGTATTTTTCATCGTCGGACACGAAGTGTCGGGTCTCGTTTCGAAGCTGCTCATTGTTCCAAAGAATTCGGATTCAGCAGAAAATCATAGATATTAATTGTCAGAATTCCAAATTCGTCGTAAAAAGGACGCACAATATCTTTTGTAATTATGACTTTCTTAAATGAGTCGTCAATTTTTCGGAATGGTCTTATTTCCTGCAGCCTTTTTGATTCATCCGGCAATGAAAATGCGGATTGAATATAATACCGCGCAGAGCCCATATTGCAGACAAAATCCACTTCCAGCTGTTTTCGGGTCACTTTCCCATCCGGTCCTTTCTCAGCAATCGGTACAAGACCCACATCCACGCTGTAACCTCTCATACGAAGTTCATTATAAATAACATTCTCCATACTGTGCGACTGCTCAAACTGCCGGAAATTGATCCTTGCATTCCGCAGCCCCAGATCGGAGAAGTAATATTTCTTTGGCGTTTCGATGTATGCTTTTCCTTTGATATCATACCTCTCAGCGGATTCGATAAGGAAAGAATCTTCAAAATAATTCAGATACTTTTTGATGGTGGGCGAAGTGATTTTTGACTTTTTCAGAGTTCTGAAGGTATTCCTTAGTTTTTCTGGATTCGTAAGCGAACCTATGGAAGAAGACAAGACATTCAACAGGTCTTCCATTTCGCCAGCATTCTTAATCCTGTTTCGTCTGGTGATGTCACGAATATATATTTCGTCAAACAGATTTCTTAGAATTGCTGTTTTTTCTGCCGCACTTTCTCTGAGAACAACAACAGGGATGCCTCCGTATAACATATATTCCGACAACCCTTCATATTTATCGCCGTGATAAACGGACATAAATTCCGCAAAGCTCAGAGGGTACAGATGGATTTCATCACCTCGGCCGGCAAATTCCGTTGCTATGTCTTTTGACAGAAGCTTTGCATTACTTCCGGTAACATAAATATCCATGTTATCCTTACGAAGATATCCATTCAGCACCGCCTCGAAGCAGTCAAGCATCTGTATTTCATCCAGCAGCAGATAATACATATCATCATCGGTTACCTTGGAGCGGATGTATGCCATAAATTTCTCGGGATCTGCACCTCGCTTCTCTTGCTCAATTTTAATCAGGCTTTCGCCAATCAGGACCAGATCATCGGCTGAATCAAAAGCAAAACGAATGATATGATCCTCTCTGACACCGGAATCTGCTAAATAATGATAAAAAATATTATTCAGCAGATAGGATTTCCCGCATCTGCGGATACCGGTAATCACTTTAACCAGGCCATTGTTTTCTCTTTTTATTAATTTATCCAGATAGTAGTCTCTGCGAATATCCATAATTGTGCCCCTTGCTCAAAATAGATTTTTGCAACTATTTACATTTTTCTATTTCATTATAGCGGTTTGAGATGAAAAGTGCAAGATAGCTCATCTTGTTTAGAATAGATTTTTGCAACTATATCGTGTTTTCTATTGTATCCGAAGCTTTACCATCAATATGCAGGCCGATTGGCTGACCTTCGCGCCAAAATCGGAATTGCATAATTGATTTCATCACCAATGCACAGCTGCTGCGCACTGCTGTTATCATGGTGCTATCACCAGTGATAACAAAAATTGTAATAAAAAGCAGGCCTTCCGGAGAAAGCCTGCTGCCATAAGCAATTCTGAATACTGGACGATATCAGAAATAAAATATTGAATTATTCAAACTCGATTGTTGCAGGGGGTTTGGAGGTTATGTCATAGAGGACTCTGTTGACGCCGGCAACTTCATTCACGATGCGGACGGAAATTTTGTCGAGAACATCATAGGGAATGCGGACCCAGTCAGCCGTCATAAAATCAGAGGTTGAAACGCTGCGCAGGGCAATTGCATAGTCATATGTTCTGCCGTCACCCATAACGCCGACGGAGCGCATATTCGTCAAGGCGGCGAAATACTGGCTCATTGTGTCCTCAAGATGGGCTTTGGCAATCTCGTCCCGGAAGATATAGTCTGCTTCGCGGAGCAGATCAAGCTTCTCCTTTGTGAGCTCACCGATGACGCGAATCCCAAGACCGGGACCCGGGAACGGCTGACGCATTACCAGATATTCCGGCAGTCCGAGCTCACGGCCCAGCTGGCGGACCTCGTCTTTAAACAGCATTCTCAGCGGCTCGATTATTTCCTTGAAGTCAACATGGTCCGGCAGACCGCCCACATTGTGATGGCTCTTTATAACAGCCGCGTCACCCTTGCCGGATTCAATTACATCGGGATAGATTGTGCCTTGGCCGAGATAGTCAACGGAGCCGATTTTCTTTGCCTCTGCCTCAAAGACATTGATAAATTCCGCGCCGATAATTTTCCGCTTCCGCTCGGGCTCGGTAACCCCTGCCAATGCGGACAGGAAATGCTCCTCGGCATTTACGCGGATAAAATTAATGTCCCACTTTTTAAAGGCGGCCTCGACTTCGTCGCCCTCATCCTTACGCATAAGGCCGTGGTCAACAAAAACGCAGGTGAGCTGGCTGCCTACAGCCTCAGCCATAAGCGCCGCGGCAACTGATGAATCAACGCCGCCTGAAAGAGCCAGAAGAATTTTGCCGTCTCCAACTTTTTCCCGAATGTTTTTAATGGCCGTTACCTTATAGTCGGCCATGGTCCAGTCTCCGGTGGCGCCGCAGACGTCATAAAGGAAGGCGCGCAGCATGTCCTTGCCGTATTCGGTGTGGTTTACCTCGGGGTGGAACTGAACACCGTAGAATTTGCGGCCTTCGTCGCAAATTCCAACATTGGGGCAGGCGTCTGAATGGGCAACAAGGCTGAAGCCATCTGGCACACGGGCCATATAGTCGCCGTGGCTCATCCAGGTAATACTCTCGGGCGGAATGCCTTTAAACAGAGTGCAAGACGTGTCAAAATAAGTAACAGTTTTGCCGTATTCTCTGGCGGAATCGTCCTGAGCTTCAGTGACCTCTCCCCCAAGCTCGCTGGCAAGAAGCTGGCAGCCATAGCAAATGCCAAGGATGGGAATCCCCAGAGAAAACACACCCTTGTCGCAGTGGGGGGAGTCCGGCTTATAAACACTGCCCGGCCCGCCGGTGAAGATTATTCCAATGGGATTATATTCCTTGATTGCCTCGAGGGCCATGTCATATGGCTTAACCTCGCAATATACGTTGCATTCACGGACGCGTCTTGCAATCAGCTGGTTATACTGCCCGCCGAAGTCAAGAATAAGAACCTTCTGCCTGCTCATCATCAAAGCCCTTCCCAATTAAAACATTTGTATGTATGCGTCGCGTTCTGCGCCAACGGAAACATATTTTATCGGGCAGCCAACCTGCTCCTCGATGAACCTGATGTAGTCAAGCGCGGCCTTCGGAAGATCCTCGGGCTTTCTGCAGGAACTGATGTCGCAGTTGAAGCCGGGGAGATATTCATAAACCGGCTTTGCCGCCGTCAGGTCAACAATATCCGCCGGGAAATAATCTATCTGCTCGCCGTTAAGCTCATATTTTGTGCACACAGGGATCTTTTCCATATATGAAAGGACATCGAGCTTGGTAAGGGCGATGTATGTGCTGCCCTGAACCATTGAGCCATATCTTGAAGCGACAACGTCAAAGCCGCCAACACGTCTTGGCCTGCCTGTGGCGGCGCCGTATTCTCCGCCGGCCTCGCGAAGAGCGTCTCCCTCCGGCCCGAAAAGCTCGCAGGTAAACGGCCCCTCACCGACACAGCTTGAATATGCCTTCATAATTCCAATTACATCATCCAGCTGAGCAAAGGGAATGCCTGCACCGACCGGCGCATAGGCCGCAAGCGTGGTAGAGGCGGAGGTGTATGGATAAATGCCGAAGTCAATATCGCGAAGAGCGCCGAGCTGAGCCTCAAAAATAATTGACTTGTTGTCTTTAATCGCTTTGCCCAGGAACTCGGTAGTGTCGCAGATATACGGAATAACAGGTTCACCGAACTTCCTGAGCCAGGCCATAATCTCGGCTGTTTCAACAGGCTCGTGGCCATAGCCCTTTTCAACAGTAAGGTTCTTCCACTCGATTATGTCGGCAACTCGCTGCTCCAGCGTGTCAAGATGGCGAAGATCGCCGATGCGGAGTGCTTTTTTCATATATTTATCTGAATAAACAGGAGAAATTCCTCTGCGGGTCGAGCCGAATTTCTTATCTGAAAGACGGTCCTCCTCCAGGCAGTCAAGGAGCTTGTGGTAAGGCATGCAGATTGTTGCACGGTCACTTATCTTAAGATGCTCGGGGGTAATCTCAATTCCGGCGTCACGCAGGCGCTGAATTTCGCCGGCAAGATGCTCAAGGTCAATAACAATACCCGGCCCAAGGACGTTCACCGCGTCATCTCTGAGAATGCCTGACGGCAGAAGATTGAGAATGAATTTGCCCTTGTCATTAACGACGGTGTGGCCGGCGTTGTTGCCGCCCTGATATCTTACGACGATATCATAATCTGCCGAAAGCAGGTCCACCATGCGGCCCTTGCCTTCGTCTCCCCAGTTTGTTCCTACGATTGAAGTAAGCATTTTAACTTCCTTTCCCTTTATACGTTAATATCCGCGTCTGCTCCAAGCAGAGATTTATATTTTTCAAGAACGGGAGCAACATCGTTTGCCAGGAATACGTCGCACTGATGCTCCGCCATTCCCGTAAAGGTTTCGGGACGGGTGAGCTCGGCGATTTCTTCATCTGTAAGTGAGAAGGTTTCGTCCGCTTTAATGCGGTCAAGAAGATCGTTCGCCTTTCCGAACTGCTTAACCTGCTGCGCCGCGGCGACAGAATGACGGCGGATTGCCTCGTGAAGCAGCTGCCTGTCTCCGCCCTTCTCCTTAACGCAGTACATGAGGATATTTTCCGTCGCCATAAACGGAAGCTCCTCGTTAAGATGCTTTTCCATGACGGCGGGATAAATGCGGAGACCGCGAATTACATTTATATACAGGTTAAGAACCGCGTCCGCTGCAAGAAACGCCTCCGGAATGGCGATTCTCCTGTTTGCCGAATCGTCAAGGGTGCGCTCAAACCACTGCGTCGCGGCGGTCATGGCGGTGTTATTAAGATCGTTTATTATATAGCGGGAAAGAGAGGCAATACGCTCGCTGCGCATGGGGTTGCGCTTATAAGCCATTGCCGAGGAGCCGATCTGCTTGTCTGAAAACGGCTCGTCAACCTCCTTGAGATGGCTCAGGAGGCGGATATCATTGGAAAATTTTGTTGCACTCTGGGCAATGCCAGAGAGCACCTGCATAACTGCAAAATCCACCTTGCGGGAATATGTCTGGCCGCTGACGCTCTGGCATTTATCGAAGCCGACCTTTTCGGCAATTATCTTCTCCAGCCGCTCAACCTTTTCCGTGTCGCCGTCAAACAGCTTTAAAAAGCTGGCACCGGTGCCGGTTGTTCCCTTGCAGCCGAGAAGCTTAAGATTATCAAGCTGGAAGTCCAGCTGCTCAATATCGAACAGAATATCATTCATCCACAGGCAGGCGCGCTTGCCGACAGTGGTGGGCTGGGCAGCCTGGAAATGCGTAAAGGCGAGGCACGGCTGAGCCTTATATTTTTCGGCAAATACAGAGAGCTCATAAAGAGTGTTAACGAGCAGTTTTCTTATCAGCAGCATGGCGTCGCGCATGTTGATTATGTCTGTGTTGTCTCCAACATAGCATGATGTGGCGCCAAGGTGAATTATGGGCTTCGCAGCCGGGCAAGCCTCACCCAAGGTTAAAACGTGAGCCATAACGTCGTGGCGCACCTCATGCTCATGGGCAAGTGCCGCATCATAGTCAATGTCGCTTATATGCGCCCGGAGCTCATCCAGCTGCTCGTCTGTAATATCGATACCCAACTCTTTTTCCGCCTCTGCAAGGGCAACCCAGAGCTTTCTCCAGGTGGAGAACTTGCTGTCGTCGGAAAAAATGCGCTTCATCTCATCGTCCGCATATCTGACACACAGTGGATTCTGATAATATTCGTGCTCGTTTTCAATCATGTTTAATTATATCTTCCCTTCGGCTTTTTCCAGAGCCGCGGCGACAAAGCCACGGAACAGAGGATGGGGATTATCGGGTCTGCTCTTGAATTCGGGATGGAACTGGCAGCCGAGGAACCAGCGGCACTTCGGGTTTTCGATGATTTCAACAAGGTGCCCGTCAGGCGAAAGGCCGGAAAGCTGCAGGCCGCCCGTTATCAGAGTTGGCCGGTAATCGTTATTAAATTCATAGCGGTGACGGTGGCGCTCTCCAATTTCCTGAACGCCGTATTCCCGCCTTGCAAGGCTGCCGTCCGCAAGGACACACGGGTATCTGCCAAGCCGCATTGTGCCGCCCTTGGCGGTAATGTCAACCTGGTCGGGCATGAGGTCTATAACGGGATGGGCCGTGGTGAGATTAAACTCGGTTGAGTGAGCATCCTCCCAGCCGACAACGTTGCGGGCAAATTCTATAACGCCAATCTGCATTCCCAGGCAGATTCCAAAATATGGAATGTTATTAGTGCGGGCATACTTTGCGGCGCAAATCATTCCCTCAATGCCCCGCTCTCCGAACCCGCCGGGAACAAGGATACCACTGCAGCCAGCCAGCTCAGAGGAAATGTTTTCGTCATTCAGCGTTTCCGAGTCAATCCATTTAATTTCAACAATCGCATCATTGGCCGTTCCGGCATGGAACAGCGACTCGGCCACTGACAGATACGCATCGTGAAGCTGGACATATTTGCCCACAAGGGCGATTGTAACATGACGGTGCGCGCCCTTGATCTTTTCAACCATGGCCGCCCATTCATCAAGCTTTGGCGGATTGCATTCTAGCTCAAGCTTGCGGCACACAACATCCGCAAGCCCTTCCTTCTCCAGCAGGAGAGGAACCTCATAAAGCGTTGACGCCGTGGTGTTGGGTATTACGCAGTCGTCCTCAACGTTGCAGAAGAGCGCGATCTTTTTCCTGATGTCCTCAGTCATTGGCTGATTCGTCCGGCAGACAAGAATGTCCGGCTGAATTCCGATAGACAGCAGCTCCTTAACCGAGTGCTGCGTCGGCTTGCTTTTAAGCTCGCCTGAGCCGGGAATTTCAACAATAAGAGGGACGTGAATATAAAGCACATTCTTTTTGCCCTTTTCGGCGGCAACCTGCCTGATCGCCTCAAGAAACGGCTGACTCTCTATGTCACCCACCGTTCCGCCGATTTCGCATATGGCAACGTCAAGGTTTTTCTCACCCATGGCGTATATGCGGTTTTTAATTTCGTCTGTAACATGGGGAATTATCTGAACTGTGCTGCCAAGGTAACCACCCTGACGCTCGCGGTTAAGGACATTCCAATATACCTTGCCGGAGGAGACAGAGGAATCTCCGGAAAGAGTTTCGTCGACAAAACGCTCGTAGTGTCCAAGGTCAAGGTCAGTCTCGGCCCCGTCATCGGTGACGAAAACCTCGCCGTGCTGATAGGGGCTCATCGTCCCAGGATCTACATTGAGATATGGGTCAAATTTCTGGTTCTGAACTCTGAGACCGCGCTGCTTGAGCAGACGGCCAAGCGACGACGCGCAAATTCCCTTGCCAAGACCGGAAACAACGCCGCCTGTTACAAAAATATACTTCATAATTCCCTCCCGCAATAAGCATTGATGGCGGTATTCTGCCGCCAAAAAACATACAGGGCTAAAATATCACAGCGGGGAAGGAAAATAAAATATATATAACATTAATCTTGTTATATTATATTAATATTGTATTCGCTTTTAAAGTGTCATGAAAAGGGAGTCGTCATTATCAATCCATTCCTGGACCGGGACGACGGTATACTCCGTGGGGGAGTTGCGGATAATGACCCGGTCAATGCCGGCGTTTATTACCTGCCTCCTGCACATTGCGCATGAGGTCGTGCTGGGCAGAAGGTCGTTGGTTTTTGAATCGCGGCCAACGAGATACAGCGTTGACCCGATCATATCACGCCTGGAGGCGGAAATAATCGCGTTTGCCTCCGCGTGCACGCTCCTGCAGAGCTCGTAGCGCTGGCCGGAAGGAATGCTAAGAGCCTCACGCTCGCAGTAATTAAGGTCAGAGCAGTTCTTTCTGCCACGGGGAGCACCATTATAGCCGGTGGAAATGATTTCGTCATTTCTGACGATTATCGCGCCATATTTTTTGCGCAGGCAGGTTGAGCGCTGAAGAACAGCGTCAGCAATGTCAAGATAGTAGTTGTTCTTGTCCATACGGTTGTCCATGGCAAATCTCCCTGAAAATATATATTCCAATAAGTAGATTATAAAAGTAATGTCCGCAGTTGTCAATCAGATGAATCGTTGATTTTGACGTCTCAATGTGGTACTATCTGAATATAAATTAACCATGAGGAAGTAGCGCATGAAAGTTTTTGTAACAGGAGTTAACGGTCAGCTCGGCCACGATGTTATGAACGAGCTGGCAGACCGCGGCTATGAGGCCATCGGCAGCGGAAGCGGGCCTGAATATAAGGGCACGGGCGATGCGGTCAGCAAAATGCCATATGTTCAGCTGGACATTACCGACGAGGCGGCGGTGCTCAAAACTCTTTCGGAGGTTAAGCCTGACGCGGTGGTTCACTGCTCAGCGTGGACGGCTGTAGATGCTGCCGAGGAGCCCGAAAACCGGGACAAGGTATATGCCATTAACGAAAGGGGACCGGAAAATATTGCAAAGGCTTGCGCGGCCGTGGGGTCAAAGCTGGTTTATCTCAGCACGGACTATGTGTTCAGCGGCCTTGGAACTGAGCCCTGGAAGCCTGACTGCAGGGAGTTTGCTCCCCTTAATGTATACGGTGCGTCGAAGCTTGCGGGAGAAAAAGCCGTTGAAGCGAATACAGACCGGTTCTTTATCGTCAGAATAGCCTGGGTTTTTGGCATTAACGGCAAAAACTTCATAAAAACCATGCTGAACGTTGGCAAGACCCACGACACCGTCAGGGTTGTATGTGACCAGATTGGAACACCGACATATACATATGACCTTGCCCGCTTGCTGTGCGACATGATTGAGACGGACAAGTTCGGCTATTACCACGTCACCAATGAGGGCGGCTTTATTTCCTGGTATGATTTCTGTTGCGAAATTTACAGGCAGGCCGGCATGAGCACAAACGTAATCCCGGTTACCACCGCGGAATACGGAGCTTCAAAGGCGGCCCGCCCGTTTAACAGCAGACTTGATAAAACAAAGCTGGCAGACGAAGGGTTCGTTCCCCTGCCGGACTGGCAGAATGCGCTGACAAGGTATCTTGAAGAGTTGGGGGAGAAGGCATAAATGGGTCAGATCAAAGTAACAAAGGCGCCGATAGAGGGCCTTTATATAATCGAGCCGTCAGTCCATGGGGATGACCGCGGATATTTTATGGAGACATATAACCAGCGCGACATGGAAGAGGCCGGGCTGAACATGGTTTTTGTGCAGGACAACCAGTCCATGAGCACCAAGGGCGTTTTAAGAGGTCTTCACTTCCAGAAGGAGTATCCCCAGGGAAAGCTGGTAAGAGTTATTAAGGGCAAGGTTTTTGACGTTGCGGTTGACCTGCGCCCGGGCAGTGAAACCTATGGCAAATGGTACGGTGAGGTGCTCAGCGAGGAAAACAAGAAGCAGTTTTATATATCCGAGGGCTTTGCCCACGGCTTCCTGGTTCTCAGCGATATGGCCGAGTTCTGCTATAAGGTAACTGACTTTTACCACCCCGGAGATGAGGGCGGCCTGGCCTGGAATGACCCGTCCATCGGCATCGAGTGGCCGGAGGTCCGGGGCGAATATACAGGCTCCGCTGACCCAACGGGCTATACCCTGAGCGACGGAACGCCGCTTAATCTCAGCGCCAAGGACAAGCTCCAGCCGACCCTTTAAAATATACTGTTAAAAAGCTTATATATATTTGTTCCGCGGTAAGGGCCGAGATTGTTGTGCACAAGCGCTTCAATTTTCTGCCCTGCCGCGTTTTTATGCCCGGTGTTGGAAATTATAACGGTGTCTGAATACTGCCCACTGCCGCAGGAGACGGTTACAGTGCAGCTTTTCCCCTTCGGGCAGGTCACCGTTATATCTGAGCCTGAAAGCTCAGCTGAGCAGCCGTCTCCGACACATTCAACGGTGAAATCCGTGCCGGCGGCGCCACTTGCATAAACCGAAAACACCTCACTGCCGCCGGGATCTATATGATAGTCATATATAAAATCTCCGGCGCTACTTTGAAGCTTTATGAAATCAGCGCAGCTCTGCTCAGGGACCGAATATGCCTCTACCTCACATATTCCCGCTCCGGTGCCCTCACAGGCGAGAAGCTTGACCGTAAAGCCGGATATGTTTTCCTTTTTAACATCAACCACCAGGCCTGATCCGTTAACCGGGAGCGGGCCTGTTTCATATTCCGTACCGTCGGCCAGTGTTACCAGCGCGTTTAAAACATTATCCTCAACCGCCGGGCAGTCATATAAAACGATTGAGTCAATATAGGACGCCTCCGGTAGCACAACGGTAATTTCCTTTTCTGAGTCCTCTTCGACCGGAGTCCAGGTTCCGCAGTAATAGGGAGATTGCATTTCGGAGGTGTAGAGATCGCTGCAGTCAATGAGCTTAAAATCATTCAGCCTGCCGGCATCACCGGAGCTGACGGATATTTCGGCGTTATATAAAAAGGAATCGGTTCTGCGCTGCCAGAACACCTTGTCTCCGTTTATTATTCCGGGGACGTTGTTAACAAGATTCTGGCTTTCGTATTCCTGCGCGTTTTCATATGCCGTTGACTTTACAAGCGAGCGGGAGAGCAGTGAAGCGTTCACCGGCAGACGGACGCGCCCGCTCCAGAGATATGTATTGGGGATCGGGAAATAGTCCGTATCCGAGATGGGAGCGGTTGAGCCGATGTTCTCAGCGTAGTAGTCATTATCGGCATAGTACGCAAGCTCATATGCAAAGGACTTAAGGACAACCGGGGTATAGCCGCTTTCAGACGCGAGAATATTGCCCATGGCCTCTTCAAAAGCCATAGAAAGCGCCGCATGGTCAGCGTGATCGTCATAGTCGCAGCAGATGATAATGTCAGGTCTCAGCTCAAGGACCAGCGACTCAATGTCATTTATATAATTGCTCCTTGTATATGGGGCCCCGTCATTATATGCCGGGTGCTCCTCAAGCCCGTATGTCGCTGTGTATCCGCCCCGGGAGGTCAAAACCTCATCGTCATAGTCATTATATATATGGTTGTTGCCCTGGATAAACTGGTTGCCGTAGCCGAGGAATATAATATCGTCCTCGCTCAGACCGTAGCATCCGGCGATGCGCAGAGCCTCATCCATCCGCACCTCGCCCGGGAGCATGGCGTCTCCGTTGGTGGTAAACGCGATTTTAACCGTGCTGCCGTATTTTATATATTCTTCAATTATCCCCTCGGCCATGTTATATTCATCGTCCTCATGAGGGGCGAGAATAAGAACACTTTTTCCGCCGTAAAGTGCTGACTTGCCGGTATCTTCGTCTTTATATTGCGCGCCGGAGGCAAAGCTGCTCCAAACAAGAAAGCAAACTCCGCATATAACCGCGCACACGGCAGGGACTGCCAGGCAGGTAATTCCCAAAGCGTTGTTTTTAACCGGGCGGAGAACGAACAGAACAACGGCTGCAACTATAATCGCAATTATAAACTTAACGGCGCCGATGTATCTGCCAAAGGCTACGAGCAAAACAAGCTCACCAAGCGCCGCCGCCTCAAAGGCAATCAGCAAACAGAAAAGCGCGCGGATTATTATCTTTTTTCCGTCAGCCTTCATAGGCGTCTCCCTTCGTAGCAAGACTTGTTTTCAGCGAATAACGGCACCCGCAGTAATTTTGGCGGTAAATTCCCAACTCCTTTGCCAGCTGGCCGGAGCGCATTTCGCCGTTTTTCTTTTTAAAGTCGCTGGGCAACCACACAGCGCCTGTTTCAGCAGCCACCTGCTCACCGATTGTATTTATTAGCTTTGCGTTTTTATATCGCGAAACCGTAAGTGTAGTGCCGAAATAATCAAAGCCCAGGGCCTTTGCCATTTTGGCCGTTTCGCTAAGGCGGAGTCTGAAGCATGCGGCGCAACGCCTTCCACCCTCAGGCTCGTTTTCAAGCCCTGCCGCGGCAGCTTCATATTCTTCATTTCTCCATGGCTCGGCAATAACCTTAACCAGGCCGCTGAGCTGCATTTTTTCAATTACCTCGTTGAGAGTGGCCTGCCGCCTGTCATATTCACTCTCAGGGTAGAGGTTGGGGTTATACCAATAAACCGTTACATCAAAATGCCGGGTTAAAAACTCAAGCACACTTGTTGAGCACGGGCCGCAGCAGGCATGCAAAAGCACCCGCGGCCGTTCCCCGCCCCGGGCTTTTATTATTTTATCTAGCTCTCGGGAATAATTTCGTTCTTCCATGTTTAGCATTTTATCATGCGCCGCCCTGATTTTCCACAGGGAAAAACAGAGCCATCGCCTCAGCAGCGCCGGTCAACCACTCCGCCGCTTCATGGCCCACGCCCGGAATTTCAGAAAAGACCACATTGCTCTCACTGAACATTGACGTGTAGTACATCAGCTGCTGATATGACGCGTAGACAGTGCCGATATCATCAAATTCTCCCTCACCGATATACAGCATAAGAATATCGGTGTCTGTAAGCCCCTTGTTGGCCCACTGCGACTGCAGCGATTCGGGGTGTATTGTCCCGCCACCGATATAGCCGAAATAGCCGACGAGATCTATGTCATCCGCCATGACGCTCAGATTCGTCATATATGCGCCGAAGCTTGCGCCAATGAATGCGTAGTGCTCCTTCGTTTCATAAAGCATATAATGCTCCCGGACGCAGGGGATTATATCATTGCGGAATTCCTGCCCGAATTGGACATAATAATCATCAAGACCTGTTACGCCGCGGACGTCATCGTTTGCATACCCGTCCGGCATGAAGATAATCACGGGCCGCATGCTGCCGGATGCAATCAGGGAATCGGCCAGTTCCTTTATGCCCAGCTCCGGCCAGAAGGTTTCGTCACAGCCGAGAACGTGCATAAGGAAAACGGCGTCGTACTGCGTGTCCGGGTCATATTCAGGCGGAAGATATACAGACATCTGCTTAATAATATCTCCCGGATTGCCACTGTAATAATCCCGCGTTGTATATTCAACCGTTTCAATAACACTTTCAGTGTTGAGTGGCACCGGCGTGGGTGTGGGCTCGGGAGAAGGTGACGGAGACGGTGTGATGACAGGATCTGCCGTTTCCGCCGGCGCAGTCTCTTCCGAAATAACAAGCGAAGGCGCAGCTCCCCTGCGCAGGGCAACAACGAAAACCACCCCCGCGGCGAGTATAATCAGAGCTAAAAATATTGATATAGGATTTGTCCTTTTTCGTTTATGTTTCATACTGTGGAAATTATATCCAAAAGGAACGGCATTGGCAACAGAAAACATTCAGCGAGACTTTCGGAGAAACAAAGGTGCGGTCTTAGCCATCTCAACAGTTTTCCACATAATATTTGCCTTTTGGGCATCCAATTGATATAATACATTCTGTATAGGTATGCAAGGGAAAGAAAAAAACGGTAATGAATATTGCAGAAAACACAACTGAAAAGACAAACAGGGTCGCGGCGTTCGTAATGAGCTTTCTTCTTGCCTGCGCCTGGCTGCTGAGTGACAGAATGTCAACCGGCCTTTTCCTGTTTTCATATTCATACAGAATGCAAACCATGTACCCGATATTGTCTCTGTTTACAATGTCGGTTATATATCTCGCCTTTATATTCTATGCCGTAAAAAAGCATCTTAAGATTAATTATGGCATCCTTGCGTTTTACTGCGCCATTTTTCTGTTTTATTTTATCCCCACCGCGTATTACGGTGAAGCGGTCTCCCGCTGGGTAGACAGCTTCGTCTGGTCGGTCCCGGCGATACTTTTGGCGGGACTTATGATGAGCTCCGAGCACGACGGCAAAATCTTTGTTCACGCCGTGAGCATAATGAGCATTATAATTTCCGCGCTCAACCTGCTTTTTATCCTGTTCCCGGGGCTGTATTCGGTGGTCAGCGAGTGGCGGGAGGAATATTTCATGGGCTTTCACACGCTCATCGGCTTCCAGCTGCTGTTCGGCCTGTTCTTTTCCATGCTTGATATGCACCTTAACGGCAACAAGGCTGTTTTTATAATTTGCCTGGCGCTGGTGCTTGCAAACCATGTGCTTATGCGCTCCGGCGTCGGCCTGATAGGGATTTTCGTGTTTGCACTTTACTTCATTCCCCCGGTTCGCAGGCTTGTTGAAAAGACGGACGCGAATATATTTGTAGTTCTGATTATTATAATATTCCTCGTCCTCGTGTTCGGCCTGCAGACGGTGACGAGTCTTGCGCCCGTGCGGCACCTGCTGGAGGATGTTCTGCATAAGGAGACGACACTCAGCGGCCGGCTTTATGTCTGGCAGCATGTTATGGATGAGGTTAAGCGCCGCCCTGTTTTCGGCTATGGTATGTGGGCTTCGACGGAGCTGGTTTATGAGCCCAGCAGATATAACAGCTCGTGGCAGCATGCACATAACGCCTTTCTGCAGACGCTGCATGAAGGCGGCCTGATGACGCTCTTCGCCGGGATCGCAATGCTGTTTTATTCGGCTGACAGGATAAACGCCATAAAGGACAAGCGTATTGGCGGCCTTTTCAAGATAACCCTTTTTACGGTTCTGGTAATGTACCAGGCGGACTTTTACTCATATTATACCTGGTTCCCCGTCGCAATACTCTGCCACATGGCCTGTCAGGCGGCACGGCCGGCGGCGGAGCCCTTTACCCGGACGTTTGACTCGTCCTTAAGGAAAATTTTCAGAAAGCCCGGAGGCAATTCATGATAAAACATAATCGTCAGCAGGTGAAGATACTCAATGTTATCTCAGACGCGCTGCTGGTATTTGTCTCATATATTCTGGCAATGTATCTGCGCTTTATGGTTATGGGCGGAATTGTTTCCGTAAAGCCGGTGAGCGGGAAAATATTGTTCTGGATAGCGGTGCTGAGCCTTGTGCTCCCAATCGGCTATTATGCGGCGCGCCCACGCCGGCATATTGACGGCAAAAGCTTCGCCGGCGAATATATCGCGATTGCCGCGGTTAACGGGCTGGGCACACTCGCCGTAATGGCAATACTGTTCCTGTTCCGAGTTATAGACTTTTCACGAATCAGCCTCCTTTTGTTCTGGCTGATATCCAGCGCTCTTGTAATACTCAAGCATGTGCTGGGCCGCGTAATAATAACCCGCAGCAACGCGCTGGGCTATACAAAGCGGCACATAATAATCGTTGGAGACGGGATGCATGCTCTGCAGTATGCTGATGATGTTAAGCGCGAGGGCCGCCCGTATATAATAGACGGATATGTAAGTCCTGCCGAGGCAGGAGAGGGAGAGAAAAAGCCCGGAAAATATCTCGGCACATATGAGGAGCTTAATAATATTCTTGACGATATGAATCCCGATGAGATGGTCGTCGCCCTGGAGCCCGAGGAGGCTACCTGTATGCCGGTAATAATTGCCGCAGCTGACAGAGCGGGAATTTATGTTTCCCTGATTCCGTTTTTCAATGAATATTACCCCGCTCACACGGAAATAGACAGCATCGGCAGCTCCAGGCTTATTAACCTGCGGGCAACTCCTCTGGACAGCTTTATGAACGCCATGCTCAAGCGCCTGGGAGATATAATAGGTTCAATTCTGCTAATTATTATTTCCAGCCCCCTTATGCTCATTTCCGTAATAGGCGTTAAGCTTTCCAGCCCCGGGCCGATACTTTTTAAGCAGGAGCGCGTAGGCAAGGACAGAAAGACCTTTCAGATGCTCAAATTCCGCAGCATGCGGGTTAATGCGGCTGAAGCTACGGGCTGGAGCACCGATGTTGATCCCCGCAGAACCAAATTCGGCTCGTTCATAAGAAAATACAGCATTGACGAGCTTCCGCAGTTTTTCAATGTCCTGAAGGGAGATATGTCCCTTGTTGGCCCGCGGCCGGAAATTCCCTTTTATGTCCATCAGTTCAAGGAAACGGTGCCGCTGTATCTTGTCCGCCAGCAGGTCCGCCCCGGCATTACAGGCTGGGCGCAGATCCATGGCCTGCGGGGCGACACATCTATAGAAGAGCGGGTTGTATATGACATATGGTATATAGAAAACTGGTCGCCGGGGCTGGACATAAAAATCCTTTTTTCAACCCTGTTCGGCGGCAAGTTCAAAAACAATGAGCAATAGGCCGGAGACACCATGAGAATACTTTTTGTCGTCGGCCCACTTGCAACGGGCATCCTGTCGTTCCTTCAGGCGCTTACAGGCGAACTGGCCGAAGAAAATGAAATAGCTGTCGCCTACGGGGTCTGGCCGGAAACGCCGGAGCATCCAGAGGAACGGTTTGACAGCCGGGTTAAGCTCATAAAGGTAAATAACTTTACCCGGGAGCTCAACGCGAAAAAGGACATCGCCGCATATTCGGAGATTAAAAAAATCGCGGCGGAGTTTAAGCCTGACGTAATTCACCTGCAGTCTTCAAAGGCCGGAGCGCTGGGAAGACTTGCATTCAGAGGCGGAAGGTACAGAGTTTTCTATACCCCGCATGGCTACAGCTTTTTGATGAATGGCAGCCGCTTAAAGAGCGCCGTTTATAAGCTCGCCGAGAGGATATGCGCCAAAACGGGCAGCATTACCATTTCCAGTAGCGCCAGTGAGGACGAAATTACAAGAACTCTGACCGGTGCGTGCATACGAATAGACAACGGAATAGATACCGGCGCAATCGACGCGATGCTCTCTGAGCACCCGCCTGTCAGGCCGGATGACCGCTTTACGGTATACACATCGGGCCGCATCTGTGAGCAGAAAAATCCGGAGCTTTTCAATGAAATCGCCCTTGCGCTTCCGGAGGTCCATTTCGTGTGGCTCCGCCTGGGGGAAAGTGACTATAAATTTTCCGCACCCAATGTTACCGACACCGGCTGGCTCAGCAAGGAAGAGGCAATGGCATATGCAGCCGGAGCCGATGCGTTCCTGCTTCCGTCACTTTGGGAGGGCCTTTCAATTTCCCTTTTGGAGGCAATGTATTTAAAAAAGCTGTGCATTGTCAGCGACATCCCGGGGAATCTGAATGTTATTTCCAACGGTGTTAACGGCTTTGCCTGCAGCAGCAGGGAGGACTATGTTGCCGCAATAAAAAAGGCGATGGCTGACCATGAGCTGCGGGCGGCTATGGAATCTGCGGCGCACGCTGATATTGTTAACACATATAATCTCAAGGCCATGGCGAAAAAATATGCCTGCGCGTTTAAAAACGGCTATGTCTCGATGTATCTCCGCAACGGAGATGAAGGCTCAGCCTGCTGGTACAGAATGGCCCAGTATGCCGGAGGCCTCCGGAGGGACGGTCTGCCGGTCAAGATAAACAACTCGGTTACCCGCGCTCAATACAGAAGAAATCTGGATATGCCTGCCGGTATAAAAAGAAAGCTGTATCAGGGGCTGCAGTATATCTCAATTAACCGCAGCAGAAGAAAAGCGCTGCGCTATGACATTAAGCACCGTCCTTCTCATATAATAATCCAGCGGGAGACGGTTCCTATTCACATTCCGGGCTCCACCTTCAGGCTCCTTAAGAAGGTCTCGGAAAGCTCCGCGGTCATCTGGGACTTCGACGATGATGTCCGGCTACAGAATGAATGCTCCTTAAAGGAATTCAACCTGCTTCAGAACAAGGCTGAGCTGATAACCGTTACCAGCGAATATCTGCGAGAGCTCATTGCGGAGGAAAGCAGGGGCAAAGTAGAGCTCCTTCCCACGACTGACGGCTTTGCTGACTCGCTCAGCTTTGAAGAAATTCTTGCCTCGCGGCGGGAAAGCTATAAAAATAGCTTCATAATTGTCTGGCCGGCGACCTTCAGCAGTCTGCCGAATCTCAATCTCATAACAGACGCTCTTGAAACTGCTGCGGAGAGAATAAAGCAGGAAACGGGTAAGGAAACGCGTCTGCGCATTGTGTGCAACAGGCCGTTTGAATATGCCGGCAGAAATGTAATTATAGACAATATATTCTGGACAAGGCAAACCGCCGAAGAGGAGCTGCTCAAGGCCCATATCGGAATTATGCCCCTGGCGGACGTGCCATATTCCCGGGGCAAGGGAGGCTTTAAGCTGATTCAGTATATGAGCACCGGTATGCCGGTTGCCGCGTCAGCTGTCGGTTATAACAAAAGCATTGTGAAGCCGTCCTTCGGATATCTTCTGTCAAACGATGATATACCAGCCTGGACAGACGCACTGTGCACCCTTGCGGAGGACGAGGCTCTGTGGGAGGAAATGTCCCGCAACGCACTTGAGGAATATAAAAAGAGCTTTTCATATGAGGCAAATCTGAGCTTTTGGAGAAACGCTCTGGAATAAAAAATCGCGCTCAGCGCGGATAGGAGAAGCATGAAAGTTGTTATTCTGGCCGGAGGCTATGGAACAAGAATATCAGAGGAGAGCGTCACACGGCCCAAGCCCATGGTTGAGCTGGGCGGTATGCCGATTTTGCTCCACATAATGAAGCTGTACTCTCACTACGGCTACAATGAGTTTATAATATGCGCGGGCTACAAGCAGCATGTTATTAAGGAATATTTTGCCGATTACTTCCTCTATACATCTGACATAACTTTTGACTATACAAACGGCCGCAACGACATAATTGTCCATAATAATGTATCCGAGCCTTGGAAGGTGACCGTTGTTGACACCGGCCTTAACACCATGACCGGCGGAAGAGTCAAGCGCGTCAGAGACTATATTGGCGACGAGCCCTTCCTTCTTACGTATGGGGACGGCGTTTCCGACATTAACATCGACGAGCTTGTTCGCTTCCACAAAGCTCACGGAAAGCTCATAACTCTTTCGTCATATAATATCGGGCCCCGCTTCGGCATGATAGACATAAACCCCGACGGGCAGGTGGTAAGCTTCCGGGAAAAGCCCCAGGGAGACGGAAGCACAGTGAATATGGGCTTTATGGTTTGCCAGCCGGAATTTGTTGACTATATAGACGGCGACGAAACAGTTCTCGAGAAGCAGCCCCTTGAGCGGGCGGCCCGGGACGGGCAGCTTATGGCATACAGGCATAACGGCTTTTGGCAGTGCATGGATACACTCAGAGAGAAGCAGCAGCTTGAAAAGATGTGGGCTGACGGCACTGCTCCATGGAAGGTCTGGTAAAGATATGAATTCACAAACGCTTGAATTTTATAAAGGGAAAAAGGTGCTGGTAACCGGCCATACGGGCTTTAAGGGTTCGTGGCTTACGAAAATCCTTGCCGATGCCGGCGCTGAGGTTACAGGCTATTCCCGCTGCTCTGAAAAGCCGGTGAGTCTCTATGAGCTCTCTGAAGTTGGCGGGAGCGTTAACACGGTTGCCGGAGATATATGTGATTATGACCGTCTGCTTGATGCCTTTAAGCAGAGCAAGCCGGAAATCGTAATTCACATGGCCGCGCAGCCGATAGTCCGCGAGAGCTACAGGGACCCGGCCTATACATACAGAACGAATGTTATGGGAACGGTCAATGTTTTGGAATGCGTCCGTAACACGAGCACCGTTAAAAGCCTTCTTAACGTAACAACAGACAAGGTATACCGCAACAACGAGTGGCCCTGGGGTTACCGGGAGAATGAATTTCTTGACGGCCTTGACCCATACAGCAATTCCAAATCCTGCTCCGAGATTATAACCCACAGCTATAACAGTAGCTTCCTGCAGGAGGCCGGTGTAGCTGTTTCAACGGCCAGAGCAGGTAATGTTATCGGCGGTGGAGACTTTTCGCCGGATAGACTCATCCCCGACTGCGTCCGCGCGGCGATCAGCGGCGAGACAATGCTTATCAGAAATCCTGATTCAACGCGGCCATTTCAGCATGTTCTTGAGCCGCTTTTCGCCTATCTCATGATTGCGGCGAAGCAATATGAAGACGCCAAATATTCCGGCTGGTATAATGTCGGCCCTGATGACTGCGACTGCGTCAACACGGAAAAGCTTGTCTCGATGTTTGCCGAGAAGTGGGGAGACGAATTTTCATATAAAATAAAGCGGGAGAAGGATGCCCCTCACGAGGCCAACTTCCTCAAGCTTGACTGTTCAAAGCTCAAGTCCACGTTCGGCTGGCAGCCGAGATGGCGTATAGAAGAAGCTGTTGCCAAAACAGTTGAATGGACCGCTGTCTGGCAGACGGGCGGAGATGTTCCCGCAGAAATGGCCAGGGAAATCAGAGCTTGGCTTTCAAAGGCATGAATACAATAATAATAACCGGCGCGACAGGCTTTATAGGGAGAAACCTCGCCCGCTATGCGGCGCAGCAGGGAGCCGAGGTATATGCGGTTTCCCGCTCGGGCCTGCGGGAAGAGCCGGAACCTGGAAATATACACAATATAATATGCTCCGCCCCGGATTATTCGGGGCTTGCAGATCAGCTCCCCGGGGGAGCTGATGCGTTCATCCATCTTGCATGGGCGGGAGTAAGCCCTGAGGAGCGGGAAAGCACCGGCCTTCAGGAGCAGAATATCTCCATGAGTCTGAATGCGGCAAGGCTTGCAGCTGAGGTCGGGGCGCAGCGCTTTGTTGTTCCCGGGTCAACAATGGAGTATGCGGCCGGCGGCCGGATGATAGACAGGGATACTCCTCCGTCGCCTCTTAATGCCTATAGCAGCGCGAAAATCGCCGTGAGATATATGTGCCGGTCACTGTGCCGGGAGCTGGAGCTGCCATATATATACGCTGTAATCTGCGGAATATATGGAGGAGCGCGAGGAGGCAGCAACGTAATCAGCTATACAATAGACAAGCTGCTTCAGGGTGAAAAGCCGTCCCTAACGTCCCTTGAACAGACCTGGGACTATGTTCATATCGACGATGTGGTCAGAGCGCTGTATTTAATCTGCCTTAAGGGTCAGGCCGGGGCTTTTTACGGCATCGGCCGTGGCGACAATCAACCGTTGAATAAATACATAACCACAATCCGCGATATTATAGACCCGTCTCTGCCTTTGGGCATTGGAGAAATCCCATCTGAAAACACAAGACGTACCTGCTCATGTGTCAATATGGATTCCATAATGGCCGACACGGGCTATGCTCCTCAGGTTTCTTTTGAGGATGGAATTCGGGGAGAGATTGAGCTTATTAAAAAATTGCGTGGGCTTTAACCCAAATGGAGAAGAAAGCGATGGAGCTGTTCCCGGTAATAGTAATATATAATAAATATTGCGGCAATGCTCCCTCGTGCGCGTCTCTTGTGAGCCTTGGCTGCAGGCCGATGATTGTTGACAACAGCACCGCCGACATGGGCAATGAAGCCTTTTGCCGTGAAAACGGGCTCCAATATATATGCATGGGTGGCAACATGGGCCTACCCAAGGCGTATAACGCCGCTGTTGATGCACTGCGCGGGAGGGACGGCTTTGTCGTCTGGTTCGATGACGATACCCCCGTAACCGCGGAATATCTTTCAGCGCTAAGCGCTGCCGCTCAAGGCGCGGGCGATACGGATATATTCGTTCCGCTTTTTGCGTCCGTGCAAAATCCCGACACGCTTATTTCACCCTGCGTCAGGTGGGAGGACAGAAAAGCCTTCCAGCTCCGCTCAGTTAAAGACGCCGCTGAAGCGGAGTCAGCTGAGCTTCTCTCCGCAATAAACAGCGCCATGGCGGTTAACCTTAAAGTGTATAATGCCATCAACTATAACGAAGAGCAGTTTCTCGACTTTGTTGACCACGAGTTCTGCCTGCGGGCAAAGGCGGCCGGGTGCACCATAAGGCCCCTTCCCGTTAAGCTCTGTCAAGACTATTCAGACGATACCCGGGTTCCGTTTAAGCAGGCCATGCACCGGTGTGATATATTTTCAAAAGACTTTATGGTATACGCCATCGACTCAGGTATGGGCCTTGCAGTCGCACGAAAAAAGCTTTTCAACCACAGACTCAGGGCGATTGCACTGTCGCTGGGGATTATTAGATGAAGTATTTATCCGCTATAACAACATACAACCCTGACCCATCCCGCCTGGAAGAGAATCTGAGGGCCCTTCTTCCGCAGACGGACTTTCTGCTGATAACCGACAATGCCTCTGCCAATTTCGCAGACATTAAGGCGCTGGCGGGGAAGCTTTGCCATGATGCGGGTACGGAGCTTGAGCTTATTCAAAATGAGAAGAACCTGGGAGTCGCCCGGGCGCTTTGGCAGATAATGGACTTTGCGGAAGGGAACGGTTTCGACTGGGTGCTTACGCTTGACCAGGATTCCGTCGCCGCGCCGGAGCTGATTGAGCATTATCTCGAGTATGCTTCGTATCCCTCCGCCGGCGCGTTAACATGCGTAATTAAGGACCGTAATTTTACCGAGAGCTTCCCGGATACGGCAGCGCCGGTTGATAAATGCATAACCTCCGGCTGCTTCATGAGCACGGAAGCATATAAAAAAACCCCGGGCTATAACCCGGAGCTGTTTATAGACAAGGTGGATTTCGACATATGCTGCGCCCTTCGCCGGGCCGGCTATGAAATTATATGCGTTCCCTATGAAGGCCTTCTTCACGAGGTGGGGCATGCGAAAAACGTTTCTGTCGCAGGCAGAGGCACGGTCGTTTTCGGCCAGCCTGCGTGGCGGCGCTGGTATTCTGCCCGCAACGGTATATATATTGCCCGCAAATATGGGTACGAATCAACGGCGAAGGCGCTTGCCAGAGAGCTTAAGGACGTTTTGGCTGTGTTTATATATGAAGATGACAGAGCCGCAAAGCTGAAGGCGGGAATAAAAGGAATTGCCGCCGGCTTTAAGATGAAAATATAATCGAATGCGAATAAGATCTGTAAAATTCAACTTCATAATGAAAAGCATCATGTCCGCAATGACGATTTTGGTCCCGGTTATTGTTTACCCCTATGTCTGCCGTGTTATAAAGCCGGAGGGCGTCGGCTCGGTAAGCTTTGCGCAGAACATAATCGTCTATTTCACAATGCTGGCCCAAATGGGAATTCCCACCTACGGAATAAGGGCCTGCGCCCGCGTGCGTGATGACAAAACAGAGCTCAGCAGAACAGTGCATGAGCTCATGTTTATTAATATAATAACCTGCGCCATATCATATGCTCTTTTTGCGATTGCGCTTGCGGCTGTTCCCCAAATGCGGGAGGATAAAACACTTTTTATCATAATGGCTCTGCCGGTTTTGCTGGGCACCATCGGAGCGGACTGGTTTTACAGCGGAATTGAGCAATATCCCTTTATGGCAATTGCTTCTGTAATCTGCAATCTGCTCATGGTCGCCGGAGTTTTCATACTCGTCAAAAAGCCGGCTGATTATATTCTTTACGGACTTATGTATGTAATCGGAACGTCCGGAGCAAAGCTTATATATTTTCTTTTCCTGCCCAAATATATAATAATCCGTCCTCTGGGCGGCTATAACATTAAGCGCCACCTGGGCGCGGTGGGCATTTTCTTTATGATGGCTGTTGCCACAACGATTTACACCTCGATGGATTCCGTTATGCTGGGATTTATGAAGGGGACTGTCGAAAACGGCTACTATGATGCGGCGGTAAAGATAAAAATGGTTCTTGTCTCGGTAATAACAACGCTGGGAACCGTTATTCTGCCCAGAGCTTCGTATTATATCGAAGCCGGCGAAACAAAAAAATTCCAGGCGATATCCGCCAAGGCGCTTGACGCGGTAATTGCGGCCTCGGTCCCATGCGCGGTGTTTTTCGGAGCATTCGCTGTCCCGTCAATACTGTTCCTCTCAGGGCCTGACTACGGCGCATCCGTTGCTCCAATGAGGGTTATTATGCCGTCGATTGTTTTTATTGCAATAACCGGAATAACAGGTATTCAGATAATGGTCCCTCTCGGGCGGGAAAAGCAGGTGCTTTACTCTGAAATAACAGGAGCGGTTGTAAATATAATTGCAAACGCCCTTTTAATTCCTCACTTTGGAGCCTCGGGAGCCGCGGCCGGAACGGTCCTTGCTGAGCTTTCTGTGCTGATTGTCCAGTTTATATGCCTTAAGGACATACTTCCGCAGATGCTAAAGGCTGTCCCCTGGTGGAAGACGTTGGTTTCATCGGCTGCCGCGTTCGCCGCATCATTTTGGATTGCCGGAGCGGGACTCAGCGCCTTCCCGGCGCTGTTGCTGGGTTTTATCCTGTTTGCTATTGTATATGCAGCAGCAATGCTACTGCTGAAGGAGCCGTCGGCCATTGAATGTTTAAACACAGTCCGGACCGCAATGAAAAAGAATTGAAATAACAACAAACGGGCCTGCCGGTTGGCAGACCCGTGATTTTTGTTTAATTTTATCCCGTGGGTTACTTTGCGTAATCAACGGCCTTCGTCTCTCTAAGGAGATGAACCTTAATCTGGCCGGGATAGGTAAGCTCGCTTTCAATCTTCTTTGCGATGTCTCTTGCAAGAAGAACCATCTGGTCTTCGCTGACCTCCTCGGGCTTAACCATAATGCGGACCTCACGGCCGGCCTGAATTGCATAGGAGCTAGCAATTCCCGGGAAGCTGGTTGTGATTTCCTCCAGCTTTTCAAGCCGCTTTACATAGTTTTCTATGTTTTCGCGGCGTGCACCCGGACGGGAAGCTGAAATCGCGTCCGCAGCCTGAACCAGGCATGCAACAACTGTTTTTGCCTCAACATCGCCGTGGTGAGCTTCAACCGCGTGGATGACCTCTTCGGACTCCTTGTACTTGCGGAGAATGTCAACACCAATGGTAACATGGCTGCCTTCAACCTCGTGGTCAATGCTCTTGCCTATGTCGTGCAGCAAACCCGCACGTTTTGCAACTGCGACATTAACGCCGAGCTCTGCGGCCATTAGTCCCGCAATGTGAGCAACCTCAATTGAATGGTTAAGAACGTTCTGACCATAGCTGGTTCTGTATTTCAGACGGCCAAGGAGCTTGATAATCTCCGGATGCAGTCCGTGAATATCTGTTTCGAAGGTTGCGCGCTCGCCTTCTGACTTGATAATGGAGTTAACCTCACGCTGAGCCTTTGCAACCATTTCCTCAACGCGTGCAGGGTGTATGCGGCCGTCCTGAATGAGCTTTTCAAGAGCGAGACGTGCAATCTCACGGCGGACAGGATCGAAGCCTGAAACCGTAATTGCCTCCGGCGTGTCGTCAATAATAAGGTCGCAGCCGGTTATCGTTTCGATGCTTCTGATGTTGCGGCCCTCGCGGCCAATGATGCGGCCCTTCATTTCGTCATTCGGCAGCGGAACGACCGAAACGGTAATTTCACTGGAATGATCAGCTGCGCAGCGCTGAATTGCTGTTGCAATAATTTCACGCGCCCGTTCATCAGCCTCATCCTTATACTGGGTCTCAATCTCCTTGACCTTCATGGCCATTTCGTGAGTAACATCGTCCTTGACGGTGTTGATGATGTACGCCTTTGCCTCTTCAACAGACAGTCCGGAAATCTTTTCGAGCATCTCGAGCTGACTCTTTTTGACTGTGTTGATTTCCTGCATCTGCTGGTCAGCCGCAGCGAGCTTTGAGTTAAGAAGCTCGGTTTTCTTCTCAACCGCGTCTGTCTTTTTGTCCAGCGATTCTTCCTTTTGCTGGAGTCTGTGCTCCTGCTTGCTCAGCTCGGAGCGCCTCTCCCTGACCTCACGCTCATATTCTGAGCGGTTTTTGTGTATTTCTTCCTTTGCCTCGAGAAGTGCCTCGCGCTTTTTGCTTTCGGCACCTTTGATTGCTTCATTGATTATTCGTGTAGCTTCCTCTTCAGCGCTGGAAATTTCGCGCTCGGCAATTTTTTTGCGGTAGGTCATGCCTCCGACGAAGCCTATAACAAGAGCCAAAACGGCTGCTAAAATAATCCATAGAACAGACATAGTAAGTAAACACACCTCCTTCTTATAAAAATTCCACAGGGGTGGTTTTAAAACAGATATAAATCCGCTTATCTATTTTACTCGCATGGGTGACATAATGTCAAGAGAAATAAATACTTTAAAATTCATAAATATTCAAAAAAATACAGATTGATTTTTGTGATATTTGTGTTACAATTAAAAAACCCTGAGGGGAAAATTTTACGGAGGATTTTAATAATGGCTTTTAAAATCACAGACGATTGCCTTTCTTGCGGCACATGCGCAGCAAACTGCCCTGCAGACGCTATTGATATGGGCGATGCACACTACGTAATCGATGCAGACAAGTGCCTTTCCTGCGGCACATGCCAGGCAAACTGCCCTGCAGACGCTATCGTAGAAGAGTAATTTATTGCTTCTTAATAAAACAGAGGGCTGCATGCCCTCTGTTTTATTTTATCGGGGTGTATAATGGCTGATTTTGACTATTTATGGGAGGGCGGACCGGAATTCGCCCAAAGCGACCATTTTAAATTTGGGACCGACTCCGTTCTTCTTGGCAATTTTATAAATCTTTCCGGTGCAAAGAAAGCTGTGGATCTGGGCTGCGCGTCGGGAGTAATTTCGCTGCTGATGCTTTCCCGCAACGACAGACTTCATGTTACCGGCCTCGAAATCGACGAGGCCGCCGCGTCCCTTGCCCGGGAAAACATGGAGCACAACGGCCTTTCAGACAGGTGCGATATCATATGTGGAGACATTAAAAATTGCCGCGCCCTTCTGCCCTCCGGCGGCTTTGACGTTGTCGTCTCGAACCCGCCGTATTTTCCTGTTGAATCAGGTGGCGTTTCGCCTGACCCACGCCGGGCCGCCGCCCGGGGCGAGGTTGAGTGCACACTCGAAGACCTTTGCACTGCGGCAGCCTATCTCTGCCGGTGGGATGGAAAGGTCGCCTTCGTTCACCGCCAGGAGCGCCTATCCGAGCTGCTTTGCGCCATGACAAAGCATGGGATTGAACCGAAGCGCATGCGCCTTGTGTGCCACCTGGCAGACTCCGCACCCAGCCTGGTCCTGGTTGAGGGCCGGCGGGGAGGAAGACCGGGGATGAAAATCGAGCCGTCCCTCATAATAAAAAATCCCGACGGGTCAGATACCGCCGAGATTAAAAGAATTTATCACAGAGAATAAAATAAAGAGGATGTCAGTCGACATCCTCTATTACCTTTGACGGGGGAGATGCAAGAATTGCCGGGTGCTGGAAAATGTACTTCATTGCCTGGAAGAACTGCCCGCAGTAATGCCCGTCGGTAATGCGCTCGTCAACGCTTATTTTGCAGTCAATATACTTGCGGTCGTGAAGCTCGCCATCCTTGTCAAGCTCGTATGCATGCCGCTTTGAGCCAAAGACAATGACCATTGAAACTGTTCCAAAGTTATATATATGATGGTAAACGGGATTCAGCCGGATTGAACCCAGGTCAGAGACAACAAGGGAGGCGTGAAACGGGCTCGCGTCCAGCAGCGACTGCGGGAGCCAGCCGTAATAGTCCATAATGCGAAGAATGGTCAGCGCAAAGCGGAGAATGAATCTCGGAAGCTTTGTCAGAGCATTGGCAACGTTTTCCGTGTTGTTGTTTTCGTCGTTGAGCTTAATCTCGTCAATCTTCTCGTTCATTTTTCTGTATACGTCGAACACAGTGTCGGTAGGCTCGAAGATTACCTTAACCGTCGTTTCCGGGGCATTAAGGGCAATTTCGCGCTTAACAGTGAGCATAACCTCAATATTGTCACGGGCGTATATACGGCGGCCGACAACGAAGCGATTCATTCCCGGCAGCATAGAAACGCAACGGACATATGCGGCAATCATGAAGTGCAGCATGCCGATGCCCTTGTAGCCGTTGGCGCGGGCCTTGTGCAGAAACTTATCAACCTCCGTGATTTCGGCCGAATCCTCATAGAGATTCGTCGCGTCGTTCCTCGTGGGCATGATAAAGGGGATGAACTTGGTGAACGGGCTCAGGGAATGGAGCAGGCGGCCCTCCTTCCTGTCTCCTGAATGCTTTTTATAATTGGCAGCCATGGCATTGGCCTCCGTTACTTCAAAAATTTAATGTTTTTATTATACACAAAAAGCGACGTAAGGCAACAAAAATGTGGTCAGCGGTTCTTCAGAATAAGCCTTATGTCGTTGCCGATAAAAACTAGTCTCATAAATTCACCCTCAAGCCGGGAGGCTACCGCAGGTGAATATTTTTTCGCAATATCGGCGGAGGTCAGATTGGTGTTAATAACCATTGGCCGCTTTTCATTTATTCGCGTGTTAATGAGAGTGTAAAGCGCGCTGGATGATGCCGGAGTGACAAGCTCAGTCCCCAGATCGTCAAGAATCATGAGATCACAGTCCAGCATGCGTTTAACTGACTTAGCCGCGGCTGCGGCCTCATCAGGGTCACGGGAGAATTTCTCAGCTTCAAACGAGTCAAATGCCTGTGACGCCGTCCTGTAGCACACGGACGAGCCGCGGGAAGAAACCTCCCGGGCAATGCACGCGGAAAGATATGTCTTTCCAAGCCCGGCGCCTCCTGCCAGCAGCAGGTTGGAGCTGACGGCTGGGAAATCTTCGGCGAATTTTTTGCAGGCCGCAAGAACCTTGCCCATATATTCAGCAGGAACACAGCTGTATTCAGCGTTGTAGACAGAGGGATAAAGGGAAAGGTCAAAATTGTCAAAGCTCTCGTTCCCAGCACGCATCAGCGGGCTCAGCTCACGGCTCAGCTCCTTTTTATACAGCTTCTGCAGGCAGCTGCATACGCCCTGGTTATAAACTCCGGTGTCCCTGCACCTTTCGCAGGAGTAAATGTCATTAAGATAATCCGATGGATATCCGTTTTCAACCAGCAGCTCTGCCTTGCGCATCTGCAAAGAGAGATTTGCATCCCTGATTTCAGCGATTTTGCCCTTTGCAGCCGCCCCGCCTGACGCTGCGGCGGCGACGAGCTGCCCCATCTGGGCTCTCAGCCGGGCGTCTATATCCTCTATCTCCGGGACCTTGTGATATACCTGCTTCAGTCTTCGCTCGTGCTCAGCGGAGTTGCGCTCTCTGATGCTTTCCAGCTCGGTTCTGGCGCTTGCCAGAGCCCTTCCGTCATATGTCATTTCGTACCTCCGTAAGCCGTCAGCCCTGCAGCAGCTTTTCTACGGCTGAAGGGTCAAAATCGTTTCTGTGCCCGTCTCCCGCGGTACGGGGAGAGGAGGAATATGCCGATACCTCAGCATAGGTGTGGAGCCCCTTGCTGTCCCATCCGGCCAGAATTCGGTCGAGATATTTCCAGGCCAGCTTTCCGGTGTTTTCAACGGTAATATTATATGCGAGATTAACAGCGTCCGGTCCAAAGCCCATGTCCATCCATGAGCTTATATACCGCTGCTCCGCGGCAACTAGACGCCTCGTTCCAATGTCAAGGGCATCCTTGATTTCCCCAATCCTTGTGCGCCGGGATAGCTGCTCCTCAACATAACGCTCGGCGTTGTCATAATCATTAATTCCCAGACGGCCCCACAAAAATGCCTGGTTCTGAATGAAATTCATTGTTGGCCGGCGTCCCTGCCCGTCCGAGTTCTGAGAGATGTCAGAGCAGTAATGCAACAGAAGATAGATAACATCAGCCGGGAGGCCAATGTAATTATATATAACAAGCAGACGCTTCAGCTCGTCTGAATTAAGAGGGCGGCCCATAATAACAGCGGCCTCGTCACGCACGGCGGCAAAGCCGCTGTCCGCCTTTACGCATTCGGCCACATCGGAAACCGTATATTCCGGAGCATTGTCCTTAGAAAGTTCATCGCCGGCGGAGACCTGCCCTTCTTTGCCTTGCACCGTGCCGAAGGATGAACGAATAACCCCGGATTCAGAGGGATAAAGCCCCATGCGCTTTAGCTTTTCAGCAGCAGCGTCAATTTCAGCCAGAGTTTTGCAGAGCGCGGCCGCGGCCCTTTCAGAATTTGTACAGCCGGTATGGGTAATATAAAGAAACAGCAGAGCAACATCACCGTCGTGGGCCCTGATGAGCTTTTCGGCGGCGTCCTGCGGAATATATCGGTTTTTTGACGATTCCGGCATCCGGCTTCTCCTTAATGAATGCAAAAATATTGCGCCTGATGATTATATCATTAATTTTTGCTTGTAGCAATAGAGTTGTGTGTGCTATAATAAACTGATTTATAATGCTGATACTGTTAGCATTTAAGCATAAAATTACGGAGCAGGTGCTATGCTTGAGCTTTTATCCCCTGCGGGGTCGCCTGAGGCGGTTATAGCGGCGGTTCAGAACGGAGCTGACGCGGTATATCTCGGGCTGGGCGGATTTAACGCCCGCCGCGGAGCAAAAAATTTCACAGATGAAGAATTCGAAAAGGCGCTGCAGTACTGCCGTGTCCGCGGTTGCAAGGTGTATGTAACGCTTAATACACTTGTTAATGACCGCGAGATAGCTGATGCGGTGCGGTGCGCCCGGCTCGCCTCAAAATGTGGTGCCAGTGGAATAATAATCCAGGACATGGGCTTGATAAAGGTTCTGCGCACCGCAGTTCCCGATATGCCTCTCCATGGAAGCACACAGATGAGCGTTCACAATCTCGCCGGCGCTGAGGCTGCGGCGGAAATGGGACTTAAGAGAATAGTCCTTGCCCGGGAGCTCAGCCTGGAACAGATTAAATTCATAACGCAGAACTGCTCAATCGAAACAGAGGTGTTCGTCCACGGAGCGTTCTGCTTCTGCCACTCCGGGCAGTGCTATATGTCAGCACTTATAGGCCGGCGAAGCGGTAACAGAGGTATGTGTGCCCAGCCCTGCCGCATGCAGTATAGCCTCGGCGGACGGATGGATGACCATCCCCTCTCCCTCAAGGATAACTGTTTGGTGGACCGCCTGCAGGAGCTGCAGGATGCGGGCGTTGCATGCGCCAAAATTGAGGGCCGTATGAAACGGCCGGAATACACTGCAATTGTAACAGGCATATACAGTAAGGCCCTCAGAGACGGGCGCCGCCCGACTGATGACGAAATGCAGATGCTGGAAAAGGCCTTCTCCCGCAGCGGCTTCACTCAGGGGTACTTTAACGGCGACAAGCAGAATATGACAGGCGTCCGCGGAGAGCCGGATCCTGAAGCTGAAAGGATGTTTGCGGCTGTCCGCAAAAGCTACAGTGAAAGCGAAGCCCGCCGGGTCAAGGTTCATTTCTATACCGTTGCAGAAAAGGGACAGAAGATTAAAGCTATCGCCTTTGATGACGACGGAAATAAGGCGGTTGCCGAGGGAGCCGTCCCTGAAAAGGCAAAGCGCCAGGGCATAACCGAGTCATATATAACCGAGCAGATGTATAAAACCGGCGGGACGCCTTATAGCTGCGTCGAAAACAAGGCAAAGGCCGATCCGGGCTTATATCTGCCTGCTGCAGCGATTAACGAGCTGCGCCGGGAGCTCATCTCCGGCCTCACTGAGGCAAGAGGAGCAACGGTACCATATACAAACGGGGCAATTCCCGCAATGCCGAAGGGCACAGAGGCCTCCGGCGACCCGAGGTTCATTTTCCAGGTCAGAACCGCCGACCAGCTCGTTCCTGAGCTGGCTGAGCTTAAGCCGTCATACATATATGTACCGGCTGAGCTGTTACTTTCAGACTTTGAACTGCTGCGCCCCTTCGTTGAAAACCGTGTTTTGCCTGTGGCGGTTCTGCCAAGAGTAATAACAGACAATCAGATGACCGACATTGAGCGGATTCTTAAGGAGCTGTACGAAAAGGGCATCAGGCAGGTGCTTACGGGCAACGTCGGCCATATCTTCGCCGCCCGCAACGCGGGCATGCAGGTAAGGGGCGACTTCGGGCTTAACGCGTTTAACTCCTATACGCTCCAGGTGCTTAAGGACGCCGGACTTATATCCGCAACCGCATCCTTTGAACTGCGTCTGAGCCAGATTAAGGCCATGGCAAAACCCTTAGACACAGAGGTAATTGTTTACGGCCGCCTGCCGCTGATGGTTTCAGACCAGTGCGTAATAAAAGCCAGCTCCGGTAGCTGCACTTGCCACACTCCCGCCCAAATGAGCGACCGTATGGGCTCTGTGTTCCCGGTTGTTAAGGAATATGGCTGCCGAAATGTTATATATAACGCCCACAAGCTGTATCTTGCAGACAAGCTTGATGACGTAAAGAACGCAGGCGCCTGGGGAGAACGGCTTATGTTTACAACCGAAAGCGGCCGCGAATGCGTTGAGGTTGCGAAGAGCTACCTTGGCCTTAGCGACTACCGGCCTAACGTGTTAACCCGCGGACTGTATTACCGGGGAGTAGACTGAATGAAGGTTATTCTTGCAAGCGCATCCCCGAGACGCAGAGAAATTCTGGAGATGCTGGGCCTGAACGCCGAAATTGTTCCGGCGGAGGGTGAAGAGCATATCCCGGCTGAGCTGGAGCCCGGCGAAGCGGCTGCGGCAGTCAGCGCGGGGAAGGCCCGGGAGGTGCATGAGCGCCGGCCGGATGGGGACATAGTAATTGCCGCAGATACAATTGTTGTCCTTGACGGCGAAATATTCGGCAAGCCCCGGGACAGGGAAAGCGCCTTTAATATGCTGCGTTCCCTTTCCGGCAGAACCCACGAGGTCTATACGGGCCTTTGTGTAATAGCCGGAGGCCGGGAGAGGACTGAGTATGAGAAAACCGAGGTCACATTCCGTACCCTTGACGATGATGAAATAACCGCATATATAAACAGCGGTGAACCTATGGACAAGGCCGGAGCGTACGGCATCCAGGGCCGGGGCGCGTTGCTGGCCGAAAGAATAGACGGAGACTTTTTTAATGTTATGGGCCTGCCGGTATGCCGGCTGGGCAAGCTTCTCAAAAAACAGGGAGTATCGCTTCTGTGAAGGAATATCTAAAGAAAAACGGCATAAAGCTCGCGATTGTTGTCGCCGCTGTGGCCTTGATTGTTGTTATATCAACCGCAGCCAGCAGCGGGAAAACAGGCATCGTGAGGAACGTTACGGGCATTGTGGAGTCGCCTGTTAAGAAGGTCCTCGCCTCGGCGACAAACTGGTTCGACACGATATATGGCTATCTTTTTGAATATGACCAGCTCCAGGCGGAAAATGAATCTCTCCGTTCACAGCTGGCTGATGCGCAGACAGACGCCCGCAACGGTATTGAGGCATCCGAGGAGAACGTGCGTCTGCGCCAACTCCTTGAGCTACGTGAGCAGCATTCGGACTATGTAATGGAGTCCAGCAAAATAGTTCTGTGGACATCCTCAAACTGGTCGTCATCCTTCACAATAAGCAAGGGCTCCTCAAGTGGAATTGAAATGGGCGACCCGGTAATCACGGAATATGGCGTCGTCGTCGGCCAGATAACCGAGCTGGGCACTAACTGGGCGACAGTTTCAACTGTTTTGGACGTTGATATGTCCGTTGGCGCGTACGTCAGTGAAACGGGAACAACCGGAATGGTCGTCGGCGAATACTCGTTCATGAAGCGCAAGGAGGCAAAGCTTACATACCTTGCCGAGGGCGCGCAGATATTCGTGGGTGACGAAGTGCTGACATCAGGCTCCGGCGGAGCGTTCCCCGCAGGGCTTGTAATCGGAACAATCTCAGCTGTCAGAACAGAGTCCGGCGGCCAGATAGAATATGGTGTTATCGAGCCAAGCATTGACTATACCGACCTTGTGCAGGTCTTCATAATCAAGGATTTTACCGTTGTGGAGTAGAAGCAATTGAAGGAATTTCTCAGCCAGACATCTATAAAGCGCATTTTGCAGTACGGGCTGTTTATGCTTGTCGTGCTGCTGCTTCAGAACATGGTTCTCGGCAGCATTCACCCCCTTGGAGAGCGCCCGCTCATCCTTCCGGCGGTTGCGGTGGCGGTGGGAATGTTCTGCTCGCCTGAGGGCGGGGTTATATTCAGCCTAATAATGGGCGTTTTCGCAGACATGTCCTTTACCGAAAACACGGTGCTCTTTACCATCCTGTTTCCGGCACTGTCCTTCCTGTCCGGACTTATAGCCAACTTTTTCGTTAACAGAAGATTTTTCGCATATATGGGCGTTTCGGCAGCCGGACTATTGATAACCGGTCTGTTTCAAATGCTGTTTACCGGCGCGTCTGACGCGTTTTCATCAGTTATGATAAAAACAGTTCTGCTTCAGACGCTTTGGTCAATCCCCTTTGCGGCCGCGGTTTATTACCCGCCGGCTAAATGGATTGAATGAGTGAAAGGACCAGTGAATGTATAAACTCGTTAAATCCAACAGAGTTGCGGCTCTGCTGATAATCTTTATAATAGTAATTCTTGTTTATCTTGTGTTTCTCTATCGCCTGCAGATAATCCAGGGCGAGGAATATTATAACCAGAGTCTTGAAATCTCCTCCGAGACCAAGACGGTAACTGCCGCCCGAGGTAATATTCTTGACCGGTACGGGAGAATTCTTGTAAGCAACAAGGAATGCTATAACATAAAAATCGACACGACCAAGCTCTTTGCCAATGATGACCCTAATGCGGTTATCCTTGAACTGGTTGAAATGGTCTCAAGCTATGGCGACTCCTATACCGATGACCTGCCGATTTCAATGACTCCGCCCTTCGAATATGATTCCAACATGACGGAAATCCAGCGCACCATGCTCCAGGCGTATATTGAGGATAAGGCGGACGACCTGCCCGCTGAGCCCACGGCTGTTGAGCTTATGGCATATATGCGCACCCGATATGAGATAGACAACAGCTATTCCGCCGAGGAAATGCGAATGATCGCCGGCGTCCGTTACTCAATAAACGTCCGTTATGCTATCAACACAGCTGACTATGTTTTCGTTGAAGACGCCAGCATGGAGCTGATATCAACCATTCTGGAAAACAAGCTCACCGGCATCGAGGTTGAGCGCGCCTATGTCCGAGACTATAACACCGAGTACGCCGCTCATATTCTTGGCTATGTCGGACTTATGACTCAGGAGGAGTATGAAAAATACTCCCTTATGGATTACGCCAATGACGCCTATGTTGGTAAGGACGGTATTGAATACGCCTTTGAAAATTACCTCCACGGCACCGACGGCGAGGTAATTGAAACACGAAACGCCTCAGGCACAATTCTAAGCACCGTTTATACAAAAGAGCCCGTGCCGGGCAACCATATATACCTGACAATAGATTCGGTTCTTCAGGAGCAGGTTGAGCGTATTCTGGACAACGGTATGTCATATCTGATCAAAACCCGCGCAACCGCCATCGCCGAGGAAAAGGAGCGCGGAGAATATAACGAGGAAATGAAGCAGGATATTACGGGAGCCGCCATAGCGGTCGTCGACGTAAATACCGGAGAACCTCTCGCCCTTGCCAGCTGGCCCACATACGAGGTAGATAATGTTATTGAAAACTATCAGGCCCTTATGGAGGCGGAAAACACCCCGCTGTTTAACAGAGCACTGCTGGGCGCCTATGCCCCGGGCTCCGCTTTCAAGCCCTGCACGGCAATTGCAAGCCTTACTGAAGGCATAATAAACACCGAGGACGAGGTAAAATGCCAGGGCGTTTTCACAAAGTACGCGGCTGAAGGTTACGCTCCTGAATGCTGGATTTGGCAGCAGGGCTACACGCACCCCGAGGAAAATGTTTCAACGGCGCTGCGAGACTCATGCAATTACTTCTTCTATACTGTCGGCAATGAGCTGGGCGTTGATAAGCTCGGCGAATATGCCCATAATCTCGGTCTTGGCTCCTCTACAGGCATCGAGCTGGTGGAAACCACCGGTAACATGTCAAACCGTGAAAACCACTCCGACTATACCGGAACCGAGTGGCGTATCGGTGATACGCTGCAGGCGGCCATCGGTCAGTCAGACTCAATTTTCTCTCCGCTGCAGCTGGCTGAGTACTGCGCAACGGTTGCCAACTGCGGAACGAGGCACTCGGCCTCAATCCTCAAAGCAATCAGAAACTATGACTACAGCGAAAAAATTTATGAGCGCGAGCCGGAAGTGCTTTCAACCGTAGAAAGCGCTGACTACAACTGGGATGCTGTTCATTATGGCATGTACCTGGTTTTGAACAGCCCATATAACGAGCAAAACTGGGAGGAGTGGCTCGACTGCAAATGGACCTGCGCCGGCAAAACCGGAACCGCCCAGAAGGGTGAAAACATAACCAACGACGGTATTTTCATCTGCTATGGTCCATATGATGACCCGCAGGTTGCAATATGCGTAGTCGTTGAACGAGGCGGCGCCGGCGCAAGCGTACAGTTTATGGCCCGCGAGGTTATGGATGTCTATATAAACATTCAGTCATACTCAGACTCATCCGAGGCGGAAATGACGCTTCTGAAATAAATACGAAGAGAACCAACAGAAACGGAGGAAAAGAATGAACATCGCATTAATGGCACACGACAGGAAGAAGGAGCTGATGGTGCAGTTCTGCATCGCCTATTCCGGCATACTCGCCGAGCATTCCCTTTGCGCAACCCATGTAACGGGCAAGCTTGTTTCTGAGGCCACCGGCCTGCCGATTACGCTTTATCTTCATGCCGACCAGGGCGGCGCACAGCAGATAGCGTCGAGAATCTCATATAACGAGATCGACCTTTGCCTGTTCTTCTGCGACCCGCAGAACCCGGACGGTTTTGATGACATAAACCGCATCGAGCGCCTTTGCGACCAATACTTAATCCCGTTTGCAACAAACGCGGCCACTGCTGAGGTTCTCATTCAGGGCCTTCGCCGCGGCGACTTCGACTGGCGTAATATCGTCAACCCAACAAAATAATATTCCTTTCAGAGACAGAGGTATAACTTATGGCAAAGGTATCCCCCAGAACACTTTCCGGCTTTATGGAGCTGCTGCCTGAGCAGCAGATAAAAATGGAGCGCATGCTTCAGGTGCTGCGCGATTCATATTCGGTCTATGGCTTTACACCCCTTGATACCCCCGTAATTGAGTCCTCAGAGGTGTTGCTTGCAAAGGGTGGCGGCGAGACAGAAAAGCAAATATACCGCTTTACCAAGGGAGACAGTGATCTGGCGCTCCGCTTCGACCTGACCGTTCCCCTGGCGAAATATGTCGCGGCCCACTATGGTGAGCTGGCGTTCCCGTTCCGCCGCTATCAGATTGGCAAGGTATATCGCGGCGAAAGAGCCCAGCGGGGACGCTTCCGCGAGTTCTATCAGGCGGATATAGATATAATCGGAGATGGTGCCCTCAGCATTCTTAACGAGGCTGAAATTCCCTCCATAATCTATAACACATTTACAAAGCTTGGCTTTAGCCGCTTTAAAATCCATGTTAACAACCGCAAGATTCTCAACGGGTTCTATGCCATGAACGGCATGAGCGAAAAGGCGGGCGACATTATGCGCACCGTTGATAAAATAGACAAAATCGGTGCGGAAAAGGTGCGTCTCGCCCTGATAGACGACATAAAAATGCTGCCGTGCAAGGCGGAAACTGTTCTCGACTTTATGGCGATAAACGGCACCAACGCCGAGGTTATCGCGGCGCTGGAGCATTTCCGCGGCATGGACGGGGTTTTCGACGAGGGTCTTGATGAGCTTATTGCCGTAACGGCATATCTAAAGGAATTCGGTGTTCCCGAGGAGAACTTCGAAATAGACCTTAAAATCGCACGCGGCCTTGATTACTACACCGGAACCGTTTATGAAACCATAATGACTGACCATCCGGAAATCGGCTCTGTCTGCTCCGGTGGCCGCTACGACGATCTCGCCGGCTACTATACAGACAAAAAGCTGCCCGGCGTGGGAATTTCCATTGGCCTTACGAGACTGTTCTATGTCCTCAATGAGCAGGGCATGCTCAGCGATGAGGCCGTCAGCGCTCCCTGCGACGCTTTGGTTATTCCAATGACTGATGACCTCTCCTTTGCTGTTTCAGCGGCGACTGCTCTGCGCACCGGCGGAGTAAGAACTCAGATTTATGCCGAGAAAAAGAAATTCAAGGCCCGCATGAGCTATGCCGATAAGATAAACGTTCCGTACGTAATTTTAATTGGCGAGGATGAAATTGCCGAAAACATCGTCTCCGTTAAGGACATGGCAACCGGCGCGCAGCAGAAGCTGTCCGTCCGGGAGGCCGCGGCAATGATAAAAAGCAATATAGACCGCAGAAATTCAACCCCTGCGGTTAAAGAATAAATTGGAGGCATAATTAATATGTTTCAGTCCAGAACACATACCTGCAATGAGCTTCGCGCGGAGAACGCGGGTGAGAAGGTAAAAATCTGCGGATGGATGGAAAATGTCCGTATGGTTGGCAGCAACTTTGCGTTTGTTGTTGTCCGTGACTTTTATGGCACAACACAGGTCGTTGTTGAAAATGAAGAGCTTATTTCCGTAATCAAGGGAATAAACAAGGAGTCAACAATTTCCGTTGAGGGAACAGTCCGTCTGCGCGAGAGCCCGAACGCGAAGCAGGCCACCGGCGATATTGAAATCGTACCTGATAAAATTGAGGTGCTTGGCCGTTGCTACTATAACGAGCTCCCGTTCGAAATTAACCGCAGCCGCGAGGCAGACGAGGCCCAGCGTCTTAAATACCGCTACCTTGACCTGCGCAACCCGGCGGTAAAGAAAAATATAATCCTGCGCTGCAATGTAATTTCAGCGCTGCGCCGGGCAATGACTGACCATGGCTTCCTGGAGATTACAACGCCTATTCTGACGGCCTCCTCTCCTGAGGGCGCCAGAGACTATCTCGTTCCGGCCCGCAAGCACCCCGGCGAGTTTTACGCTCTGCCCCAGGCACCTCAGCAGTTCAAGCAGCTGCTGATGACCTCCGGCTTTGACCGTTACTTCCAGATTGCACCCTGCTTCCGCGACGAAGACGCCCGCGGAGACCGCAGCCCCGGTGAATTCTATCAGCTCGATATGGAAATGGCTTTTGCCTCCCAAGAGGATGTATTCGCCGTTCTTGAGGACGTGCTTCCGCCGGTATTTGCAGAATATGGAACGTATAACGTTGCTTCCTCCGCTCCCTTTGCCCGCATCAGCTATAATGACGCGCTGGAGAAATACGGCAGCGATAAGCCGGACCTGCGCATAGACCTCTTTGCGGTGGACATCTCCGGCATAGTCAGCGGCACAGAGTTCGCGCCCTTTGCCGCGGGCAACACAGTAAGAGCTGTTGCCGTTTCAGACTGCGCCTTAACAAGAAAGCAGATAGACAAGCTCTGCGCCGATGTTGAGGTCCAGGCTGGCTATAAGCCATACTGGTTCAAGACCGATGAAAACGGCGAGCTTGCAGGTGGTGTTGCCAAGTTCCTAACTGACAAAAAGGAAGCTTTGACAGAAAAGCTTGGCCTGGGCAAAAATACTCTTGTTATGGTTGCGGCCGGCGGAAGAAACGAGTCAGTCAAGACATCCGGCGTTATGATTAAGCAGCTGGGTGCGGCTTGCCCGAACCACATGGACAAGGAGCGCTATGAGTTCTGCTGGATTGTAGACTTCCCGATGTATGAAATCGGCGACGAGAGCGGCGAGCTTGAGTTCTGCCACAATCCGTTCAGCATGCCGGCCGGCGGACTTGATGTCCTCCTGAAGGCGGAGCGGGGTGAGATTGACCCGCTTACAATAACGGCCGACCAGTATGACCTGGTCTGCAACGGTATAGAGCTGTCATCAGGCGCCGTTAGAAACCATGACCCCCAGATAATGATTAAGGCCTTCGAGCTTGTCCGCCTCGGTGAGGAGGATGTAAAGCGCAAGTTCCCGGCCATGTATAACGCCTTCTGCTATGGAGCACCTCCCCATGCCGGAATTGCTCCGGGAATAGACAGAATGGTAATGCTCCTGTCCGGTGAGGAAAGCATCCGTGAGGTTATCGCCTTCCCGATGAACAAGAATGCCCGCGATGTAATGATGGGCGCACCGTCACCCGTTGAGCAGAAGCAGCTGGACGAGCTCAACATTGTAATAAATATCAAGGAGTAACAGGTATGTTTGCCGGCATAAAAAGCTTTGGAGTAGATGGCATCGGGGGATTCCCGGTCTCCGTAGAAGTTTATATTTCAGGTGGCCTCCCAAGCTTTGAAATTGTCGGCCTGCCGGATACCGCCGTAAAGGAATCCAGGGAGCGCGTCAGAGCGTCAGTAAAGAGCAGCCATTTTAAGTTCCCCGTCAGCCGGCTTACGGTAAATCTTGCCCCGGCTGACAGAAAAAAGATTGGAACGGTTTACGACCTGCCAATCCTGGTGGGAATACTTTCCGCTTGCGACGAAGCTCCGATTAAAACACCATCTGAGGATATGGCCTTCATCGGCGAGCTGTCCCTGGACGGAAACGTGCGGCCGGTAAACGGCTGCCTGCCCATGGCGATATGCGCCATGCGCGAGGGCTGCAAAAAGCTGTTTGTCCCGGCTGAAAATGCTGACGAGGCCTCCTTTGCCGACTCGGTGGAGATTTACCCGGTGGAAAATGTCAATCAGTTAATCCGCCATCTGCAAGGAGTTGAGCTTATAAAGCCCGCCCCCAAAAAGGAGCCGGAGGCCTATGCAGTGCAGGAACTTGACTTTGCCGACGTAAAGGGGCAGGAAAATGTTAAGCGCGCTCTTGAAATTGCCGCTGCAGGGTCCCATAATATTCTTATTGTCGGCCCTCCGGGGGCGGGAAAATCCATGATGGCAAAGCGCCTTCCGGGCATTCTGCCTGACATGACCCGTGACGAGATGATTTCCTGCACAGAGATATATTCCGTTGCCGGGATGACGTCACATGAAATGCCGATTGTCGCACGGCGGCCGTTCCGGGCACCCCATCACACAATTTCCTCGGTCGGCCTGTCCGGCGGCGGTTCAACACCCCGGCCCGGCGAGATAAGCCTTGCCCATAACGGCGTATTGTTTCTTGACGAGCTACCGGAGTTCCATTCAGATGCCCTTGAGGTTCTGCGCCAGCCGCTTGAGGACGGCGTCGTAACGGTTTCCAGGGCCAGCGGGACGGTAACCTATCCCAGCCGGTTTATGCTGGTTTGCGCAATGAACCCATGCAAATGCGGCTGGTATGGCCATCCCTCGGGAAGATGCAAATGCTCGGAGCAGTCGGTCAGACGCTATCAGAGCAAAATCTCCGGCCCGCTGCTTGACAGAATAGACCTGATTGTAGAGGTCCCGGCGCTGGAATATGAAGAAATCAAAACACGCCGTCCGGCAGAAAGTTCAGCAGCCATAAAGCAGCGTGTTGAGTCGGCCCGGAAAATCCAACGGAAGCGTTACGGCGGGTCAATGTACAACGCCGGAATTGGGACGAAGGAGCTGCGGGATTATTGCGCCCTCAGCCCGGAGTGCGAGCAGCTGATGCACGACGCCTTTGACGCCATGGGACTTACCGCTCGTAGCTATGACAGAATACTTCGCGTGGCCCGCACAATTGCCGATCTTGACGGTTCGGAGGAAATCGGGGCGGCACATATTGCCGAGGCGGTCCAGTACAGAACCTATGACTTCAGAGAGTGAACATCGTACCTTTTAAAAGATAAACATATGTTTAAAGGCGCATCGCAAACGCAACGCAAAATTCATCGTTGCATTTGCGGTGCGTTTATATCCGAAGCATGTGAAGCGCCCTGCGTGATATTGCATATATCAGACGAAAATTTTTGCCACGGTTTAAGCATGAAGAAAAATCTTGACTTTCGCGGAGAGCACGCATAAAGTTAAATGATACATAGGAATATTTTATGTTCCCGTTAATCTTAAGTTCATGAAAAAAGAGGATGATTTATGAGCGTTTGGATTGCAGCGCTTGCCGCGTTTGTTCTCGGAATAGCCGTTTCAGCTCTCAATGCGAGGTTTCTCTCTTCCAAACTGGAAAATATTTCGAGTGCGACCGTGACGGAGGCTCTCTTGCGGCAGGCAGTCAACATCGTCTATCTCGTGGCTGTTTTTTTCGTACTTGAGAAGCTGAATATCAGCATATTTGTTCCGCTTCTCGCGGCTGCTGTCGGTCTCACAATACCGACTGTTCTGCTCACGGTTAAGCTCGTTGGCAGAATCTCGGCGGTCACGGAAGATTCGGAAAGGAACGGAGGTGAAAATAAATAATGGAAGGTTCTGAGGTTGTAATCCCAATCTTCGGAGTTCTGGACATAACCGGTGAGGTCATTATGATCTGGCTTATCGTTGCTGCTCTTTCAGTGCTCGCAATCGTAGCGGGGCGCCATCTGAAGGAAAGACCGGGAAAATTTCAGAATATGCTCGAGACCGGAGTGGAATACATGGACAATAGCTTCGGCGAAAACCTTGGCAAGGAGCGCGGAAGAAAATATTTCTGGTTCCTCGGCTCGCTTTTCGTGTTTATCATCGTCGCCAACTATTCCGGCCTGTTTCCGGGAGTTGGTCTCACAAAATACATTAAGGCGCCGACGTCTTCCCTCTCCGTTACGGCGGGGCTGAGTATCTTTACATTCTTTATCCTGCAGGGTGCGAGTATTAAGGAACTGGGAATTAAGGGCTATCTCAAGCGGTTCGTCAGTCCGATCTGCATCATGCTCCCGCTGCTTGTTCTCGATGAGTTCATCAAGCCCCTTTCACTTTCTCTTCGACTTTACGGAAACGTTTTCGGGGAGGAGACCGTTACCGAAAAGCTTTATGAGGTCTTTCCCATCGGCGTTCCGATGGTTATGATGGTCCTGTCGCTTCTCTTCTGCGCACTGCAGGCCGTTGTTTACACAACGCTTGTTTCAATCTATCTCAGCGAAGCGACAGAAAAAGAAGAATAAAAAAGTAAAAAATCAAATTTTTGGAGGAAATTTAAAATGACAGAATCCGCAATTTATGCTCTCGCAGCAGCCTTTGTTATGGCAATCAGCACAATCGCTCCGGCTCTTGGTCAGGGGCTCACAGCCAAAGCGGCCATGGAAGCAATCGCCCGTCAACCGGACGCAGCCGGCAACATCCGTTCCACTCTGATCATCGCCATGGCGCTGATGGAGGCCCTCACCATCTACGGTCTGCTGATTGCGTTCATGATCTTCTCCAAGATCGGCTGAACGTTTCGGATATACAATCCGATAAGAGAGTTTAAACTGAAACAACAAGGAAGGCAGATTACAGAATGACAATTCAGGTATCTGTGATCGTCTGGACTGTTATCAGCTTCTGTGTGCTGGCATTCGTTCTGAATAAATTCCTGTTTAAACCCATGTTCCGGGTGATGGACGCGCGCGCCGAAAAGATTGCGCGCAGCGCGAAGGAAAAGGAAGACGAACAGAACGCAAGGACGGCGCACCGGCAGGAGGCCGAACAAGAGCACGCCGCAGAGGTCCGGGCAGCGTTCGAAAAGGACGCGGCTGCCGTGGAAACGGCCCGAAGCGAAAACAAACAGCGCGTGCTCGACCATAGGGCAGAGCATAACAACGGCATTGAGCAGTTTGGGACTGAGCTGGAAGTGGAATCGGAAAAGATTCGCGATTCCTTCTCCGGAGAGACGGACGGGCTCGCCGAAGAGTTCGCGGAGGCGTTTTCTCACAATACGTTTCCGTATGAGACAAAGCCCAAGGTTAAATATGACGATCTGATAGCCTCGGCTCTAAAGGCCGTGGAACAGAAGATTGCGAAGGCCTCAAAGCATGCAGTCCGAGATGATTTTACAAGTGAACCGGATGAACCCGCGGACGGTGTTTACCGTACCGAAGATGAGCGGCGCATTGCCGAAGCGAAGAAGGCGCAGCGGGCAAAGCTGACCGAGCTTCGCGCGGAGCTTCAGCAGGAGTCGGACGAAATTAAGAAAAAATATTCGGATGACGCGGACGGTCTGGCATTGAAATATGTCAGCACCATCATCCAATAGGGGTATACGATATGCAATTTGTATATGCGCTAATCAACTTTCTCCTTTTGGCGGCTCTGATTTATTTTGCCGGCGGCAAGGCAATTAAGAGCATTTTTGCGAAAAGACGGGAAAAGATCAATCAGGACCTCGATGAGGCGGAGACGGAGCTCCCTCCGGAGGAGGCGGTCACCTTCGATCCGATTCCGGACAATGCGACGGCCGCAATCGAGGAGGATAATTCCAAATGTGAGGCAGAGCTCGCCTACCTGGATAGGCAGTTTAAGCAGAAATGCGAAAACATGCGTCTGGAAATGCTTCTGCAGACCCGGTCCGAGCTCATCGACCAGACTCTGGAAACCGCCCGCACCTATATGCAGACGGAGAAATTTCAGAAAGAAATCAAGGATTTGGAGCCGGCCATTGCTGACCGTATTATCCAGATTATCGACCTGACCCCGGGCGACCGGATGTATATTGCGAGAAAAGGCGAGCTATATGCCACTCTCTGCTCCGCAGAGCCTCTGCAGCAGGAGACCGTGGATAAGCTTGAATCGGCTGTGAGCGCTCTGGTGGAAAAGGCCGGCGGCAAGGTCTCGTTCCAGGTGGTGAATGACGACAGCAGCCTTCTGGGCGGCCTGCGGCTGCGTATTGGCGACACGCTCTATGACTACACAATCAAGGACCGGCTCTACCGGCTGAAGGAATCTCTGAACGACATCCCCATCAAAGAGACCGATCCGGAGGTGATGCTCGCCAACATGAAGAAGGCCGTGGAGCAGGTGAAGATTGATATCGACGTTTTCCAGGTGGGAAGGGTTCTCTCGGTCTCCGACGGTATCTGCTGGCTGGATGGCCTTTCCGATATCATGTATGGCGAGATGGTCGAATTCGTGGACGCGAAGGACATGTATGGCATGGTTCTTGACGTTCAGGCGGAGAAGATCGGCTGCGTCATCTTCGGCAAATTTGAACATATCGAAAGCTATTCCAGCGTAAGACGCCTGAACAAAATGACGCAGACTCCCGTCGGCGAAGAGCTGCTGGGCCGTGTCGTCAACCCGATCGGCGAACCGATCGACGGCAAGGGGCGCCTCTGGAACACCCAGGCGCGCAACATCGAGTGCCCGGCACCGGCGATTCTCGACCGTCAGCCTGTAACCTCCCCTCTGGAAACCGGCATCAAGGCTATCGACTCCATGGTTCCAATCGGCAGAGGGCAGCGTGAGCTGATCATTGGTGACCGCCAGACCGGCAAGACCTCCATCGCTGTCGATACAATCATCAACCAGCGCGGCAAGGGCGTTTACTGCATCTATGTCGCAATCGGCCAGAAGGACACCTCCGTTGCCGCCCTTGTCTCCAAGCTCGAAGCCTACGGCGCAATGGAATATACCTCTGTTGTTCTGGCTTCCGCCTCAGATTCCGCTTCTATGCAGTATATCGCGCCGTTTGTCGGAACCGCGATGGCGGAACACTTCATGTATAACGGAAAAGACGTTCTCATTATCTATGATGACCTTTCCAAGCATGCGGTTGCATACCGTGAGCTCTCCCTCCTGCTCCACCGTCCTTCCGGACGCGAGGCCTATCCCGGAGACATCTTCTATCTCCACTCCCGGCTTCTGGAGCGCTCTGCGAAACTCTCCGACGAGCTGGGCGGCGGCAGTCTCACTGCTCTTCCCATCATTGAGACCCAGGCGGGCGACATTTCTGCTTATATTCCGACTAACGTCATCTCAATCACGGACGGGCAGATTTTCCTGGAGACCGACCTTTTCAACGAAGGTCAGCGTCCGGCGATAAACGTGGGACTTTCGGTCTCTCGTGTCGGCGGCGCCGCACAGACAAGTCTCATGAAGCAAGTCTCCTCGAACCTCCGCACGGGGCTCGCACAGTATCGCGAATACGAGAGCTTTGCACAGTTCGGCTCAGATGTGGACGATGCGACAAAGAAAACCCTCGATTCCGGCCGCCGGACCATGGCCGTCCTCAAGCAGGACCGCTTTGTTCCGATGGACACCTGGAAGCAGGCTCTGGTCATTTTCGCTGTATCCAACGGCGCTTCAGCCAATTATAAGCCGGAGGACATGTGGCAGTTCGAAAGCGACTTCACGTCATGGTTTGAAAAATCAAAGCCGGAGCTGGTTTCAGTTCTAAAGACCGGCAAAAAGCTCGGCAATGAAGACAAAGCTGCGCTTCTCAGCGCCGTCCGGGAATTCGGGAAGGCAGGCTGAGTATGCCGAACCTTCAAGCACTGAAAAAAAGACTGAAGAGTGTTGACTCAACCGGAGAAATGGCGAAGGCTATGAAAACCGTCGCCACGGTGAATTACGCCAAGACGAGCCGGGCCTACGCAGCCTTTCGGGCCTATGCGGATGCCTGCCGCGAGGCTCTGGATATTCTTGGCAACACCGGCTTTGAAAGAAACTGCGAAGCGGTTGCGGAGAGAAACTGCTATGTGATCCTCTCCTCCAATCGCGGCTTCTGCGGCGCATTCAACAGTGCACTTTTCCAGAAGCTCACGGAGGAGCTTGCAAAGGAGAACTCCACCCCGCTGGTGTTCGCATTCGGCAAGAAGGCGCAGAAGTTCTGCCACGAAAGGAATATTACCGCTGAATGCCGGGAGTTTACCGATGTTCCGCAATACGCGGAGGCGGAGGCTCTCACGAACGAGCTTTTGAACCTCTATCGCACCGGCGAGGTCCGGAGCATATCAATCATTTCCCAGCATTTTACCAACATGATGGTCCAGACACCGGAAAAGCATCAGCTTCTCCCTCTTGAGACGGAGACTGACAGCGGCGTGGCGGACGCAAATCTGCTCTTCCTTCCGGACAGGGAGACCGTGGGTGCAACCCCGGCTCTTTATGGGCTTATCGGAACAGTCTATGAGACCATGCTCAGCCACGCCTTGGCTCTGCAGGCAGCTTCTCTGCTGGCCATGCGTAACGCCTGCGACAACGCGGAGGAATCCTCCGAAAAACTGGATCTCATTATCAAACGGACACGCCAGATGAGTATTACCAACAGTGTGATTGAAACCTCCTCCGGGATGGCAATGCAATATAGGGAGAGTGAATAATGGCTAAAGAAAACATAGGAATGGTCGAAAGAATCAGCGGCCCTGTCGTTGATATTCTTTTTCAGGACAAATCAGATGTGCCGGACATTTATAACGCCGTGGAGGTTCACCATGACGGACAGGTAGACGTTCTTGAATGTCTGCAGCAGCTCGGCGAAGGTGAGGTCCGCTGCATTGCGATGCAGTCGACCGATGGTCTTTCCCGCGGTATGCTCGCCATAGACACAAAGGCGCCGATCACCATTCCCGTTGGCAACGAAATGCTCGGGCGCATGATTAACGTAACCGGAACTCCCATTGACCGGCTCGGCGCAATAGAGACAGAGGAAGTCTGGCCGATCCACCATTCAGCTCCGAAATACGAAAATATCGTCCCATCGGAGGACATTCTTGAAACCGGCATCAAGGTCATCGACCTCATGACGCCTTATGCCAGAGGCGGCAAGATCGGCCTCTTCGGTGGCGCAGGCGTGGGCAAGACGGTCCTCATTATGGAGCTCATCCGCAACATTGCCTATGAACACAACGGATACTCTGTTTTCGCCGGCGTCGGCGAACGCTCCCGTGAGGGCAACGATCTTTGGAACGAAATGAAGGAGTCCGGCGTTCTTGATAAAACCGCCCTGGTCTACGGACAGATGAACGAGACGGCCGGTGCGCGTCTACGCGTGCCTCTGGCAGCCCTTACCGTAGCGGAATATTTCCGCGAAAATTCCCATAAGGATGTGCTTCTCTTCATCGACAACATCTTCCGCTTCACCCAGGCGGGCTCAGAGGTTTCGGCTCTGCTCGGAAGAATGCCCTCGGCCGTCGGCTATCAGCCGACTCTGGCAACGGAAATGGGCCGTCTGCAGGAACGTATTGTTTCCACGCAGAAGGGCTCCATTACCTCCGTTCAGGCAATCTATGTTCCGGCTGATGACCTGACCGACCCTGCTCCGGCAACTACCTTCACGCATCTCGACGCAACGACGGTTCTCTCCCGTTCAATCGTGGAGCTAGGCATCTATCCCGCAGTGTCTCCACTGGAGTCCTCCTCCCGCATGCTCACTGCCGACATCGTCGGCAAGCGGCATTATGAAACCGCGAAGGAGGTTCAGCGCATCCTGCAACGTTATCAGGAGCTGTTGGATATCATTGCGATCCTCGGCATGGAAGAGCTTTCCGAGGAAGACCGCAGGGTTGTGAACCGTGCAAGAAGAGTGCAGCGCTTTATGAGCCAGCCCTTCCACGTCGCCGAGAATTTCACCGGCATAGAAGGCAAATTTGTCCGCATGGAAGACACGATCAAGGGCTTTGAGTATATTCTCGGCGGCGACTGCGACAATATCCCTGAGCAGGCCTTCATGCTCAGCGGTGATATCGATTCCGTCAGAGAAAGGAGCAAGGAGCTGTGAGCGGTTCAGAGTCTCCTTTAACACTGAAAATTGTCACGCCCGGCGGTGAAGCCGGCAGCACGGAGTGCGACAGCATCCTCCTTGTAATCACAGATAACGCCTCAGGCACCGGCTGCGGCAGCCTCGGCATCCATAAAGGCTTTCAGAACTCAGTGATCTCCCTCTCAGCGGGTCCGGTCATCGGAAAGCGCGGCGGTGAGGAGATTCTCAAAGCCGTTGTGAGGAGCGGCTTCGCGACCGTGAAGGACAATGTTGTCTCCGTAATCACAGACAGTCTGGAGAGCATCGAAAACAAATAATCCGAGCTTTATGCGTATAAGCTACAGCAGCTTGACCCGGTATCGATGCCGAACTGTATAACAGCCGGTTTGCGGTGGCGTCGTAAGCCGGAATACGCCACTCCGGCGGGGGAGAAGGTAAGTGCTTAAAAGAGAGCTATGAACAGAAAGCTTAATAAATTTTTCAAAAAATATCTCCTCCCGTCGGTAATAGCCTCCGGGGTCTGCTGCCTGGCTGCAATAATTGCGGGGGCCGCCGGCGGACCGGAGTGGCTCGGCAGCTGCTTTTATATCCTCTCAGCGCTGATTGCGGGAGCGCCAATCCTTTTCAAGGCGATCCAGTCGGCGTCTATGAGGGTCATCGGCATTGAACTGCTTGTCTCAATTGCCGTTATCGGCGCAATGCTGATTGGCGAATTCAATGAGGCGGGAATTGTAACCTTCCTTTTCCAGCTTGGGAATCTGCTGGAGCTTAAGACATTAACAAAAACCCGTAACACGATAAAAGCCCTCGCTGCGGCCGCACCAAAAACTGCGATTTTATATAATAACGGCGCCGAGGAGGAGACGGATGTGGACTTCGTTGAGGAGGGAGACATCCTGGCTCTGCGCACCGGCAGAATGGTGGCGGTTGACGGCGTAATCACTAAGGGCGAGGGCTACTTTATGGAGGCATCCGTAACCGGTGAGGCAAAGCCTGTTCACAAGGTTACGGGTGACACTGTGTATTCCGGAACAATCGTAGACAGCGGCGATGCCCTGATGCGTGCCACCTGCTGCGGTGAGGACTCAACCTATAGCCGGATTATCGCGCTGGTGGAGGAGGCGCAGGACGCCAAATCCCCCATTGACCGGTTCATAGACCGCTTTGCCAAATGGTACACCCCGTTTGTAATAGCCCTGGCTGTAGCTGTTTATCTTGTCAGACTTATATTCCTTGGGCAAAATGATATAGACACGGCAATAACAATTCTTGTTCTCGCCTGCCCGGGCGCCCTTGTTATCGGTGTTCCTGTGGCCGGCGTTGCGGGAATAGGAAACGCGGCGGCACGGCATATTCTTCTTAAGGGTGGAGACGCGATAGACCGTTGCGCCAAAGTAAACGCCTTCGTCTTCGACAAAACGGGGACCCTTACCAAGGGAAGCATGTCGGTCGTGGAATATAGATATCTGGGCAGCGACCAAAGAAGCGACGAGACGGCAATTGTCAGCCTGGAGAGCAAAAGCGACCATCCACTTGCCAAGGCGATAAGAGACTTTCATGGCGGGAACGGAACCAACGCCATGGCGCCCGAAGCAACCGTCAATACACTCAAGGGGCTTGGCCTGGCCGGGGAGATAAACGGTGTCAGCTATCTGGCGGGAAGTTCAAGACTTCTGCGAGAAAAGCAAGTTGCCCTCTCCGCGGAGGATGAAGAGCTGATAAATCAGGCTGAGGAAAGCGGCTCGTCGGTGGTACTGGTCAGCCGCGGCAGGCGACTTATAATGATATACAGAATAGATGACACCCCCAGGGACGACGCCGGCGAGCTAATCGCCGCCCTTAAGCAGAGGCGTGGAAGCAGAGTTATAATGATGACGGGCGACAATCAGGCCGGTGGCGAGGCAATGGCTAAAAGGCTGGGCATTACCGAATATTACTGCGATTTGCTCCCCCGGGACAAGCTCACTCTTGTTAAGGAGCTTAAGGAAAAATATAACGTCTGCTTTGTTGGCGACGGGATAAACGACTCCCCGGCGCTGACTTTGGCCGATACCGGCGTCGCGGTGGGCTCAGCGGCTGAGGCAGCGGTTGAAACGGCGGATATTGTCATCCTGCGGTCAGACATGATGGATGTTTACCGTGCACTGAAAATATGCGAAAAAACCGTTAGGATATCATATGAAAACATAATAATCGCCGTGGGGACGGTGGCCCTCCTGCTGGTGGGCCTGTTTGCGGGCTTTATTCACATGAGCAGCGGGATGTTCGTCCACGAGGCGTCCATACTGGCGGTAATTCTGAACGCAATGCGCCTTACAATAAACAAGGGAGAAAAGTCATGAAGAAAAACATTATTCAGCTCGACGAGTTAGTCTGCCCCATGTGCGCCACCAAAATCGAAACGGCTCTGAAAAAGGAGCCCGGCGTTGAGGAAATTACAGTTTCATATAATTCCTCCCGGGCAAAAATAAGCTATGACGAGACTGCGATTAATATTGACCGGATTAAGGACGTTATCACCGCTGTTGGATATGACGTGCTTTCAGTAAAATAACAAACAGAAAGGAAAACATAATTATGAACAGTGAAAACCTCAGCTTTGCCCTTGAAGAGTTGGACTTATTAATGGCCAAGGTTGCCCGGGTCCACGGAGACAGCCACCCGGAGCTTAAGGAAATCAACGCAATTTATCCGGAGCTTAAAGCTGCGCTGCAGGCCGGGGACTATGGGACTGCGGGAGCGAAGCTCAAAAAGGCGGCGGAGCTTTCAGGCGATTTTACCCTTCCGGCAGACGCATGCCAGGCATATACAAGGCTTTATAAGGCCTTCGGCATAATAGAGAAGGAACTGGGGAAATAATTTAGAAAATGAATAACAAGGGCCTTACGTATTTTGAAATTATAATAATTGTGGTCATAATAGCTTTTCTTGTGGCGTTTTTAATCCCCAAGCTGTACCTATAAGAAAATAGGACGATAAAACCGGGCTCCTCTGAGAATTTCCTCAGGGGAGCCCGGTTTTGCGCTATATGAAAGAGTAATCAGTAATTACTTCTCGTCCTCTTCCTTGGTCAGTGAGCCCTTGCCGCTGCGGGTCTTGCTGTAAGCAAAGAGGAGCAGAGAGCCGATAACACCGGCGGAAACAGCATTTGCAATTGCGGCAACGACGCCCTGGGTGAACACCAGGTTGGCCGGCTCGGCGTAAATGACGATGTCAAGAACCGGTGCAATAACAATCCACGCAATTGCGTTGGCAATAATCTGATAAATGTTGAAGGTTAAAACGTCCTTTTTGTTAAAGCGGCCTTCTTCAACAGCCAGCTTCGGATATACAAGGCCGATTGCAAAGCAGGTGAAGCCTGAGGCGACTACCCAGCTCATCCATGCGGAGCCATACTGAACGGAGTCAGACAGAAAGTGGCCGATGAAGGCGATAAGGAAGCCGGCAATGGGACCGAACATTGCCGCAAAAAAGGCACCTACGCCATAGGCGGTCTGAATTTCCGTTTCGGGAATGCCCGAGGGAATTTTTACATACATAAACAAAACCGTAAACAGAGCTGCGCCAAGAGCTGTTGCAACGAGAGTCTTCGTGCTGAATTCAAACATTTTCTTTTTCATTTTTTCTCTCCTGAAGTTTTTAGTGGTTTGATCTTATATTACAGCCGGGAGAAGGTAACCTCCCAGTCAGATCCATATGAAAGAGCGAATTCATTAACCAGGCTGCCCTCGCACACGGCCATTGCCACGTGTGTCAGCTCATTATTATAGATAATCGGGTCGCCCTTTTTAACATCGCCGAAGGTTTTGTCGAACCGGACAACACGGTCAAATTTCGTCTCGCCCCGGCATGAGATTGTGACATGAATATCGTCACCATATTTAAAACCCGAGGCATTGAATCTGTCAAGCTCAATATTTGTCCAGAGGTTGCCAAAATTCGGGTCGTTTATTTCAAAAATACCCTTAACGAGCCCGTCGGCATATTCCGGCTGCAGAATCGGGTGCTCAACAATTTCAGAAACGGGATATTCCGGGCCAACGCCCTCATAGTCTATAATGCCGGCTGCCAGACGGGCTGCCGTATAGCCGAAAAGGTCCCGCCCGTGGAAAACCGAGGTGCCGTTCTTCAGAAGGTTAACAGACTCGTCAATTTCCCTGACCTGCTCAATGCCGATGAGCCTTTTAACATGGGTCAGGGTGCCGTTGTCAGGGGTGACCACATAGTGCCCGTCGCAGGTTTTGGCCACGCATGCCCGGCGGTCGGTGCCAACTCCCGGGTCAACGACGGAAACATATATCGTCCCCTTCGGCCAGAAGGGAAGACTCTGATAGAGCCGGTAACTGGCGGACCAGGTGTCGTACTGGGGGAGCTCATGGGTTCCGTCGAATATCTCCAGCTCCCGGTCAACGCATTTAACAACGCCGTACATTGAGCTCACGGCGCCCTCGAGATAAGTAAAATCCGTCTGAAAGACGAGAATAGGCTTGTCAAATCTGCTCATTGCTTCTCCTTTGCGCTTTTTAAATAAACGGGTTCCAGAATCTGCTGTGGTTAACAAAGGTGCTCAGACCCAGGCTGCAGGCCAAAACAAGAATGCTCCCGGCGATAACAAGCCGGTCTGAGCGGTCCAGCTTTTTTGCCGTGTACCAGGTGCGCAGCTTCTTTTTGCCGAAGCCCCGCAGATCCATGGCGTTGGATATAACGTCAATTCTGTCCATGGTGGAAAAAATCAGCGGAACGACGATGCTCATAATGTTTTTAACCCGGACTGAGGTCTTCTCCTTGGCTGACATATCAAGCCCGCGGGCCTGCTGGGCGACGGATATGTTGTTATAGTCCCTGATTACATCGGGGAAGTAGCGCAGCGTCAGAGCCAAAGCGTAGGCGGCCTTGAAGGGAACGCCTATTCTGTTTATGCCGGAAGCAAACTCGCTGGGGTTTGTGGTTAAGAGGAATATCATCCCCAGGGGGATAACCGAGCCGTATTTAAACAGCTTTGTAATCTGATACAGCAGCTGCTCCGAGGTCACGGTGTAGCGCTTTGTTATCGCAAAGAGCTCGTGGCGTGTTCCGTATATCTCCGTGCCGTAGGTGGGGTTGAACAAAAATGTCAGAATGAAATTCAGAACCAGGAATATAACCGTGTAGATGAGCATCAGGCGTATCTGGGAATATTTAATCTCCGATATATGCAGAATAACAAACGACATAACCATAACGGCGATGATAAAGCGAATGTCATAGCTGAACATTACGGAAAAGGTCAGGCACAGGAAGGCTATGAGCTTCGTCACGCCGGAGAGATTATAGACAACGTTGTCCTTTTGAACATAGTCAAACAGCTTTGCCTTCACCGGCTCTCACCTCCCGTTCATAGTCAATGAAGTGCTGAACGAAGCCCCGGGCGTCGTCTATTCCCGCCCGCTTTGCCAGCTCATAGAGCGAGGTTATTTTCAGGTCCGCCCGGCCGGTAATCTCCTCGTCGGTAAGAATATCAACGGCGGTGCTGTCGCCGATTTTTTCCCCGTCGCAGATTACAATCGCGTGCGGGGTATATTCCAGCATCAGGTGCATGTCGTGTGTAATCATGATTACGGTTACGCCCCGGCTGTTAAGGGAGCGGAGGAATTCCATAATCTCGGTGTAGTGCCGGTAGTCCTGGCCGGCGGTGGGCTCATCCAGGATTAAAACATCCGGCTCGAGCACCAGAATCGAGGCGATGGTAACCCGCTTCTTTTGGCCAAAGGACAGCGCCGAAACAGGCCATTTTCTAAAGGGGTAAAGGCCGCAGATTTTAAGGGTGCGCTCCACCCGGGGCTTAATTTCCTCGTCGCTCATGCCACGGAGCTTAAGGCCCATGGCCACCTCGTCATATATCATGGACTTGCATATCATCTGGTTCGGGTTCTGCATTACATAGCCGATTTTGTCCGCCCGCTCCCTGATGGTAAGGCCGGTCATCTCCTCACCCCGGTAGGAAAAGCTTCCGCTGTCCTCGTGGATGAAGCCGCAGATCAGCTTGGCCATGGTGCTCTTGCCGGCACCGTTGCGGCCGACGATGCTGACCATCTCTCCGGCCTTTATGTCAAAGCTTATTCCGCGGATTATGTCCCGGTAGCGGTCATAACGGAAGTGAATGTCCCGGGCGGAAAGAATAGACTCCGTCTCCGGAGCATTCTCCTTCGTGGCGCCGAGACGGGCCCAGGCCTTCAGCGCCTCTGAAGCGGCCGAAAGGTCAATTGTATTAATGGAATCCGGGCGCATCTCCGGAGTTATTTCAACGCCGGCATATTTAAGCGCGGTTATATACAGCGGCTCCCTTATTCCCAGCGACGGGAGAATGCTTTTACACAGCAGCTCCGCGGGAGGCAGGTCCGCTGCAATGCGGCCCTCGTTCATAACGACGACCCGGTCAATATGGCGCCAGAGCACATCCTCAAGGCGGTGCTCAATGATAATAACCGTCTTTCCAAATTCGGTATGCAGCCGGTCTATAAGCTCAATGCAGTTTTTGCCCGCTGCCGGGTCAAGGTTGGCCAGAGGCTCGTCAAACAGGAGAATATCAACCTCGTCCACCATAACTCCCGCAATGGCGACCCGCTGCTTCTGGCCGCCGGAGAGCTCGCGGGGCGATGCTTTAAGGAGCTTGTCCATGTCAACAAGGGCGGAAATCCGGTCAACGGTCTCGTGCATTTCGTCGTGACCGCGGCAGTCATTTTCCAGGGCAAAGGCGATGTCCTCGCCCACCGTCAGGCCGACGAACTGCCCGTCCGAGTCCTGAAGAACTGTTCCGACGCGCTTTGAAAGCTCAAAAAGGGAGCTGTTCCTCGTCTCCCGGCCGCACACCTTAACCGAGCCGGATATTTCTCCCCGGTATGAAAAGGGAATGAGTCCGTTCATGCAGCTGCCCAGGGTGCTTTTCCCGCTGCCGCTGGCGCCGGCAATCAGAATCTTTTCCCCGCGGTTTATGGTCAGGTTAATGTCGTGAAGGGTGGGCTCGGCCTGGCTGTAGTACTGGAAGGAAAAATTTTTAAATTCAATAATCGGCTCAGCCATTTAAATTCTCCTTGGTGGAATATGACAGCGCGGTGAGCGCCGCAGCGAAAACAACAGGAACAAGAATATACGCAACCGAAAGCGCAACTCCCGGCCGGACTGCGAATATAAACAAAACTCCGCTTATAAGGGCAGTGGGAACCGTCAGCGCCAGGGAGACGGCACTCTCTCCCGCCGCAATATCCGCCTGGGAAACAGGCGAGGAGCGGGAAAGCCAGGAGTATTGCCCGCTCAGCCTTTTAAGGCTTGCGGCGGGGCACGCGAGGAAAACAAAAACGCATATAATTACCGGAACAAGCAGGGCCGCGGTTTTCGTCAACCCCTCCGCCCCAAAGGCGGAAAGAAAGCGCTGCAGGCCGACGATGCAAAAGTTCAGCGGCACCAGTATCGCGGCCGCAATGCCTGCGATGCTGCGTGCGAAAACTGACCCGGAGTCGAGAAACATTTGCCACTGCCTGCTGCGGATTGCGGAGCGGGGAGTCCGGCAGGTGACTGAGGAGAGAGTATACTCCCCGTACTTAACCGGGCAGCGCATGGAGATTATATTCAGCCTGTAGCTGAAGCACAGCAGCAAGCCGATAACTCCGTACCAAAGTATTGAGGCCAGCATAAACAAAAAGAGATACATAATGTCCCCCTCAATAACGGAAAACTGATAGAACCGGGAGAACATAAGGTTCTTGATTATTACCGACCGGACAGTCAGCGCTGCCTCACTGCCACCGGAGCCGGAGACTATCGCCGAGGCGATTTTGTCAGCAAACAGCAGAAGAAAGACGCAGGCGGCCGCCGAGGCAAGGCCGCTTACGACGGAGCGGATAATGTTTTTCCGTGGGGACTCAGCCGCGCACAGAGCGATAAAGGCTCCACTGATTGCAGCAAAGGCGCCGAAGGGCAGCCCGGTTAAGAGAATGCCGATTACCCACCGCACCCAAAAGGCGGCGTTAACGGGAACCTCCGCTGAATATACAATAACAGCCGGGGCGCACAGAGCCAGGGTTATTAAAAGGCTTTTTAAGTAAAGCTGCAGGAGCATGAATATAACATGGGCCGCCTCGGGAATTGGGGTTGAGAGCAAGAACTCCGTGTCACGGCTGCCGTTCATCAGAGCGTCCATGTTTAAAACGGTGGCCAGAAAACCGCCCACCAGCGCCGCCACATAGGCAATGAGCGGGAGCACCGGCGCAAGGCCGAAGCCTGCAAGCAGCCGGCAGATTAAATATATTACGGCAACGGCCAGGCCATATAAAACCGCCCGCAGCAACACCGGAAGCACGCCCCGTGGACGGACCCGGACACGTTCCAGCAGAAGAAGGTTACCCATTGTTTTTCTCCGCCTGCTCCTCAAGCCGCTCCAGGAAAAGCTCCTCCAGGGTTCCCTTGCCGATGAGCTCGCTGACGGCTCCCTCGGCGATTAACACCCCGTGGTCTATCATGCCCACCCGGTCACAAAGCCGCTCGGCCACGTCAAGCACATGGGTTGAAAAGAATATGGCGCTGCCTCTTTCACACAGCTGACGCATGGCGGTTTTCACCGCGGCAGTGGCCTTGGGATCAAGCCCGACGAAGGGCTCGTCCAGCACCAGCAGCTTCGGCTCGTGAACAAAGGCGGCGATGAGCGCGATCTTCTGCTTCATGCCGTGGGAATAGGAGTCTATAACGTCCCCCAGCCGGGAGGTTATTTCGAACATGTCCCCATACCGGGCAATGCGCTCCGAGCGGACGGATTCCTCAACCTGAAAAATATCCGCCACAAAGTTAATATATCCAATGCCCGTCATAAACCCGTATATATCCGGGTTGTCAGGCACATAGGCGCAAAGCCGTTGGCACGCCCGGCGGTCAGAGGAAATGCTCATGCCGCAGATTTTAACCGCGTCCCCCTTTACGGGCAGAATTCCCACGATTGACTTTATGGTGGTGGATTTGCCGGCGCCGTTGTGGCCGATGAAGCCGAAGATTTCCCCCTCCTGAACAGACAGGGAAAGGTTGGAAACGGCGGGAGGCGCGTTGTTATAGCTCTGGGTAAGGCCGTTGATTTCAAGAATGGCAGACATTATATTAATCCCTTTTGGTTGATTTTCGTGTAACAAACAGTATATAATATAACAGATAAAGCAATTAAAGACAATAAGCGGGAGCCATGAAAACAGCAGTATTTATCCTATCCCGAGGCAATAATCAACCGCCCCTGACGTCTAGTCGGGGACGGTTGAATTATTATATATTTTTATTTCTGCTTCTTGGCAATATTAAGCAGGCGGACGATAACCGGGGAGAGGACCACGTTAATGAGCATCTCAAACACGAAGTTCAGACCCACGAAGCCCACGACCATATAGGTGCCCACGTTTGTAAAGCCGGCCGCCTCGCCCCACGCGGTAATGGTGGGAAGGAAGAAGACGACGCAGCCAAGAAGGAATATGCCGGTGTTAACAACCGGGCACACAACAGCCGCGGCTGCAGTTGCAAGCACGTCGCTTTTTCTGCTCAGCGCTCTGAACACAAGTCCTGAAATCCAGCCTGCCGCAGTGCCCTTTAAAAGGCATGTTATAACGGTTCCAATGGGGTTCACCGCCAGAAACGCCGCCGCGTCAACCAATACAACGATGAAGCCAAACACAAAGCCCAGCCACGCGCCCGCTGCCGGGCCATACAGAGCGGCTCCGATTACAATCGGAACAAGGACAAGAGAAACCGAGAAGGGACCGAATCTGATGAAGCTCCCCAGGAGCTGAAGAACGACCACTATAGCCGTAAAAATCGCAAGACCGGCTATCGCGTGGATCTTTTCGGCAGTTGCTCTGCCTGCTGTTTTTTCCATATTAAATTTTACCTCCTGCTGTAGCTCCCTTTATAGGGATGCCGCGCAAGGGTAATATAACAAACGGCCGTCACAGTGTCAAGTGACGGCCTGAATTATTAATCGTTTGTTATTAATTACAGGAGCATAACTCCCGCATCGGAGCAGAGCTTTTCGGTATACCCGTCCCAGATTGAGGCTTGAACCTCGCCAATGTGGGCCTTGCCCAGCAGCAGCATTGAAACACGGGACTGGCCGATGCCTCCGCCAATTGTATAGGGCAGCTCCCCAGCAAGAAGCATTTTGTGATAGGGCAGTTCCCGGCGGTCATCGCACCCGGCAATGGTGAGCTGACGGTCAAGAGACTCGGGGCTTACTCTGATGCCCATGGAGGAAATTTCCATGGCGCAGCCCAGAACATCGTCCCAGAAGAAAATGTCTCCGTTAAGGTCCCAGTCGTCATAGTCCGGGGCGCGGCCGTCGTGACGGACGCCGGAGGCCAGAGTGCCGCCGATGCCCATAATAAAGGCGGTTTTGTGCTCCCGGAGATATTCGTTCTCCCTCTCCTTGGGAGTCATTGAAGGATACATATCCTCCAGCTGCTGGGTCGTTACGAAGGAAACCTCCCGCTTCAGCTTGCCCAGCACCTGCAGCTGAGGGTAAATCGACTGAATGGTGCTTTGGGTGTCACACACGGCGGACACAATGTCCATAACGGTGGACTTGAGATAGTCAGTGGTTCTGTCCCGCAGATTAATGACCTTTTCCCAGTCCCACTGGTCAACATATACGGAGTGGAGATTGTCCAGCTCGTCCTCGTCGCGGCGGATAGCGTTCATGTCTGTATAAAGGCCGGAGCCGGGGTAGAAATCGTAGCGCTTCAGGGCCAGACGCTTCCACTTGGCCAGAGACTGGACCACCTCGGCCTTGCGGTCGGAGCGGAGAATGTCAAAGCCCACGGGGCGCTCAACGCCGTTGAGATTGTCATTAAGGCCGGAGTCCGCAGCGACAAACAGCGGGGCGGAAACGCGGTATAGATTCAGCCTTGCGCCCAGATTATCTTCAAAAAGACGCTTGAGAAGGCTGATGGCCTTCTGGGTGTCATATACTGAGAGAATGCTGGAATATCCTTCGGGAATAAATGAATTCATATTGGTCAGCTCCCATGCACAGTTGATTTAAATAAATAACAAAGCGAATTATACACAAAATGAATAGATAAAGCAAACGTTTTGGAATATTGAAAATGTATGGTAAAGATGCTATAATTTGTATCAATATTTTAATATGGAGATTAGCATGGCCGTTGACTTCAGAGAATACTATAACACACTCATAGACGGCATAGGCACTGACGCCGCGGTTGACCGCATTGTCCGGGGCCCGGCCTGGACGGCCGCCGTCCTGACCGACGGGCGGACGGGGCTCGCCATGCATACCGACGGGGAGAGCATAGCCCGGGAGCGGGGGACGCTTGCCGGCCTGAGCGCCCGGGAGGCGGCCGGGGCGGTAATGTCCTGGAACTTCGGCGAGGCCTCTGAGGGAATGGCGGTTATAAACGCGTACTATAACACTCCCCAAAAAGCGGGGGAGCTTTGCGTCGGCGGGGAGAGCACAGGCTCCCTGGGAGGGCTTGAGCTTGAGGGGAAAACAATCGTTTTCATCGGTCACCTGCTGCACCCCGGCGGACTGACTGAGGCTGCGGCAAAAAGGGCTGAGAAGTATTATATTATCGAGCGCTCTCCAAAGCCCGGTGACTACCCTGACAGCGCCTGTGAATATTTAATCGAAAAGAGCGACATCGTGGTCATAACCGGGTCGGCGGCGGTTAACAAAACCCTTCCAAGGCTTTTGGAATTGAGCGCCGGGAAACAGATCATAATGACCGGCCCCACGGTTACGCTGTGCCCTGAGCTGAGGGAATATGGCGTTTCCCGCCTCAACGGCTGTGTCTGCCGTGACATTGAGCCCATGCTCCGGGCGATTGAAAACGAGCGGACGGCGGTTAACAAATGGGTTGACTATTTCACGCTTGATATGTGAGCGCGTTAAACATAAGCAGTATGGAGGTAATTACAAATGACGGACTATACTCAGCTTTATAAGAGCAAGCTCATAACGGCGGAGGACGTGGCCGCGCAGGTTAAAAGCGGCTGCTTCATCGGCATGGATGCGGCGGTTGCCCAGGCACCATGCGTAATAGACGCGGTGTGCAAAAGAGCGGAGGCGGGCGGACTGGAGGGAGTAAGAGTCCAGACCCTGGTTGATACATATCCATACGCCTTCTATAAAGACAGCTCCCTGCTGGGCAAGGTTACCGGCGAGTCCTGGTTTTCCAGCGCCGGGGCGCGAAACGCCATAAACTCCGGCTTTGCCGACCTGCGGTCCGGCTATTACTGCAATTATCCCGCAATGATCCGGGAGTCTGTCGACTTCGGCATCTTTCTCGCCGAGGTCTCTCCCATGGATAAGCACGGGTTCTTCAGCATGGGGACCACCTCCTCATACAGTGAGGCGGCTATGGAGAAGGCGGAGAAGATTTTCGTCGTGGTGAATAAGAACCAGCCTAGAGCCGTCAGAGGACTGCAGATTCATGTTTCCCGGGTCGCCGGCATTGTGGAGGACGACCACGAGCTGGCGGTGCTGCCACCGGTAAAAATCGACGGGGCCAGCGAGACAATCGGCAATCTTATCGCCGAGCAGATTCCCGACGGGGCCTGCATCCAGCTGGGAATAGGCGCCATCCCGGACGCCACCGGCGCAGCCCTGATGAACAAGCACGACCTGGGCATCCACACCGAAATGTTCACAGACTCCATGGTGGGCCTTATTGAGTCCGGCGCCGTTAACAACAGCAAAAAGCAGATAGACAAGGGGCTCAGTGTGGCGACCTTCGCCTTCGGCTCAAAGAGAATATATGATTTTATCGACGATAACCCGGGCATCGCCATCCTGCCGGTGGACTATGTAAACGACCCGATGGTAATATGCCGTAATGACAATATGATTTCCATCAACGCGGCCATTGAGGTTGACCTGTTCGGTCAGGTCTGCGCCGAGTCGGTGGGAACGAAGCACATGTCGGGCTCCGGCGGCCAGGTGGATTATGTCCGGGGGGCGACCATGTCAAGGGGAGGCAAGAGCTTCATCGCCTTCACGTCAACGGCCAAGGGCGGCGCTGTGAGCAAGATTAAATCGGAGCTGGCGCCGGGCGCGGTGGTAACAACCAGCAAAAACGATGTGGACTATATCGTCACCGAATATGGCGTTGCCCACCTGAGAAACCAGCCCCTTTCCGTGCGGGCGAAGAGACTTATAGAAATAGCTCACCCGGACTTCAGGGATGAGCTGACGTTTACCGCGAGAAAACGGGGAATTTTAATATAAATAAACACTAAGGAGAATATTATGGCAAGCTTGTGGGGCGGACGGTTCGAGAAGGACATGGACGATATTGTAAAGCAGTTCAACGCATCCATATTTTTCGACAGCCGCATGTACAGCGAGGATATAAGAGGCAGCGAGGCTCACGTGACCATGCTGGCCAAGCAGGGCATCGTCAGCGAGAAGGAGCGGGACGAGATTATCGCCGGCCTTGAGGAAATAAAAAAGGACATCGAAGAGGGGAAAATCGCCTTCACCGTTGACGACGAGGACATTCACATGGGCATTGAGTCCCGGCTGATTGCCCGCATCGGCGAGCCGGGAAAGAAGCTCCACACCGCCCGCAGCAGAAACGACCAGTGCCAGGTGGACGGGCGGCTTTATCTCCGGGGCCAGATTGAGGAGCTCATTCAGCGTCTGCGCCTGCTGGAGAGCATAATCCTGTTCAAGGCCGAAAAGTACGCGGACACAATCACCGTGGGCTTCACCCATCTTCAGCACGCCCAGCCCATTACCCTGGGCTTCGTGTTTATGGCCTATTTCCAGATGTTCCGCCGGGACATCGAGCGCCTGCAGGACGCCTATGAGCGCATGAACTATAATCCCCTGGGCTCCTGCGCTCTGGCCGGAACCACCATGCCCATAGACAGAGCGTATACCAGCGAACTGCTGGGCTTCAAGGCTCCCACGGAAAACGCCATGGACAGCGTCAGCGACAGGGACTATGTTATTGAGTTTCTCAGCGACGCGTCAATTTCCATGATGCATCTGTCCCGCTGGGCGGAGGAATTCGCCTGGTGGAACTCCTCGGAATTTTCCTTCATCGCCATAGACGACAGCTATTGCACCGGCTCCAGCATAATGCCCCAGAAGAAGAACCCGGACATGGCCGAGTTGCTCCGGGGCAAGGTTGGCAGAGTATATGGCGACCTGATCCAGATGCTGACGGTTATGAAGGGCACGCCCCTGGCCTATAACAAGGACTTCCAGGAGGACAAGGAGGGCATGTTTGACGCCATAGACACCTGGAAGGCCAGCCTTGATATTTTCACCGGTATGCTGCAGAAGACGGAGTTCAGAACTGACGTAATCGCCCGGCAGCTGGAAAAGGGCTTCCTGAACGCAACGGACATCGCCGAGCATTTCGCGGCGGGAGGAATTCCCTTCCGTGAGGCCCACGCCATTGTGGGCAAAATGGTCAAGCTGTGCGAAAACAAGGGCTGCGGTCTTGAGGAGCTGACGGACGAGGACCTTCGGTCAATAGACGGCCGCATAAGCCGGGAGCGCCTGGGGGACATCAGCATGAAGGCTTGCGTCGAGGGGAGAGACTCCTTCGGCGGAACGGCTCCCTCCGAGGTTATGAGGCAAATCGAGACCGGCCGTAAATGGCTTTTGGGAGAATAAAAAACAAGATAAACAGGGCGCTCCGCTTTGCAGCGGGGCGCCTGATTTTTTTATATAAGCGCAAGGAGCTCGTCCCGGGAGAGACTGCCAAGGCTCGCCGCCTCGCCGGAGAGAATGTCGTCGGCCAGCTGGAGCTTCCGCTCCTGCATTTCAAGAATCTTGTCTTCAATGGAGCCGGAGACAATCAGCTTATAAACCGTAACGGGCTTTGTCTGGCCAATGCGGTGGGCCCGGTCGGTGGCCTGGTTCTGGGCCGCGGCGTTCCACCAGGGGTCATAGTGAATGACTATATCGGCGCCGGTGAGATTAAGACCCGTTCCCCCCGCCTTGAGGGAAATGAGAAACACGGGGACGGAGCCGGAGTTAAAGGCGTTAACCAGATTAAGGCGCTCCTGCTTTGGCGTTGCGCCGATGATTTTGTAATATTCAATGCCGGCGTTTTGCAGGTCCTTTTCCAGCAGAGCCAGCATAGAGGTGAACTGGGAGAAAACCAGCATCCTGTGGCCGCCCTCAATGGCTGTGGAAATCAGATCAAGGCAGGCCTCCCGCTTGGCGGAGCCGCCGCTGTAGTCCTCGTATATAAGGGACGGGTCACAGCAGATTTCCCTGATGCGGGTCAGCTCGGCCAGCACCGCGATTTTGTTTTTCTTAAAGCTCTCGTCGTCCTGGCCGGAGATAAGCTGCTTCATTTTGGCAACCTGGGCGTCATACAGCTTCTGCTGCTCGCCCTCAAGGCGGACTCTCCGGGGCTCCTCGGTTTTGGCGGGCAGATCCTTGAGAACATCGTCCTTAAGGCGGCGGAGAATAAAGGGGGAGACCAGCTTTCTCAGCCGCTCCGAGGCGGCGGCGTCACCGTGCTTGACGATGGGGGTTTCCAGCTCAGACTTGAAGGTCTCGTAGCCATATAAAAAGCCGGGCATTAGAAAGTCGAATATGCTCCAGAGCTCGCTGAGCCGGTTTTCAATGGGGGTGCCGGTCAGAGCAAAGCGCCAACGGCTTTTGATTATCTTAACAGCCTTTGAGGCGGCGGTGGAATGGTTCTTGATGAACTGGGCCTCGTCGATTACGCAGTAAAGGAAGTATATGTCCTCATATTTGTCGCAGTCCCGCTTGAGCAGGTCATAGCTGGTAACCAGAACGTCATACTTCGCATAGTGGGCCAGAATTTCGGCCCGCTCGCTCTGAGTCCCAGCCACGGCGCAGGCTGAAAGGGAGGGGGCAAAGCGGCTCAGCTCGTCCAGCCAGTTATATACCAGCGACGCCGGGCAGACCACCAGCGAGGTACCCACGTCCCCGCTCTCCCGGGCGGAGAGCAGAACGGAAATCATCTGCAGGGTCTTGCCAAGGCCCATGTCGTCAGCCAGAATTCCGCCGAAGCCATATGCCGCCAGAGTCCGCAGCCACTTGTGAGCGTAAACCTGATATGGCCGCATAATCCCGGCCAGACTTTCGGGCAGCTCAAAGTCCGCGTCGGAGACGGTTTTGAATTCCTTAATCAAATTCCGGTAATGCCTGTCCCGGGTAAAATAGAGCTCGGTGCCCTGCTCCAGCATCTTGTCCAGATACAGAGCCCGGTAGGCGGGAATGTCCATTTTGCCCTTAACAAATTCCTTCGGAGAAATGCGCAGGCTTTCCATCAGCTCGCTGAGATCCGCAATGGCGTCGTCCATGCTGACGAAGTCGCCGTTTTTAAGCCGGTGATATTTTTTCTTCAGCCGGTAGCTTTCGAGAATTTCGGCCAGCTCCGCCAGCGACACATCCCCTGAGGAAAACTCCAGGTTCATAACGTCGCTTTCGAGGCTTACGCCTATTTTAACCGGGACGGTGCGGCGGACGGCCGAGGAGCTGAAGCGGTCGGTGCAGTATACGCGGCCAATGGAATTCAGCAGCTCCAGTCCGCCGGACATCAGGGCGAAGAGACGGTCATCATCCTCCGCGGAGAAGCCGAGCTCACCGCGCATAAGGTCCGGAAAGTCAAAGTATGGTGTTATTGAGGCGTAGACCTGCCGCTCCTTCATCTTGTTTCTGAAGGAATCCGCCGGGGCGGCCCCGCTGAAGGAGGAGACGAGATTATATTCCATGTCCCCATATACTGCCTCCGGACGGCAGGTTACAAGACCCCGGTCATTGTCAAGATAAAAGGCAAAGGCCAGGTCACCGGGCAGATAGCGGTCTATCGTCTCCGGGTCAAGCTCCGCCACGGTGACATGCTCCCGGAGCACCGGCAGCACGTTCTGGTAAAACTCCGTCAGCCTCCCCCGGCCGATGCGCATGGAAATCCACCCGCTGCTCATTGAACCGCCGCACAGGGGCTTTATCGCGGCGACGCTTTCCGGGCTCATCCGGTTAAAGCTCTGCCGGTCAACAAAATATGTATACTTCGCTCCCGCAAGGAGCTCGGGAAGGCTGCCCTCCAGCAAAACACCGTGGAAAACTCCGGAGGAGTCAACATCGGGGCGGAGCGTCATGGCCAGCTCCGGGTCACCGGTCTCTACCCGCAGGGAAAAGTCCCCGTCCGGAGTGGACCCGGTCATAAGCCGGCAGGGGACGGCCGTCCCCTCGGCGCAGTCAAAAAATTCGTCCAGCCGCGAGCCATAGAGCGGGATCGCCCGCCTGTCGGCAGCGGTGTCGGTATAATCCGGCTGGCTTTGGGAGCGGCTCCGGCAGTCGCCCGCATAAGCGGCAATAAGATTATACCAGCCGGTGCAGCTCTCATCCACCCGGTCACGGCCAAAGTCCAGGGCGAACTGCTTGCCCAGCTGAAGGGTGCCCCGGGCGCTGATAGTATCGGTCAGCTCAAACAGGTCCTTAACGACATATTGCTTCTGCGCCGTTCCGACTTTGAAGGACAACTCGGCCCGGCCATATTCAATTGCAAGGCGGGGAGAAATAACAACGCTTTTCCCCTCCGCCGGGGCGAGGTCCGAATCCGCGGCGGACAGAGGCGCCAGGGCCCGGGAATATTCATTGAGCATATACGCCGCGGAATAGTTGGTGGCGTCGCCGGTGCCGTTGTCAGCAAAGTATTGGTCCAAAAGGATAAGCATGGCGCAGGCGTGCTTGCACAGCACCTTGTCCTTGCGGCCGCGGTGGGGCACAAGGCCGGAGCCGCAACCATCGCAGGAATATACCTGGCAGGACAGATAATCAATCCTGCCCCGGGAAAAAACCATCTCGGCGCTGCTGCGGTAATAGCGGCTGTTAATCTCGCAAAGAATTTTGCCGCAGCTTTCACCGCTGCCCGGGAAATATCCCGTTGTTATGCGGGGGAGAATGCTCCTGTCTTCAACCATAGCCTGCGCCTCCCGCCAGGTTTTTTCATATATGGTATAGGGGGCGGTCATTTTCGCAATGTCAAAGTAGCGATATTCCCCTTCCGCGGCGGGTGCGAAGGGGTAAATCACTTTTTCGGCCAGAATGTCAGGGCGGCCGGCCTTCAGCTCCTCCAGCTCCTCCGCCTTAATGGCGTATAGCACGGCAGCCATGTGCTTGCAGCGGGGGCCATCCTCGGAATATGGGCAGGTGCAGGTCATGGAGCGGACGTTGTTGTCTTTAACCGTAATTTCAACACGATACTCCTCAGAGCCCTGAACCAGGGCGGTATAGCCGCTGCCGGTTTCGGTCAGGTCATGAACGCGTCCGGCCTTGTAATATCCGTTGCCGCGATCAAGTATCCGCTTTGGAAAAAGATGCTGCCATTGAAGCATAAAACGCCCCGTCCTTTTAAACAAAAAATTAAGTATTTGTATATTATAAACCCAAATCGTTTTGTTTAAAACAGCAGAAATTAATTTTTCTGGGAAAATAAAAGAAAAATTTCTATAGACAAGAGGATTTTAAGCTGATAAAATGCTCATTGACAAAATAATAATTTAACAGTGCCCTGCACTGAGAAGGAGAAATTCATGGCAAACCGTATAGTTCTTAACCCTGTTTCATATCATGGCGAGGGCGCCATCGCCGCAATTACAGACGAGCTCAAGGCCCGCAACCTTAAAAAGGCCTTCATCTGCTCCGGCAGACACGTGGTAAAGTCCGGCGAGATTAACGCCATACTCGAAGCGGTCAAGGCAGCCGGCTGCGAATATGACATTTTCACAGACATTAAGGCCAACCCGACAATCGAAAACGTTCAGAACGGCGTTGCGGCCTTCAAGGCAGCCTCTGCAGACTGCATCATCGCCGTAGGCGGCGGTTCTGTTATGGACACTGCCAAGGCCATCGGCATAATCATCAATAACCCCGAGTTCGCGGATGTCCGCTCCCTGGAGGGCGTCGCTCCCACAAAGAAGCACGCCGTGTTCACAATCGCCGTTCCCACAACGGCCGGCACCGCGGCTGAGGTTACCATCAACTATGTTATTACCGACGTGGAGAAGAAGCGCAAATTTGTCTGCGTAGACGTTAATGACATTCCCGAGGTAGCTGTTGTTGACCCGGCAATGATGCTTTCAATGCCCGCACCTCTTACGGCCGCCACCGGCATGGATGCTCTTACCCACGCCATCGAAGGCCTTATCACCAAGGGCGCCTGGGAGATGACAGACATGTTCCATCTCGAGGCAATCCGCCTTATTTCCTCCAACCTGCGTGACGCCGTCAACAATGACCCTGACGGACGCAAGGGCATGGCTCTTGGCCAGTATATCGCCGGCATGGGCTTTTCCAATGTCGGTCTGGGCATAGTCCACTCAATGGCACACGGTCTCAGCGCACTTTATGACACGCCCCACGGTGTCGCCTGCGCGATAATTCTTCCCACAGGCCTTGAATATAACGCGGAGTATTCCGGCGAGAAGTATAAGGCGCTGGCAGAGGCAATGGGCGTTGAGGGCGTAGACAAGATGACTCAGAGCGAATATCGCGCCGCAGCCATCGCGGCGGTTAAGAAGCTGGGCGCCGATGTGGGCATCCCCGCTGACCTGAAGGAAATCGTCAAGGAAGAGGACGTTCAGTTCCTGGCGGAGAGCGCCTTTGCAGACGCCTGTTGCCCCGGCAACCCGAGAGACACCAGCGTCGAGGAAATCATCGAGCTTTACCACAGCATGATGTAATAACACCCACCCTCCGGGAAAATAAAATATTTGTGATATTGACAACTCCAACCCGTTGTGATAATATATGTGCGCTCTAAGGAGCATCACATCGCGGGGTAGAGCAGTTGGTAGCTCGTCGGGCTCATAACCCGGAGGTCATTGGTTCGAATCCTTTCCCCGCAACCAAAAAAAGAGAGTGGCTAAGGCCACTCTTCTTTTTTTGGTTATGAGAGAACTCAAGCGGCTTCTCCGGGTTATGCTCCGGCGAGCGTAGCTCGTTGGGAAAGACGGGCCGCCCGCTGCCGGGGGCAGAAGAAGGGCGACCCGGATTTTCCGCAGCGGTCGAAAGCCGCAAGCGAAGTTTACGAGAGCAGCGGATTTCGGGAACCGCAAGGCGGTTTTTGCGCGTAGCGCAAAAAATAACCCGGAGGTCAAAGAGAGTGGCTTAGGCCACTCTTCTTTTTTTGGTTATGAGAGAACTCAAGCGGCTTCTCCGGGTTATGCTCCGGCGAGCGTAGCTCGTTGGGAAAGACGGGCCGCCCGCTGCCGGGGGCAGAAGAAGGGCGACCCGGATTTTCCGCAGCGGTCGAAAGCCGCAAGCGAAGTTTACGAGAGCAGCGGATTTCGGGAACCGCAAGGCGGTTTTTGCGCGTAGCGCAAAAAATAACCCGGAGGTCAAAGAGAGTGGCTTAGGCCACTCTTCTTTTTTTGGTTATGAGAGAACTCAAGCGGCTTCTCCGGGTTATGCTCCGACGAGCGTAGCTCGTTGGGAAAGACGGGCCGCCCGCTGCAGTCCTGCGGACTGCGGAATTATATTCGTTCTGACGAACGAATTATATTCTGCTGTGCAGAACGATATTTCTGCGAAACGATATTCATGCTGCGCATGAGTTGGGGGAACGAATATAATATCGCTTAACGAAGTTAAATATCGTTTGGCGTCAGCCAAATATAATTTGCGTAGCAAATATCGTCTCCCGGAACACCTTCCCCGCAGCGGATTTCGGGAACCGCAAGGCGGGTGCGAATTCTTTACTTTAATATAATTTTATGATATATTGGCAACAGTGAAGGCTGGTGATAATCATGAAGTTTGTTCCATTTGTCCTCAATAAGGCCGGGCTGGAGACTCCCGTCTCAATAAAGCCCATGACTAAAAAGGACGCGGCAGAGACTAATCGTGACCCTGTTTGGCAAACATCATGGACCAGCGCCTATCTTTCAAATCCGGATTATTTAAAATATTCAGCCAAAGTTGACGGTAAGCTGATTGCCCTTGCGGCATATGAAATTCGTGAATCATCGCTTGTCGTTCGCATAGTGTATATAGAAGCTCAGCCGGGCAGCAACCCGACAATGGATCATGGCAAGCCTGAATATACCGGTATTGGCAGGCTTCTTATCGCATATGGTATTAAGCTTTCAATCGATCACGGCTTTGGTGGTGACGTAGTCCTCGAGGCGAAAACCACTACGCTCGAAAATCACTATGTCCGTGATTTCGGTGCCATCAGACTCCCAACATTGCCTGGCAGGGCACCAAGGCTCTTAATTGCCGATGAATCAGCCAAGCAAATCTTTTTCACATATTTAAAGGAGGAATAATTGTAATGACTGCTCATTCTGACGCGGAATGGTATTGCCGCAATGATTCTGAAGAAGAGATTTATTATGATATTTTCTTCGGTATGTGCCGGAAGTATAACATTCGCTGGTCAACCGCCAGCAGCAAAGAACGCGCCTTTATTGAAGAAGTAACTCGCTTAACCTATGAAAACGGCAAAGCAAGCCGGCTCGGCCTTAATGTTGAGGCAATCCGACCGGCATTCGCCAGTTAATGACTCTGAGAAATCGGAGTCATTTTTTGTGTGTTAAAGAACCACCGGAGGTCAGATGATAATGCATAATGCTTAGTGAAGGGACGGAGAGCTAATGCGGAATTCGGAATTCGGAATGAAGGAGTGCCTGGGTGCCTGAGCCAATTCGGAATGATTTGCCGGAGGCCGGAAGGCAGAGGGCGGAGAAATCAATTTAAAATCCGTTTAGTTTTTCAGGCATCCAATTGGAACCACAAAAATACCGTCCGGCCGCCTGTATGCATATCTGTCAGTTCCGGTCAAAATCATTTTAAACGATGGCGCAGACATTTTTTCCGTATCGATCATTTTTTCAAGTTTCAGCAGATTTGCTGCTCCTTCATTGATTAAATGATCGCCTCCGAGTTTTATTTCAATCAATCCATAATGACCATTTCGCAGATGAACCACTGCATCGCACTCCAGGCCCGAACGATCTCTGTAATGGTAAACTGTCCCTCCCAGACTTTCTGCGTATATCCTGAGGTCTCTTATACACATGGTTTCAAACAGCAGTCCCAATGTATTCAGATCTGAAATCAAGTCATTGGGGCCGATTCCCAAAGCTGCGGCCGCTATTGCGGAATCACTGAAATATCGAGTGTCTGTTGCCCGGATGGAGGTACGTGACCGAAGGTTCGGATTCCAGGCCGGCATATCCTCGACCACAAATATCTTTTTCAGAGCCTTAGCATAAGATGCAACCGTTTCATCCGTGAAATTCAATTCATTTCCGGAAATATCTTTTGCTATTTCTGTGTAAGCGATTTGCGACCCCTGATTTCTGGCATAAGAGCGCATGATCCTCCGTGCTCTTTCGGGATCACGGTTAATATTATCCACCCGTGAAATATCGGAATTCACAACGCCATCCAGATAATCTGCAGCTGCCTCCAGCGCAATATCCTCGTCAAGCTCCAGAATATCAGGCCAGCCGCCGCGACATACAAGGTAGGCAATACGCCGTATATCAAGTGCATTTTTCCCATTTATGTTCTCTTTGCCTGCAAAGAGCTCAGCGATACTTACCTCACCGGTGGATTCCCGCGATTCATAAAGGCTCATATTCCGCATGGTCAGCCATGCGAATCTGCCGGTTCCACTATGTGACGTTTCCGATAAAACCGGCGGAACATATGATCCGGTCAGTATAAAATGTCCTTTTCCGCTTCTATGGTCTACCGCAAAACGGACAGCGTCCCAAAGTTTCGGAGCCAGCTGCCATTCATCGATCAGTCTTGGGGTATCGCCATCCAGCAGCATTGACGGCGAAATATCAGCAAGCTGAATATTCTGTTCCTTCTGTTCCGGTTCATCCATATAAAGAATGCTTTTGGCAACCTGTTCAGCTGTTGTTGTTTTTCCACACCACTTCGGTCCCTGAATCAGGACCGCTCCCTTGCCTTTTAATTTGTTTATCAATATTTGATCAATTAGCCTTGGCATATATTGATTCATTTCTGCTTCACCTCGCTGCCATTATAAGGCAAATCGGTAAATTTGTAAATATTCGGTCGGTAAATTTGTAAAAATCCAATCGGTAAATTTGCATATATTCGAACGGAACATTGGAAGAATAGCCGCGCTGGGGAAATTAGTCCGCGCTCACGCAGAACTGCGGAACTATATTCATGCTGCGCATGAGCGAAGGTTAATTCGGAATGCGAAATTCGAAATTTAGACCACAGTTGGAGACTGCAAGGGGCGAGCGCAGTATATGAAAATTAGATTGAAGTTCATCCCGCTGTATGATAGATTAAAAATGACCGGCACGATGGAGAACTTCAGATTCGATTTATTAGAAAGGAGAATGGCACAGCAATAATGGATGTGACGGATAATTAAAATGATAAGATTTGACTGTGATTACATGGAAGGCGCTCATCCTGAAATATTAAAGCGCCTCATGGAAATAAATTTGGCCAAGCATTCCGGATATGGAACCGATGAACTTACTGAGGCCGCGAAGGAAAAAATAAGAGCGGCATGCAATGCTCCTGACGCGGATGTGTACTTTCTCACAGGAGGGACTCAGACAAACGCCTGCGTCATATCCTGCCTTCTGCAATCCTGGGAGGGCGTAATTGCCGCTGATACAGCTCATATTGCCTGCCATGAGGCGGGAGCGATTGAGTATACCGGGCATAAAGTGCTTGCCCTGGGGAGCAGTGAGGGCAAAATCTACGCTGAAGCCATTGCGGCCTTCATGGACATCTTCGCTGGGGATGCCAACAATGAGCATGAGGTGGAACCCCGACTTGTATATATTTCCCAGCCAACGGAATTCGGCACCTTGTATTCCCTAAGTGAACTCCAGGCCATAAGAAGTGTCTGCGATAAATACGGCTTAAAGCTTTATGCTGACGGGGCCCGTTTGGGATATGGCCTCGCCTCCTCCACGGCGGATTTCACTCTTGGCGACATGGCTTCCATTTGCGATGCTTTCTATATCGGCGGGACAAAGGTTGGAGCGCTTTTTGGGGAAGCGGTGGTCATGAAGCACAACCTCATACCGAGATTTTTCACAATGATTAAGCAGCGTGGGGCCCTTCTGGCCAAGGGCTGGATTGCAGCTGTACAGTTTGATGTTCTATTTACGGATAACTTGTATCTTGAAATATCTCAAAATGCTGTGCGCCTTGCTGAAATTCTCAAAAACGGTCTTGGAGAAAAAGGGTATAAGCCATACATTAACTCCACGACAAACCAGCAGTTCTTTCTTGTGCCGGACAGCGTTCTTAAAGAAATCGACGGCAGAATAGGCTATTCCTTCTGGGAAAAGCCGGATGATGAACACACAGTAATAAGATTTGTTACAAGCTGGGCAAGCAAGGAGGATGAGGTGTTACGCCTCATAGAAGCCATGCCGGAATTATAAAAACGGGCAAAGGGGGTAAGGGTTAATTCGGAATGAAGGAGTACCTGGGTGCCTGAGCCGATTCGGAATGCGGAATGCGGAATGATTTGCCGGAGGCCGGAAGGCAGAGGGCGGAGGGGAAAACCAACAAGTTACCTTTTTTCCGATTATGTTTGTTTGGTCAGAACATAAAGTACAAGTTGTCAGCACCCGAAACCATTTGTCAAGAATATTCTGATCAAAGACAAAAAGGACCGCCCGCATTTAATGCAGACGATCCTTTTCTGATATTCGTTTATGCAGACAAACTGGAATTTATTGATCAGGCTCGATTTTCTTGATCAACCTTGCCGGATTACCTCCGACAAGACATCCGTCCGGGATATCTTTTGTTACAACTGCTCCTGCAGCTACAACAGATCTGTTTCCAATCTTCACACCAGGGCAGATCGTAACATTCCCGCAAATCCAAACATCATCTCCGATTTCTACGGGCTCTGCCTTTGAAACCAACTGCAATTTGCCATCCACAATCTTCATCCGCTCTTCAGGAATAAGAGAATGATTACCCGAAAAAATCTTTACTTCCGGTCCCATCATCACGCGATTGCCGATCCTGATGGTTCCTCCGTCCAGGAAGTCCGCGCCATAATTGATAAATACATGGTCACCTATAAAGGCATGTACACCGTATGTTATCTTAAAAGGTGTCTGAATTGTCACGTCTTCTCCGCATGAACCGAGCATTTCGTGAAGCAAAGCACTTCGCTGCGCACCATCGTCAAAAGCTGTCGCATTATATTCATCCAAAAGCAAGCGTGTTTTTCTCATGGTTGCAATATTTTCCGGAGAGAACGATATAAAGTCCACGTTCATTACCTCCAATAAATTAGAAATTAGTGTTTGTCAGTTTCAAAAATGTGCAGCTTGTCCCGCTTCCTGCACCGTTTCGTTGGTACCTTTCCGAAATGTCACCGGAGCGTCCCAGGTCCTGCCTGCCCAAGCTCCGGACAGCATAAGGAAGAGCTGCGGATTTCAAGTCCGCCTCTTGCTTCGGGTATCCGTTATGGCCGGGGTATGGTCCGTGCCAACTTATATTTCACCTCTGCTGAAAATTCAGCTGCCGCCAACTTATGCTTGTATTTATTATACTGTATCCATATGGAAAAGTCGATTACAATTCCACCAATCTCCCATGCACTACATACCTTGTATCACGCATTCATGCATTCGCTTCCGGAGTAACTTGTTACCTTTTTTCGATTACATCTGTCCGGTCAGAACACGAAGTACAAGTTGTCAGCACTGAAACAAAATGTCAATAGTTTTTAGTAGGTCAGATTGGAAAAACCGCCCCGATGAAACTTACGGAAACTTAGATTGTCTCGAATAATATGCATTATTGGGGACAGTTTTAAGATTGGCGATACATGAAATCACAATTTGTGGTTTGTGATTTCACGGAACACTTATACTTTATAATCTGCATGACAGGTGTTATAATAAATACGAATATCTTGAAGTGCCAATCTGACACCTCAAGTACGAATCCAAAAGGCCCTTTTTGAGGTCACAATTTGTGACCTCAAACGGTCGAGGCGGTCGCAGATATCTTCCATATGCTTTTACTGAGCAGGGAATCGCTATGTTATCAGCAGTCTTGAAGAGTGATATTGCAATTCAAGTCAGCATCCGTATTATGAACGCTTTTGTTGAGATGCGTCATTTCATCGCCAGCAATGCTATGATGTTTGAACGCATCAGCAAGGTTGAACTACGCCAGCTCGAATATGAGAAGAAGACCGATGAGAAGCTAGATAAAATATTTGAATATATCTCTGACCACGAGGAATCCACACAGAAAGTCTTCTTTGACGGGCAGATTTATGATGCCTTCAGCCTGATCTCAAGTCTGATTCAAAAGGCAACCAAGGATATCGTCCTTGTTGACGGATATGTGGATACCGGCACACTGGACCTACTCAGCAAAAAGCAGTCCGGAGTTAATGTAGAAATCCACACTTTCAAAAAGGGCTGCAAGCTGACCAATGCTGAAATCACCACATTTAATGGTCAGTATCCTTCTCTCAGCGTTCATTACATAACAAATTTCCATGACCGCTTCCTGATTTTGGACCGCACAACCGGATATCACATCGGTGCATCTATCAAGGATGCCGGAAAGAAGTGCTTCGCAATCACGCTTCTTGAAGATCAGCAGACCATTCAGGACATTCTCAATCGCTTATAAAAAGCAAGCGATAAAATCGCCCGAAAATGCCGCAAAATCCAGTAAAATCAATCACTAACTTTTTTATTCAGCCAGGCATCCGGCCTCCTCAGGTACCCAGGCTCCCAGGTACTCAGGCTCTAATCAACCTTGAACCTTCATTTTTTCAGCTTTTCCATCGCTTCTTCTTTTGCAAATTCATATATGGCTTCGTTTTCGTCGCACTCGACCATCAGCCTGTACTGGGTAAGAACCCGGTGCAGAGCCTTGTTGAGTGCGGCGTTTTTGCTGTCGTAGTTATTGCTTTCTTCAACACGCTGCTTATAGACCGTTTCACTGGCATATTGCTGTTTTCTGTCCGCATATGTGTGCCAGTTGTCAAAATAAAACGCGGTGTATGTGTTGTCGCGATTCCCGTCAAACTGTCCGCTTTCGCCTTCAGGGGGGAAGAATGAATCATAGTGGCAGTATTCATTAATGACAACGTCAGTGGTTTTGAGCCTTCTCGACTCAATGAGAGACATGAAGTACCTCAGAACACGGTCATTGTTCAATCCAAAAAATTTATCCTCACGATCCGTCAGAAGGTCGAGGGAAACGTCGAAATAATCGGCAAGCTTAATAAGCTGGGCGGCGGTGAAAAACTGGGAATGCTCGTCAGCGAGGCAGCGGGACATGTTTGACTGGGCCATGCCAAGCTTTTCCGCCAAAAAATTTTGCGAAATTTTTTTCTGCTTCATGAGCTCCCGAATCCTGGATTTCATGGGCTTAAAATCCGGTTCAGTTATAGTTCCGGGCATTGACTAATCCTCCTGGTATATGTTCTTATATCTGACATGCATAATTTATAACATAGATATATTTAAAATGGAAGAAATTTTTGAAAAATGCATAAAATTATAAGACTTGTATATAATTTGGCGCTTGTTATATGATAAAAACTGTAAAATTCAAAGACTAAATTCAGAAGGGAAGTGAATAAGATGAATGAATTTTACAGAACGGTATACACCGTGCAGGAGGTCAAGGACTATATCGGCGGCCATGAGGCCGTGGCCTTTGACTTTGAAACAGCGCCGGATGAGCAATATCGCGCTCAGCCCCTTGCGGCCCTCGACCCGCACAGGGCGCATATCGTCGGGTGCAGCTTTTCGGTTGAGGAGGGTACGGGGATTTATGTTCCTGTTGCCCACAGGTCAGGGCGGAATATGTGCAGCGCGCAGTTCCGCGAAATGCTCAAGGAGCTTCTTGAGGACACCGCAACAGTCAAAATCGCACATAACCTGGCGTTCGAGGCGGCGTTTTCATATGCGCTGGGGATTATAATTCAGCCCCCGGTATATGACACGCTGGCGGCCTCGCAGCTGATGCTCAAGGGCCCGTTTAACTTCAGGACGCTGGCCGAAAGCGGGCTTAAGACGCTGGCCAGGGAGCTTTGCGGCGAGCCGCTGCCCACCTTTGAGTCCGTAACGGCCGGCCAGCTCTTTGACGAGCTGGACCCGGCGGACTATGAAACAGTGCGTTATGGCGCCGCCGACTCAGACTATGCTCTGCGGCTGCGGGGGATTTTCAACGGATGGTTCGATGAGTATCTGCCAAAGCACAGATATATAGCCGAGCAGGTTGAGTCCCCGGCCTCGGTATATATCGGGCTCATGAAGTATAACGGCATTCCGGTTGATTCCCGGCTTCTTGATGAAAAGGACCGGCTGGCGGAGGCGAGGCTCAGCGAAATTCGCAGAGAAATCGGGTTTGTGATTGGCGGTGTGAAAATCGGGAGCAGCTGCAGCACCCGGGAATTCAAGGCCTACCTTTATGAAGCCCTTGGTCTGCCGGTGCTCAAGCGCACGGAGTCAGGGGACGGGTCGGTTGATGATTCGGCAATGATCCTGCTGGGGGAGTGGTGCGGCGAAAACAGACCGGAGCTTGTCAGGCTGTTTGACCTGGTCAGGGAATACCGCACCTGGGGCAAGCTGAAAAGCACATACCTTGACGGATACCGCAAGCACATCAACCCGGCAACCGGGCGGCTGCACCCGGATATACTCAGCCTTTCCACGGAGACGGGACGGATGTGCTGCCGCAACCCCAATGCCCAGAACATGCCCCGGAAAACGAACGACCCGGCGGGAATAAGGAGTCTTATCCGCGCGCCGGAGGGAAAGGTGATTGTGTCCTGCGACTTTTCCCAGATTGAGCTGAGAATCGGCGCGTTCTACTGCCGGGACGAAAAGATGCTTTCCGTATATAGAGCCGGCGGAGACATTCACGCCGCCACAACGTCTGTTATTTACGGAATAAGCTATGAGCAGGCCCTTGACAAGCACGCCGAAAACTACAAGGAGCGGCGGACAATTGCCAAAAACGTTAACTTTGGAACCTTTTACGGGCTTTTCCCAAGGGGGCTGCAGTCAACGCTGAAATTCAAGGCCGGCGTTGAGAAGACCATGGAGGAGTGCGCGCAGATTTTGCAAAATCTCAAGAGCGGCTACCCCGGGCTCTCCCTCTGGCAGGACGAAACCAAGAGCATCGCCGCCTTCAGAGGCTGGACCGAAACCTGGCTCGGCCGCCGCAGATATCTTCCCGGCATAACGGGCAGTGACTGGGGCAGGAAATCCTTCGCGGAGAGATGCGCGCTGAACACGCCCATTCAGGGGACGGCCGCCGACATAATAAAGCTGGCCTGCGGCAGACTTCTTGAAGCAATCCGGGAGAACCCGTGGCTGCAGCCGATTTTGCAGATTCACGACGAGCTGACGTTCCTGGTTCCCGGTGAAAGGCTTGATGAAGCAGTCATGATTATTAAAAAATGTATGGAAGCAAAACCCTTCCCCGAGCTGGATCTGCCTCTGATTGCAGAGGCCTCGGCCGGACGGAGCTTTGGAGAAATGGAGGAATTATCTTTTGAACAATAACACAGCAAAAACCATTACCGCGTCTGACATATTAAGCTGCATGAACGAGCCGGAGGACGTTGTTTGCATCCGGGTTCTGCCTGACAGGAAGAGCTCTGACGTGGCGTTCACCGGGCAGAAATACCAGTTCCGGTGCGGGACGTTTATGCAGCATGACGAGGACCTGCGCTGCCACAACAGCATGAACAGGGGAATATTCTTTGTTGTTAACCACGGCGGAGACAGAGACAGCGACATTACCCGCATAAACGCCCAGTTTATGGAAATAGACGATGGGAGCTTCGAGGAGCAGCAGGCAAAAATAGACGCCTTCCCGCTGCCTCCCTCCCTGATTATTAAAACCCGCAAGTCCCTGCACACATACTGGCTGATAAAGAACGGGCGCAAGGAGCTTTTCAGAGACATTCAGAAGGGACTGATAAAGCACTTCGGAGCGGACCCCGCGTGCATTAACGAAAGCAGGCTGATGCGTCTGCCGGGCTATTACCACTGCAAGAAGGACCCACCGGTCATGGTGGAGTGCATATGCTTTCACCCCGAGCGCCGCTATACCCAGGAGCAGCTGATAGATGTGCTGGAGGTTCTGCCATCAAGCGCAAAGCCTGTGGAGCGCCACGAGGTGGAGGGCGGTGACCAGCCGGGGCTGAAGCTGGTTGCAAAAACATGCAGCTTCATTAATCACTGCCGCGAAAACGCCGAAACGCTTCCGGAGCCCCTGTGGCAGGCAATGATTGGGAACCTGTCCTTCTTCAAGGGCGGAGACGAGCTTATTCACGAATATTCAAAGCCCTATCCCGGCTACTCCCCTGAGGAGACAGACGAAAAGATCAAGCGCTACAAGGCTGCGGGCTACGGCCCAATAACCTGCGAGGTTATTGAGAGCCGGGGATACACTTGCCCAAGGAAGAAAAGCGGAGAATGCCGGTGCAAGGCGCCCGCAGGGCTCTCCTGTGTGCCGCCGGAGTTGAGCCTGCTTAGGGAAATGCTTGCTGAGCAGCCGGTTACCCGTTCACGGACGGAGGACGTGCAGACTGCGTCAGACTTCATTGCTGATTATATGTATAACTTTGACCCGGCGCCGGCCGAGGCCTTTATAGGCAACGAGCTTAAAGACCGGTTTGAGCTGAAGGCCTCTGACGCCCATGCGCTTCTGACCGGATTCAAAAAGCTTAGCAGGAGCTTCGCAAAATGGAAGGAAAAGAACTTCCAGGATGGAAGGGAATTACCGCCGTGGTACGCCCATAATGGGAAAAAGATTGAATTTCACCCCGGGATTCTGGCCGGGCATATGGCAATAATGGAACCGGTTATATATTCCGCCCGCAGCTTCTATCAGTATGAAGGTGGTGTATACCGCCCCATTGACGATGATGACGCCGCGGCAATGATTCAGTCAAAAATGATTCCGTTTTTCACAACAATGTCCGATATAAAGGACGCGACCAATCAGTGGCGCCTTCTGGTTAAGGAGCAGGTAAACGCCCTGAATCCCAACCCATATATAATCAACCTGCAAAACGGCCTTTATAACGTAATCGAGGGAACCCTTTCCCCTCATGCCCCTGACTATTACTCCACCGTTCAGCTCCACGCAAGCTACGACCCGGAGGCGAAGTGCCCCCGGTTCACGGAGTTTCTTGACCAGGTGTTCAGCGGAGACCGGGAGCAGATTAAGCTCGTTCAGGAAATGATGGGTTATTTTCTCATCCCGGTAAACTCAGCGCAGAAATCCTTCGTGGTCGTCGGAGCGGCCGGAGCGGGAAAGTCGGTGCTGCTGCGGGTAATCAGCGAGGTGCTGCTGGGAAGGGAAAATGTTTCCAACGTGTCCTGGCAGGCGCTGAACGAACGCTTTAAGCTGGCGGAGCTTTTCGGCAAGCTGGCAAACGTGTTCGCCGATCTGCCCACAAAGAATATTGACGACAACGGCATTTTCAAGGCTCTCGTCGGTGAAGACTATTTAACGGCCGAGCGCAAGAACAAGGACCCGTTCTCCTTCCAGAGCACGGCAAGGCTGCTTTTCTCCTGCAACACAATCCCCCGGAACTATGGCGACCGGAGCGAGGGCTTTTACCGCCGGCTCATCATCCTCCCCTTTGACAAAACAATACCCGAGGAGGAGCGGGACCCGGCGCTGCTTTCAAAGCTCAGCACTGAGGCGGACGGGATACTGATGTTCGCCCTTGAGGGACTGCAGAGGCTAATTAACAATGAGTTTAAGTTCAGCATCGCCCAGCGGAACAGGGACGAGCTGCAGGCATACCGGGAGGCTTCGGACTCGGTGCTGGCCTTCGTCAGAGACTGCTGCGTTAAGGAATCCAACGCCACGATCGGCTCCACCGAATTATATAATTCCTATAAGCAGTATTGCGTAGACAGCGGTATGGCGCCATATTCGCAGAAGACCTTCACGCAAAACATCACCATGGTTGAAGGAATAGGTAAGGCAAAAGATACGCATGGCTACAGGCGCATCATCAGGGGCATAAAGCTCGCAGAGTTCTGCTAACCAAGTAGAGAGTAAAAGGAGGACACGAGGACGCATTGGACGCGTCCTCGTGACTTTC